>Ga0209091_10000043_pt1 | contig 118605 bp, 116 predicted proteins | sample ArcticOcean_MG_C_6_FD_187438 | JGI IMG/M metagenome (GOLD analysis project Ga0209091, IMG submission 187438) | Marine microbial communities from western Arctic Ocean - ArcticOcean_MG_CB8_128 (SPAdes) (version 2) | ecosystem: Environmental > Aquatic > Marine > Oceanic | place: Arctic Ocean...
AGATTAGCTCGTGGTCGGGGGTGCCCTTACTGTGCGGGGAAGAAAGTCTCTCTCAGTAATTCTTTGGCAACAGTTGATCCACAAACTGCGGCACAATGGCACCCAACAAAAAATGGTTTGGTGCACCCAACTGACCGCACATCTGGAAGTAGCAGGAAGGTTTGGTGGAAGTGCCCTAAGGGCGATGACCATGAATGGGAGGCACCACCAAAAGACAGATTAGCTCGTGGTCGGGGGTGCCCTTACTGTGCGGGGAAGAAAGTCTCTCTCAGTAATTCTTTGGCAACAGTTGATCCACAAACTGCGGCACAATGGCACCCAACAAAGAACGGAGAGTTGACTCCTGCTGATGTCACCTTCGGTTCTCCGAAAGGGGTCTGGTGGCAATGTCCAGTTGTTGCCAGCCACGAATGGAAAGTGGGGCCGAGTAACAGGACAGGGCGTGGCGATGGTTGCCCTGAGTGCACGTTGACTCCTCGTTCCGCCCAAGAGATTCGACTTGCCCATGAGCTAGTAGCGCTAATTGACTTCGACTTAGACGATCACAAGCTGCGCTTCGCTGGACGCCTCCGTGACGTCGACGTCCTTATAGAAGACCTAAAGGTCGCTGTTGAGTTCGACGGCGCTTACTGGCACCGCAATAAGGGCGAAAAGGACTTGAAGAAAACCGAGCAAATCGAAACCGAAGGCTGGAAAGTGATTCGAGTGCGTGAACGACCACTCGAATCGATACACACCAACGACGTCATGGTCGAACCCCTGACACCCGTTAAAGATGTGGCGGACTTGGTGCTGAAACAAATAGAGAAAGTCACCAAAACTAAAATTCCGAACCTTGAAACGTATTTGGCGTCCAAACAGCCATGGAGAGAAGAATCAGCGCTCGCAGCCATTCGTGCCTACCAGGCCGAACGAGCTGCAGCTAAAGCCGAACGTGCAGCTAAAAGAGCTGTCCGTTCGAGTAAGAAAATTTGACAGAGCTCTCCCTACTGAAGTTTCACTAGAAATTCGAAGATTTAGCGCTTACAGGTGCTGAGTGCTGTATGCGACGGGGTTTTGGCGCTCAAACGCCAGCACCCCGAATGACATATTGATTTAGCTATTTACTAGTTTTAAGTGTCCCACTTCGCCGTTACGCCTTTATTTAAGGGCTCTCGCAGAAGACGGTGTCTCAACTCATCTTGAGTGGGACAGGTTGACCTATTGGTAATGAATAAAAAACAAGACATTTGGACTGACCGTGAAGAGGCAAATAAGCAGCTACGTTATTTAGCTAGCTCAAGGAACTGCGGTGTATCAGATTTACTGCGAGCTAAGGCTCGGCGCCCAATAATCAACGCGCTCGCTTCGGAGCATTTCGCCAAAGGGCAACTAGGGATGCGTCAAAGCAGTATGCGTTATCGCTGGGCTGAACTCGTAGAACTATAAGCAGATCAAATATGGGCGTTGGGATTTATCCAAATCGATGGAGGTATCCGTGGTTTAGGTGAGGACTTAGAGACACCTTTCACGAGTTTGTCTCGTAACTTGGTGACTTGGCGAGAAACCAACCCACCGCTGGTACAAGTGGCTACAGATATCCCTGAAGGAGACCAGGAAAGGTTTGTGATGTTGCAGATTCCGTTGGTGACTCGATGGTTGCTGTGGGTAGCGGAATATCGGGCCCACTACTTCGCTCAGGTTCCAAAAGCCCTGTATCTAAATGAAATTTCAGAGCTCGCTGGTTTAATGATTCTCAACCGCATGGAACCCTCGGTAATGAGTTATGAGGATGCTCGTAAATTTCTCAAGAATCTCAGGCGTGTAAGCGTCAATCTGTAGGTCTGTATCTATACATGTGAACACAGGACTGGCCCCACCCCACCTAGGGGTGCACTCTGGCTAGGTGTAAGCGTCAATCTGTAGGTCTGTATCTGCAACTGATTCTTAGGGGCGAATGTGTTAATCTTTGTCTGTCTAGCTAGTGGAGCTGGACTATTTTTTGGAGATTTATTATGTCTTATATGACGTTTGCTGTTGGAACTTTGGATGCGGACAAAATCGTTAGTTCTACACCTCTGGTGAAGTCTAAGTTCTCTGCTTTAGGAGCGACTCGGGTAGCTAACTCAGTAGTACTTACGGGAGAAGGCGCAGGGTCAACTATTGTTACATGCTCATGGGATTCAATGGATATATCTATCGCCGCTCGTGCTGCTTTCTATCAAGACGCTGAATGCCAAGCCATGTTTGCCGCTGGCAACTGGAATCCAACAAACTATGGCGTCGCCCAACTTTTATCTGAACGAGGCAGCGGTGAAGGTGCCTATAGCGTCGCAGTTGCAGCAGTATCTGAGGTGCACGCCGCAGACATGTCTGAGGTCTTGTCTGACATCATTTGGCCTGTTGCGTCGAAACATGGGGTCAATGGATACCGCTCACTCAGAATGATTGCTGCGGGTGAGCAGACTGGCGGTTACCTAAATATTTTTTACACCGATTCAGTAGACGCTTACTTGGCATCTTCAGCTGAAATGGCAACAAATTCTGACTTCCTTGGCTTTAATGCCAATAACGGTGCCCGTATCGTGGGTCGCCAAATCAACAGAACGGTTAGCTAACAATTGTGCTCATCAATATTTCTGGCTCTTCAGACTAAATTCCTAGTAGCTGAACGAGTTCTGGATGACAGCTACTTCTGACTACCAACTTTTCGAACGTTAGATATACCTAATTTTTCAGTTATCTTGATCAACCACCAAGCCGCGTCAAGATCGAACCATCGCCGTCCGAACTGTGCCGATGTGGGAGCGTCGTGATGATTATTGTGATAGCCCTCACCGGAGGTGACAGCAGCTAACCAATGCAAATTAGTAGCACTATTATCGCTAGGCCTGCTGCCAAATGTGTGCCCGACCGCATTCACTGCGCCACTCAACATCACATATGATACGACGTGAAACCCAAAGGCTAAAAGCCCTTGCCACCAACCTAAGAACCCGCACAAAATCCCAGCGGTAGTCAATAGACCCAACCATCCTCTATCAAAAAGCAGCTTGTCGAATCGGTCTGGGGACAAGTCCTTGCCCCATTTTTCCACTGTTCTCGGATCATTCGCCGCTCTCTTATACAACCAAAAATTAGTGAGTTGAACTCTTAGCCAACCGATTTGAGCCGGAGAGTGCGGGTCATTCTCAGTATCGGTGAAAGCATGGTGCTTCCGATGCACGGCTGCCCATTCGCGGGCACGCACTCCGGTAGTAAGCCATAAAAATAGTCGCAGTAAAAAAACTATGCTCCCATGAAAATTTACAGCTTTGTGAGCGAGGCCACGATGCAAATAAGCGGAGGTACACAAAGTAGAAATTTGAGTTAGCAAGCCACCGATTAGTATTGGAAATACGACGTTCACTTGAACTCCTTTTTAACGGCTTGTCGAGATTTCCAGCGCAGAATCATGAAATAAAGTTACTCTCCGCCAGTCAAAGACCGTAATTAAGACCATAGCTCCTTCACAGAAAAGTGTTGTGGTTTAACCCGTCTATACCGGTTCTTTCTGCAATGCTTTAGATCATGGAGCAACATTATCCTGCAGTCACACTCGGCATCGAAGACGGCATCGCTACGATCCTTCTCAACAGGCCTGAGCATCTCAATGCATGGAACAACGAGATATCGGAGGGGTTAGACAATTATCTCCTCGAATGCGATAGAGATGACTCGGTTAGAGCTGTAGTAATTTCGGGTAAAGGACGCGCTTTTTGCGCTGGAGCGGACCTTTCCGGAGGGTCAGATACTTTTGATCCTGGCAGAGAGAGAGATCTTGACGATGATAGTGAAGCACGAACTTCTAAGCTTTTACCTCATCAAATATCTAAACCCGTGATTGCAGCAATCAATGGTCCTGCTGTTGGGGTAGGGGCTACATACCCACTCACATGCGACATTCGTATAGCAAGTAGCAACGCTAGGATCGGTTTTGTTTTCAATCGCATAGGAATGCTCCCCGAACTAGGTTCTCATTCACTATTACCGATGCTTGTTGGATTCGGAAACGCGTCGCGTTTGTTAATGAGCGCAGAGATTATCGATGCTCAAACAGCCCTGGGTATGGGGCTCGTTTCGGCTGTTCACAAAAGCGATGAGCTACTTGACGAGGCGATTGCGTTAGCTCAACTCCTTTCTTCGGCAGCGCCTGTTTCAGTGGCAGCTACCAAACGCCTTCTATGGGCTGGGCTTGGTAAGAGTTGGGCAGAAATGCATGCGGCTGAGAAGCCAGTTTTTGATTGGATCGGAAAACAAGCTGATGCGGCCGAAGGAATACGAGCTTTTCTCGAGAAACGTCCTCCAGAATGGTCAATGAGCAGCTACCAAGATTTACCCGATGACCTTTTTGATTAATCCTGCAAAGGATCCCGAAACATATGGGCACCATTTTCTTCGGTCAACCATGGAAAAACTGTTTTCGGTCTGGCAGCGACCATAGCTATAGAGTTTTTTTGGCGCGGGAAGACACCCATAAAAAATTTTAGTAATGGCTCAGCGAAACGCATAACTACAGTTTTGGCTTTCCAGCCTCTTAGCGAAGCAGTCTCATAAGGTAGATTAAGGCCATATCTAAAGAAAATTGTAGGGGTTCCGGTCGGGTCGCATGATCGGATAGTTTTGTGGAATTCTCGCTCAGTCCATCTGTACACATAGTTAGGCACCGGACCGTTTTCTAAACCTCCGCTCATACCCCCTTGGTGCCGCACAGCCTCAATTTCGTAACTTGAACTGAACCCAAATCGGGTAGCTACACGCATCACCAACGAATCTCTAGCTTCGATCGCAATAACCCCAACACGACAGCACCGGTACATTTCAGTCAGGGCACGGTGCGGCGAAGCACAGTGGTGCAATCCATCGACTACAACGACCCAGTCATAGGATTTATCGACATAGGTCAGAGACTGAGCGTCTTGATAGTCCCATTCAAAGGGGTACAACGAATCGTTAGCTTGGCCACTATCTAAATTCGTAATCGTTGCTTTCTGCATCTTGAGCAGCTCAAAGAGACCTCGCTCTGCTGCACCTCCAGCCACCACTAAGACAGAAGAGGTTGTTGCCAATACTTTGTTCTTGAGTAATTCCTCGAAAACTTTCAAGACAAATTTCGTACGCATCACTGTGAACTTACACCTCTTGACCAGGGGGTACCCCTTTAAGACCTGGTAGTCGTTTACCATCTTCTTGTGGTGACATCATCAGCCTATAACTTCGATTCACCTATCTGAATTTTCGACTGAGGAGTTCACGTTGCACCGGTTCCGTTTTGCTGCGTCTATAGCTATTTCTATCTTTGTCTTAGCCGCTTCAGCTTGCAGCGGCGGAGGCACAACAACTGTGGCTCGGAGCACTACTACTACAACAACGGTTGTGCCCGTTACTACTGCAGTTCCTCAAATAACTTCGACCACCGCTCTTCCTACCAGCACCACTCTCGCAGCAGTCATTCCTACTGCTCCGTTTACTGGAATAGTTAGTGAATCCGACCTAAGTCGGCCTGCGTTTGTTGTGAAGATAGATAACGCCCCACAGGCTCGACCGCAATGGGGTATCAATCAAGCCGATGTTGTTTTCGAAGAGCTAGTCGAAGGAAACATAACGCGCTTCGCTGCAATATTCCATAGCCAAGACACTGAAAACGTCGGACCCGTCAGGTCCGCTAGAACAGGCGACTTTGAGCTTTTATCAAATTTAAATCGCCCTATCTTTGGTAACTCCGGCGGTAACCCTACAGTGATGAAACTTCTCAAGGAAGTTGATATGGTACTGGTTGGCGATACCAACGTTGGACGGGCGGCATATTGGCGCAGTTCAGAAAAAAAAGCGCCACATAATCTTTTAACTAGTACATCTAAGATTTACGCTTCATCAAACGAGCAAGGCGGAACACCGCCTCAAATGTTCAAGTACCGATCCGCTTCAGAGGAACTTTCGTCTGAAGCACGACCGGTTCAAGGCGTGAAAATAGATTTTGGCGGACACAAAATTGAATACCGCTGGAATACCGAAAGTAAGGGTTGGGATCGGACCCAAAACGGCTCACTGCATGTAGATCACGATGGGATTCAAGTTGCACCCGAAAACGTGATTATACAATTCGTTCGTTACGGACAAAGCGTCGCTTATGCCGGGTCGCCAGAGGTGAAAGTTATCGGAAGCGGAAATGCTTGGATATTGACTGACGGCCAACTCATCGCTGGAAAGTGGAGCCGCCCCACTTCAGGTGCCCTCACTCAGTTCAGAGATCTTGAAGGTGAAATTATTTCGTTAACGGCTGGCAGAACTTGGATAGCTTTACCTCGCTCCGAAACCGCAGAAATTTCAGAGATTAAAACTAGTTAAAAAAGTTTACAACTCATTCCTACTCGTTAGGTAAGTCATAAACTTCTTTCCAATCAAGCTGATCGTCTTTAGGCAGAATCGCATTTAAATCGGCCATGATGCTCAGCAATAATTGGCATTGCTTATCGCCGAGGCGACCCCAATGGAGTTCTTCAAGCCCATCAGTAGTTTGTTCTATCCGGCGGCGCCCTTCGCGACAGGCATCTGTGGCGAGCCCTCCACTATCAAGCCATCCCCTGTCTCTCAATGTTCGCAACGCTTCTTCATGTTCATGAGCATCCCATCCAGCTTCACCCTCGATCCATTCCTTCGGAGCCTCATCGACAGCTACCTGACTCACCACAGCTTCACAGCCATTGAGACCCTCCATAGCTAGCGCTATCAGGTGGCTGCCACTTCGATGCTCCCTAAGCAAGGTGCAACCATGCCAAAGAGCCAGATGCGGTTCTTTCGGCCATGAGAGTCCCTTCCAGCCAGCGTATAAAGTTCGCCCCATCCCATCAGCTACGTCCACCGCCTGATGCACTAGGCCAGCTGCTTCTGCTACATGCTCGCTTCCAGTAACTTCTCCTAGCTCCCTCTTCAAAGCGCGATCCATCGCTAAATATCGAGCGTTTAGGACTTCCTCAGGACTGGCGTATTCCCAAGCATCGGGAATCGCTCTTTGGACCCTCCTTAGGGAGTAATAAAAAGCTAACGAACGGACCGCTTCAGCCGACAGAGCGCCGAGAGGCGCTACCCGAGTAGCAAAATAGTTCATGAAAAAGCCCTTTAAACCTACTTTTTCAGCCTCTTCTCTAACTTCCGGCGCCCAATAACACAGCTGGTGGTAGCGCTCTACTGCCTCCCACATCACTCTTGTTTCAATACTCATGTTTGTTTGCTCAACACTTGTTCAGCTAAATTTTCAAGCTCTTCTGACCAATCATCAGGTGGTATCACAGGTCTCATAAGGAATTTCGAATAACCAGCTTCTATCCAAGCATCTATCATTTCGCTTAAGCTCTCCCTTGAGCTAGGAATCAAAAGCTCAGGGTCAACACCAGGAAAACGATCAGCCAAATTATTTTTAACTGCCTCAGGTAAGGGACGCCAGCTATACGACAGGTTGGCACCAAAGTGCTCCTGGTCTATAACCCTGCCAGCATTTTCTGCAGCTTCGATAACTTGGATTCGTTTCTCTGCGGCTTGGTTCGCTGTCATCATGCCAGGTATGTAGCCATCGCCTATCTGTCCAGCCCTCCGGAGCGCTCCAGGAAGCTGCCCTCCAAGCCACACTTCTAAGGGTTCTTGGATCGGTTTCGGATCTATTTTCGCTTCCTTTAACCGAAAATGCGGACCATCATGATCCACTATTTCTTCAGTCCATAGCCGCCTAAGCAAAGGAAGTAGTTCGTCGAGGAGACTACCGCGTTGTTCTTTTTCAACATTTTGAGCTAAAAGTTCGGGACCCTGGTTAAGCCCGAGGACGCCAATCAAAAGAAGTCGGCCACCCGATAATCGATCCAACTGAGCCAACTCTCGAGCAAGCCGAACCGGGCTACGTCCAGGCAAAATTAAGTGCGTCCCAATTTTAAGTTTGGTTGTTCGTGCTGCGGCGTAGCTCAAACCGATTAGCGGGTCGAAAGACCCACCGAGCATCGTTTCAGGTAGCCATATCGAATCAAACCCGAACCGTTCTAGGTCTTTAAGTAAAAGATCAAAGTCTTCTAACCTGATATCGCTTGTTCCTCGACATGTGAAACCGAATCGAACTTTCATAACCTTCACAGACCTACATCGGATAGTCGCTTCGTGCTGATGTCACCACGAACACAAGAATAGTCAAATCTTAGTTGGCTTGGCTTTCAACAAAATTAAATCTTTGTACATCTGACCAAAGCCTTTCGATGTCATAAAAAGCTCGAGTCTCCTCATGGAAAACATGAACAACGAACGGCCCAAAATCTAATAGAACCCATAAAGAATCTTCGAGTCCTTCGATTCTTAACGGCCCATCACCACCAGCTGATTTGACAGCCTCTTCAACTTGATCAGCAATTCGTCGTACCTGTCGGACGTTGGTTCCGCTCGCAATCACGAACCAATCAGTAATTGAAATAATATCCCCTACGTCTAGGGCCACGATATCGATAGCTTGTAACGCAGAGGCCCCTTCGCCAGCTGCTTCAACCAGCCTCAACAGCTCCGCGCCTGTATCTCCAAATTGAAAACTCATTAAGCGGACCTACTATCACCATCGAGGTTACGAAAAACTTATCGTAAGAGCATCAACGATACAGGCCAGAGTTCTCTATAAACGAGTTCACAGGTTCACCTACTAAATCTCGGATCGTTTTTCCTTCACTCACCCGCTCCCTTATCGTCGAGCTCGAGATATCTATCGACTCCATTTCTAGTCGTTGGAATCGCCACCCTTTAGGAACATCACGATCAGACCATGCTCTATCTGCCACCACTATTTGCACCATCTCCCTTAGCTCTTCAGCTCGATACCAACTTCCTAAACCCCCCGCAGCATCTGCTCCCAAAATCAAAGAAATTTGAATTTTTCCCATACTTTCTTCATGCAATTCCTCAACCGTATCTATGGTGTACGAAGGGCCGCCACGTCTAATTTCACTGTCCGAGACCACAAATTTTTCGGCCTCACCTACAAGAGCTTGGACCATTTTTAGCCTAATTTTTGCTGCCGTAACTCTTTGATCACCTGACTTTTGCCAAGGGTCATTCGCTACCACGAATCTAACTTCGGTTAGCTGTAAGGCTTCAGTAGCTGCATTGGCTATCGCCAAGTGACCAAAATGGGGCGGGTCGAAAGTCCCGCCCACGATTCCAACCCTTTCGACCATTTTCATATTCTATTGCTTTAGTGTTGGCAACAGAGGTAGATCATGGACTACAGTTGAATGGTCCAAGGTTCAGCTGCACGACAGCGGAATCTAGACAACAATTTGGTTCGAATTTTTGAACCGCGATTACAGTTTTCTTGTGACACATGTCACCAAAAATTGCCTTACATGACATCTGTCTGTATGGCATAGTCAGTAAGCAGCGAACAGACACATCCCCCTGATGCGTCACAGTTTGAATTTTTTTCAGACTTAAATGACCGATGGTTGACCCCTCGGCGGAGTAAATAAATTATGAGTGATTCAGTAGGTCAGTATCTAAACGAAATCGGCGCGGTTGCCTTGTTAACTGCCGACGATGAAAAAATGCTCTCGAAAGAAATAGAAGCGGGTCGCGAAGCTCGTATCCTTCTCGAAGGCGAAGAACCAGTAACTGTCGGAGAGCGCCGCAAGCTAAAAGCAGCGGTTCGAACCGCTGAGGCTGCCCGAGATAGATTTATCAGAGCGAATCTTCGACTCGTAGTCTCAATCGCCCGGCGGTACCCGCTACCACCAGCCATGGAACTCCTTGATCTCATCCAAGAAGGAAACCTTGGACTTGAACACGCCGTTGAAAAGTTTGATTGGCGTAGAGGTTTCAAGTTCTCCACGTATGCAACATTTTGGATTCGTCAATCAATCGGACGGGCGCTTGACCAAAAAGCTTCGCTCATTCGCTTGCCTAGCGACCGTTCAGCAAGCCTGAGAGCAGCTCTGCGTCATAGCGGTGGCGATGGTGATGGTCTGGACGATGAAAATGCTTGGCTTCAGCGCATCAGCACCCCCACTTCTTTGGATAAAACCATTGGCGATGACGGTGATAGCTCACTAGTCGACTTAATCGGAGATAGCGCGCCAGGTCCAGAAGATCATGCTCTTGAAACTGACAAAAAAGAAATGATTGTCGGCCTTCTCGACCGTTTAGATCCCAGAGCTAAATTAGCAGTAGCTAGACGCTTCGGACTTCTCGATGGTGAAACCCATAGCTATCGTGAAGTAGGAGAAGAGTTGGGTGTAACTGCTGAAGCAGCGCGACGGCTAGTTAAACGAGCCGTCGATGACCTACGAGAAGACGCTCTAGTAATTGTTGCCTAAACTATTTAGGTCTCCTGAGCGCTACAAAATCTAAATCAGAAGTCCACAGTTTCAAAATATTATTAAACTTAACTTATTTCTTTTGGACTAAAAGCTTTCTACCCTGCACAATTAGACACGTGACTATTACCTGGCATCCCGGTTCATGGAATGACTGCCCAGCAGGGCAACAGCCTTCATGGCCTGAAGCAGATTTATACAACGAGACATTACATGAACTTGGAACTAAACCGCCGCTGGTTTTCGCAGGAGAAGCGCGTCGATTAACAACTCATCTCGGACGAGTTGCGAACGGTGAAGCATTTGTTTTGCAGGCCGGCGACTGCGCCGAATCATTTGATTTGAGCAGCGCTGACGCTATTCGAGACAAGCTCAAGGTAATACTTCAAATGGCTGTAGTGCTGCAATATTCAGCTGGACTGCCTGTGGTCAAGATAGGTCGCATCGCTGGTCAATTTGCTAAGCCAAGATCGTCAGGAACAGAAACGCGCGATGGCGCGACTTTACCCAGTTTCAGAGGCCACATAGTAAACGATATTGATTTTGAGGAATCCTCTCGCAAACCAGACCCAAATAGGCTACTGCAGGCTTACAACACCTCAGCCGCTACTCTCAACCTTCTTAGAGCTTTCACGCGGGGCGGCTACGCAGATCTCCGACAAGTGCATGAATGGAATCAGGAGTTCGTTGCGTCAAGCCCGGCAGGCAAAAGGTATGAAATCTTGGCCGCCGGTATAGAAAAAGCTCTAAATTTCATGACTGCATGTGGATTCGACACTGATGATGCTGCGATGCGACAAGTCGAACTGTACACAAGCCACGAAGCTCTCCTCCTAGGCTACGAACAAGCCTTAACAAGGCAAGACAGCATTACTGGTGATTGGTACGACTGTTCGGCTCATATGCTTTGGATAGGCGAACGCACTCGCGAGCTAGAAGGGGCGCACGTCGAATTTCTTAGAGGTGTCCACAATCCGATTGGGTCTAAGATTGGCCCTTCAACCAGCCCTGGCGATGCCCTAGACCTTTGCAACGCCTTGAACCCAGATAAAATTCCAGGACGCCTGACGCTAATCAGTCGCATGGGAGCGGGAAAAGTTGGCGAACACCTACCAGCGATCCTAGAGGCGGTTTCAGCAGCTGGACATCCGGTTGTTTGGCAATGTGATCCTATGCACGGAAACACCTACTCGACCGAATCAGGTATCAAGACACGAGATTTTGATGTGATTATGACCGAGGTTCGCGAGTACTTTGATATTCATAGGGCAACAGGAACTTGGCCCGGTGGTATCCATTGCGAGCTCACTGGTGACACAGTCACCGAATGCGTCGGTGGTAGTGATTCTTTGGCAGCCGATCAGCTAGGTGAACGTTACGAAACAATGTGCGACCCCCGCCTCAACGGGCGACAGTCGTTAGACCTAGCATTTGGGGTTGCAGAACTCTTATCTGCATTCAGGTAAACCAGCCAACAGATCCAGGTTTGCACGCAGGGCATCACCCTCTTTTGCTATCCGACGAACACAAAATAGAAGGTTATTAGGCCAGATGGTCTACGAAACCCTCTAGCTGACGTAGATTTCTACATTCGAAAACACCATCTGTGTGAGTGGAATATTCGCTAATAACGGAATCACCAGTGTCCCAATACGATTTAGGTTCGGGATTTAGCCAGAAAGTAGACCTAGCTTTCTTAGCGGTCTCTTTTACCACCCAAGCATTAGTAGCGTGATAATTGTTCCGAGCATCACCTAAGAACATTACGGTTGATTTAGAACTAATTTCATGACCGAACTTTTCCCAGAAAACACCGAACGCATGTCCATAGTCTGAGTGACCGTCTACCCAGACTACGTCTGCCTCAGTGTTTACCCGGTGCACAGCATTATTGATATCTTCTTCGTCCTGGAACATCCTCGTAACTTCATCAATCCCGTCGATGAACACAAACGAACGCACCTTACTAAACTGATTTTGTAAAGCGTAGACAAGGTGCAGAGTAAACCGAGCAAATGCAGCGACTGAACCAGATATGTCAGCTACAACAATTAACTCTGGTTTATTCGGTCTTGGGTTTCTGAACCTAGGCTCTGCTGGCACGCCGCCATAGCTTAGCGACTGTCGAACAGTCGCTCGAAAATCTAGCGGGCCACGACGCTTGTGCTTTCGCTTTCGCGCCAATCTGGCTGCTAGTTTCCTCGTCAGCGGCTGAATGGCTTTACGAATACTCGCCATTTCTTCACGGCTAGCGTGCATGAAGTCTACGTCTTCAGGAAGTGGCTTCTTCAAGGTCTTAGCCATCGCTTCAACACCACGATCCGCTACTAAACGCCGTCGAATCTCTGCCTCAATTTCTTTTTTAAGATCATCGATTCGGTTCTGAAACTCTTCTCGTTCTAGACGCTCTTGCAGCGTTGTCAAATCACTCTCTGACTTCTCCCCTGCCTCTTCCATCATGCGCTCAAGCATTCCGTCAAGATCAAGGTTGCGTAAGGTCCGATACAGATAATAGGTCCCGCCAACAGGTCGCCCAGGCTCCATGCCAGCAAATTGAGTTACAGCAGCTCTGGCCATCGCCGCCATCATCGCTTCGTCCCCGTTCATAAGGGCGCGATATAACATCTCAGCAATTTCTTCTGGACTCATATCCTCGCCCGAGCCCCGTCCTCCCATGCCTTTCATCTGCTGAGACATCCACTCTTCGAGCGAATCCTCGTCAATCTCCCCATCTTCGTTCTCAGTTACCGAATATCCGGGGCCTCGCATAGAAAAATAGACTTCGAATACCGTCTCAAAAGCTTTCCAATGTTGTTCATTTTTAACTAACGTCGTAGCCAATGCGTACTTAAAAGCATCCCGATCTTCTATAGGGATGTGTTTTATAGCTTGCATCGCGTCGAGGTTCTCAGTTAGCGAGACCGGAAGACCGGCATTACGCAGTTCAACGACGAAACCACTCATTAAATCGAGCATCTATTTAGCCTTCGATCGATAGTTCCTTGCGGGCTTTTTCTATATCTGACTGGTATTTAAGCAAAATATGAAGAGATTCCTTAGCCACTTCGATATCGATATTATCAATACCTAACAGCACCAAGGTTCGTGCCCAATCTAGCGTCTCAGAAACAGACGGACTCTTCTTCAACTCAATCTGCCTGATTGACCGCACTACACGCGCGACCTGTTCAGCTAGATTATCTTCGATCCCGTCCACCCTGTTAAGAACAATTTCTTTCTCACGGTCAAGGTCTGGGTAATCAATATGCAGAAACAGACAGCGGCGTTTCAAAGCCTCTGATAGCTCACGCGTGTTATTAGATGTCAGGAAAACCAGTGGAATCTGCTTTGCCTTGATAGTTCCCAGCTCAGGAATTGAGACTTGATAGTCTGACAAAATTTCCAAAAGTAGAGCTTCTGTCTCAATCTCAACTCTGTCTACCTCATCGATAAGCAACACAACCGGGTCATCAGCAGTGATTGCCTCGAGTAAAGGTCGCGTTAGAAGGAATTCATCGTTAAAGATATCATCTTGAACATCTGCCCAATCTTCGTTACCAGCATTAGCTCCGCGATCTGATTGGATACGCAGGAGTTGTTTCTTGTAGTTCCACTCATAGAGAGCTTTCGCTTCGTCAAGCCCTTCATAACACTGAAGACGAATGAGTCTGCTGTTCATCATTGCTGCAACGGACTTAGCTAGTTCTGTTTTGCCAACTCCCGCAGGTCCTTCAACAAGAATCGGCTTTCCAAGCCGTTCAGCCAGGAAAACTACACTCGCTATTCCCTCGTCAGCTAAGTAGTTAACCGATTTAAGTCCAGCGCGAACAGACGCAAGATCATCGAAGTTATTTTCGCCCATTGGGTCTTTCTCCTAATTAATCAGATGACGGAATTGAGGTCAGCCACGGATGTGCCCCATTCCGTTCACAATATACTTGTTTGTTGTTAGTTGCTCCAGCCCCATTGGGCCTCGAGCATGTAATTTTTGAGTACTGATGCCGATTTCTGCACCAAACCCAAACTCTTCTCCATCCACAAAACGAGTAGAGGCATTAACAAGAACTGCTGCAGCGTCTACTCTCATGCTAAATTCTTCGGCATTTGCAAGGTCCGAAGTAATTATTGCTTCGCTGTGACCAGAACCTGTTTCGTTTATATGCTCGATCGCATCTTCCAGACTGTCTACGACTTTCACACTCAGTTTCAGATCAAGATATTCTGTACTGAAATCATCATTAGTCGCCGCTCCTATTGTAGAAACTATTTTCTGCGAAATCTCATCTCCAACAAACTCAACGCTATCTAACGCCTTTACCGCTAATGGCAAAAACGAATGGGCAACTGATGCATGAACCACTAGAGACTCAGCAGCGTTGCACACTGTGGGCCGTTGAGTCTTTGCATTAACAAGTATCTCGATAGCTTGACTAAAATCAGCATGTTCATCCACGTATATATGACAGTTTCCATCCCCATCGAGGACATAAGGAACCGTCGCATTTTCCCGGATTGATTGTATCAACGATCGGCCGCCTCTTGGAATTAAACAGTCGATATATTCATTTAGTTGCATAAACTTTATGGCGGTCTCATGGCTTGTATCTTCTACAAGAAGAACAGAATCTGAAGCCAATCCCGCCTGACTTAATGCGCCTTGAAGAGCGGAAACAATTGCAGAATTAGAGTTGATAGCGGCTGATGAACCTCGTAGCAGTGCAGAATTACCAGACTTAAGACATAATCCAAAAGTATCGCTTGTCACATTTGGCCGATTTTCGTAAATCACCGCCACTACACCCAAGGGAACTCGCACTCGGCGAATTCGTAGACCATTTGGTCGTGTCCATCCATCGACTATTTGCCCAACCGGGTCGGGCAGAGACGTCACTTTTCTCAAGCCCTCTGCCATCGAATGCAAACGTTCTTGCGTCAGTTGAAGTCTGTCAATAGTCAACTCGTCGATATTCATACCTCGAGCCGTATCCACATCTCTTTGATTGCCCTCAAGGATGCTCTCAGCAGAGTCGAGAACTGATTCCGCTGCCATTTGTAGTGCTTTGTTTTTTTGTGAAGTAGACACCGACGCAAGGGCTCTGGAAGCTGCCTTTGACCGAGCTCCCAGTTCAGATACTGAGTTCTTCGGCAATGTTTCTGTATCCACCACGTCAGAAGACTACCCGCGTCACCGCCTCAGAGTTGTGTTCATCGACCTATATCATCAGCTATTCGACAAATGAGATTAGGAAAGAACTATCAAATCATCGCGATGTACAAATGTGGGACTAACACTCCCTGGAAGTTCTTCGGTTCTTTTCCCTTTAAATTGATCAAGAGTGATGCTGTCTACGCTACTTAAACCTTTAGCGAAAACTAGTCCGTCAGGCCCAGTTATATCGATAGCATCGCCTTCCGAAAAAGTGCCAACAACGGCCATTATCCCGGCTGCGAGAAGAGAAGTTCCCTTTGACTGAAGGGCTGTCTTAGCCCCAAGATCCACTCGTATCGCGCCGTGAGCCGGTAGAGCAAAACCAATCCACAGTTTCCGAGCTGAAACGTGGGCATCCCTAGCCGCTACTAAAGTCCCGATACCAGCTACTCCCGATATTGCGTCTGCGAGCACATTTTCTCTTGAAGCATCTGCGATTACCGTTCGTACGCCACTCCATGAGGCTATCTTCGCGGCGCTCAGTTTCGAGGCCATGCCTCCGCTCCCGCGTTCCCCGACACCTCCTGCCATCTCTTCGATCGAACGAGTAACTTCGGCTACCTCTTCGACTAAGGAAGCTTGCGGATAAATTCTGGGGTCCGCCGTAAGCAATCCTGGAGTGTCGGTAAGTAGAACGAGTAAATCGGCGTCTAAGAGATTAGCTACCAGAGCTGCAATCCGATCATTGTCTCCGAATCTTATTGCATCATCAGCAACAGCATCATTTTCGTTCACAACGGGAATTACCGATAATTCCCATAGCCGTTCGAAAGTAGTTTTAGCATGCAAGTACTGACTTCGATCACGGAAATCATTGGGGGAAAGCAAAACCTGACCCGCAATAATTTCAGCTTTCAAAAATAGTTCCGAGTAGACATTCATTAGATCAATTTGTCCGACCGCTGACACAGCTTGCAATATCGCCAGCTCTTTAGGCCGATCGATACCTAATCGCTCAAGCCCTGCGGTAATGGCTCCAGATGTAACAACAATCAAATCATGCGATTGTTTTCTTGCTTCTGATACTTCGCTTACCAACTTTTCAATCGCTAAAGCATTTACTTGACCAGCACTATTGGTGACCGATGAGGTACCTATTTTTACTACAACTCTCATATTCTTTTGGGTTCCTTATGCCTAATGCTCAGACGTCAGGCTCATAGTCAAATTCGAAAGTACCAATAATTACAGTATCTCCTTCTGATGCTCCTGCTCGGGCTAGGGCTCGAGGAACTCGGAGCTGTTGAAGCCGGTGCTGAGCGTGGGCCATAGCATCTATGTTGGTGAGGTCAGATAGGGCCACTGCCCGTTCTGCTTGACGACCAATGACTTCGAAAGTGCCATTGTCATGCCGCACGACAGACACACCTTCCGGCGAAGGTCGATGCACAACATACTGAGTCTGCTTCGGCTGTTCGGCTCTTGCCTCGTTTACCAGCGTCTGTAACTCTCCCACTAAGCGGTCGACGCCCTCACCTGTAACCGAAGATATCCGTTTGCCATCCCAGTCAAGGGTCGCAGCATCTCCCTTAGTTCCCACGATCAGTCGAGGGCGTTGAGCCAATTCTGCATCATAACTTTCCAGTTCGTTAACTAAGATTTCCGCTTGCTCTTGTGGATCTTTTCCTTCTACCTCAGCGAGATCCACCATCACTAGAAGCACACGAGCTCTTTCTACATGGCGAAGGAATTGATGACCAAGCCCTCGACCTTCAGCTGCACCTTCTATCAAGCCCGGAATGTCCGCAATGACCATTTCAAATTCATCAGAGCGTCTTACCACTCCGAGGTGCGGTTTAAGCGTTGTGAACGGATACGCAGCTACTTTAGGCTTAGCCGATGAAATCCTAGAGATAAAAGTACTCTTACCGGCATTAGGAAATCCGACTAGAGCGACATCAGCCATAAGCTTTAATTCAAGCCGGAGCCACCTCTCTTGTCCGATTTCTGCTTGCTCAGCAAAACCCGGGGCTCGTAACTTGTTAGACAAAAATCGGACATTTCCGCGACCACCGGTGCCACCCTCAGCGGCAAGCCACCGATCACCTTCATTGACAAGATCCGCAAGTACTGAATCATCAGCGTCACGAACAATCGTGCCTTCAGGCACCTTGACATAGGTGTCCTGGCCGCCGCGTCCATGCTTTTTTTTGCCGTGACCGTGTCCACCATCATCACCACGTCGGAACGGGAAATCTTTGAATGCGAGCAACGAAGCAATGTTTCTATCGGCTACTAGCCAAACATTTCCACCGTGACCGCCATCACCCCCATCAGGGCCTCCTCGCGAAACGTGTGCTTCTCTACGAAACGAAACACACCCCGCTCCTCCGTTGCCACCTTTGGCATGAAGATTAGCCTCATCCACGAAACCCGACATATCTTTGAGGATACGTCTCCGCTGACTACATGCGCGACAACAGACTTTTAAATCTTGGCGCTCAATATCGGTTACCGATTAACTTTATTCTCTTTCAAGAAAAGCTAGCCAGCTTGGACGTCAACTAGGCGACGCCCGCGTCTGTAACCAAATTCAACGACTCCATTAGCTGTAGCGAACAAAGTGTCATCTTTGCCGATCCCTACGTTAAGCCCAGGATGGAATTTGGTACCACGTTGTCGTAAAATAATTCCGCCAGCGTTAATGGTCTGTCCAGCAAAAACTTTTACACCGAGACGCTGAGAGTTTGAATCGCGACCGTTCTTAGTTGAGCCGCCGCCCTTAGTTTTAGACATGTCAGCCCTTTACGATATTGGTTATTTCGATGGAAGTATAGCGTTGTCTATGACCCCAACGCCGACGTTGGTTCGTCTTGTTCTTGTAGGTAAAACCATCTATCTTTACCCCTTTTATCTCGCCAAGGACACGAGCTGTAACAGATGATCCAGACAGCTGTTCAGACGTCGACATGACGTCACCTTCGTCTACGACGAGAATAGGCGAAAAAGTAACTTCCTCGCCTTCAGCCGCTTTAAGTAATTCGATGTTGACAACTTGTCCAGTCTCAACTTTTTCTTGCTTGCCACCTGTGGCGATCACTGCATACATAGGATGTTCAGGCTATCTGTTTTATTCCTCATCCCAAAACTGTCGACGAGACTTTCTTAAACGTTCAAGATCGAATCGTGGAGATGAACCCCACTCCCATCGCATGATGGACATGTATCACTCACGGATTCGAGTAATCCTTCGCCTATGCGGCGCCTCGTCATTTCGATTAATCCGAGGTCAGAGATGTGTGAAACCTGGGTACGAGTCTTTTCCCTGGCCAGGGCTTTCTCGAAACTATTTACAACTTCAGCGCGATTTTTTCTTATTTCCATGTCGATGAAGTCAATAACTATTATTCCGCCGATATCCCTTAATCTAAGCTGTTTAGCTATTTCTTCTGCAGCTTCAAGGTTGTTTCTAAAGACCGTTTCTTCCAGATTATATTTGCCAACGTTGCGTCCAGTGTTCACATCAATCACCGTCAGGGCTTCGGTATGCTCAATTATTAACGACCCACCCGACGGTAGCCAAACTTTACTATCTAAGGCCTTACGCAACTGTTCCGCTACGTTATAGCGCTCAAATATTGGGAGTGGTTCCTTGCTAGAGTCATAGAATTCGATTCGGTCCGCCAACGCCGGTGCGATAGTGTCCATATAACCTTTAACCTGATTAAACAGATTTAAGTCATCTATAACGACACCACGGAAATCACGATTAAATTCTTCACGGATTATACGCACCGCTAACTCAGGCTCTCTAAAAAGTAAATTAGGTGCTTTCGACTTTTGCGCTAGTTCGCTAATTTGTTCCCATTGCTCCAACAGCCGTTTGACGTCTCGCTCAATCTCTTCTGCCGTGACACCTTCGGAGGCAGTTCGAACAATTACTCCATGTTCTTTCGGTTTTACCTTGTCTAAAATATTCCTAAGTCTTTTGCGCTCATTATCAGGAAGTCTTTTGGAAATACCATACGTGGAACTGTTAGGAATTAAGACGACGAATCTGCCAGGAAGCGAAATTTCAGTTGAGAGCCGGGCACCTTTATGGGCAATGGGGTTTTTGGTTACCTGGCACAATATTGCTTGTTGAGACTTTAAGAGTTGCTCAATTCGAGGCTCATTTTTTCGGGCATTGAATTTACCCCTCATTTTTTTTGCTTTTGGAGGAAGCGGCTGGTTCAGGTCTCCATCTGTGTCATCAAGATCGTAGGTAACGTCAGCACGGTAAAGAACAGCGTTTTTAGGTGTATCTATATCAACGAATGCTGCTTCCATTCCTGGCAGAACATTTTGAATTTTGCCAAGATAAACGTTCCCATAGATTTGGGTCGCATCATCAGATGGTCTACTAACGTAGTGCTCTATAAGAGTCCTACCCTCGAGAACAGCTATGTGTGTGACTCCATCAGTAACCTGAACACACATCTGGTAACGCCCAATAGGTTTACCATTTCGTTCTTTTCCGCGACGCCGTTCCATTTCTTTGTCATTGAGCTCTACAGGAGTGTCTGAGATAATCGCCTGAACTGGCTCAAGCTTGTTTAGACCTTCCCGACTACTAGCGCCTCCTCGGCCTCGACCACCACGGCGACGCTTTTTCTTAGGTTGACCGTCCTCGGCTGAAGCAACTTCTTCCTTGACCGTTGCCTTATTTTCACCTGCTGACCGGGTATCTCCTATTCGTGGCTTTTTGGCTTCTGAGGGCCTTTCCGACGGCAGCTCGACAGAGCTACTACTTGCCCCTTGTATCGATCTTTTACGAAGCCTGGGTTGGGACTCAGAGCCCTTTCCCCCTTGTAATTTCGTCGTATTAGCGCCGCTTAAAGTCCTAGTTCTTTTAGGCTCACCGTTTTGTTTTGATGGTGTTCCAACAATTTTTTCATCATTGGTTTTCTGAGTTGTAGAGTTCGCTCCTGGAACTAGTTTTCGAGTTCGAGCTGGCTTCGAAGACTCTCTTTCAGAGGGAATCGACTTCTTATCGTCTTCACTCTGCGTTGCATTGGCATTAGGTGCTCCGAGCACTCGCTTACGGCGGGTCGGAGTCTCGCTCCCTAATTTTTCTTGTTTATCTACTGAATCGTTCATATCAAATTTTCTTCCTCAGCGGACGAAGCGAAAGTTGATCGCGGTGACTTTTCGCTTCCTCGCAAGTAATTCGTTGGTAAAAACAGCGGTATTTCACACTGGTATTTATTCGGTCTGTCACACACTCGGGTTTGCTAAATGTGAAGGTTTGCAAACGCGTTGTGAACTGAGCAAAGTCTGTCGTTCCGCAATCAAACCTGAGATTCATGCTTCTCTGAAGCCGGTTGTCTCTGGTTCTTAAAAATGACGATTTGCTACTTGGTGTTTCTTTTACTTCTGACTGCAATAATTTCAGATTCTGTTGCAAGCATTTTTTGGCTTGGCTCGGTTCCTCTTCATTTTCTAAAGGGACTCGACTCGAGAGAAAAGTTCTTAGCAGCAATGCCATCCCCCCACCCGAATGGGTGGGAGTGAGACTTGACCTGCATGAGAATCGCATTTATCCATCAGCTTTTCTCTGCTTTTGCCCGAAGGCTTAACGTGACCAGAACTTTTTGTCTCGTCGGCGGGTCTAGATCTGGTTTGCGAGTATCGGTAGTTAAAGACTCGCGATAACCGATCATGTGCTCAATCCCGTATTTGGTGCAATTCCAGCTTCTGGATATGCCAGTTGCCTGGTAATCATCTTCACCTCGTACAATTGACGAGTGATGCTGGAACAGGCCGTAAAATATCGATCGCCTTTGCACATACGTTCGTTGCGATAGCAACGGTAATTCTTCTACTTTTTCATTAACAAAATTTATCTTCATCGGCGTGATTAGAGGTTCAGATTTACAATATCCACTAACCTTTGCCAAGGGCAGCGCAGTAACCTCAAAGCCGGTGTTGCAGCGCGGCACCAAGCCATGCGTGCGGTCGAACTTAGGTCTAGCGCAAAAAGAAATCATTCAATTACCAATGATACCTTTGGTAAGTTATTTTTCCTTACTGTTACTAATCTGATCTTATTTCGCTCGGATAAGAGCTAATGCCCGCCATATCTTCGAGCCCCCACATTCACTACTAGGCCAATAGACAAAAAGGCCATGACGGTTGATGAACCGCCGTGGCTCATAAAGGGTAGAGGAATTCCTGTAATTGGCATTATCCCCATAGTCATGCCCACGTTTTGAAAAATTTGAAATGCAAACATAGAAAGGACGCCTACACATATAAAACTTCCAAATAAATCGCTACTCATCCGAGCTATCCACCATATACGGGCTAGCAAATAGGCATATAGGAGCAAGAGAATAGAGCAACCAAGAAATCCGAATTCCTCTCCCAATGCAGTGAATATGAAGTCTGTTTTTTGCTCTGGGACCAGGTTTAGGTTCGTTTGAGACCCTTTCAGCCACCCTTGACCCTTAACTCCACCGGCGCCGATTGCTATTTCTGACTGCCGTAAATTATACGAAGCTCCCTGCGGGTCATACTCAGGGTCCAAGAATGCTGTTAACCGGTTTTCTTGAGTCTGACGAAGCAGAGAAGGACCCCCAAACTCATCGAGGTTAAGTAGTAAAAAAATAGCAATTATTCCCAGCAGCGACGTGATTACAATGTGTTTCACTTGCGCTCCTGAGATCAAGAGCATTCCCATTCCTATCGATACAAATACCAGCATTGTTCCAAGGTCTGGCTGTCTATAAATCAGGCCTAATGGAACAGCGATTAACAAAAAGGCATTTACAAGCGTCGACAGACGAAGATAACTCTCGTGTGTTGCGACAAAAGCAGCGAGCGCCAAAATAACCGTTAGCTTCGCGAACTCTGAAGGCTGAAGTTGAAACGGTAACCCGGGAACTTCGAACCAGGCGCGTGCGCCATTTCGTTCAACTCCGACAAACAAAACACCTATTAACGCTGCGAGCGAGAGGAGATAAGCAGAGTTTGCTAGTGAGCGTAAACTTCGATAGTTAAAGGCGGTACTGAGAATCATTACAGCCGCTCCAGCCACCACGAATAGAGCCTGACGTTTCGCGTATGTAGCCCCGTCGCTTCCGTTAAATTCTAGAATCCGCCAAGTCGCAGAATAATTCATCGCCACGCCGATTAACGAAATAAAAATCGCTGTCAGGGCAAGCGAATAATCGGCAAACCTGACCGGAGACTGCAATTCGCGACGGAGAGGTAAAGCCATCAATCCCTCACCTTTTGGTCGTCGACTCCATCTCCATCTACATCTTGAGCATTGTTCGCTCGAGGAATCTGGATGCCCCATGGGCATCCTTCGGGTACGAAACTCGTGAAAGCAGGATTACCGCGCAGAGCTTCGGGGATTTCAGGGCACGCTGGAGAAGGAGGTATAAACGCTATTTGAGGCTCCGACCATCTTTGTTCGTAAGCTCGTAATGCTTCAAATATTTGTCTGGCCACCGGTGCTGCTGCCTCGCCGCCATAGCCTGCTTCTTCCATAACCACAGCAACCGCATATCGAGGGTCGTGCTGTGGCGCCCAGGCGACAAATATGGCTGAGTCCTCTTTTTTCCTTTGCAGGACAGCATTTTTTCCATCAGCTTGGGCAGTTCCTGTCTTTCCCGCTACCGAATAGCCAACAGCATCATATCCGTCGAACGCTTTCCACGCCGTACCGCGACGTTGTTTGCTGGTCACTCCACCGAGACCCTCGCGAACAACCGGCGAACCTTCAGGAAAGTTAATTATGCGCTGGATCTTTGGTTCAAATTCAATGACGCTTTCGCCAAAATTTTCGCTGTTTCTGGAAATTAGGCGCTCGACAATATTTGGACTGAATAGGGTACCTCCATTAGCGAATGCTGCATAAGCATTTACTAACTGGATCGGAGTAGCAGATACAAATCCTTGACCGATGCCAGTGTTTATATTGTCGCCAGGTAGCCAATCCGATGTTGAGTCATACGGATTGTATGCCTCTGGGTTTAGTTCGAACAATGTTTTTTTAGTTTCGCCATCGGGAATTCGGCCCGCTTTTTCGTAGGGAAGCTGGACACCGGTCTGGCCTCCAAATCCTAATTGGTTAGCCATATCTTGGATAGCCCATTCTTCCTCACCTTTAATCCAGTAAAGGTCATGAGCTACTTGGTAAAAATATGCATCGCTTGACCTAGTTAACGCTGTCGACAGGTCCAAGGTTCCGAGAGCTGCTTTATCGGCGTTGAAAAATGTGCATCTGCCAGTGCAGCCGTACTCATCTGGAATTTTGAAATAACCAACGTCGTAATAGGTATTTCGAGGAGATATCAACCGTGCTTCTAATCCTGCTAATGCTGTAACTAGCTTGAAAGCCGATCCTGGGGCGTATAGACCCTGGATTGCCCGATTGTTAAGTGCTCCCGGCGCATATGGATTCTCAAAAACAGACTTGTACTCTTCGAAAGTCAGGCCGCCTACCAACCAATTCGGGTTGTAAGTAGGATGGGAGGCCATCGCTAACACATCCCCATTTCTTAGATCAAGGACTACGGCCGCACCTCCGACAGCCGGATAGAAGAATCCAGAATCATCACTTACTGTTTCCCTAGCTGCTAGCAAACCTTGAGCCAGGAATGACTCAGTCGCAGCTTGTAAGTCCACATCGATAGACAGGATGATGTCATTTCCGGGCTTAGCCTGTTGATCCCCGATAATGCGATGAACTCTGCCAGCATTATCTACCTCAAGTTTTGTTATACCTGGAGAACCATGCAACTGAGATTCAAAAAGGGCTTCGATACCAGCTCTGCCGACTCTTTCAGATGGTAAATAGCCATCGTCAAGAAGTCCCGGTGCCTGTTGCTCAGACATTGCTCCTACATAACCGATGATGTGAGCAGCTACTTCTTCGCGTGGGTAAATCCTGGTCATCTCCCACTTTGCTTCGACTCCAGGGAGGGACCGCTCACTGATACGAAGCAGTCCTTCTTCATTTAGACCAGTAGCAACAACTTTGGCGGCCAGGCGATGTGTCTGTAAGTCATTAAGCCGGCTCTTGAGCACATCTTCAGCTATACCAAGGATTGAAGAAAGTTCACTAATTATGAACTCCAACTGGCCAGGTGAATATCTGGACTTGTTGACAGTGACTATGCCTGTTCGTAAATTATCCGCCAGGACTACACCATGCCTGTCAAATATTCTGCCGCGATTCGGCGCTGTCACTACCATCTCAATTTGATTAGATTGAGCTTTTTTTTCGAGATCTTCCGTGTTTAAGACTTGCAGGTACCAAAGTCGAGTAAACAACGCGGCAAAGAGACCTATGATCAGTACTCCTAGAAAAGATAGGCGCCTATCAAGCTTTGGAATCATATTTTACTCGGATAGACGGCCGGCTCGATAAGTAACGCCCACTTGACTATTCGCTCTAAAAACAAGTTCACAAAAAAGGCAGCCATGCCTGTTATGAGCACTACCAGCTCGATCAGGTTTTCAGCATCGTAGCTGTAGCCGATCAGCCATGCTATGCAGGCATAGAGCGCTACGCCAGATGACACCGTTAAGCCGACTGTTAGAGAACGCAGGAATCTGTGCGTTTCAACCAGTTGAGGGGCAAGGGATCCGGCTCCCCAACCGACAAGTACGAGCACAAGAGTATTCAAACCAAAAGGTGAATTCACGACGAGATCTGCTAACAATCCACAGCTAAAGCCAATCCCCACTGCTTTATCGCTGCCTGCTGAAATCCCTACGATGACGGTCAAGATCAAAAATAGATCAATAACAAATCCAGAGATTGTTAAATGCGGCATTACTGAAATTTGCATCAAGCCGATTAATCCGATGACGATAGTTGCTCTCGCTCTCGCTCCTAGGGAAATCATCATGAATCATTTCCGCTTTGCTCAGCGCCTATCCGGCCTCCGCTCGAAGGCTCCGGAAAATCGCGATCAACAAGCACAGGCCCTGGTGCATCAGCTTCAAATAAGATCACTGAGACCCAGCGAATTCGGTCTAGGTCAGCGGAGGGATAAACCGTTATACGTTGGGTGTCTTGAACGGCGTTAGGGGTCACGTCAACAACAGTTCCAATTAAAAGTCCTTCAGGAAAAGTGCTCCCCTGGAAGCCACTTGTCACCACAGTTTCGCCAGGTATCACAACAGTTTCAAGCTCTATGAAATTTACAATCAGGTTCTTTCCTGCTCCTTTTCCTGAAGCAACGCCATCGTCCCCGGAACGAACTAACCGAGCACCCGCATCAAAATTAGGGTCTGTGAGAAGCTCAACTCGCGCTCGAGTGACACTTACCTGGCTAACGCGGCCAATTAGCCCTGCGCCGGTTTCTACCGGCATCCCCACTTTAATTCCATCACGCGAACCCTTATCTAACTCAATCGTTCGTTCGAAATTAGAAATCTGAGCATCGATTACGCGCGCTGTCCGGCGCGGAATATTACTCAAAGTGTCTCGCGCCCCCAGAAGCGACAATAAAGCCTTCCGATCCCTTTCAATTTCACCAATCTGAAGGGTGGAGCTTTTTATCTCGGCTAGTTTAGCTTCTAGGAAGTCATTCCTATTTTCTAAATCTTCATACGAAGTAATCCCCTGCCAAGCATTACCAATCGGAACAAACATTCTTGCTGAAGTAGAACGAATGGGGCCTATTGCGTCGAGCGCGACACTGCGAATCTTTGTTAAAGGCCCTCCGTCGCTTCGAGCATCGAGTGTGATCAGTACTAAAGCTGTAAAAATGAATAAGACAATTCTTAATCGAGATCGGGGCCTTCGACTCACTTTGCTATGCCTCGACATGAGATTGCCTTAATCCTTATCGAAGCTCACCTGAAGAGAATAAGACGCCGCGAAGGACCTCAAATTCTTCAAGTGATTGACCTGAACCCCGTGCAACCGCATGCAAAGGATCTTTCGCTATTCGAATCGGCATCCCAGTCTCATTAGCAAGCCTTTGGTCGAAGCCCTGAAGCAGAGCCCCACCACCTGCTAGCACTATTCCTTGATCCATGATGTCCGCAGCTAATTCTGGTGGGGTCTGGTCGAGAGTCCTTTTTACAGCGTCAATGATCATGGTTACCGGCTCTTCAATAGCTTCTCTGATTTCTATGCTACTTACCGTTACTGTTTTAGGCAGACCTGAAACGAGATCACGACCTCGGATTTCAGCATACATTTCCTCATTTAGCGGCCATGCTGAGCCCAACGCCATTTTTACTTCCTCAGCAGTTCTTTCGCCGAGCGCTAGGTTGTACGACTTCTTGACAAACTGCAGTATGGCAGCATCGAGCACATCGCCTCCCACCCGAGCTGACTGAGAAGTGACAATTCCTCCCAAAGAGATGACTGCAACTTCGGTCGTTCCGCCACCAATGTCTACAATCATGCTCCCCGAGGGTGACTGCACTGGCAACCCAGCGCCGATAGCTGCTGCCATTGGTTCTTCGATAATGAAGGCAGGTTTTTTGGCCCCTGCGTATTCGGCAGCTTCTTGCACCGCTCGCTGTTCCACTCCTGTAATTCCAGAAGGCACGCATATAACCATTCGTGGTTTAGACCAACGACTACTATTCACTTTGTCGATAAAGTACCGGAGCATTTTTTCACAGATATCAAAATCTGCAATTACTCCATCTTTAAGTGGTCTAATTGCCTGAATATGTCCCGGCGTTCTACCAATCATACGCTTCGCTTCGTAACCGACCGCTAACGGAATGCCTGTGTTAATATCGACCGCCACTACTGAAGGCTCATCGAGCACTATCCCCTGACCTCGCACATAAATCAAAGTGTTTGCAGTCCCTAAATCAACCGCCATATCTCGATTAGTGAAAAAATTCGGTCTGAACCGATTCAGAGTCCGTCCCAAACCATTCACGCTTCGCTGTGTATTCGGGCGCGAGTAATTCATATTGCTCGATTGGATAGAATTCAGCGCATCACGATCCATATTGGTCCGCTCAATTAGCTTGGAAAAAAATTCCAATTTCACGTGCAGCAGACTCAACGGAGTCTGAGCCGTGAACAAGATTTTCTGTTACGAGCAAGCCGAAGTCGCCACGAATAGTGCCCGGTGCAGCTGTTGCGGGGTTGGTACTTCCCATGAGGTTTCTGACCACGGCAAATATGTCATCGCCAGCGTCATCGCTTCCTTCTACCTGCAGAAGCATCGCTGGTGACCGGGTTATGAAGTTAAGGAGACCTTCAAAAAATGGTTTCCCATCATGCTCCATGTAATGCAGCGCAGCAGTTTCACGGTCGATTAATCGAAGCTCAGCTCGTTTAATACTTAATCCCTTGCGCTCGATTCTAGAAATTATTTCTCCAACAAGCCCTCTCTCGACTGCATCGGGTTTGCAAATAACAAATGTGTGGGCCAAAACAACTCCTGGAAAAATAAATCGTGTACCTACTCAGACTACCGTGATCATGATTGGAGGTGTAATCGGGCTTCGGACGCGACATATAAAGAACCGGTAACGATGATGCTCCCTTGTGGCCCAGCAATTTCTCTAGCTAAATCGACAGCTTCAGCTACATCGGCGCGAAATTCTACTGATTTGTGTCCCAATTTTTGTGCGCAAGCTGCCACCTCACTAGCCGCTAACGCTCGTGGCCATTTCGCCTCCGTTGCTACTATCGCTTTGAACTCTTTGAAGTTAACGGCTTGCATGAAGTCAATAGGATTATGTGGCCTGTTGGTTCCCATCACCAGGACAGGAGCTTCTTCTGCTCCGAAGTCAGAAAAAAGTGTTTCGCTGAGGGCCATTGCACCGTCTACGTTGTGTGCTCCATCTACGATCGTCAATGGAGACCGGCTAAGTATTTCAAAACGTGCAGGAAGCTGAAGCGATGCAAAAGCATCATGGAGTATGTCGGCGTCAAGTGCTCTGGCAAAAAAAGCTTCCGTGGCTGCTATCGCAAGAAGAGCATTATTCGATTGATGTCTTCCGTTTACAGGTATAAAAATTTCTTCGTAGTTACCGAATGGGGTACTGACATCTAGCATCCTCCCTCCTACTGCGAGCCGGTCATTAGTCACTGCGAAGTCAGTGTCCTGTACCCAGAGCTCTCGACAGGGAACGCTTTTGACTATTTCAAGTAGATCCTGTTCGAGGGTTCCGCATATGACATGCGAAGTTGGTTCGATAATTCCAGATTTTTCCCTAGCTAAGTCAGCCATCGTGGGCCCGATTATTTCGAGATGGTCGGATCCCATGTTCGTAATAACGGCTACTTCTGCACGAACTACGTTCGTGGCGTCCCAACGACCACCCATTCCAACTTCCATAACGTTTACATCTACTGCGTTCATCGCAAACCAGTTGTATGCTGCGGCGCAAATAACCTCAAAGTAGTTAGGAAGACTATTTGATTTCTTCAAGATCCATGGTTCGATTGCTGCTATCTCTTTGATAGCTTCACAAAAATCTTGATCACTAAGTGGCTGGTTAGCTATTGCTATTCGGTCGTTCAAGCTGGTGACGTGCGGCGAGGTATAACTGCCTACTTTTAGGCCAACGGCCGTTAACATCTCCACAATCATTCTTGTGGTACTGCCTTTGCCGTTAGTGCCGGTTATGTGAATAGCGGGCACGGCATTTTCTGGGTGACCGAGTAGTTCCATGACTACACGCATCCGGTCAAGGCTAGGCGGCACAGTTTCCGGCTTACCGAGCACGCTCTCGAGGTTGTAGTGCTGCTCAAGCCAATCGACAGCTTGCTGGTAAGAATCTATCGTCGCAAGGTTTATCGGATCCATCGAGGCAGAAGCTTTTCTATGAGCATTTTAGGAAGCTTTTCGTTCATCATTACGCTCAACTAAAATTGGGCTCGCCTTTTTAAGCACTGCATCTGCCTCGACGATGCATCGGACGACGTTCTCGCGACTAGGCACTTCATACATTGCTCCAAGGAGAACGTCTTCTATTATTGCTCGCAACCCCCGAGCGCCGGTCTTGCGGAGCAGGGCTTGATCAACTACGGCTGCTATTGCTTCGTCAGTAAATTCAAGCTCCACACCATCAAGCTCAAACATACGGTCGAATTGTCGTAAGAGCGCATTTTTGGGTTCTGTTAGAATCCGTTGGAGAGCATCAGGCCCGAGTTGGTCGACGACTCCGACCACCGGTAGACGGCCAATAAACTCTGGGATTAAGCCAAATTTTTGCAAGTCTTCCGGCAGCACCTCAGGCAGAAGATTCGTATTAGCTCTCTCTGCTGTTGGTTTTATGTCTGCGCCGAAGCCCACAGCTCGTTGACCAAGTCTGTCAGCGATAATTTTTTCAAGGCCATCGAAAGCGCCTCCACATATAAAAAGAATATTGCTCGTATCTATCTGCAAAAAGTCTTGATGTGGGTGCTTGCGCCCACCTTGTGGCGGAACGGCTGCTTCTGTTCCTTCCAGAATTTTGAGAAGCGCCTGTTGAACTCCTTCTCCTGAAACATCTCTTGTGATCGAAGGGTTCTCAGATTTACGGGTAATTTTATCAATCTCGTCGATATAGATGATGCCAGTCTCTGCGCGTTTAACGTCATAGTCAGCAGCTTGGATTAGCTTCAAAAGTATGTTCTCAACGTCTTCGCCCACGTAGCCCGCTTCGGTTAGAGCTGTGGCGTCAGCCATCGCGAAGGGCACGTTCAACATTCGTGCCAGTGTTTGGGCCATCATTGTTTTTCCACAACCTGTTGGACCTATGAGCATGATGTTGGACTTCGCCAGCTCAACATCATCGGGGCCTAGGTTTTGAGCAAATTGAATTCGCTTATAGTGGTTGTATACGGCCACCGAAAGAATTTTTTTTGTGCGATCTTGATCTATTACATACTCGTTGAGAAATGAAAATATTTCTTGCGGCTTAGGGACTTCGTCAAAAGTGACTTCGGACGTCTCCGACAGTTCTTCTTCGATAATTTCGTTGCAAAGGTCTATGCATTCATCACAGATATACACACCTGGGCCGGCTATAAGTTTTTTAACCTGCTTCTGCGACTTGCCGCAGAAGGAGCACTTTAGTAGCTCGCTACCTTCTCCGAACTTTGCCACGTCTCCACTCCAATTCAGACAACTTTTAGGTTGTTGTTAACTAACGGCTAAGGATGGCACAGCATGGCTCGCTTTGACGTTTGTCGCCTTAATTTTTGAAATTTTATTTTATTCGATTTGAATTATTTCACGCAGCTCTGATCGGACCATCTTCAACGGATTCACGATTGCTGATTACTTCATCGATAATTCCATATTCTTTAGCCGCCTCTGCATCCAAAATAAAGTCACGGTCCGTGTCGTTGTGGATCCGCTCTAGGTCTTGGCCGGTGTGACGTGAAAGAATCTGGTCTAGTAGGCCACGCATTCGCTCTATTTCTTTAGAAGCTAATTCGATATCGGTTGCTTGACCCATTGCCTGACCAAACGGCTGATGCAACAAAACTCTTGCATGTGGCAACGCCATTCTCTTACCTGGGCTTCCGGCAGCTAAAAGAACAGCTGCAGCCGAAGCTGCTTGACCTAAGCAGATCGTGGTTATGTCATTTTTGATGTATTGGCTAGTGTCATAAATTGCGAAGAGGGCGTTTATGTCTCCTCCTGGCGAGTTTATGTAGATGTTTATATCTCGATCAGGATTCTCTGACTCGAGATGGATCAATTGAGCACACACCAAATTGGCAATTGTGTCATCAATCGGGGTGCCGAGGAATATGATATTTTCTTTTAGTAAACGTGAGTAGAGATCGTACGCACGTTCACCACGGTTCGTTTGCTCTACGACCGTCGGAACTAGGTAATTCTGTGCCTGAAGATTCACTCTGCGTCCTCCTTGGACTCGTTGTCAGCGTCTAAGTTCTGCTTTTTATCAGCTTCATCTTTATCCGTCTCAGGTAATTGAAGCTCTAAATCTTCTCTACTAACAGCAATGCCATCTTCATCAATTAGTTTTACTTCGGCCACTAGCTTTTCTAAAGCTTTACGTTTAACTAATTCAGCCTTTACAGGACCTAACCCATCGCCATGGTCGGTTATCTGGTGGCGAAGTTCTTCAATGGTAACTTCGAATTGAGTTGCCATTCGTTCAAGCTCTTCATTGAGGTCTTCTTCAGAAGCTTCGATAGTTTCTTTTAGAACAATAGCTCTCAAAGCAAGATCTACTTTGGCGGAGCGTTCTGCCGCTTCACGAAGCTCCACTGTGAAAGATTCTGGGTCCTGACCTGTCATCTGAAGCCATGACTCGATACTCATTCCTTGGCCCTGGAGACGCATCGCTAGTTGCTGGATTTGGTCCGACATTTCACCGTTGACCATCGAGTCAGGGATTGTTTGGGTCACCAGTTCAGCTAATGCTTGAGCCGTGTTCTCTCTGAGCGCAGAATTTGCTTGAAACGACTTCATCATTTTCGTTCTCGTTTTTATTTGCTCTCTGAGTTCCTCAACTGTTTCACTTTCAGTATTTTCATCAACCCATTCGTCAGTAAGCTCGGGAAGTACTTTTTCTTTTACAGCGTGCACTGTTATCTCGAAATCGATACTTACGTTTTCTTGGACCGGGTGAGCGGCGCTGAAAGAAAGCTCGCTTCCGGCTGTAGCATTCTGAAGTTCTACATCGACTTCTTTTGCTATCCCTTCACTACCAACCTCATATAAGTAATCTTGGGCAGTCAGTCCGGGAAGAGCTTCTCCGTCGACTGTGCCTGAGATGTCTATTGAGACTTGGTCACCTGTTGCGACTGGTCGATCGACATCAACTAGTTCAGCTGATTGCCCTCGCTGCATATCTATCTGTTCTTGGATTTCATCGTCAGTGGGACTCGGATTTGGGATCGTGACTTCAAGTTTGTCATATCCCTCTATTTCTATAACCGGACGTATTTCGACCGTAGCCTCGAATGACACAGGTCCGGACTCTTCACCGCCATTAATCTTGAGTTCGGGAGCGGCGATCACGTCAACACTTTCTGTTCGTACCGCATCAGCATAATAGTTAGGTATTGCGTCCTCTAGTGCCTGAGCTCGAGCATATCCGTTCCCAATTCTTGATTCGAGAACTGCGCGAGGGACTTTTCCTTGCCGGAATCCTGGGACGCGAATTTCTTTCGAAATTTTCTTAAAAGCATCATCTATGGCAGATTCAAATGTTTCTTCATCTACCTCAATAGACAGTTTTATTTTCGGTCCGTAGGTGCGCGTCGGAGCCGTTGATTCGGCCTCGTTGCTAGTTTCTTCGGTCGCAGCGGGGGCCTCTTCAAGCTCAGAGGGGTCTAGTTCGGTCAAAGTGATCTTCACAAGATCGCGAGTCTAGCCGTATTCGTGGTCACGTCCCTCAGTCAAAGCCACAGTCGCGCATCTCTTCTTCGCATCAATCGCAAAAAAATTCCTTAACATCCAAGTAATTAGCTCTTCTGTCTTCCAATGCGATTAAGAAATTATTAATGAACTTATCTAAGGTTTTCAGCCGTGAGAGTGCACAAAAGCAGCAATTTGCTTTACACGCCATCTCATTTTCACGACTTCAAACAACTCAATTGATACGGAACTAAGTCCCGAACGCGTCCAATTACATTTAGAAGAGAGCGGGCGACGAGAATCGAACTCGCATCATCAGCTTGGAAGGCTGGAATTCTAGCCATTGAACTACGCCCGCGTATTATTTAAACCTTACCAAAAAGAGAGTCCTAAAAGCGATCACTCTGAACTAGCTAGCTTCGATTTAATCCGCCTAGGTGTCCGTGATCGATGACACGGCGCATGAACTCAGGCTCATAAGCTGATTCCGGGTCCTCTCGAACAAGTTGATCAATAATTTCTGCGTCTTCGCCCACAAGGATTCGCCACTGGCCGCTGCGCACGCCTTCAATGATTATTGTTGCAGCTTCCGCTGCGGTAGTCGGTGCGTTGTCTCGGAACCTAATACCATTGTTGGTTACTCGAGATTCAATATCTGCATCTGACATTGAACTGATTTCTGCTCCTCTTTCACCAAGTATTTTTCTGACGCCTTCGATATCTGGCCCTCCGTGCATTTCTGTGGTGTTCAACGCTATTGAAGTTCCGATGTGCCCGGGCATAACGACGTGCGCCAGAACGTGAGGAGCGTGGAGTCTGAGGTCGATATTGAGAGCTTCTGTAAATCCTTTAACGGCGAATTTCGCAGCGCAATAAGCAGTATGAGGCATCTTAGAGCCAACCGTTGCCCAAAATCCGTTGATACTACTTGTGTTTACGATTGCTCCACTAGTGCTATTTTTTAGCATCGGCAGGAATGCTCGAGTACCAAAGTAGACGCCATACCAACAAATATCGAAGGTTCGTTCCCATTCCATTCTGTTCTCGTCGGTGACGATGCTTCCACCACCACCGATGCCTGCGTTGTTGAATAGCAAATTCACGTTGTCTGTTTGATGCTGATCAGCTACTTCATCTCGGAAACCCAACATGTCAGCTTCATCAGAAACATCACAAATGTGTGAGGAGATTCGGACGTCCGAAGAAGCCTGCTCTTTCGCAAGCTTCTTAGTCTCAGCCATTTTTTCGAGGTTCACGTCGCACATCGCTATGTGGCACCCTTCTTGGGCTAATTGCAATACTAGTTCTCGCCCCATTCCGGTGCCGCCACCGGTGACCACAGCTATTTGGTTTTTGTAGGATTTCATTTTCACGTCCAGAACTTCAATGATTTTGATTGAGCACACTTGTGAACCCTAGAGTAATTCGTTTTTAGTTAGTGGCGCTGGCCTATGAGCGTTCGGATGAACCACGCCCATGGGGAGCGTGTATTCATCCTCATTCGGCAAGTGACGGAGGAGTCGGCGACTAGTCTGCATTCCTTCATATAATTCAGGTTTGTGACGTTGTAGATTTGAACGTCATCTGCTTATTCCAAGACGCCGACCATTATTCTCGAGCTTGATCACGGAAAGTTTGTATCGGATCGCTGACTTATGTTCTAAATTCTTCGAGAACCGATTCGCATTCATCTAGAAACTTAAGCGACTGGTCATCATCTTCACGACGCATCGAGGGAGGTGTTAACACAAGCCGATGTACCCCTAGTTTTTCAAGTTGCTCCAAACGCTCTTTTTTAGGTCGCGTCCAAGTGAAGAGGGATATTGGCACCGACTTTGGATCGCGACCTACTGCTTCTAGTTCGCGATGGAACAGCGCTATTCCTCCTTCTACCGACTGTTCGCCGCTAACCCCAACTAGAGAGATATCAATCGGGCACCATTCGTCGGCATATTCAGCCGAGTGTTTGATTCCCACAGGACCCGCTTGTCCCATGGCAATCGGAACGAGCCCATTATGGGGTTTAGGGTAAATGAAAGATGGTTGGAAGTTGTCATAATGGCTTGAATAGCTTGCTTCGTCTTGGGTCCAAGCTGCTCTGAGAGCGCCGACTCGGTCTCTTGTTGCAGAGAATCTTTTTTTGAATGGCACATCCGGCCTGGAATTAGCGAGTTCTTCGGCATTCCAGCCAACACCAATTCCCAATATTACTCGACCCCCAGAAAGCGCATCAAGAGTCGCGACCGTGTTCGCTAAATCTAAAACTTCATGCTCAAGAACCAGGCATATACCTGTTGCAAGTTTAATAGTTGACGTAGCTTCCGATGCCATCGCCAATGAGACGAACGGGTCCATCATATGAGCGTAGCCACTAGGTAAATCTTCGCCGCCAGGGTATTGAGACTCCAGCGCTACGGGTAGATGGCTATGCTCTGGAACCCAAAAGCTGTCAAAGCCACGATCCTCTAGTTCTTTGGCCATTGTCCCCGGCGATATGCACCCTATGTGGTTAAGGCCTAGATATCCGATTTTCAAGATCCTGATCCTTTTTGAGCTTTTGGTCCTCGAATAAGTTGACCAGGTCTGTGACCCGTTGGTTGACCATCGGCGAAAATGACCTCGCCTTTCTTGACCGTTGCGACATAGCCAGTTGCCCGCTGAACTAGTCGTCGGCCGCCAGCTGGAAGATCGTAAACCATTTCAGGCGGTCTGAGTGAAAGTTCTTCAAAATCGATCACGTTGACATCGCCCATCATTCCTGCTTCCAAGGTGCCTCTATCGTTGAGCCCTACTTGTCGCGCAGTGTCTCTGGTTTGTCTTTGCACTACGTATTCGAGAGGTAGTTTCTCTCCTCTGCGACGATCACGTGCCCAATGAGTGAGCATGTAGGTTGGGAAGCTCGCATCGCAAATTACCCCACAATGAGCGCCACCATCGCTTAACCCTGGGAGGGTTCCCTCCGCCAAGTTCATTTCTCTTAACACATCATGATTTCCTTCAGAGAAGTTAGCTAGTGGGAACAGCATGAGTTCGCGACCTTCGCGTTCAAGCAACATGTCATAAGCTAATTCGACTGGTTCGCGTTGAGCTGTTTTGGCCATCTCTGAGATGCTGTCTTCAGGCATAGGCTCATATTCAGGGGGGTCTCCTAGAGGAAACATCTTGTGGAAACTTTGCGCGATCATGCCAGACATTCCTCGCGTTCGGCTCGCATGTTCTTTGATCAAAGTCTCCCGAATTTCCGGCTCCCTCATGCGACTAACTCGGGCATCGAGATCAAGCTGGGCAAGTTCCTTTCTGTACGTCGGGCAGGTTATGAAAGGGTGCATTGAACTTTGCAATCCGAGCAACAAAGTGATCGGTCGCGCTGCGATTTGTGCGGTTATATCATACCCTTCTGCTCGGGCATCTTTAATTCGCTGAAGTACTTCGCGCCACCTTTCTGGGGCACGATCATCTTGGGAGACTAAGACAGAGAGTGGGGCTCCTCCCCCATCAATCATCCCTCGAAAAATCTCAAATTCTTTGTCCAAGTCTTGGAAGTCGGAAACTATTTCCATATGGCCAGACGCACGCGCTGCCATTGCCTGACTGATTCCCCATAACTCGGTAGGAGCGCTGGTCAACGTCGGAATTTGGTTTCCATCTCGATCCCTGTGATTGATTGTGCGAGAAGTAGTAAATCCGAGAGCACCTGCGTCAAGAGCTTCTTCAGTGAGCCGTCGCATTTCCTGAATTTCTGATTCCGTCGCATCCTCATCGTGATCTCTTCCACGGTCACCCATGACATACACGCGTAACGCTGAATGTGGCATTTGAGCGCCAATGTCGATTGTGTGAGGTATGGCCTCAACTGCATCAAGGTATTGCGGGAATGTTTCCCAGTCGAATGAAACACCTTCGGCAAGAGCTGCGCCAGGTATGTCTTCCACTCCTTCCATTACGCTAATCAAAAATTCATGTTTATCTGGCTTCACCGGAGCGAAACCGACACCACAATTTCCCATAACAATAGTTGTTACTCCGTGCCAAGACGAAGGAGTTACCTCGGGGTCCCATATAACTTGGCCATCGTAGTGAGTGTGGATATCGACAAACCCCGGGGTTACAAGCTTTCCCGAGGCATCAATTTCTTTGACTCCACCTGCCTCGATAGTTCCTACTTTGGTAATCACACCGCTATCGATTGCTATATCAGCTTTTCTAGCTTTGCTACCTGTTCCGTCTACGACTAACCCATTTCGAATTACCAACTCATGCATATGTTCCCCCTTGAGTCCCGTTACGACTAGGTTAGGCGATTTCAGTTACTCAACATCGATTGTTTCGGCGCTAGTAGTCTTCTAGACATATCTGAATAGGGGAAACCAGATGCCGATAGCACCATCAGAAGAGAAAGTCCTTAGCTGGATGGACGAACTTTGCAATTGGGATCGTTGGGGTGATGATGACCTGCTGGGAACGCTCAATCACCTCACGCCAGAGAAACGAGTGTCGGCTGCTGGATTAGTTCGCGAGGGCAGATCGGTTTCCTGCAGTTGGGATATTCGGACCGGTCGTCAACCTGGCGCTACTGCGGAATCTCAGCGATACATGCTTTCCACCGGCTTAGGTTTGGATGACGAGGGCCGCAAGGGCTTATTCGATGGAGGTCGAGCGGGTGGCGCTCAAGAGTTCATCGGGATGGTTTTCCATGGGCTGGATGTGACTCACCTTGATTCTCTAGCCCATCTGTTTTGGGATGGAAAAATGTACGGTGGCGCCCCGGCATCTCTAGTTTCAGATCGTCAGGGTGCTCTTAAACACGATGTGTTGTCAGTGTCTGACGGAATCACAACTCGAGGTGTTCTACTCGACATTCCGAGACTGAAAGGCGTTGATGTTCTTGCCCCTGACCAGCACATATATCCTGAAGACCTCGAGGCAGCTGAAGACGCAGCCGGTATAAAAGTCGAAGCCGGGGATGTTTTACTTGTACGCACCGGGGAAGGAGGCGCCAGAATTAGAGAAAAACGTAACTATAACGCCAACAAACCTCGGTCTGGATATCAGGCTGCTTGTTTACCATGGCTGCAAGAACGTCAGGTTTCCATGATCGGCTCAGACGTCGCACAAGATCCGACTCCCTCCGGTTACCGCCAGGTGAGCATGCCGATTCACATGGTTGGGATTGTTGCAATGGGTTTATGGCTAATCGATAACTGCCAACTGGAAGATTTATCAGCTACATGCGCTGAGCTTGGGCGTTGGGAATTCAATTTCGCTTTAGCGCCTATTCGATTTCAAGGTGTTACTGGAAGCCCTGTGAATCCTCTGGCAATTTTTTAATTAGTGATGCTTATCGATACCCCCCTCTTGATTACCGGAAGTGGGCCTGCTTCATTGATCATTGCTAAGTTAGCTAGCGGTCGAGGACTCAGTAGCTTGATCGCCGGTCATTCTTCTAGCCAAGATGAAACAGCTGTCCTGCTATCCAAGGGAGCAGTGAACATTTTGTCTCCTCATGGCTTATTCGATGTTCTACGACCTTATTTACTTTCACACGATCCGGCTCGTATATCTCGGGCTGCATTTGAGCAAGTGCTTAAACATCATTGTGTTGCAGACATGAACACAACGGTTTATGACAATTTTTCTTGTACTCCCATCAGAAATGATATTGAGGCGCGGTGGTCTGGAACCATAAGTGATGGCACTTCGTCGTGGGATATACGTGCTGACGCATGGATAGACACGGCCAAAATTTCAGCTGATCTTCAAACAGCCATTAGCTCGAGCGACAAAATAGTCACAGACTTACTTACGAAACTGACTTGACTAAAAGTGCTTCGTACCGGTGGCGCAACAACGCCTCTGCAATTCACGCTTTAGATAACAGAGAAGAACATTATTATCATAGCTAGCCAGCTAACGAAGAACGCCACGGTTCGCACGTATGCGACTCCAGCAATATGAACAATTGCTTGGACCACTCGCGCCCAGAAGAACAGAGCTGCGCAACCTGCCACGTTTTTTGCAGTCACGTTTGCAATCAGCACTAGGGCTGCGAATGGGGCTAGATTTTCAACGAGGTTTAAGTGTGCTCGGTGCGCTCGTTGCGCCCAAACCGCTGGTTCAGCGTCGGTGTCTTTGTACTGCAAGACAGTTATCAAGCCCTGCCTCATAACACGCTCAAGCACATAAGGAAGCCAAAGTATGAGGCACAGTGCACTGGCCCAACCCAAGTAAGACAACGATGTAGTCATTTCTAGTGACATTCTTTACTCACGCTCCATCGGACAGAAATTTTTTGAGATCTAAATCCCAACAGTACTGAACCCAATATCCAAAAGAAAGTAATTGTTAGCCAAAAAGAGAACCTGTCAGCTTCTAACGATTTACGTAAATGGCCTGTCTACCGGCGAGTCTCAGAACCTAACTCCAGGTGCAAACTATTCAGGATGATTCGGGCGTGGAGACCAAGCCAAACGATTTCGCGAACTTTTCTGTACATTTCACCGATTCAGCCCTAATCGATTAAAATCTTTTTTAAATCGTGCTGACAAAAGACAAGTGCATGTTTTTCACTGGGGACTCGAAACCTGCGAAAGCTGATGCTCTTTCAGGTGAATCATTGTAAACAGCCAACATTTTATCAAACTCATCGGTGTTTCCTGGATAACTAACTGCCCATATGAACTCACTGCTTTCTTCATCCGCATAAGCAAATTCGATGGTGAATCCATACTTCTCGCGAACAGCAGCAATTGTAGGAAACCAATCAGCTAGTTCAGTTAGTCGGCCTTTTTCAACTTCGTAGCGTCTCAGCTGAGTCGTTTTTTTGTCCATCTTTTGCGTCTCTTTCCTCAGAAATCAACTTAATCGAATTTGGTAGGGCAAGACAGACAAAAGAAAGAGGACCTGTGGGAAATAATCCACAGATCCTCTTTTTGTTTACGTCGGGAAGAAAGGATTTGAACCTTCGACCCCCTGCTCCCAAAGCAGGTGCGCTACCAAGCTGCGCCACTTCCCGAATGCGTGACAAGGTTACAGATTTACAGCCAGATCCCACTCGATAAATCAATAAGCTTCTCTAGTGCTCTACTTTGATTGCCTGGGTTGGGCAGCTTTCTTCAGCTGCACGCACTTCTGATTCCATATCGCTACCGGGGCTCGCGTCCAGCAATTTAGCAAGACCATCATTTCCAACCTCAAAGACATTTGGGGCAAGCATCTCACATGACCCACTACCAATGCATTTTGCTATTTCTAGTTCTATTCGCATTACAGCCTCCAGATAGATTACTCGGGACTTCTATCGTTGTTACTAGTCTGTCACGATGCTCAGAAACCTCAAAGGACTAAGAGTAAATCTCGTTAAATTAGCGGTTGAACATTCCAACACGCCTTGACTAATAGTCAACTTCTATAGCTTGCTTTGTATTTGCTCGACCAGCACTATTTTTTTAGACGGGCATTATTTGGAGAATACAATATTCGGTTCGAACCCACGCAAGACGTAAATTTAAAAATTTTCTCTCTCGAATCAGTTTAAGTTTGTTTAAGAGTATGCAAACTGGGACTATATCTTGTCTACTAAGTTATGTATCGAAGCGACCACTAAAAGGGGTTATGTAATGAAAATCGGCATCGCTATGTTTCCAACCGATAAGGCAATCCAACCGGTTGAGCTAGCTCAAGCCGTCGAAGAGAGGGGATTTGAGTCGCTCTGGTTCCCTGAGCACAGCCATATCCCTGCCAGTCGTATTACTCCATGGGGCGGCCGAGAAGGAGCACCACCGCTTCCAGAAGAATATTGGCGAACCCATGACCAATTCGTCGCGTTGGGTGCAGCAGCTGCGGTCACTAAAAAAATTATGTTAGGCACAGGAATCACACTCGTCGCTCAACGTGATCCCCTGTGGCTTGCCAAAGAATGTGCTTCGCTTGATTTGATTTCCGAAGGTCGTTTTATCTTGGGGATCGGCTATGGCTGGAATAAAGAAGAAATGGCCAACCACGGCATTAAGTACAATGAACGTCGTTCTATCGTTCGAGAGAGCATGCTTGCATGCCGAGAATTATGGAATAATGAAGAAGCCGAATTCCACGGAGATTATTTTGATTTTACTTCAAGCTGGTCCTGGCCAAAACCTGTGCAAGAGGGTGGGCCAAAAGTTCTTCTCGGCGGCGCCGCCGGACCTAAAACAATAAAAGACATAATCGAATTTTGTGATGGATGGATGCCTATCTCAGGCAGGCATGATCTTGTCGATCCGATACAAGAAGTTCGAAATGCGGCCGAAGACGCCGGACGGGATCCAAACACTTTGGAGTTCGGACAATTCGGCAGCCCTGCTGATTCTGCTGTGCTTGAAAGCTTGGCAATCGCAGGTGTTTCAAGAGCAGTCCTTTGGGTCCCGCCATCAGGCGCTGACATTGTCCTACCACTCCTTGATAGCTTTACGAAACTACTTGAGCAGTAAAGCAAATTCCGCTCAATGACCGACGGTGCAACAAGAGTCGAGATGCTCGATGTTCTTGATGACATGGGCAGGGTCATAGGCACAAAATCTCGAGCCGACGTCCACCGCGATGGAGATTGGCATCGCGTTTTTCATTGCCAGGTAATAGCTATTCGAGACTCCAAAGAAGTCGTTGTTCTGCAGCGACGGTCCCATCTCAAAGCCGCATTTCCTCGCATGTTCGACATCAGCGCCGCAGGACATTTAGCTGCCGGCGAGGAACCGGCAGAGGGAGTTCGTGAGCTTGAAGAGGAGTTAGGGTTCACTGCAGCACCTAACAATTTAGTGCCCCTAGGAACGCGGCGCTTAGTTGATGACAACGGAGAGGGCCATCTAAACCGTGAGATCACTAGCGTTTTTCTTCTTCGAGATGATCGGCCGTTAACTGACTATGTGCTACAACGAACTGAAGTAGACGCAGTGTTTGATGCTCGAATAGATGAATTTTTGGAGTTGTTGGCCGGCAAGGTTGAATCAATGCAGATTAAGGGTGTGCATCACGCTGGGAGCGCTGACGCACAAGATATCGTTGAGCAAATTTCGCTTAAAGATCTGGTTCCAGGTTTTGAATATTGGAAAACGTTAATGATTATGTCGCAGCGGTTCGCGCGCAATCAGCTTCCGCTAAGTATCTAGAAACTGCGAATCGCCAGCATTCACTAGATTTATGAACCAGTTTATTTCGCTTTCAACGCCCCATACTTATAAGTTGAAGCGCTTCGGCACGAGTTGCGTCAGATAGAAACAGGCCACGCACCGCTGAAGTTATTGTCAATGATCCAGGTTTTTGCACACCACGCATCGACATACACTGATGCTCTGCTTCAATAACCACTAGGGCACCTTTGGGATTCAGCACTTTCATGAGCTTGTCCGCTACTTGGCTTGTCAGCCGTTCTTGAACTTGAGGCCGCCGGGCATAAGCCTCAACAAGTCTCGCTAACTTTGAAAGACCTGTAATTTTCCCTTCTTCGCCAGGCACGTAAGCCACATGAGCTTGGCCAACGAATGGCAACAAGTGGTGTTCACACATTGAGTAAAATGAGATATCTCGAACCATCACCATTTCGTCATGTCCTGCTTCAAATTGAACTTCGAGGTGGTGTTCTGGGTCTTCTCGAAGTCCTGCAAATACTTCGGCGTACATTTTAGCCACGCGTTTTGGCGTGTTGATTAAACCATCACGTTCCGGGTCTTCCCCGATTGAAATAAGTATCTCTTTTACCGCCGCCTCTAGCCTTTTTAGATCAACTTTTTTGTCGGTAACGGCACCGATGTGGTCAGGATTATTATTCACAGTCTTGAAACGTATACGACAAATCGACCATAACGGTCATCTTTTTGTTGCGCCCCCCGCAGGACTCGAACCTGCAACCGTCGGGATAGAAGCCCGCTGCGCTATCCATTTGCGCCAGGGAGGCAGTACATATTTCAATGAACCGAGCTTAAAGCCCGTGTCGATATCCTCAATACTAGGATCGTATGGGACGGAAATTGTCTAGTTTGGCCATGAGCCCCAAAAAACTGCCTCATCGAAAGGAATTCTTGGATGAGACCGCCGCTCAGATTCGCTGTTCGCAGCGATACCTATAGTTACCGCCATATGGACAATCCACCCTGAGGGCGCATCAATCGCCGCTAACGCGTCATCATTTCGGACAATAGTCACCGGGCAACTAGCGAGCCCTTCGGCATGGGCTACGACCATGGCGTTCTGGGCCATCCGGCCGACATCAAACCCGGGCCGCAGGCCTGCATCTTCAGAAATAAGCATCGCTAGCACAACGGGTGCCTTATGTATCCAATCGCTGTAATCACCGGCTGCGCCGAGCATTTTTTTTCTTGATTCATCGGTTACTACAACTACTCGGCCAGCTTGCCGGTTTTTCCCGCTTCCCGCCATTCGAACCGAATTAAGCACCTTCTTCAATGACTGCTCAGGTATTGGTTCGTCAGCGTATTCGCGGCTATCTTTTTTGCCTATTACAGCCTGATAGGCATCCATAGTTCCCTCATTCTCTTTTTGCGATTCGTTAGCGCTCTAAAGTATCTCCGGCGCTAGGAATTGCGCGGCATCTATTCATCTTCTTTAATTTCTTTGCTCGTCAGAGAGCTAGAAGCGTCTATTAGCTTCACCCAACGCAGCTTGTGAGAATCGGGCTCAGCCCACTAATCACCCAATAGGAGATGGCCACCGAACTGTGCCATCTTCGGCTCTTGGGTCAGAATCTTCGTAATCATCGTCCTCTGGCCAGGTGATCCGGTTTGGTCCTTCGACTCCATATCTTATACGAACTGCTTCATCATCGGTTTGAGTAGCGTTTGCTGCGCTAGCCATAGCTTCTTGTACGTTGGAGAAACGAGCAAGTCTTTGAAGCATCGAAATGGTTGGGGTCATCATCAGCATCTCGTCTGTTTCATTTCGTTTCAACGCGTCCGATGGCCTTATCCATTCATCATGGACTGCCTCATCATTGTCATGAAGAGGAGTTTGGCCGTTAGGCATAGCGGTGACAAAAAATCGAGTGTCATACCTGCGAGGAGGTCCCAAAGGAGTCACCCAACGCGCAACATAGTGGACATCTGTCCCATCAAGTTCTAAGTCTTCAGTTCGCATAGCTTCGACGAAGTCAAGCGATCCTGCATTTATTTGATCACGATAACGCTGGAAACGCTTTTCTATCGGCGCGGCGGAAAGGTCAATTAACTCAACTTTCCCTTTGGGGCGAGCTAGAAGAAGACCCGCCTCCTCGAAAGTTTCGCGAAGAGCGGCAACCCAAAATGCAATTCCTCCAGATTCGATATCTAATGTGGAGCTTGCGTCAACGTCAGTTAGACCTCGAACAGCGGCATCTGCCTGAGGTGATGCATCGCCGGGGTCCACGCCTCCACCCGGAAAAACCCACATATCGCCAACAAAAACTGAGCGGGCATTCCGTTTCAACATCAACACTTGGAGATCTGGCCGGTCAGCAAGAATCAAAACCGTGGCTGCTGTTCTAACCAATATCGAACTAGGGTCGTAATCTCCTCCTGAGCCCGGAGAAGCGGTTCCAGTTGAAGCTTTTTGGTTTTGGGAGGAAGCTTTTTGTTGCATCAAAAGTCAATGCCGATGCAAATCTCACATTCTTCGTCACCATGACTCTTGAAGGCAGCTAACTCGTCTGCCTCAGTTTGATATTGCGGTGTGTCATGCCTTGCTACCCGATCGTCTTCGTAGCCATTATTTTTATTTTTCTGGTGATCTGAGTCAACTGATTTCTCAGCGGGAGCAAAAACTTTATCTTTCCATTGATCATTCTCATCCCAACGATAAGACAGGTGACTCATCGAACCGGGAACACTTAAGGTCTCAAAAGCTGAGAGGGTATCGCGTATGATTGCACGGTTCAGCTCAGGCATATGCGGACGCCCGGCTGTGTGACCTAATGGAAAATCCAGATAGGTGGAACGAGCGGGCCATGCAGAACGGGTTATATCTCGGGCGCTAGACATCGATAACGTCGGGATTCCTGCTTCTTCGATAGCTCTTGCGATCAGACTCACGGTCTGGTGGCATACCGGTCAAACTGGCACTAACAGAACTACATCTAGTTCATCATCCAAGACCCTCTGAACCAAAGAAGGAATAAGATCTTCGATGACGCGTCGCGTACTATAGATTCCACCCATCAGGGTGTATGAGTTCGGTCCTAGCTCTGCTATTTTTTTCTCCTCAACCATACTTTTTAGGGCTTCGATTGGGAAAACAACGTTTATGTCTTTTCGGGCATCTGTCAGGTCGTACGCGAAATGAGTAGCACGTAGTTCCTCTGTGGCAATACTGTTAGGAATCGCTCGATAGCTAGTGTCATCTTTGAAATGAAAAGCAGTTTGTCCTGAAGCGTATATTCCTCCGGTAGCTATAAACCCAAGTCGACATTCCGACAGTGGCTTCGTTAGGGGCGTCCAAGCTGGTTGAGTTTCACTCGCAAGCCACCGGTACTCGCCATATCCCAGTCCAGCATATTGGGCAGTGATTCGCGGGATGTAGTCAACTGGCGGTAGGCGGTCTTGCATTCCACTTGACATATTGGTTCCCCTATTTGTCCAAAAAACTGTTCGGTCACAACTCTAGTTAACGCTTCGGGTGTTTTATTACGGTTTTGGTGAGCTTTGGATCTAAGATGAAGCAGAACCGTGAAAAATCGCGGTTTCTTGGTGATCGTAGCTCAGTTGGTTAGAGCGCCTGTCTGTGGCACAGGAGGTCGGGGGTTCAATTCCCCTCGGTCACCCCAATCTCACTATCATCTAACTAGTTTCTCGATTAAGAGAACGCGGTAAATGCTATCCGTTAATAGCAACATCTCAATTCTTCTGAGGTATCTCGCAGAAGCCACTGAACCGACGATTAATGATCTACTGTTTCCACAATTTTTGCTAGTTCTGACGAAATAATGTCTCTGTGCGCCCCCTGGGAATTGAACCCAGAACCTGCGGATTAAGAGTCCGATGCTCTACCAATTGAGCTAGAGGCGCTATCTCTGTGAATAGTACCGCCCGACTTTCGACAAGCCACGGAGCGCAACACAATAAGGTCCCCAAAAAGTCACGTCAGGGAAGCGCCAAGATTCTCCACCGACTGAATCCCAGCACTACCTCGACAAGTGACTAAGGGATTACCACCTTGTCAGAATTCAAAACAGTTTTGTTTTGTCACCTAAATATTCTCATTTAGTTTCAGCGTTCTCAGACAGAAGTCAGCCGTAATCGACAGGCTCCTCTAAACAATATTTACTGCAGACGACCTAAATCGATATTCAAAACACGCCATCAATCATTAGGTCTTCCAGTAATCCATCATTAAACGCCGGGAGCCGCCTACACCGGTTTTTGTAATTTAAATTTTGTCAGGAACCCAATTCCCGTGAAAGCCGTGCGGTATCCGCTCTGGTAGTTCGATTCGCGCAACTTCTGGATCCGTGAAGTTAGCAGCCTCAAAAATCACAAGATCACTTCGATTTGTCGCCTCGTCATAGACAAGAGTCATGATCCATCCGTCGTCTTCGCGAAGCGAATGTTCACGCGCTACGAAAACAGGTTCGGCGCCGCTTCGGCCCGGCCCATGTTCGTGAACTTCAGTAGTTGAATTCAATAAATCATGTTTCAGCGTGTGGCTAAAGTCCCAGCTAAAATCATTCTGAGCGAGCTGTGCTGTGTATCCGTATCGATGCTTTCGGTTAAGCACAGATTGAGCGACTCTAGGAAATTCTTGGGAACGGTCATCGATTACTTCCCTTTGAGTTTTTTGGGTCCTGGGGTTGATGGTCCATCTCTCAAGTCGAGGCAACGAGTCTCGGAAAGGCCCGTTCCGATCACAATCAAACATTTTGTCGAAGCAGCAAACATCAATAACCACGCAACCATTTGCATCGTCGAAACTATTTAGCGGATGAAAAGCAAAACACGGGTCGATATTACACCAAACAATTTCCTCTCCTGAATCCGCCGACCGAGGCAGTAAACCTATGCGCGCTTCGTAGGAGTTAAACCAACGAAATGGAAACTGATTTCCTGACATTGCCAACTCGATATCTACGGCTACGGGCAGGTCGAACACTGCTGCATATTTCTGCGTAAGCCCCATATCGTGCACCATCGGCATAGTTGGTGCTTCTATCTCGATTGTTTTGGTCACTAAGCCATTTTTGTTTACGACAATGTATTCAAGCTTTCCGAAAAGCTGCCTAGGCGAGTAAGCCATGACGTGAAGCTCACCGGTTAACGGATCGTATTTAGGATGAGCGCTGAATCCGTTATTGAGGGTTCCTTCAAAGGTATGCGTCCCGACAGTATCCAATTCATAATTCAGCTCAACCGGTTGTGTCCCAGCTTCTACGATCGCAAGAGTCCGGTTGGCGTGCTCAATTATGTTGGTGTTTGGCCCTATTTCTGCTCGTGTCGAGACAGAGTGGGTTTCACCAAATTTTTTGTGGACTCTCCGACTTCCAACAAAGCGGCTCCGGTACCAAGCAGCTTTGCCTTCTCTAAGCCTTATGCCATGGACCATTCCATCGCCCAAAAACCAGTGGTGGGTTGCTAAATCGGGTTGCTCAATTGGGTTCGGACCGTTTCTCAAAAATCGGCCGTTCAGCTCCTCTGGAATTTTTCCTCTAACTTTCAGATCTACGGCCGTTATCTCAGTTTTTACAGGTTCATAGTTGCCATCTAGATATGGCGAAGCATCCAGGAAAGACATGAAGCTAGTCTGCTGGTTCGCACTCACGAGAACAAGTCAGACCAGCATTTCCCAAGGAGAGAGCTAGCGAGAAAGGGGAACTCAGAGAGAAGATTATGCTTCACCCCGTTAGGTTGGTGACAACGAAAGACGGACAGCATGAAAGCAATCCAAGTTGAAGATGGCCAACTAGTTTGGGCTACTGCCGAGGATCCAGTCTTAGGCCCTGAGGATATAAAAATAAGTAACCGCGCCACTGCTATCAACAGAGCCGATTTAGCTCAGCGAGTAGGTGCATACCCGCCGCCGCCCGGAGCAAGTAAAATCTTGGGGCTTGAGTGCGCTGGGATTGTCGAGGCCGTTGGAGAGAAAGTTACTGGCTTCAAAAACGGAGACGAAGTGTGCGCTTTGCTAGCCGGGGGTGGTTATGCCGAAAAAGTAGTCGTTCCAGCGGCACAAGTATTACCTATTCCTAAAGGCCTAAGTTTCAATCAAGCTGCTGCGCTTCCGGAAGTTTTTGCTACTGCATATTTGAATCTATTTATCGAAGGCGCATTGCAACCGGGTGAAACAGCGTTATTGCACGCCGGAGCGAGCGGAGTTGGAACAGCAGGAATTCAGTTATGTAGAGCCTTCGAGAGTCCAGTCTTCGTTACCGCTGGCAGCGACGAAAAAATTGAGCGCTGTATCGCCTTGGGAGCTTCAGGAGGTGCAAACCGCCACACTGAAAATTTTGTTGAGAAAGTTGCTGCATGGACTGATGGAGGTTTCGACGTGATTCTTGATCCCGTCGGAGCTGCCTATCTCGACCATAATCTGAACAGCCTTAAGGCAGATGGCCGATTAGTTGTTATCGGTTTAATGAGCGGAGCAGAAGCAAATCTGGCTATTGGGAAAATGATGATGAAGCGTCTTCGAGTCATCGGTTCCACTCTCCGCGCTCGCTCTGTGCCTGCGAAAGGCGCACTGATGAAGCAACTTTCCGAACGGGTTTGGCCCCTTATCGAGTCCGGTGAAATTACTCCCATCATCGAAACAGTTATCCCAATCGATGAAGCCCAACGCGCCCACGACCTAATCGCTGGCGACGACACTTTCGGTAAAGTAATTTTAGAGATGGGTTAAAGGTATTAGCCCATTTAGTTGTGCCAACTTGGCCTCGTCAACCAACCCATATCGAGAGAAATAGATTTCAGCACTTTCGCTCACAGAGCATTAAGTCTTCGCTGAAAGCAGAGTTTGTTGACTTAATTTCCAGATACTCACAAACGGTGAAGAGATTTGGTGGATAATCAACTAGAGAACTAAGTTTCGGTGAGAAGTACTAATGGTATCTGTCTCTCTGTTTTTTTCTGATAAGCCAAATAGCGGGGGTGTTTTTCTATTACCAAACCCCACAGTTCAGAGTATTGATTCCGGTCCGGCAAGCTCGCAGTCACTGCCCTTTCAACACCTTCCAAATCAACAATCGTAGCGTTTGGGTTTACTAAGAGATTCAGATACCAATCTGGATGCCGGTCATCGCCCCCACGAGAAGCAACGATTAAAATAAACTGCCTGTTCTGATACGGGGTGGTCAAAATCACTTGGCGTTTCCGCCCAGAATTTCTGCCAGTAGTGGTGAGCTTCACTGCGGGCATCCTCGCGACTACCCACCCGACTCGCCCGCGCGTAATCGCCAAAACACCACGGTGAATGTAATTCATTGTTTTAAGAACAGCATCACTCGGCATAGCCCTCAGAGTAAGGCTTTTCAACGGCCATCGGAACCATGCCAGAATCAGCCCCGATTAGTTACATTAATCTACGAACAATGGCAGGTGCGAGAACCCCTAGACACGATGCCTATTTATAGTTTCTCTTTAAATTTATGTCCGTTCCAAAGCCTGAACAAGCCAGACTTAGGAGGCCCATCGCATAGCTTTGGGTAATCAGGGCAAGCGGTCGGTTTCCACTGACCTCCTCGGAGCTACAGGCCGGCCGCTGCCTCTAAGTCTGAAAAGATGGTGAGTGGAGATCCGAAAAATTCTTAAGGGTTTCATCTGTTTAATTTGAGACGTACCCTCAGGGCGTAACCTTACGGTTACTACCTTTATCAAGGAGATGAATCATGGCGACTTATGAATGTCCAACCTGCAGCATGTCAGTCAACGCAACCTGTGGCAGCTGTAATGAACCCCTCGTTAACGACAGCATCCAAAAAGACGATGGTTCATCAGTTCAGGTATCTAAATGCCCAAATGATCACGGAAAAATCAAGTCACCTATGTGCTGCGGCGCAGACATGGCTTGTTCGCTAGCTTAAACTACGAGATTCTCTGATACCGGATTCACAACTTTCGGTTAATAACAGAATGCTAATTACCCGCAGCAAAGCCGTATCGGGCGGCTGCGGGTACTAACATTTTTGCTTACTTGAAACGACCTGCATCGATAGAGTCTCGGAGACGCTGTCCTTCTTTCAACACCCAGCTAACATTCCCGTGTTTGGTTTCTGCCATGACCAGGTCAGAACTCCCACTGCGCCTCATCTCAATATTCACTATTGCCGCAAAAGGAATTCTGGCTTCCCACATTTGAGCCTTAGAGGTCCTAAAAATTTCATTAGCCGTAACTTCAAGCGTCACTAGCCGGTCTTCGCCATCTTCATCAGTTTCGGTTACTCGTTGAAATTTGACCATTGTCCTAGTGTGACAGAACAGTGTCCTATTTCTTCGACGCTATTGAATACTTGTCTAACATATTTTGATTTCGTTAAAATTGTTTGAGCCGAACGTCACTTAAAGTTGACCCAAGTACTAAGAACTGTGAGCATCTAGTCGATGAGTTCCACAACTGATTTAGACGCCAGTGACCCACTTGCGCATTTTCGTGAACAATTTGTTCACAATCTCGACGAACCTGGGCTTATCTATTTGGACGGAAACTCATTGGGTCGGCTCCCGAAACGTTCTGCGTTGGCAGCAGCGAACCTAATCAACGACCAATGGGGGAACCGTCTTATCCGCAGTTGGAACGAGGGATGGTTTGAGATTCCCAACAGAGTTGGCGATCTAATTGGAAAACTTATCGGTGCGCATGCAGGGGAAGTAGTTCTTGCAGACAATACGTCAGTTTGCCTATTCAAGGGAGCAGTGGCCGCTTTGAAAGCTCAACCGGGCCGTACTGAGATCCTGACAGACGACATGAACTTTCCATCAGACATACAAATTTTGCGTTCCGCTGCCGAATGTATGGGTCCTGAATACACTGTCAAGATAATTAGAACTGATGGAATTTCCGGTTCATTAGACTCTGTGCGAAACCATTTAGGCGACCAAACTGCACTGGTATCGTTAAGTCAGGTTGCCTATAAGTCGGGATGGCTATGGGACTTAAGCGACGTATGTAAATTAGCTAAAAATTCTGGAGCGCTTACGCTATGGGATCTATCACACTCGGTCGGAGCCGTACCCATTGATTTAACCGCAGCTGAGGCCGATCTTGCCGTGGGATGCACCTACAAATATTTGAATGGAGGGCCTGGCGCACCCGCATTTATTTATGTTTCGCAGAACAACAACCTTTTCAGCAATCCCATTTCTGGCTGGTACGGCACCGAGAACCCTTTCCAATTTGATTTTGAGGCTCAGCCAGCTGCAGGAGCGGGCGGTTTCATTACCGGCACACCTCCAATTTTATCTTCTGCTCTAGTCGCCAGCGGGGCAGAAATAACGCTCGAAGCTGGCATAGAAAAGATTCGTGCTAAGTCCATCGCTCTCACTCAACGATTTATCGAATTAGTTAATGAACACCTCGTTTCATATGGCTTTCAGGTAGCGAGTCCACTCGATTCAACAAATCGAGGTTCTCATGTTTCGCTTTTCCACCCAGAAGCACAAGCAGTCGGTCAAGCCTTAATCCATGAGGAATCTGTGATCCCTGATTTTCGTCCACCTGATTTATTACGGTTCGGATTCACTCCCTTATACACAAGGTACGCAGATGTTGATGACACGATTGAGCGGTTAAAACGGGTTAGCGAAAATGGCGCTATTAGCCGATGGCGTCACGTCAACCCTTTGATTCCCTAGCTCGTCCAACAATTACCCTAAATTTTTTGCGTCAAATCTCTAGATATTACCTTGGTTCAATTTCTATGCTGTGGCTATGAGAAGTACCGAAGAAAGAGCCACGACCAAACCGATTACGCGTCTCGGATAGAGGTCTTCACCAAGAAATAAACGAGCTAGCACGATCGTTGTCACTGGATATAAGCTCGACAACAAGGCAACCGGAGCCAATGAATCTTGACCTAAAGCTAGTAATAGGGTCAAATTCGCACCCGTGTCGCAGGCAGCGCAACCAACGACGATAGGCAAACTTTTCTTCGGCATCATTTCATTTGATCGAATTGTTGATACAACAACCAATATCAACACAGCAGTCAGTCTTCCGCTAACAATCGGCCACGGAGCCGAATCACTGCCGACATAACTGAGAATAGAGAAAAACATTCCAAAGCCAAGTCCAGCTGCGAGGGCTCCTGCTACGGAACTAATTAGAGTTTTAGTCTCCCCCTCGCTACTTCTCATGCTTACGAGCACAATCGCAGCTAGACCTAACCCCATACCGAGAAAAACTTTTACTGACGGAACATTCCCTAATATCAGATCCCAAGAAATTGGAACTATCGCGGCTGTTAACGCTGAAATCGACGCTACAACCGACATCGGACCCTTAGCTAAGCATCTATAAAAAAGCCCCAACCCAACTAGCCCGCAAGCACCGGCCGCTGCACCTATTGCTATGTCGCTCCATCTGAAGAGCGGCTGAAAAAATGGGAGCGCCACAAACAACCCTAGAGCGCCTATCGTTTGAGACGCGAAAAGAACTTGCAGCGCACTGTTTCGGCGCGATGCGATACCACCCAAGAAATCTCCACTGCCGTACAAGCAAGCTGTCAGAACAGCTAGAACTGACCCCATCTCGATTCAACTTTCAAGCGGTAACTGACGCAACGATACTGATCAGGCGCATCCGCTAGACGAGACAAACGCGCGAAAATTGTGAACGCACAAAGTCAAGGCTGTTCATTTGAGAAAACAAAGGTCGAGCAAGCCGACCAGAAGCCTCCCCATCCATGACACAGCGATGTCGTTACATCTGGAACCTGATTCGCTGCATCGCCTCGCACCTGCCGGATAGATTCGAGCATACAAAGCATCCCGTAGGCGCCAGTATGTGCGTAGCTCATACCCCCGCCACTTGTATTCATTGGCATAGAGCCGCCTGGAGCTGTATGACCATCAGCGATGAAGGCCCCGCCTTCTCCATAATCAACGAAACCAAGCCCCTCTAAACCGAAAATCGGCGTATGGATAAAGGCATCGTAAATCATTAAATGATCAACATCAGCGTGGGTGATTCCAGCTGAGCTAAAAGCCGCATTTCCGCTGGTGCGAATGAACTCTGGCTTAAGGGGATCCCTAACTCCAGCTGGACTCATCAACCCGCCTTCCAGTGCTCCACCGGAACCTAAAATGTAGACCGGGTTTTGGGGCATGTCTTTGGCTCGGTCCGCAGATGTAACTACTAATGCTCCACCGGCGTCACTTACTAGGCAGCACATAGCTCGTCGAATTGGCCATGCAACCATTGGGGAACTCAATACTTCTTCGACCGTTGTCAGTTCTCTCAACGTTGCTCTTGGAACGTCTGCGGCCCACGCTCTTTGACTCACTGCTCCTACCGCTAGGTCTTCATCGCTTAAACCGTAGGTTTGCTGATAACGCAATACCGGGAGTGTGAACGTTGCGGCTGGTTGACCACCTCCATACATCGCATCGAACTGGTTCCCTATGCTCCCTGGGCGGCCACCATCGTAGGAATTTGTCAGCCCACGAGTGCTTTTACCTGACTCTCCATAAACAATTAATACGGTTGTACAGAACCCTGCGTTTATGGCAGCCATTGCATTCCGAAGCTGAAACATCCAAGAGCAGCCACCGACTACAGTATTGTCAGCCCACGATGGGTAGATACCTAGCTGGCTCGACATATCGGCAACAGGGAAATACCCGCATGTAAAACCGTCGATATCAGATGCCCTTAAACCTGCATCAGCTAATGCATTAGCCGCTGCATCAATCGCTAGACCAGTAGAAGAGACGTTCGGCACCACTCCAATATCTGTTGACTCAGCTGCACCGACAATAGCGATGGACCCAGATTCAATCATGACGTTTCTCCAAGCGGTTCAAAGCAAAGCACAGTTACATCAGCAAACTTTTCGAATGTCGCTTTTAGCTTCATATCTAATTTCAATTTTTCTGGGGTCTGTTCGCAATTAACAACCGAAGACACGAGCAAAGGTCCCTCCTCTAGACGAACTAAAGCGACCGACCGGGGCCCTTCAGTAGTCCAAAACTGGGCGGGTTTTTGCTGAATCGTATAGCTATAGAGCGATCCCTTACCGCTAGCGTCGACCCATCGAACATCTCGTGATGAGCAATGTGAACATATAGGGCTTGGCGGGAAGTAAAATTTCCCGCAAGAGCAACACTCGCGTATCCGAAAAACGCTCCTTGTGAGCCCGTCCCAGAATTCTTGGGTTTCAGGTGTTGGAACGGGAATCAGTGGGTGCGGCATGCAAACCGTTCTAGCCTGGTTGCACGACCCTTGCATCAATATGGAGCAAGCTTTGGAGGTAACTATGGATGACGTGATTGATTTTCGGTTTCGGCCCGTCGGAGCACAAAGCTGGACGCGCGACACCACCTTTCATTATTTGGACCGAATGGGTCTTAAACCAACGCCTTCATTTCTAGCGCAATCAACAGATTTAATGTTTGAAGAGATGAGACAAGCCGGCATATCTGTAGGCGTTATAGGAGTTCCTGGGCCTACCGCTATTCGGGGGTTGAATCCAATAGGAGCAGCAGGTGCCGAAGACGCAATAGCTATTCATCCAGAAATGTTTGTCAGCTTCGGATCAGTTGAACCGAGCGACATCGATATCGCTGTTAAGCAAATTCGAGACCTTGGTGATGCTGGAGTCATAGGTGTAACCATTGACCCCTCAACGGCACAGGTTAGTAGACATTTCGATGATATTTTGTTGTATCCGCTTTATGAACAAGCTCAGAAATCCAACATGTTAATAACCACAACTCAGAGTTGTTTGCTCGGACCGTATCTAGATGATTGTCGTCCGGAATATGTAGATCATGTCGCTACAGATTTCCCTAATCTAACGATTGTGATTCAGCATGGCAGTTGGCCATACGTCCATGAGGCAATAGGACTCTTATATAAACAGCAAAATGTTTTCTTGGTCCCTGGCCAGTACGCGCACTACAACTTCCCGGGATCAAACGAGTACATCCACGCTCTTACCCATCAGTGCCAAGATCAAATCATTTTCGGAAGCGTCTACCCTAATTGTGGCTTACTAACTGATCTCCGAGACACAATTACGTCCTGGAAGTTGCCTCCCTCTGTGGAACGCAAATACCTACACGACAACGCCGCGCGCATACTAAATTTATAGAAGTAGCAGGACCGCAGAAAGAATTAACAAATGATATTTAATGACATCGAAAAAAATCTCGACATCATGGGAACCGGCAATTTAGAAGAACCAGTCGTCATGTTGAATCTCTTACGTTACCGAGAATTAGCAACTGAAGGCTTCGGAGTTGACGGCTTGAGCGGTCGAGATGCTTATGGCGAGTACGGTCGGCTCTTCGCTAAGTTGCATCCCCGTTTCGGAGGTGAGCCAATTTGGATGGGCAAAGCCCACACAACCGTCATTGGTTTAGAAAACGAACAATGGGACATTTGCATACTAGTGCGCTACCCAAGTCGCCAACATTTTCTCGATATGGTTCGCGATAGCGAATACCAAACAATCTCTCCGCTCCGAGAAGCCGCACTGGCAGAAAGCAGACTCATCGAAATGTCTCAACTGCTACCGAAACTGGAAATATCATGACGACGAACGCAGGAAAGACAATAATTGTTACTGGTGCCGGCTCTGGGATCGGTCGATCAACAGTTCTCAGACTGGCCCAAGACGGAGCAAACGTAATTGCGGTTGATTTGACCGAAGAGTCTCTCTCACAGTTCAATTCTTACCCAAACGTATCTATATCGGCCGGTGACGTCACCGAACAAAACACCAACAATCAGATGGTTAAGACGGCATTAGAAAATTATGGAGTTCTCGACGCTGTTGCTCTGAATGCAGGAATATTGGTCCAAGGAGATATCCGGCGAGGCTCCATGGCCGACTTCGATCGCGTGATGGACGTAAATGTCCGAGCCGTAGCCCTCGGAATAAAAGTTTCAGCGGAAGCTATGACCAAAACTGGAGGCTCGATAGTAGTAACCGGCTCAGTTTCGGGATTACATGGAGACAGCGGACTATGGGCCTACAACGCATCTAAAGGAGCGGCTGTTAACTTAAGCCGAGCCGCTGCACTGGATTTAGGACATCTCAACATCAGAGTAAATGCTGTGTGCCCCGGTCCGACTAGAACTGCACTGACTGAAGCAGCTGAGGGAACTGCTATCGGTTCGGCCATGGAAGCAAGGTTGCCTCTCGGGCGCTTTGGCGAACCTGAAGAAGTAGCTGCCGTAATAGCTTTCCTATGCTCGCCTGACTCGTCGTTCATAACAGGTGCTGCGATACCAGTAGACGGCGGAGTCACAGCCGGAACAGGTCAATGGGCCACCTATGGCGGAAGACAAGCCGGTTATTTTTAGGCAATAGATCTTTTCTCATCGCTTCTGTGGCAGGCTGCTCAATATGAGCCTTCCTCCGATTTCCACCTTTCCAATACCAGCTCTTTCAGATATCCCAGAAGATCTAAGAACCATGATGGAAAGCCTCCAAGAAAAAACCGGATTTATACCCAACGTTTTCCTAGCATTGGCACATCGACCGGCTGAACTACGAGCTTTCATGGATTACCACAACGCCTTGATGGAAAAAGAAAGCGGCTTAACAAAAGCAGAAAGGGAAATGATCGTCGTCGCAACCAGCGCCGCCAATGATTGCATGTATTGCGTAATTGCTCACGGGGCAATTCTACGAATTCGGGCTAAAAATCCTTATATCGCTGATCAGCTAGCAATCGCCCCTGCCAAAGCCGATTTAGACGACCGCCAGCATGCAATGATTCGCTTTGCGTTAAAAATGGCTCGCACGCCCGAAGATGTAAACACAAGCGACCACGACGAACTTCGCTCTTTCAATTTTTCTGACGAAGACATATGGGATATCGGAGCCGTGACCGCATTGTTCGCTCTTTCGAACCGAATGGCACATTTAGCGTCCATGAGACCAAATAACGAATTTTTCGCCATGGGTCGCGGCTAACGACTATCTCTAGCTAAACCAAAACTAATCTTTGGTTTGCAAAATTTGCAGCGCTCGATCAGCATGAATTTTCATGTTAGTTTCGCTAGCGATTACACCTAATATTTTTCTATCGACATCGATCACAAAGGTCTGTCGTTTGATGCCTAAAGGGCCCACCCGTTTAACACCAAAATATCTGGCAATCTTAGATTTCACATCGCTTAGAAGAGTGAAACCGAGATCGTTCGCGTCATCAAATTCTTTTTGCCGATCAAACTGATCAGCACTAATTCCTACCGGCTGCGAGTCGAGGAGTTCGAACTCTGACGCCAGATCACGGAAATAGCGGCTTTCACGAGTTCAACCAGGTGAACTCGCCCGTGGGTAAAAAAATAGAACTACTGGACCACCTTCTAAAAGGTCACTTAGCTCAACTTTTTCACCGCGTTGATCAATAGCCGAAAAATTTTCAACGACCTGTCCTATTTCCATGAGCATCAGTCTACGTCTAGTCTTCAATATTTATGAAAGGACACCCAGATCTACAAAGTCTTGGACCCAATATTCCCATAGAACAGTGGACCCTCGTGGATGCTGTTCAGATGCAGGCAAAATCCTACGGAGAGAAAGAATTCCTCGCATTTGAGAATGGTGAGACTCTCACTTTTGCAGCACTTGATCAGTTAACTGACCAGTTAGCCTCCGGCCTTCAAGAATTAGGTTTAGGGCCAGGTGATCGATTGCTTGGGCTAATGACAAATAGTCGAGATTTTATTCTCCTTATGATCGCAGTCCATAAACGACTCGCAATTTTTGTTCCAATCAACACAGAACTAAAAGGTTCATTTCTTCAACACCAGGTAGAAAACAGCGAACCGCTAATAGTCGCTGTCGATGAGGATCTACTCAACCGGTTTAATGAAATTGACTTACCAACGCTTGGCATCAAACAAATTTTGCTAGTAGGCAAAGGACAAAAATTAGAATTCAACAGCAATCTCAACCGTGGTATTCCAACTACCAATATTGAAACACTCACCAACAGCCCAATAAACAGCAGCGCTATTGTCTCTCCCACCCCACAAGATGTTTGCACAATTATGTACACATCAGGGACCACAGGACCGGCCAAAGGCGTGTTGATGCCACAGGGGCACTGTTATCTTTTTGCGTTGGGCACCGTCGCTGCTATGGAGCTAACAGAAGAAGATCGCTACTTCTGCTGTATGCCACTTTTTCACGCTAATGGACTATTCATGCAAGTTTATGCCTCGCTGCTAGCTGGTTGCTCGGCGTACGTGACTAAGCGTTTCAGCGTGAAGTCTTGGCTAGACACTGTTATCGATCAAGAAGCCACTGTTACGAATGCTCTGGGAGTCATGCCTGAGTTTATTTTTCGAAGTTCCCCCTCTCCTCGAGATCAACTACACAAGTTGACACGAATCATGGCTATTCCGGTTGCTGAAGAATGGGGAGAGGCAATGGAAGAAAGATTCGGAGTTGCCCTCCGACAGGGTTTCGGTATGACAGAAGTAAACATGGTGGCTTACAGCGATCCTGATGATCCCGTTATAGCTGGCTGCGCTGGCCCACCTCTTTCAGACTTTTTTAAAGTCATCATCGCTGATCCGGAAACTGACAGAGAACTCGCCGTCGACGCGATTGGTGAGATACTCGTGCGTCCGAAAGAACCATTTTTTTTCAATCTTGGCTATTTCAAAATGCCGGATAAGACGGTGGAAGCATGGCGTAATCTTTGGTTTCACACTGGAGATGCAGGCAGAATCGATTCTGAAGGACGACTCTTTTTTGTAGATAGAATCAATGACCGGATACGCCGAAGAGGCGAAAACATTTCGAGTTATGAGCTTGAGCAGGCCCTTAATCAGCACCCTGACGTTACTGAATCAGCTGTAATTGGTTTAAAAGTCGAGGGTGCTGGAGGTGAAGATGAGATCAAGGCCGTTGTTGCAGTCTCAGGTCGGCACCCCGACCCAGTCACTTTCTTAGATTGGTGTACTCCGCGCATGCCAAGACACACAATCCCCCGCTACCTTGAATTTGTTTCAGAACTAGATAAAACTGCGTCGGGCAAAGTGAGAAAACAAGCAATACGCGACGCCGGGGTAACAAAATCTACGTGGGATCGAGAAGCGGTCGGGTATCTACCAGCTAGAGATTAGATAGCCTTGAGAGCAGGAATTTCACCTGCCGATTACAACTTGTCGAAACATTTATTATGAGTCAACCAATAACAGTAGAGGTAACACGAGGACACCACGTGGAGAGCACCCACTTGGTAGACGCTGCCATAGTGAACTCTTCAGGCAATGTGATCAAATCATGGGGTGAGCCACAGCGCCAAGTCCTTCCCCGGTCAGCTTTAAAACCTATTCAAGCCACGCCCTTAGTTACTTCCGATGTCGCTGATGGAACTTCTTTAAGTTCTGATCAATTGGCAATTGCGTGTTCGAGCCACAACGGAGAACACGAACACGTACGAGTGGTTCAAGACTGGCTAGAAGCTATTGGCTGCTCAGTAGCAGACCTTGAATGTGGAGCTCATTACCCTTCAGATCCTCAGAGCTCTGCATTCCTTCAAAAGTCAGGGCACAAACCAGATGCCCGACACAACAACTGTTCGGGCAAACACACAGGGTTCCTAGCTCTATCTAGGTTTCATGGCTTTGACTCCAAAAATTACCTACACCCTAGTCACGAACTGCAAACTAGGCATATCACTCCTGCTATCGAAGACTTTTGTCGCGTGAGTTTGCTGAAAGAAACTCCAGCGATCGACGGTTGCGGTATCCCCGTCTGGAGTATCCCTATAACTGCGCTGGCCACCGGTTGGGCGCAAATGCACAACCGAGGATCTAGCAGAAAGCTCTTACAAGCAATGATTGATCGGCCTTTCCTAATCGCAGGCACTAACCGCGCCTGTACCGCTCTTATGGTGCAAAGCGCAGGTCGAGCCGCAGTCAAAACCGGCGCCGAGGGAGTTTTCTGTGGAGTTGAGAGTGAGTCCGGCCACGCATTTGCTTTGAAAACACGTGATGGAAGTTCACGCGCATCTGAAGCTGCAGCCGCTTGGATACTTGACCATTTGGGCGCTATTGAACACGCAGCGCCGACAGAGCTCCAAAATTGGGCTGGAACAAAAGTAGGAGAAATCCGAGTAGCGCCAAATACATGACATGCTGTAGCCAGTATGAACAATCTCCTCAAAGAACTACAGGCACGACTGCCTCCAGATTGTATCCAAGCAGATCCAGAAGTTATTCGTTCTTATTCACAAGACCGAGCAGTTTTTGAGAGAGCAGGAACAGCCGCAATTTTAGTCATGCCCCGCTCAACTGAAGAAGTGGTATCTGCGGTAATGGCGGCGAACGCAGCGGAAGTTCCGATAGTCCCGAGAGGAGCAGGGACTGGTCTCACCGGCGCAGCAAATGCGATCGACGGCTGTTTAATACTTTCTCTACACAGAATGACAAAGATCGTTGAAATAGATACAACTAACCGGATGGTCCGAGTGCAACCCGGCTGTATTAACTCCGAACTAAAAGCCGCAGTCGCTGAGCATGGCCTCTTCTATCCCCCTGATCCAGCTTCTTTCGAAATGTCCAGTATCGGCGGTAATGTAGCCACTAATGCTGGCGGGCTATGCTGCGTAAAATACGGAGTTACGCGCGATTATGTGATCGGTCTTGAAGTGGTACTCGCCTCGGGCGAAGTTATGCGAACTGGGCGCCGAACACTTAAAAGCACCACCGGACTAGATCTAACTGGTCTATTTGTCGGGTCCGAAGGTCTTCTCGGCATCATTACTGAAATCACTGCAAAATTAGTTCCACTGCCTCCACCACCATCGACAGCCGTGGCTTATTTCGATGAGCTCCCTGATGCCGGCACAGCTATCGGTGAAATATTCCGGTCAGGGCATGAGCCCAGTCTTATGGAAATCATTGACCGGGCAAGCCTTCAGCAAGTCGAGAAAGTTTACAAAATGGATCTTGACCTAGATGCTGCTTGCCTATTGCTAATACAAACTGCTGGAGATAAGTCTGCGGAATCGATAGAGGCTATTTCAGACATCTGCGAAACATCTGGGGCCAGTTTTGTCGCCCATGTCGATGACCCTGCCGAGGGCGACATGTTGATTGAAGTGCGGCGGCGCGTATGGCCAGCGTTTGAAAAAACAAATAAATCTATACTCCCTGAGGATGTAGCTGTACCTCGCCAGCACCTGCCTGAATTGATGGCAGGAATAATTGCTATTGGAGAACGTCACCAAGTTTCGCTTCCCACTGTCGGGCATGCAGGTGATGGCAATATGCACCCACTTCTTGTGTTCGATGGAACCGATGAAGCCGAAGTCTCTCGAGTCCGGATGGCCTTCGCCGAAATAGTGAGACTTGCTCTCAGCTTGGGCGGAACAATCGCTGCTGAGCATGGAGTGGGGACCCTAAAGCGTGAGTTCGTAAGCGATGAGCTAGACCCAATCCAACTGTCCATGATGGAGGCAGTGAGATCATCGTTAGATCCCCTGCATCGATTCAATCCAGGCAAAAAACTAAAGTAACTTACCCAGTTGTTTATCTGACCTAACGCAGATCAGGGCGAAGAAGAACGCGTCCTGTGGTTCCGCGATTCGATAATGAAATAAGCCCATCCATTAAGTCTTCAAGATGAAGTTCTTGGCTCACCAATGGATCGAGAGTTCCCGAAGCAACCATCTCCCATAGTTCCTCGTAGCACTTATCTAGAACCGCATCCATCCGATGTCGGTAGCCACCCATGTGTACACCAACAATCGAATAATTTTTGACCAGAGCGTGATTTGCCGGGGCAGATGGGATTGTCCCACTGGCGAAGCCCACTACCAGAAGGCGCCCTTCCCAGGCTAAAAGTCGCCGGGCAACATCAAAATATTCACCGCCGACCGGATCATAAATCAAATCACAACCTCTGCCATCAGTGGCTTCCATTACTTTTCCATACAGGTCTTCTGACTTGTAGTCAATAGCAACATCTGCGCCTAAGTCCAGACATACCTGCACTTTCTGGGGTCCCCCAGCAGCAGCTATCACTTTGCAGCCATGGACTTTTGCCATTTGAACTGCAGCAGATCCCACTCCGCCTGCCGCAGCTAACACAAGCACGGTTTCACCAGGTTGCATATTACCGCGACGGTGCAGCGCTACCCAGCCAGTTCCGTAAATAACGTTCATTGCTGATGCTGCAGCCAAAGAGACGTTCTCGGGCACAATTCGCATGTCGCTTCCTCGAACTAACGCTTCTTCGGCGTAGCCACCCCATCCCGAAGAAGTCATTCCAAGAACGCGATCACCGATCTTTAGATCGCAGCCATTTCCCGCAGCTTGCACGGTGCCTGCCACTGCCATACCCGGAGTGAAAGGCGGATCAACTCTTACCTGGTAGGTCCCTTGGCACTGCAATATATCCGCAAAGTTAAGATCGCAAGAAGCTACTTTGACACGAGCTTCACCATCTCCGGGGACAGGAGAATCCACCTCTTGAAGTTTTAGAACGTCCCACGGATCTCCAAGCTCACTCAATCGCCATGCTTTCACAATTTCTCCTCAGGACTTCGTAGTAATCACCCAACAGTAGCAACTCAGCAGAGTCTTTTAACTTTGGATGCAACGGGCTCATCTTTATCGTTAATGATGATGAGGTAACGTGCACTCAAATAGCCACGGTCTAGCTACAAACATTTCGTTCGAAGATTTTTATTCTTTCATCTCACCAGGGCTGTACGGTCGGTGGTTATGCGGCCAGCAGACTCTTCATCATTCGCTAGCAATACCTCTTTTGATTATGACGTAGCAATAATCGGCAGTGGTTTCGGTGGCAGCGTCTCCGCTATGCGTTTATCCGAAAAAGGTTACAGAGTCGCCATCATCGAAGCAGGGAAACGCTTCGGAGCTTCTGATTACCCAAAGAACAATTGGAACCTACGAAAATTTATCTTCGCCCCCAAGCTAGGACTTAGAGGAATCCAGAGAATGACTCTGCTGAGTGATGCTCTAATACTCTCCGGCGCAGGTGTCGGCGGCGGATCTCTCGTGTATGCAAATACTCTCTATGAACCTCCAGACACATTTTTCGATGATAAGCAATGGGCCGCAATCAGTGATTGGAAAAAAGAATTACAGCCGCACTATCGGCAAGCAAAAAAAATGCTTGGCGCTGCCAAAGCGCCAGACGATAACCCTAACGATTTAGTCCTCCGAGGAATAAGCGAAGAAATGGGTGTACCAGAGACTTACACGTCTACTGAGGTAGGTGTTTGGTTTGGTTCCCCTGGAGTAAGAGCCGAAGACCCTTACTTCGGAGGTTTAGGACCAGAACGAGTCGGATGTATCCAGTGCGGCGCTTGTATGATCGGCTGTCGCCACGAAGCGAAAAACAGTTTGGACAAAAACTATCTTTATCTAGCAGAGTCAAACGGAGCCGACGTTTTTCCAAACCAATTAGTCACAGATCTCATAGAGCAGCCAGGTGGGGGGTTTCAGTTAGTGGCTGAGGATCCCAGCAAATGGACCAGGCAAAAAAAAATAACAATTACTGCAGAACAAGTTATTTTTTCAGCAGGAGTTCTGGGGACAGTGAAACTTTTAGCTGAATTGCAAAACAAAGGTAGGTTAACGAATTTATCTCACCGCCTTGGCGACTTAGTTAGAACAAACTCTGAATCTATTGTCGGAGCAACTGCGAAAAAAGCTGATGTAGATCATTCCGTGGGGGTAGCTATTTCCTCATCTATTCATCCCAATTCAAATACCCACATAGAGGGAGTTCGCTATCCAAAAGGGTCTAATGCTCTAGGACTTATAGCGACAATTCTGGTAGACGGCGGCGGCAGATTTCCCAGACCGTTAAAATTTTTATGCTCAGTCCTCAGACATCCATTGCGCTTTTTGAAAAGTTTGTCGGTCTATCGCTGGTCTGAACGTTCCGTCATTTTGCTCGTAATGCAAAGCTGTGACAACAGCATCAGACTCAAATGGCGGTCGGGGCGTAAACGCAAAGTTAAATTACGTTCGGTATCAGGTGTCGGAGAACCAAATCCTACTTTCATACCCGAAGCCAACGAAGCCGCTCGAATCGCAGCTAAATTAATCGATGGAGATGCTATGGGGGGAATTAACGAAGCACTGCTCGACACACCCGTTACTGCCCACATATTGGGTGGGTGCGTCATGGGAGATAGTCCGCAGACAGGGGTTATCGATGCCTATCACCGACTGTTCGGCCACCCAGGGCTGCACGTTATAGATGCCTCGACTATTAGCGCGAACCTTGGGGTCAACCCGTCTCTCACTATTTGTGCTCTCGCTGAAAGAGCTATCTCGCTGTGGCCTAATTGCGGCGAACACGACCAAAGACCAAAGATCGGCAACCAGTATCGCAAGCTCAGCCGAATTGCCCCGCGTTCTCCAATCGTTCCCGTTGGGGCGCCAGGGTCACTGAGCTGATGAACCGATTAGATCATATTTCTGGACTATCCCTCAGTTCGCTGACGCCGGCTGATGTTGAATACTTTTTTCTTACATTGAGCACGCGTATTCCAAGTTCAGTAAGCAAAGTGAATCAACCGCTTCTTCAACAACTACAGTTCCGTTTACATTCTCTTTGCTCATCACTAGGAGACCCTCTGGCAGCATCGAGACCATTGGAAGCAACGAACTCGCATCTGTCTGCAATCACCGAGCGCCTTGATGGCCTCAAACGTCGCGATTGGCGTAAGCGATCAGAGGGAGTGCGGCTTCTAGATATTCTCAGAGAAACCATCGGAGAAATTTCGGCAGACCTGCATGAGCTCGGTTCTCACTGATAAAACAGTCTTCACGACTTATTTCTCGAAGAAGGATTCTCGGTCATGCCACTAACTGCTCAGGACCATGAAGATATTAGGCAACTACTAGCTCGATACAACTTTGCTATCGACTTCGGTGATATCGCTGGTTGGGTAAGTACCTTCACCACGGATGGCGTATTCGAATGTTTAGGACTACCAGCTAGTGCGCCTCTCGGAGGGCGACATGCAGGTACCGACCAATTGTCGAAATATGCCTTAAAGCATTTCGAAGCCAATAAGGGTCGAGCTCGACACTGGAACTGGAACCTTGTAGTTGATGGAACAAACAACAAAGCAGAAATGAAATGCTATCTAAATGCATATAGCGCTGGGCAAGGAGCCTCTGCCGAATTCCGAGTGACTGGGATTTATCGAGACAAATTAGTCAAGATGTCAGATGGCTGGCGTTTCAAGGAACGACAAGTCACAATCGACCCAGCTTAGCCAGTACCCGCATCAGCCAACGACTTAGGATCGCTAGCGAATCTAGGTATCTGTCTGCATCAGGTCCAAACCTCACATAAGGTTAAAGAACAGAATCAAATTTATTTAAAAAAGCAATCATTTTGGGGTGAGTTATGGCAACCAGTACAACTATCAATAACGTGATTCCCGTTCTTGATCTGAGCGCTCTCTCCGACCAAAATGAAGAACGAATCCATGACCTCGTGATTCAATTGCAAGCTGCTCTAGAAAACGTTGGATTTTTCTTTATTACCAATCATGGAATTTCTTGGGAGATGATCGAGGAGATCTATGAACAAGCAAAACGTCTGCATTTCTTGCCACCAACTGAAAAACAGTCGATCCCAATGGACAGAACTCACGGGGGGTATCTAGAACTAGGCGGCGGCACATCATACGCGTCAGAGATAGCCGGCGAAGAACGTAAACCAAACCAGAACTCAGCGTATTTCATACACGAAGGCGGCTACCGAGAAGCAAATAGATACCCAAACCTTGACGGCTTCCAAGAAGCCACAACTAACTATATAAACGCCCTTCAATCCTTAGCTGCAAAGCTTCTACCTCTTCTAGCGCTCTCCCTAGGATTGGACCATGACTATTTTCTTCCTCACTTTGATGTACCTAGCGTGACCCTTCGCATGTCCCACTATCCAGTGATGGAATACACCGACAACGAATGGGGTCTCGCTCCACACACGGATAGTTCAATATTTACTTTCCTGCCGGCAAACGATGTGCCAGGACTAGAAATTAGGCCAGCCGGACACGACTGGATTGAACCTCCCCCACTTCCCCAATCATTCTTAGTCAATAGCGGCGACATGCTCAAACGATGGACTAATGGTCGTTATTTGTCCACAGCGCACCGAGCGCGAAATTTAACAACGATCGATCGGTACGCCGTACCTTTTTTTTACGGAGCTCGAGATGATGCAATAGTTGAAGCTGTTCCCACCACTGTTAGCGCCAAACGACCGGCGCGTCATGAAGCGATCACCTACGGCGATTATCAAAGATGGTTCATTAACCGCAATTACGCAGCAGTCACGGGACAAGAAGTCGGTGAAACACCTAAATAGAGTCCTCCTATTCAAGGACTCCTGCAACGGCTAAGTCTGCTATCTGAGCAGATTCATACCCTAGAATCCCTTCAAGAACGTCAAACGTGTGTTGACCATAACTTGGGCCACCATCAGTTATCTCGTCTCGTGAACGACTCATCTGGAATCTTGTTCCTTCTACCCACATTTTTTCGTTTGTTTGGTGAGCAACTTCACGAAAATGCTTACGGTGCAGTAGCTGCGGGTCTTCAACAAGATCAGAGGCCACCTGCACAGCGTGGGCTGCCACGCCACAATCTTGCAAGATCTCTGAGATTTCTTTTGAGCTAAGAGTCATCGTCCAGTTAGCTATCGCTTCATCGATCTCAGAAGCTCGTTCGCGTCGTGAAGCAAGTTCTAGGACTTTTAGATCTTCGTTTAAGCCAGCTACTTCACATAATTTGACGTAGCTTTCCTCGTCCTGGCAGGCAATTGTCACCCATTTGTCATCTCCGAGGCTTGGGTATGCTCCATGAGGAGATAAAACCGGATGAGCGTTGCCGATCTGAGGTGCTAACTTTCCGTTAATTTTGTAGTCCAGTACGGCCGGTGCCAGAAAATGCATTGATGATTCAGCTTGGGAAAGGTCTATGTACTGGCCTTCTCCAGTCCGATTCCTATGATCGATTGCCGCCAAAATAGTAGTGGCAAGATATCGCGGTGATACGTAGTCAGTGTAGGCACCCATCACTCCTGCGGGCGGACGATCTGGCCAACCGGTCATTTCGTAGAACCCAGACATCGCTGCTCCCATAGTTCCAAACCCGGCTAAGGATGAAAGCGGGCCATCTTGGCCGAATAAGCAGCTGCTTGTCATAATTATTTGAGGGTTTATTTCTATGAGGTCGTTGTAGCTCAGTCCCCAACTTTGCATGGCTTTAGGAGAGAACGATTCACATACGACATCTGCCCACTTGACTAAGTCGATGATCACGTCTCGAGCTTCTGGTTTCGACATGTCTATAGTGAGCCCAGTTTTGCCAGCATTCATATTCTGATATAGACCGCTATTATCTGCTCCGCCTTCATCGTTCAGGAAAGGCTGAATCGTTCTAGCTGTCTCTACCTTGTTCGATGATTCGACACGTACTACTTGCGCTCCCCAGTCCGCCATGATTCGTGTCGAGGCCGGGCCGGCCATAACCCACTGAAAGTCAAGAATTTTGAGATCTGACAATGGAAGGAGGTTGTCCGTTCCGCTACTCGCTATCGACGGAAGCTCCGACTGTGAGGGAATTTTTTCGAATATTTCATCGTTCGCTTCGCCAATACTTGGGGGTGGAGATGAAATATCTAAAGGTGTTTTAGTGAGTTTTGCGTGCGGACCAGGGAAAACGACTGGGCCATGCCCTGGGACCTCGATCTCACGCCAAAAATCTCTTTGCACGTAGTGATCTTCGTGCGAAACATCGGCGACATTGGCAACAGGGACTATAAGAAGACGTCTTTCCAAAGCCTCGTCTAACAGTTCTTTTTTAGTTCTTTTGGCAGTGAAGTTAGCGGCTACTTCCTGGATTCGGTCATACTCTTCAAGACCAATCACTCCAGTCATAATGTTTTCTACAAAGTTGACCCAATCAATTTCTGCATCTGCAGCATCACATTCGCCTTCTTCAAGAATCCATTCAAATAATCGTTGGCTAAATGGGCCAATAGCTTCTCCAAAAAGAATCGTTACTGATACATACCCATCTGCGGCAGGCGAGCGGAGCCTAATATTGAAGGGGCCGACACGAAGAGCTCCGCTCACGCGGGTGCCTTCTGCGGCGTTATATAGATGCGCCAAACAAAAAGACTGTGTGGCGGCCAAGAAAGACTGTTGAGCGCTGACATCGATGTGTTGACCTTTACCGGAGCGAGACCGATCGTGCAGCGCTATTAGGGCAGCGGTAGCTGCATCGGCTGAGGCATGGAGGAATGTTTGGTCTAACGGAATTCTCAGTGGAGCTCTATCTTCATCGCCTTGCATCGACATTTGCATCGCAGCAGAAGCCACAGTGATATCAGTAGCTACCCATTTTGCTTTGGGCCCACTTTGTCCAAAGGCTGATATCGATACATAAATTAATTCGGGGTTTACTGCCGCCAACGCCTCATAATCAAGATTTAGTGCTTTCATCACCCCTACATCGGATGACTCAATGATCACATCAGCAGTTTTAGCCAACTCATGGATACGCGTATGGTTATTGCTATCTGATAGATCTAGCGCGATGCTGCGTTTTCCGCGATTGTAAGACCAGAACCACAAAGATGCCTCAGGGTCGCCATCTCTTTGATCGACAAACGGGCCGAGTTTCCTCGAGCGCGACCCACCGGGTGGTTCCACCAGGATAACTTCAGCTCCAAGGTCAGCGAGAATAAGTCCCGCAAGCTGTCCTCTTTCATCGGAGAGGTCTAAGACTCGGTAGTTCGACAACATACACATTCCCCTTAACAAACGTTAGATGTAACCTATCTGCGCTCGAAATGAGAACATGTCAATGAACTTTAAATCATCAAGATTGCATGAACAGACGGCACGGCCCGACTGTTCTCTGTAGATTATTTTGTATTAGCAAGGGGCGATTATCCATGCACGACTTCGCATACAGCACAGCGATACAAACTGCTCGAGCAATAGCAAACAAAGATGTCTCTAGCCGTGAACTGCTTCAGGCATCTCTGGATCGAGTTTCAAAACTTGATGGGCCAATCAATGCGGTAGTCACCTTAGATACGGAAAGGGCCCTTAACGCTGCTGACAGAGCAGACCAGGCTGTATCTGATGGTGAAGTTCTCGGGCCGCTTCATGGCGTGCCTATTACTATAAAAGATAGTTTTCAAACTGAGGGAGTTACAACTACTTCAGGAGCTCCAGAACTGTCAGACTTCGTGCCCGATAGAGATGCCGACCCTGTTGCTCGCTACAAAGCAGCAGGAGCGATCGTGTACGGCAAAACAAATTTACCGATCTGGGCGGCTGATCTTCAATCATACAATGAGGTATATGGGACTACCAGTAACCCATACGACATTGAGTGCACTCCGGGTGGATCTTCTGGCGGTTCAGGGGCTTCCTTAGCCGCTGGGTATACGCCTCTCGAACTCGGCTCAGATATTGGCGGAAGTATAAGGATTCCGGCACATTGGTCAGGCGTATGTGGACATAAACCTAGCTACGGAATTATTTCTGCTCGAGGACAAATACCGGGAATGCCTGGCACCTTAAGCCAGGCAGACATCGCAGTTTCCGGACCGATGGCAAGAGACATCGATGACTTAGAAATGGCATTAGATATCTTGGCTGGTCCGGACTCATGGAACGAAAAAGCCTTCACGATAAATCTTCCAGCGGCGCGACACGAGAACATTAAAGATTTTCGGGTAGCTGTCTGGATCGATGAAGAATCAGCTCCGATAAGCGAGCCATACCGGCAGCTGCTTCTTGGCGCTGCATCAGCTTTGGAATCTGCTGGCGCCAAGGTTGACTACGACGCTAGACCAGCATTTACTTTCGACAAAGCAGTCGACACTTTTTGGAAGCTGCTTTCTGCAGCCGAAGCAGCGACTTGGAGCTTGTCTAAGCTCGAAGAAATTGCCTCTCAGGGAGCTGAGCCTCAAGGTGAGTTCGGCATCTGGCATGCGACCCTGCGACACCGAGAATGGCTTAGCTGGCATGAACGGAGGATGCAACAGCGAGATCGTTGGAGAGAATTTTTTATTAATCAGGATGTTGTGCTTTTACCTGTCACTCTTTCGGAAGCTATACGTCACGACCATTCGACCCCATTCACAAGTCGCTCAATTAACATCAATGGAGCCGAGCGGCTATACAGCGACCAAATAAAGTGGGTTGGGTTAACTGGCGTTTCTTTGTTGCCTTCTACCGTTGTCCCAATCGGAATGATTGACGGGAAACCGGTAGGGGTCCAAATTGCAGGGCCCTTCCTCGAAGATCGGACTACTCTGGCAGTTGCAAAATTCCTTCAGTCCGCTCTTGGCGGATTCAAAAAACCAAATGGTTTTTAAGTATCGGCTGACTCGTCGAGCGAGGTATCGGTCTAACTAAATATGCCCGCCTTGACCTCCATCTACGGAGATAGACGTTCCATTAACGTAAGATGCAGATTCGCTGCATAGAAAAGCTATAACATCAGCCACTTCTTCTGCCGTCCCATATCGCCCGACTGGCACGCTCTTAGAGTTGTTGGCCAGAACATCTTCGGCAGTCGTACCAGATGCCTCTGCGACTTCTCCAGCCGCTCGATCCCACATGTCAGTGTGGATCAGGCCTGGAAGTACAGAATTTATGAGCACTCCGTCGCGACCGTACTTACCCGCTAGCGCTTTACCTGTCGCAACCATTGCTGCTTTCGTCGCTGCATAATCGACTAACGCTGCTCCTGGATAGCTTGCCGCGCTACTAGCGATCATAACTATTCTGCCCCATTTATTTTCTCGCATATCTGGCAGGAAATGCCGTGTACACCGCACTGCTGAAAGAAGGTTTAGCTCGTGCAACGAACTCCAATCTTCGTCCGACATGTACTGAAAATTTCGAGATGGCGATGCCCCAACATTATTTACTAATATGTCAACTGGTCCACTCGCTGACACCGCTTCCAAAAAAGCAGTAATTGATGCTTTTTCACTCATATCGGCCACATGGCCTTTGATACTTCCTGAGCCAGTCGGCACGTAGCTACTGGTTGTGGCGACTTTACTCTCTGTACGGCCACAGAATTCTACTACGGCACCCATATTGGCTAACGCCCGCACTGTTGCTGCACCGATACCAGCACTACCGCCCGTCACGACTGCTCTTCGGTTACTGAGATCAAAATCCATAATGTTCGCCTTTAATTGACTCTTGCAGATTTCCGCTTACAGACATACTCCCACGTTTCCAAACAATCGTCATCTGAGAAGTTTCCATATTCATGGTTTGGCGTCTAGCGTTCTATGCATATGGGCCAACAACTTCCCCAACGTAGCCAGGTCATAATTATTGGCGGAGGCATCATCGGAGCGAGCGTCGCCTATCACTTAACGAAACGTGGCGTGAACGACGTTTTGATTCTTGAACAAGGCCAACTAACCGGTGGTACTACATGGCATGCAGCTGGTCTCGTTTCACAGCTCAAAGCCACTCATTCGCTAACTCGACTAGCTACCTACTCGTCTGAGCTTTTCGAAGCGCTCGAGGAAGAAACTGGGCAAGCAACAGGTTTTAGAAAACCCGGATCAATTAGCGTTGCTTCCGACAACGAGCGGTGGGAAGAGTTAAAACGAGGGGTTTCAATGGCCTCGACCGTGGGTGTAGAGATTCGTTCGATAGACATGGACGAACTTAAATCTCTCTGGCCTTTAGCCAGGACTGATGATTTAGTCGGAGCTCTATACATTCCAGATGATGGCATTACTTCTCCGGTCGATACCACCATGGCTCTCATCAAAGGAGCACGCACCGGCGGTGCAAACATAGTTGAAGGCGTTTCTGTTCAACGGTTATTAAAAACTAATGGAAGATGCACAGGAATTGAAACCGATGATGGCCAAGTTGTAGAGGCGGAAACTGTTGTTGTAGCAAGTGGGATGTGGAGTCGTCAGCTGGCGGCGACCATAGGCGTCAATATTCCGTTGCAAGCCTGTGAACACTTCTATATCGTTACTGAGCCATTGGAACAGATGCGACGCGGCACACCTACTCTGCGTGATCCTGGCAACTACACGTACTTCAAAGAAGAGACGGGCAAGATAATGGCTGGCTTCTTTGAGCCGAAAGCCAAGGTTTGGAATTTAGATGAAATTCCGAAAGATTTTTGCTTCGGTTCCCTCCCCGAAGACTGGGAGCATATAGGCCCTATCTTTGAAGCAGCCTGTCGAAGAGTTCCATCTCTCGAGGATGCAGGCATTCAACTATTTTTTAATGGCCCTGAGGCATTCACACCAGACGGCACTTTCTATCTCGGAGAATCACCTGAAGTTGAGAACTGCTTCGTGGCGGCAGGATTCAATTCGGTTGGAATTCAAAGTGCCGGTGGAGCTGGGTGGGCTCTAGCCGACTGGATAGTAGACGGCTATCCGCCGATGGATTTATCGAGTGTTGACATTAGGCGATCTTTTTCATTCCAATCGGACAAAACATACCTAGAGGCACGGATTTCAGAATCTCTGGGCCTCCTCTATGCAATGCATTGGCCCTTTAGACAATATGAATCTGCAAGAGGAGTGCGCAAAAGTCCATTACATGAAACGTGCGAGGCAGCCGGTGCTGTCTTCGGCGAGACAGCTGGCTGGGAAAGACCAAATTGGTATGTTTCTGACAATCAACAACGTGATTACGTCTACTCGTACGGTAAACAAAATTGGCACAACAATATGCTTGAAGAGTGCCGGGCCGTTCGTCAGACTGTAGGTCTCTTCGACCAAAGCTCTTTCGCCAAATTCTCTGTGAGCGGCGATGACGCACTAGCAACCTTAAATCGGATTAGCTGCAACAACGTCGACGTAACAGCGGGGCGAGGTATCTACACCCAATGGCTCAACGAGCGGGGTGGCATAGAATCTGACCTTACGGTCAGCCGTCTAGGAGAACAAAATTTTCTGGTCATCACCTCGGCCGCAAGCGAAACGAGAGACTGGGCCTGGCTCAAGCAGGCATGCAAAAACTCGTCTGTCAAAATAACGAATATCACTGACCAGTTCGCTGTTCTAGGAGTTATGGGCCCTAAGGCACGAGATGTTTTGCAGCCCTTAACAACGACGGATTTATCAAACGATGCTTTTCCATTCGGGACCATTAAAGAAATAGCCATCGGTGGTTTTGCATGTCAGGCGCTCCGCATGAGTTACGTCGGCGAACTTGGATGGGAACTTTATGTACCATCTGGCCAGGCCAAATCTCTAGCAAAGGTCATTGAGGGAAGTGGAGCCTCTTATGATTTGCGCTACGCAGGTTTTCACGCAATGAACTCTCTACGTCTCGAAGCTGGTTACCGGCACTGGGGGCACGATATTACCGGCGAAGACACGCCCTTAGAAGCAGGCCTCGGCTTCACAATCAACTGGGACAAGCCCGGAGGATTTATCGGCAGAGAGGCTCTTCTACCTCATAGGGGAAAAGTTCCTGTTAAACGGCTGATTCAAATTAGAGTCGAAGACCCTGACCTACTGACTTATCATGATGATCCAATTTTCAAGAATGGCATTCTCGTCGGACGAACTACTGGCGGCATGTGGAGCATGACAGAAAATCGCTGTTTGACCATGTCTTACGTCTCCAATGAAGACGGTGTATCAAAGGCCTGGGTAAATGAAGGCGAATGGGAGATCGAAATCGGTATGCGAAGGCGAAAAGTCACTGCGTCAGTGGAAAGCTTTTACGATCCACGTCACGAACGAGTCCGTATCTAGGCAGCTAGGGTTTCAATGATTTCTCGCTCCCCTGAACCAGGGAAGGCAAATCATCTCTAGAATTCTTTATTGACTATGATCTCCTCCGAGAAATTGCCGCTGCGGAGGACACACGAGGCTTCTGTCAATGTCTGAGCACCGAAAAGGCTTACTTTTAACAACTCTTGGCGTTTGTCTGCTAATACCGGATGCGACTTTTGTTCGTTTAATCGATGCGTCAAGTTTGACCAACGCGTTGTGGCGGAGCGGTTTATTAGCAGTTTCGTTAACTTTATTCCTCATTCTGAAGTATCGATTTCGGCTATTTACCGTCGTCAAGCAGCTAGGGCGATGGGGGGTTACTTCAAGCCTTTTTTCAGGTTTAGGCACAATTCTTTTTGTCGGAGCTATTGATCGAACCTCAGTAGCGAACGTTCTTTTGATCTTGGCGCTTTCACCTATATGGGCAGCAGTGCTTACTCGGTTTGTGACACGAGTTCCGGTTAGAACCCACACCCTCGTAGCAGTCCCATTTGCTTTCCTGGGTGTCTCTATCGCTCTCTCAGGATCCGTAGAAAACCTTAATAATGCTGGTAATCTTCTCGCTTTATTTTGCTCTCTCGTATTGGCCTCAAATCTGACTCTTATTAGGGCGCACAAGCGTATAGATATGGTCCCGGCTGTCGCGCTCGGAGGGGTTTTAGGCTTTGTTGCATTGTCTCTCGCTGGCACGAGTCCACGGCTTCTTCCAGGTGATCTCACTCCAACTCTTATTCTCGGGGCACTGATACTTCCTTCGGCCATGGCGTTAATGACTATGGGAGGACGTTATCTTCCAAGCCCCGAAACTGCTTTACTGCTATTAGGAGAAACTGCTTTGAGTCCTGTACTCGCAGCGATCGTAATCAAGGAGTCAATACCGCTTCAGAGTTTGGTCGGTGGTTCTATAGTGATTCTGACCTTATTTCTTCATGCTTGTATTCCGTTAAGTTCTCGCTGGTCCTCACATTTAGACAAAACTCTTAGAACAACCCAAGTGTTACCAGTCGATCTGAACGACTCCGATTCCTGATTCTCCTGCTGCAGCATAAAAAAGATACGCAAAATCGCCATCTTCAAACGCTGCAGGATCTTTTAGCTGATTAAGAGGCCCATAACCAGAACTTCGTTGCGACGGCAGAAGGGGTTCGCTAGCTCCTTCCCAATCCCGTTCGGGCCTGAGGACCTCAAAATCTCCCTCGTTTGTCCACTGTTCCCATTCTCTATTCAAATCGATGGTGGAAAAAAGAATACTTTCTAGGACGTCGCCTACCCGTGTCCAAAAAACATTCAACTTCGAGTTACGAACAATTACAGCGCAACGACGCATATCGCGTTCAAACAACAGCGGGCCTTCTCCGAATATTTGTGCAGACTCGTTATATCTATAAATCTGACTGGGCATAGCGATAGCGTACGTTTCATTTTCGTATTCAAAAATGCGTAGATACGGTTTGGCTAGAATTTGTGGTTGGGCAACAAAATTGATTGCGTCCCCAGACAAGGCCATCCGAGTCACCTGGTGAGACAATCCTTCGAGACCATGAAAGTACATTTTTATCTGTCTGTTTTTATCGTCAACTTTTACATCTGGCGATGCTATATGAGGAGTTCTCACCTCTAATCGAATCCCGTGAGGAAGGCATCCTGGTAACGCTTCTCGACAAGCGTCCTCTATCAACTTAAGTTGTACCTCTGCAACCTCGGGTGGCTCCGTAAGGAACTTAGAGTCTCTCAGCTAAAGAGAACCTGGTGGATAAATTATCTAAGGCCCATTAACTTTGTCTGCATAAGCTAACCGAATGTAGGAGCCTTTATGGTCTGCTAAGTAAAGGTCGTAGCTCCCTCAAGGATCTACGACCCAGTCGGGCACTCGAATAACTGATGGTCCTTGAATACTGGTGCCAATACTTTCGTGACTGTTCGGGCCAATCATCGGTTGATCTACAACCCGAGTTAACTTCATAGCCAGCAGAATAGGGGGCATCAGGTACCCGCTAGGTGCCACAATGCTTTTGTGACTGAACATTTAAACGTCGTCCTCCACGAAGGCGAAGGTCCTCTGGCCTTAGTCATCCATGGAGCACTAGGCAGCCGTTCGTACTGGAACGACAACATCAAAGCTCTTCAAGCAGTTTGCCGGCCCGCTGTAATTGAGCTTTGGGGGCACGGCAATTCTCCGAGTCCTTCTGATTCGCGTCGGTTTGAGCCCAGTGGGTACATAGAAGAGTTTGAACGTATCTGTCAACAGAATTCTTCCGAAAAAGTTTGGCTTATCGGTCAATCCATGGGTGCTGCGTTAGCTTTACACTACGCATCTACATACCCGGGGCGAGTGAGCGGCTTGGTGATAACGAATTCAGCCTCAGCATTCGCTGATCCTATGGTTTGGCAAAAACGCAATCGCTCGATGATCGCAAAAGTTGCGGATCAGGTAGAGAACGAAGGAGTAGAGTCTCTTCGCGATAGCTGGATTAACCCCGGCAGATCCAAACGTATCCTGCCTGGAACTCTTGCTTGCCTTAATACGGAGTTTTCTGAACACACACAAGCCGGCATCGCTGGCTCTTTCCGAATCACAAACTATTCGCTTCCCCTCGGAGACCTTCTAACGACAATCGATCAACCAACACTGCTCACAAATGGTGTCCATGAGGAACGATTCCAAGAGCACTTACCAAGAGCTAGGCTAATTCCTAACCTCGAAATTATAGATTTACCGGCATCTCATGCGGTCAATGCGCACGACCCTGAGGGTTGGAACGCTGCAGCAACTAGGTTCATTCGTCAACATGAAACGAAATTAGTTTAAATATCTTAACCAGGAGTATCCATGGGAACAGGGCCGCTTCGCGGACTTAAAGTAGTCGACATTTCTGGGGCCGTCGCTGGACCATGGGTTAGCTCTCACTTGGCTGAGCAAGGCGCAGACGTCATCCTCATCGAAAAGGTTGGGGTTCCTGATGTTATGAGGGTGACTGGGGCGTTAGTTGGGGATCAGTCGGGTAGTTGGGTTCAGATGCATCGAAACAAAAGAGGCCTCGACCTGGATATCCGAACCGAAACAGGCTGCAGTATTTTGAAGCAACTTGTCTCGAGTGCCGATGTTTTTATTCAAAATTTTAGACCTGGGGTGGCTGAGCGCTTAGCGGTCGGCTACGAGGATTTAAAGCTACTTAATCCAGAACTGATATATCTGTCAGTTTCTGGTTTTGGTCCAGACGGACCTTACTCCGATAGGCCAGTTTACGACCCAATCATTCAAGCCATGTCAGGGATGACCGAGGCTCAAAACGGAACATACGTTAAAGCTGTCGTAGCGGACAAGACCGCGGCCATGACGGGAGTGAACGCCGTTTTATCGGCCCTGTGGGCTCGATCGAATGGAGTCGGAGGTCAACACGTTGAAATAAATTTAATGGATTGCATGCTTCATTGGATGTGGCTCGAAGTGTTTTGGAATGAAGCGGTTCCCGACGCGGAACCCACTCCGACATACAGCGATTGGTACGAGCCTTGGGGTACTTCCGATGGTCAGATTGCGGCTAACTGGGTGAATTATGAGCAATACAAAGGCGCGTGCCGAGTCCTCGGTAGACCTGAACTAGCAGATGATCCTCGGTTTGCTACTCGGGATGCACGGCTCAAAAATTCTGTCGCCCAGAGGCAAGAGTTCGCTTCCATATTGCAGTCAATGAGCACTGAAGAGGCTCTCGCTGCTCTTCAGTCAGCAGATGTTCCATGCGCACCGGTTATATCAAGAGAACAGATTTTTCATGATCCTCAAGTTCTCCATAATGAAACGATACTTGAAATGACTCATCCGACGGCCGGCAGGACTCGAACTGTTCGACCTCCAGCTAGGTACAGCGTTACTCCTACGAACATCGAGCGGCATGCACCTGGTAAAGGTGAGCACACCGACGAAATTTTGATAGAACTTGGGTTTAGCGAAACAGAAATATCAGACTTTCGAACAGCAAAAATAGTTGCATAAGGATCTAAGAATGCGTGAACCATCGACCGACAAAATTTTTAGCGCCGATGGTATTGAAGTCGCCATACATGATTACGGTGGGCCAGGGCATCCAACTGTTTTTGTTCACGGAACTGGTCTAGTTTCGAGAATGTGGGAACCGGTAATGGAACTTCTCGGAAGTAATTTTCGACCGATCGGAGTTGACCTTCGCTGCCATGGATCGGCAAGCTCCTCACCTGAAGCGCAATTTTATGACCATTGCATGGTTGCTGATTTAGTAGCCGCTATTGATGCGTTGGGCTTATCTCAAGCCTGGGTTGTAGGTCACTCAATGGGAGCAGCTACTAGTTTGCTCGCTACTTTAGATCGCCCTCAGGCATTTGAGAAAGCGTGGGTGTACGAACCTATTATCTTCGAACGCGAAATTGAACGCCCAGTTGGGTCTTTTGATTTCATCGAAGCCGCTAAACGGCGGCGTTCAGTATTTCCTTCACGAAACGAAGTAATTACAAGATATGGCAGTCGTTTACCTTTAAATGAATTGCACCCGAGATGTTTGGAAGCATACGTTCAGCATGGGTTTGAACAACAACCCAACGCCGAGGTCAAGCTAATCTGTGACCCGATTCTTGAAGCACGTGCTTTTGAGCAATTTTTGCAAGGCGGCTGGGAAAAGCTCCCGCTGATTACAGTTCCTACAAGAGTTGCCTTTGGAACAGATTCTGATCAGCAGCCTCTCCAGTCAGCTTGTGAAGCTATCGCTCTCCGTCTTCCTCGAGGAGAAGCTAATCCCTTTGAAGGAAGTAGACATTTCGGCTGCTTCGGGTCGTTGGAAAAATCAGCGCAATCGATTAAGGACTGGTTTCTCTCCGATTGAGAATCAAAAACGCAAAAGAGCTTCTTGGGCGACTGAAGACACTAACTGACCGTCTTGCCATATGCGGGCGTGAGCCAAGCCTCTCGATCCATAGGCAGTTGATGGCCACTGCTCAACATATATCCACTCATCTGCTCGAGCCGGTCGGTGGAACCACATTGAATGGTCCAGGCTTACGACCATCGTTCCTTCTGTTCCCCAGGTTCTATTAAATGGGACAAGAAGAGTATCCGATACGCAGTCATCACTCATATAAGCGAGAATCGCTGCGTGAATCGACGCGTTATCGTCTAGTTTTCGCTTCGTCTTGAACCAAAAATTAATTCCTCCTCTATCCGAAGGTCCGGCCGGCGCCCATGGAGCGTGCTCAACTCTGTATTCCACTGGGCGTTCGCTTGTTGACCATTCCTCGCCGAATATTGGGCCTACACGCTCAATACATTCTTCAAAGGTCGGCAATAATTCCGGTGCCTTTACTCCGGCGGGAAAATCCGGCGAAATAATCCGTTCGCTACTTTCAAAGGCCTGGAAAGATGCTGTCAATTCGAATATGTTTCGATCCTCTTGCATCGCTCGCACTCGGCGCTGAGCGAATGACCGTCCGTCTCGGATTGACTCAACCTCGTAGTTAATAGCTTGGGTACCATTTCCTGGTCGAAGGAAAAGAGCGTGAACCGAGCTCAGAATCCGTTCTGATGACACCGTTTCATAAGCTGCAGTAATACCTTGCGCTAGCTGGTGACCTCCAAACAACCCGAATTCATCATGTCCAGAACTCAAACCCGAGAAAGACCTGTCGCTTACTTTTTTTAAAGCGAGAATACTTAACAAATTCCTAAGTGCATCATCCACAATATGACAGGCTTGCAGAGTTCATCGCTCATTGCTGTCTCTAATAGCTAAGTATGTCTTCTGGCATTATCAGATGATGAAGTTCGTTAAGCGTCGAGACAACACGCCTCTCATGTCGAGCTAAGATACGGTGGATAGAGGCATGAGCTGGGCGGAAGAACATATCCATATTAATGCCGAGAAACTCTGCAATGTACGCATTGATCACCCCACCATGGCAAGCCACTGCAATTCGCTCTCCAGGATGCCTACTTATAAGCCCCTCTAACGTGTTCGACACTCGACGTCGAAGTTCAGAACCTGATTCGGTGTATGGATATGCATCCCATCGCAGCTCACGGCTGAAACGTCTTCTAGCTCCTTCCAACTCAACCTCGTCAATAACCTCTGATGGATGTTGAGTTGGTTCCAGATCGCCAAACATATGGATCTCTTCAAGGGACTCCAGCACTGTGACTTCTAGAGAGTGAAACTGTGCTACGGCTAAACCAGTGTCGTGGGCTCTCTCGAGCTGCGACGAATACACGGCACTAAATTCCTCCGCGGCGAGAGCTCTTCCCGCTGCCAACGCTTGTCTATGCCCTAGCTCGGTTAACGGCGGGTCACGCCAATCTGCTATCGGGGCATCTGGCCCGGGAAAATTTTGCTGCCCATGCCGCACTAATACTATTTCTGTTCTCTCAAGATCGTCAGTGAGGAAAGCTCTATCTATTGGCGTTCGGTCAGATTCAGGTTTAGGTGAGGGCACAAGAAGCAAGATTACTCGCTAGCTGCACCTAAATTGTGTCGTACCCAGGTGGCGAGATAAAACCGCCAATCTCGTTTTCCATTAACTCAGCGAATCGAATTGAACGCCGGTCATGCAAGTGCGGAGCCACAATTTGAAGACCAGCCGGTAACCCTTCGACTAAACCGGCAGGAGCAACTGTGCTCGGCAGATAAACGCTACAGCTCAAACCAGCCCAAAAGAGTTGATCCACAACTGGTTCCTGAGAACCGTTTACCTTGATAGTTCGCTCCGGTCGTTCGCCTTCATGGTCATGCACAAATGCTGTAGATGCCGCCGTCGGACACAGCAAAAGATCATACTCTTCGAAATAGTTAGCCCAGGCCATTCGATATTTGGTTCGCTGTTCATCATGGATGCTCCATTCTCGATGACTCATCCTCATCGCGTGATCAACTAGGTTCCGGTACGAGCGATCTCCTCCTTGCCAGGCGCGAGCTCCTCGTTCGGCTCCAGCATAAATGCCATCAGAAGCTGCAGCTCCATTGGCTGCTCGAAGCAGCATCAAATAGTTCTCAAAAAATTCTTGCTGGTCAAACTCAGGCACTGAGTCCACTACTGATAATCCAGCTTTGGCCAACTGATCAACAGTGTTTTGTAGCTGATTCACCAACTGCTGGTCAGTTTCACATGCTGGAGATTCCAAAAGTACGCCAACACGAAAGTCGGACAACTGGTTTTGCGTTGCTGGCGGTAGTTCAACTCGGTAACCAACTTGGTCATAGCCAGCAGGGCCCGCCAGAACGCTTAGCGCCAAGTCCAAATCGCTCGCGCTTCGCGCCAATGGTCCACAAACAGAAATATCGCCGGCAGTTTCACAACCTGGGGGGAGACTGCCATCTTGAGGCACTAAGCCATAAGTAGGTTTATGCCCGAACACTCCAACATAATGCGCAGGGTTCCTTATCGATGCCCCAATATCGCTGCCCAGTTCTAGAGCCGACATACCAGTGGCCAAAGCTACTGCAGACCCTCCAGAGGAACCACCGGGCGTACGATCCAAGTCCCATGGGTTATTCGTGCAACCATATATCTCGTTATAAGATTGCCAATCTGCGAGCATAAACGGGACGTTGGTTTTACCCCAAATAACGGCTCCTGCATCAAGCAACCTTTGCACTGCTACAGCGTTTTTGCGCGGAATGTTTCCGACCCATTCAAGATTTCCCCAAGTTGAAGCAGTGTCGGTCCAATCATAAGCTTCTTTAATTGTCATTGGGATACCGTGGAGCGGACCCCAGTACTCGCCACGGGCTGCAGCAGCATCAGCCTCCGCAGCCCGCTTTTTAGCTTCCTCTATTCTGGTAACCACAACGGCGTTAACACGCTCATTGAAGGCTTCGTATCGGGCCAAAGATTTTTCTAATAGCCCCGAAGCAGAAGCTTCGCCGCTCCTAATCATTTTTGCTAATTCAGTTACAGATTTAAGCTCTTGGTTCTCAGTCGTCACACAGCGATACTAGACCAAAAGTCTTCCGCAATAGCTCGTTGAGCCACTGCCCCAAACAAAAGCGACATTAATCAAGGTTGCTTAAATATTTATCTAGCAACCATCACCTTGAGAGTGTCGTCTACTGCAGCAAGAAAGTGTTTTATGTCTAAATCTGAAGTGGCCAAGTTCAAGCACCCCATTCCATAACCGCTGAAATAAACTTCCCGCTCAAGAAGCCGCTGCTGAAAATTGAGCATGAACTGTGACTCATCGCTTGAGTGCATCGCATCTCGGTAGCTTCTAATCGGTCTGCCATGAGGGTGAATACGAAACAGCGACCCTGCTCCAGTCACCTGCCAATCAAGCCCGAAAGAGTCGAACAAATTTCTTAAGCCAGACCTAATCATTTGGCCAACAATTTCCAATCGACTGAACGCGCCCTTTTGTAGCTCTTTCATGCAAGCTAAACCAGCCGCCATTGTTATCGGGTTCGCTGTGTAGGTCCCGCCAGAGGGAACAGCAGCACGATCTCCCTGCACTGCAGCAAACACATTCATGACTTCTTCACGACCCGCAATAGCACCAACTGGGAAACCACCACCAATAATTTTTGCTAGCGCCGTCAAATCTGGATCAAACGGATAAATGGTCTGCGCTCCGCCGCTCGCCAGCCTGTAAGTAATCACTTCATCCAAGATCAACAGCGCACCGACAGAACGAGTCGCTTCTCTTAAAGCAAAAATAAATTCTTGCTCTACCTGAGGCATACCAACTCGACTAGGCATCGGGTCAACTAGAACCGCTGCGAGTTCATCTCCTACCTCAGCAATAGCTTTTCGCGCTCCCTCGACATCATTAAACGAAATAATCCTAACTTCCTCAGTAAGTGACCTAGGAGCCCCCTGCGCATAGGGAACAGTTTCTGGTCTAGCCACACTCCCCCAATTCGACGGATCGGAACCCAGGCTGGCTTCAGCATGGTCGTATGTTCCGTGATAGCTACCTTCAACTTTTATAATCTTGGTGCGGCTAGTAAATGCACGGGCGGCTTTAATCATTCCCATCACAGCTTCAGTGCCTGAATTACAGAACCGAATTTTCTCAAACGAAGGCGTTCGGGCACAGAGAAGTTCAGCCAGTTCAATTTCTAGCTCTGTTGCAAACGAGAAAGCGGTTCCTTTTTTCATCTGGGTTTTTACAGCACGTTCAACTTGAGGATCAGCATGACCTAAAATAATTGAAGTAAAATTATTGTTGCAATCCAAATACCGGTTGCCATCTACGTCCGTTACCCATGCCCCTTTACCTTCTGCCACATACACCGGGTGGGGTTTTATCAGAACAGTCGATCTAGACGCTCCATCTGGAATGACACGTCTCGCCCGCTCATACAGCTCAGCAGACTTAGACGATGGTTCCGGATAGCTTCCTGACATTTAGATAGTCTTCCATGCATTGACGTGGAAAGATTAGTAAAACTGTTAAGAAGTTTAGCCCGGAGGTTCACATGGACATCAACATCAGCAAGGGCCCTGCTGCCCCATGGCGTATCGGCGTAGACGTTGGCGGAACCTTCACTGACTTGGTTCTAGCGGATTCAGATGGGTCAACTTGGGTCGCCAAAGTGCCATCTTCTCCGTCTGATCCAAGTCAAGGAGTAATGCGAGCGGTTGAGCAAATCGCAGCCGATTTCGGATTGCCGGTTACGAACATCCTTGAACAATGTGCACTATTCGTCCATGGCTCCACGGTGGCAACTAACACTATGTTGGAAGGCAAAGGAGCGGTTGTTGGTTTAATTACGACCGAGGGTTTCCGAGACACCATAGAAATTCGCCGCGGTCTTCGAGAGGATCAATGGAACCATCGCGCTCCCTACGCTCCAGTTTTAGTTCCTCGCTATTTACGACATTCAATTCCCGGAAGAATTGATGCTGATGGCAGTGAATACAAACCTTTGGATCTGTCAGGGCTTCCGGAGATTCTGGACACTTTTAAAGAGGAGAACGTAGAAGCTATCTCTATTGCCTTAATGAATAGTTTCGTGAATGATTCCCATGAGCAACAATTAGCTGACGCAATCCGCGAAGTCTGGGACGGCAAGTGGATCACTACATCTAGTTCTGTGTCACCGTTGATGGGCGAATATGAGCGAAGCTCTACAGCCGTAATCAACTCGGCTCTATCACCTCGAATAGTCAACTATTTAAGAAATCTAGATTCTGAACTTGCCTCATTAGGACTTTCTCGGCCGGTTCTACTTGTCCAGTCGAATGGCGGAGCTTCATCAGTTGATCAGTTATCTGCCCGGCCTGTAAATCTTTTACTCAGCGGGCCAGCGGCAGTAGTCGGAGCATTGAACTTGTATCGTCGCTCTATCGATCAAGCTAATCCCCAGGAACAAGACCACGGAAATCTTCTTTCTATGGAAATAGGGGGAACCTCTTGCGACGTTCTCTTAATGTCGCAGGGCGAAGTTGCGACACGAGATGATGTCATGATCGCTGGTTATCACGTGTCCACACCGGCTATCGATATCCATACAGTAGGCGCCGGAGGGGGAACAATAGCAGGAGTCGATGATGCTGGCCTTCTATATGTTGGACCCGAAGGAGCAGGTGCTCTGCCAGGCCCTGCCTGCTACAAGAAGGGTGGTACTCAACCAACAGTCACCGATGCTCATCTAGTCCTCGGCAGGCTTCGCCCTGGAAAATCAGCAGGAGGGACTTTAGACCTGGACTTTCTTGAAGCCCAAAAAGCGATTACGACTCACGTGGCAGAACCGTTAGGAATGACGGTTGAGCAAGCAGCGGCAGGAATAATTGAGCTAGTAGAACAACATCTTTTAAGCGCTGTCGAACATATCTCGATTGAACGTGGACACTCACCAAAACGTTTTGCTCTCGTCGCTGGTGGCGGTGCCGGCCCGATGCATGGCGCTAGCGTCGCTGCGGGCCTTGGCTGCGAACGTGTATACATTCCACGAGATGCCGGTGCACTCTGCGCTATTGGAATGCTCCATGCAGATGTACGACAGGACTTCACTAAATTCTTGATGGGTTCGATAGAGACTCTTCCCAGACACGACATAGAAAACGGCTTTGGCTCACTCCGCGAAAAAGCTCTCAAGATCATGAATGAAGAAGGATTTACATCGGAGCAAATTAGTCTTTCTTTTGAACTTGAGTTGCATCACCCTGGACAGCTTTGGGCAATTCGCGTTCCAGTGCCTAACGCCGACTTCGATAAGGTAGCGATACGGGATGCCTTTGAGACTGAATATCTTCGGTTGTACGGACATGTGCAAGACCAAGGAACAATCATGGTCTCGTCATTACGATTGATCGCTCGCGGAGCAACCGAAAAATTAGCTTCACACTCGCAAAAGCACTCACAACAAAATCCTAAACCGATAGCTCAACGAATGGTCTGGTACCCCAAAGATGGATGGGTTGAAACTCCTATTTTTGATGGCAAGGAGGTCTTCGCTGGAGCCCGTATCGATGGACCCGCCCTAGTCGAAGAGACCACGACTACAGTCATCGCCAGGCCTGGCGATAGTTTATGGGTAGACACGAATGGCGATTTTTTTATAGACGTAGCGGCTGAGAAAAACACCACTCATGGGTCTCAAGCAGCCGAAGATGTTGTTGATCCAGTCACTCTCGCTCTTATGCAAAATCGGTTAGATCAGATTACCAAACACATGGGTTGGGTAATGACTAGAACTGCCCGAAGCACGATCTTCAGCCAAAGCCACGACTTCAGCTGTTTTGTGACTACCCCAGATGGAACGTTAGTAGCGAATGCAGACGGCATCCCGATCCACACTGGTGGCGGCGGGTTCGCTGTTAGGGCGCTGCTAAGGAAATTCAAAGACAGGATAAACAGAGATGACGTCTTTTTGCTATCGGATCCATACGTTGCCGGCGGCAATCATCTACCTGACTGGGTAATCGCGCGACCAATTTTCATAGATGATGATACGAAACTCGCAGGTTTTTGTTGCAATCGCGCACATCAATCAGACATCGGCGGAGGTTTAGCCGGAACCTACAATCCGCAAGCCACAGAAATTTGGCAAGAAGGAATACGCCTGCCGGTCTTAAAACTAGTTGAAGGCGGTCAGGTCCGAGAGGACCTGTGGGAGTTGCTTTTGATTAACTCGCGCACGCCAGAACTTTTGGACGGAGACCTCCTAGCGATGCTCGGCTCGACTCGGATCGGCGGGGAACGAGTCACAGCCTTGGTGAACGAACTCGGTCCGAAATCATATCTGAATTACCTTAATGGAGTACTCGAGCACGCAGATCGAAGAATGCGGGCCGCCATAAAGCAACTTCCCAATGGCGTATATCTAGGAGAGGACCACAGCGACAATGATTGCTTCGTCAGCACTGATATAGCGATTCGAGTCCGCATGACGGTAAACGACGATGACATCGACTTAGATTTCACAGGGACTGACCCACAAATTCAGGGTTTCAAAAACAGTTCCCTGGCCAACACTTACTCGTCCGTATACCTCGCTGTTTCATCATTTTTTGATACATCTATTCCTAGAAACGAAGGCACATATAGATCTTTAAAGATACATGCGCCAGAAGGCAGCATCGTCAACGCTTTACCACCAGCACCGATGACTATGAATACCGTCTACGTAGCTCATGAAATCGTAATTGCAGTTTGGCAAGCACTAGCACAAGCTGATCCTTCTCGTGCTTGTGCAGCCTGGTCTAAAACTATGCATGGACACGTCGCTGGAACTCGCGAAGACGGAACTACATGGGTTATGTATCAGTGGCATGCAATGGGAACCCCAGGAGCTACTGCAGAGCGAGACGGATTCGCTCAGATGGGACATCTGATAAGTCTCGGCGGACTAGATATGCCAAATCTTGAATTTCATGAACAGCAATATCCAGTTAGATACATCCGCCACGAACAAAGAACCGATAACGCTGGCCCAGGCCAAATGAGAGGCGGCACAGGAGTTCGATACGAGGCTGACATCTTAGAACCGGCTATCTGGTCTTTCCGAGCCGAAGGACTTGACACTCCCAGCGGTATAGGAATTCTAGGCGGAGGAACTGGTGGTGTAGGACTCGAGTGGGTAACACCCTTGGATGAACACACCGATGGACCCGAATTCATTCCCCCAAAATATGGCGTAAAAAAATTAGGCCCAGCTCGCATGGTCGCCGAAACCCCAGGTGGAGGTGGGTGGGGTAACCCATTCGCCCGCGACCCACAATTAGTTTTACGAGATGTTCGCGATGACATAGTTAGTCGTGAAAGCGCCGAACGCGAATACGGCGTAGTGATCTATCCGGACAAATTTTTATTGAATACCGAAGCTACTCTTTCCCTCCGATCAATGGCCAACAGATAAAAGCTAAACGCGTAATCATTAAACGATTTTGCACAGTTAGTTAATCTAACCCGAAGCTGAGGTAGCCTCTTCTTCACATATCTAAAGTATTTTCACGACTATTTCAGGGGGCTCACGATGGCTTCATCTGGTTCGATACTAGGCAACGCAGTGAGACGGAAGGAAGACCCAGGTCTTCTAACCGGATCTAATAAATATTTTGATGATCTAGATGTTGGATCAGTTCAAGTAGTCTTTGTTCGTTCCACGATGGCCCATGCCATCATCGAATCAATTGAAACCGTTGATGCGGAAGCTATGCCCGGAGTACTCGGCGTCTACACATCAAAGAACCTTGAAATGGCAGCTGTTAATGGTTTTCCAATGGTCGACCCTGCCATGGACCGCCCACCACTAGCAACAGATCGTGTTCGTTTCGTTGGTGATATTATCGCAGCAGTTGTCGCAGACACCATGCGTCAAGCAGTTGATGCTGCGGAGCAAATAATCATTGATTATTCCCCATTACCGGCTAACGCAGATGTAGAAGCAGCGATTACAGAAAGCGCTTCTGTGATTTGGGAAGGTCAATCATCTAATATCTGTCTTGAAACAGCCCTACCTGAAATGGAAATACAAAATTCAACTGATCCATTTATTGGCGCAGATCTAGTCGTGAATGAGAGAATCCTAACTCAGCGACTTGCTGGGGTCCCAATGGAGCCCAATGGCTGCGTAGCCATTCCCGGAGAAAGTGGGAAGCTAAAGTTTTTTGTTTCCACTCAAAATGCTCACAGCGTCCGCGACGCTTTGGCACCTAACTTAGGAATGGACCCTGAAGACCTTCACGTTCTTGCTCCCTGGGTTGGTGGAGGTTTCGGCCCTAAAGCAGGCCTTTACGTCGAGCACATAATCGTTGCAAAATGTGCCCTAACTCTAGGACAACCTGTTAAGTGGACAGAACAGCGTGGAGAGAACATGGTTGCTATGGGCCATGGCAGAGCTATGGTTATGAACGCTGAAATGGGCGTCAAAAAAGATGGCACGATTGTAGGCCTCCGAGCGCGAGTTCTTGCCGAAACAGGTGCTTACCCTGGCATCGGGGCCTTCTTGCCGGTACTTACTCAAACCCTCAGTCAAGCTGTCTACAACATTCCTACAATTCACTTTCAGGCCCATTCAGTAGTTACGAACACAACAACAACTGTCGCCTATCGAGGAGCCGGACGGCCTGAAGCTACACAAATGGTTGAACGAATCTTAGACAAAGCCGCCCAAGCAATCGGAATGGACCCAGCCGAAATTCGCAGGAAAAACTATATACAGCCTGACCAATTCCCAATGACAACAATCACTGGAGCCAATTACGACTCGGGAGACCATGAGAAAAGTCTCGACGCTGTGCTTGTGGCTTCTGATTACAGCACTCTCAGAGCAGAGCAGGAAAAGCGTCGCGCCGCCAACGACAACAAAATGCTCGGTATCGGACTCGCCTCGTATGTCGAAGTAACAGCTCCTTTGGGACTGCACGCAGAATACGGAAAGTGTGAAATCAATGCAGATGGATCCGCTACTATTCGCGTCGGCACAAGCTCTCACGGGCAAGGACATGACACAGCATTCTCTATGATCGTCGAAGACATGCTCGGAATCCCCTCCGCAGATGTAACCCACATAGACGCTGATACTGAAGAAGTAAAGCAAGGCGCAGGAACAATGGGATCGAGATCACTGCAAACTGCAGGATCGGCCATATATGAAGCCAGCAAAGTAGTACTCGAAAAAGGCAAGCAACTAGCAGCAAACATGCTCGAAGCCTCTGCTGACGATATTGTCGTCGGCGAAGGAGCTCTCCAAGTCGCCGGAGTACCAGCGAAGTCAGTTAGCTGGGCAGAACTTGCAGCAGCGGTAAATGATGACTCAGTGCGTCCTTCAGATATGGATGGAGGACTTGACCATGAACTCGTCTTTGACGAAGGCGATTCCACATTCCCATTTGGCTCTCACGTCGCAGTTGTAGAAGTCGATAGGGAAACCGGCGAAGTTGAGTTACTTCGACATATTGCTGTAGATGACTGCGGCACTATCCTCAATCCGATGCTCGTAACCGGTCAGCAGCACGGTGGAATAGCACAAGGCATTGCTCAAGCTCTCTGGGAGCAGGTGCAATACGATGAAGACGCTAACCCTGTCACCGCTAACCTGATGGACTACCTGATGCCATCCGCAGCAGATTTACCAAGTTTCGAAACCTCTAACACCGAGACTGCTAGCCCACGAAACCCACTCGGGGCAAAAGGAATCGGAGAGTCTGGAACTATTGGATCCACTCCTGCTGCTCACAACGCAGTCTGCGATGCGTTAAGCCACTTGGGTATCGAGCACATTGACATGCCGTGCACGCCCCAAGCCGTGTGGACTGCACTCCAGGCTGTTTGAAGTAACCCAAAATAGGCTTCTACGAATTACATTCAGTAGCGCTTCAAGCTTCGACAAGAAGTAGAAGCGCAATCATGGTGAGCGCTACCAGCAAGACAACTAAGGGTAGCTGGGCAGCTAAACTTTCCCGTTTTCTTAGGCTCTCCAAAGCACGATCATGCCCGACAACCACGCCCGCTATGTGACCAGCAATAATACCTGATGCTTGCACGGCAGCAATTGTCGTTGAACTCACTATCCGATAGTTGACATAGCTTGTTCGCGTCCCAAAAAGGTCCCATCCAAACCCAAATGGATCACTGGCCTGAATCAACAAAAATTGGCCTTCGAAAATAGCCATTGAGAAATAGTGAGCTACTCCGTACCCGATAAGTACAGGAATCAATGAGACAGCAAATCCATCTTCGAACATTGGATCGCTATTCTCATCCTTACGCTGCATTAACCGGACTGCACCGAGAAACAGAGAGATGATTAACGCTGTTACAAATAACAAACCCAGGGTGTTGACAAGCGTTCGAGTCCAGTCCATTTTCCCGCTTATTAACGAAGTCCACCAATCCGTTCGCGACAATCCATCGAAAGAAGTGCCCCCGAGGACCACGAGCACCACAGCAGCAAGCCCACGTTGAGTAGGCACTTCCGCTAAGCCAACAATAGGCCTACGAACCACAAGCCGATTTTTTCGAACTGTGAAGCACGAGACAGAAGACATAAGACGCGTCAGAACAGCTAATGGGTCATTATTGCCTAACCAGGTAGTTCCGCCTCGAACAGCACCTTGGCTGCACCACCCGATCCAAACGATAAGCATTATCGCCAGCGGTGTCCGGCCGGCCGGCCGGTGAAAAGATAGCTCTAGCCATAGAAACAGTAAAAGAAAAAAGGCTGCTCCATATAGCGATTGAGACTTCTTTGGATCTGGCTGGGCATGTCTAAATTTCTTAGTTAAGGCAGCGATCGCTTCGAACGGACTAAAAAGACGCCACAAGTCTCCAAATATCACTGAACTCAGAGGAATCACAATCCAGAAAAGCACATAGACCATCCGCGGAGCAATATTTTCTACTGTGCTGTCTACTACGAAAAGCGCAGACCAAAGTGAGACCCCAACAGCAAGCGCTCCAGCAATTCTTGTTATCGTCGTGACCAAAAGCGCTGCGCCTGAGCTAACAGTAAATACAGACCGCCCCTTAGCTATTCCAGCAAGCCGTGGCTCTTTCCAACCTGCCAGCAAGGCGGCAAACGAAACGAAAAGTGCAGCTCCAGCGACGACCGCAAGAGTCCCAACAGATAGTGGGAGATCTCCTCTCGCCCCAATCCCATGTGCAAGCAGCGTCATCGAATTTCCACTTTAGCTATAAGCAGCCCTGCGTTCTCCAACTCCATCTCGAAAATCCCTGGAATTGAGGCTTCGAAAACCAGTACAGCAGAAATTCCAGGCTCAATTGTTGCGACAAGGTCATAGCCATGAAGATGCAAAATTTCTGGCGTATCAGACTCGACAGCTAGAGCTACCACTTCCCCCATCTGTGCTCGCACTCTTTGGATACCCCCAACTACTTTGCCTTGCTCTATTTGAAACGAACTCTTCACGTCTATCGATTCAGAGTCAAATGGAACGTCGAGACTATAGTCAGATGCGGCTGTGTCATCGTGGGAATGACTATGCCCTGATTCAGATTCTTGACTTGTATGACTGAGTTCTTCAGTGTCTAAATTATTGCCTGAGCAAGCGGCCAGTATCGCAACTGCTAGAACCAATTTCGCTGCCCCAAGTCTCATCTGCTTAACTTCCAACTCTTCCTGCTTCGTATCCTAATTATTCACACGTCTATGCAAACGCGTTATTTCTTGTTCCTTCGGCAGCATATTATGGCCACGACTGTCTGTCACCAGCGCTATTTCCTCTAATTAATGTTAAAACCTATTGATACAAAAAGCACATCTAGCCCGTCGGGCCGGCTAATCTAACCGCCGCAGCTAAATTCTTATGAAGGGACAACAATGAGCACCGATTCAGCAACCGATCCGGTCATAGTAGCCACAGCAAGAAGCCCTATCGGTCGAGCCTTTAAAGGTTCACTGACAGAGATGCGTCCAGATGATATGAGCGCACAAATCATAACTAAGCTTCTGGAGAAGGTTCCCGAACTTCCTAAAGAGGAAATCGAAGACCTTATCATGGGGACGGGTTCGCCAGGTGGCGAACAAGGGTTCAACATTGGTCGCGCCACAGCACTTCTTGCGGGCTTAGGAGATGTCCCAGGGACTACTGTAAATCGATACTGCTCTTCATCTCTGCAAACAATTCGCATGGCTGCGCATGCTATTAAAGCTGGCGAAGGTGACGCCTTTATTGCAGCAGGCGTCGAATGTGTCTCCCGTTATGTGAAAGGCAATTCCGACAGCCTTCCAGATACACTCAACCCAATTTTTAAGGGCCCAGGAGCTAGAAGCAAAGTTCGATCCGAGGGCGGCCATGGCGTTTGGACTCCTGCCGAAGGACTTGCCGACTTATACATTTCAATGGGTGAGACAGCTGAGAATGTAGCTGAGCTCAAAGGCGTAAGCCGACAAGCCATGGATGAGTACGGAGTGATGAGCCAACATAAAGCAGAAGCAGCTATCAATCGAGGTTTCTTCGAACTTGACATAACCCCTATTCAACTGCCAGACGGGACCATCATCAGCAAGGACGATGGGCCCCGAGCTGGAGTAACTCTTGAGGCTGTTAGCCAGATGAAGCCCGCCTTCCGACCGGATGGACGAGTAACTGCTGCTAACGCTTGCCCACTAAATGATGGCGCGGCAGCCGTTGTTGTTATGAGCCGGAAACGAGCAGAAGAGCTAGGAATCACCCCACTAGCTCGAATCATTTCTAGTTCCGTTTCAGCCCTCAACCCTGAAATCATGGGGCTAGGTCCTATCGAAGCGATCAAGAAGGCACTTGAGCGCGCTGGAATGACTATGAAAGACATTGATCTTGTCGAAATCAATGAAGCGTTCGCTGCGCAGGTAATACCTTCCGCAGATGAACTTGGAATAGACATGGTAAACCAACTCAATGTTAATGGTGGAGCAATTGCGCTTGGACATCCATTTGGTCAAACAGGGGCACGCATCATGACAACCTTGATTAATGGTTTAACGGACTCTGATAAGACCTTCGGTCTTGAGAGCATGTGCGTAGGCGGAGGCCAAGGCATGGCCATGGTTATAGAACGTCTCAGCTAAACAAAAATAATAACCCGATTTATTAGAGAAAGCCGCCGCCTGCTATCGCAGGCGGCGGCTTTCTCTAATAACGAATCCAACCAGTAACTATTTCAACGTGGCTTGTCTGCGGAAACATATCTAGCACGTCTACTTGATCGAGTTGATATCCAGCAGTTCCCATCAGACTGGAATCTCGACTCAAGGCTCCAGCGTCACATGAAACAAGCAGCACATGTGGTGCTCTAGTTGCAGAAATAACATTTACTGCTTCTTGTTTGAGCCCTGCTCGAGGTGGGTCTGCTATCACAACGTCTGCTAGTTCTGGCACCCATTTTTCTACATTAGAGCGGACAATAGTTACGTGGTCTCCCAGGTTATGTTCTGCATCAAGAGTCGCAGAGATCGACGACTCAACTGCAGTTACTTTATCGAACCAGTCTCCTACTGTTCCAGAGAACAACCCTACGCCGGCGTAAAGATCTACCATGGCTCGTTCACCAGCATTTTTTTGATCCAGCCATTCTGCAGCGAGCGCAACTAACATTTCAGCGCCCTCCGGAGAGCTCTGGAAAAAAGACTGGGCTGAGATACGCCAATTGATACCCGCTACCTCTTCAGTTATGAACGCTTTTTTTCCTTTACGAGCTTCATTCCGGCCGATGACTTGAACCCCTTCAGGCAATACGAACCCTTCAGCCGAGGGTTCTCCCAAGACTAAACGATCGCCTGTGCGACTTCCGACGCGTATCACCGCTTCAGCAGCATTTCCGAAGAACCCTGCAGCAATGATGTCTTGTATCGACGGATGCGCTACCAGACAGTCAGACACTTGCACTAAGTCGTTAGATGACCGGCTCCGATAAGCCGGGCGCCCTTCTTCGATTCCTAAGCGAACGGTCGTTCTATACCCAACAGAATTTGGCCCTGAGACGTAGCCAACCTCGGGAATTTCTTCTTGTTTGAGCTTTCGCAAAGCTGACTCAACAACAGCGACCTTTGCGTCAGCTTGAGCATCCTCATCCAGGTGCTGCCAGTCACATCCACCGCAACCACGCCGAATGTTCTCACACGGAGGCTCTCTTCTACCATCGCCAGGGTGTAAAATGTTCTTAATGATGCCTCTAGCGAATTTGTCTTTCTGTTCAGTAAGTTCTATTTCTAACTCATCGTTGAGCGCTGAACCCGGCACGAATACGATTCGGCCATCAGTAAGACGGCCGACTCCATCACCACCGATTGCAAGATCATGAATGTTGACTCTCATATGCACTCTGACCAGGCTACGGTCAACAACATGCCACGCTCTATAGAAATCGTTCCATCTGTACTTCCTGCCGATTTTTCTCGGTTGGGAGAAGAATGTATTGCCCTCGAAAAAGCCGGGGTAGACCGCATCCAGTGGGATGTTATGGATGGAGTTTTCGTTCCAAATTTGACCTTCGGACCTGATGTCATAGCCGCTTGCCGACCTCATGTTGATGTAACGTTTGAAGCCCACCTTATGGTGGCAAACCCAGACGAGTTGTTACACACATATGTGGATGCCGGGTGTCAGATGATCATAGTGCATGTCGAGACAACGCCACATCTCCACAGAACGTTAGGTGCTATCCGGGAGCTTGGTTGCAGACCAGCAGCTGCACTTAATCCTGCGACGCCACTAAATGCTGTGGCGCATGTCTTAGACCTTTTAGATATGGTTCTTGTTATGACTGTCAACCCCGGATTTGGTGGACAAGCATACATAAAGTCTATGGAGCCAAAAGTTCGCGCTTTGCGTCAGATGATTACAGCTAGTGGACACGATGTCGACATAGAAGTTGACGGAGGAATTTCATCCTCAACTATTTCGGGCGCATCAGCTGCAGGTGCAAATGTTCTTGTTTCTGGAAGTGCTCTGTACAAATATGAGCAAGGACTGAAATTCGGAGTTCAAAGCCTTCGACAACTAGCGCTAGAAGCCCAAGTCGATTGAGAGCACCCTCGCTTCTACTATTGATTTTTCTATTGGTCCTTAGCTCTTTCGGCTGCGGAAAAAATGATTCTCCTAGCACACAGTCTTTCTGCCGCTCTATCTCAGAATTACAGCTAAACGATGCTTTAAGCCTCAACATATCGATAAATGACGACGCCAAAGTTCGCCTTGCTATTCGACAAACGGCTAATCTGATGACCAAAGTCTTGGAAGAAACACCAAACAAGAATCAGAAAGACGCTGCTATTATTTCAGCTTTTATTAATTCTCTCGCAGATGCTGTGTCAAACAGCGACTTCGACAGCCCACTTGAAAGAGCTGCTGCCCTGAGTGCAGTACAGCAGGCTTTTGCAGCGTCTCTCTACCCTGCTGTAGACAAATTCAACGCCTTTACGGCTCGCGCCTGCTCACCAGGCCCGAGAGCCTAGCTCACGTCCACTTAATTAATTTCTCCGCGCTTCACTATGACGTGGTCACAGAGGCCATAATTTTTGGCTTGTTCGGCTGTGAACCATCGATCTCTTTCACTGTCCGCTGTAACCTGATCCACTTCTTGACCACTATGCATCCCAATTATCTCAGCCATCAACTTTTTAATGTAAGACATTTGTTCAGCTTGAATTGCTATATCAGAGGCTTGCCCTCTAACTCCGCCTGAGGGTTGGTGCATCATTACTCGTGCGTGAGGCAGGCAGTATCGCTTCCCTGCAGCTCCCGCTGTTAGAAGGAACTGACCCATTGATGCGCCCAAGCCCATACAAACGGTAGCTACATCACAACTAAGGAACTGCATGGTGTCATAAATAGCCATGCCCGCCGTAACAGACCCACCTGGACTATTGATATAAAGCCAGATATCTTTCTCGCGATCTTGACCTTCTAGGTACAGCATCTGAGCGCACAGAATATTCGCTATATCATCATCAACCTCTGTTCCGAGGAAAACAATACGATCGTTGAGAAGTCGGTTGTAGATTTCTCCTGGTCCGGCAGGAGCGCCGGTGGACAATGCTGGTTCGGTATGTATCAGAGACATGCTTTTGAGGTTATCCGCTTGCGGCGTTAGGACCGATGTCGTTCTAAGCTCTATTACATGGACATCGAAGAAGTTTCAACGCCGGCGCTCTGCGCAGATCTCGATAATTTAGAATGGAATCTCCAGACTATGAGTGAGCGGGTTCCCGGAACACGGCTAAGACCGCACGTCAAAGCGCACAAAATGACTCAGTTAGCAGCTCGCCAACATGCGCTGGGCCACACGGGATTCACGTGTGCAACGGCGCGAGAGATCCTTGGTTTGGCAGCAGCAGGACTCGGTACCGATCTTCTTTTAGCCAACGAGTTATTAGATCCTCTGCGACTAGCTGCTATGGCTCACTGCGACGCTCGGATAACAATCGCAGTTGATAGCGAAGAAACCATTCTCGCTGCACATAAGGCTGGAATAGACGAATGCGTCATTGATATACGCGTTGGGTTTCGATGCGGTTGCGAGGTCGAAGATGCTGGATTTTTAGCCGACCTAGCAAGGTCCAAAGGGATGAACGTGCGCGGCGTCATGGGTTACGAAGGACACGCAATGGGTGTAGTGGACTTAGAGAAACGACGAGATCTAACTCATAGAGCCATGGAACGTCTCCTAAGCGCCCATGAACTAGTTGGTGGCGATCTAATCACAGGTGCAGGGACAGGCACTCACCTAATCAATACTTGGGTCAACGAAGTTCAAGCAGGTTCCTATGTGCTAATGGATAGCGCTTACACCTCGCAGCTAGACCAACCTTTCAAGCAAGCACTTTTTTTACGTTCAACTGTTATCTCAAAATCAAAAGATTTCGTTGTTTGTGATGCTGGTCTTAAAGCTCAAGGCATGGACCATGGGAACCCAACCTACCTAGATGGGGAAATCATGTTTTGTTCTGATGAACACACAAACATTATCCCCAATACGCCATTAAAAGTAGGTGATCAAATCTCTCTTGTTCCAGCTCATGTTGACCCAACTATGGCTAAACATGAAATTCTTAATTTAGTTAGGGGTGGGAAAATCGTCGACCAGTGGAATATTGATCTCCGACATTGGTAGCTAGGATTTAGCTGAAAGCGATAGTGCTAACTGACGAAATGCCCTACCGCGGTGGCTAATTAATTGTTTTTCTCCGGGAGCCATTTCAGCGAAAGATCTTCCATCTCCTTCTACCGGGACAAAGATCGAGTCATATCCAAAACCTTTTTCGCCCCGAGGTGATTTTGATATAAAACCTTCTGCCACTCCTTGCGCTCTTAACACGGATTTATCTGGAAAGACAACCATCGCAACAGTCCGAAAACGAGCTTTCCGCTGATCTTCTGGTACGCCCTCCAACGCTTTGAGTAATTTCATCAAATTGTCGATGTCAGTAGCACCTTCGCCAGCGAAGCGGGCGCTACGAACCCCGGGAAGTCCGTCTAGGTAATCAACCTCTAGCCCCGTATCATCAGCAACTGCAGCGTCCTTGGCGAAGTTACATACGGCAGTAGCCTTTAAATGGGCGTTCCCCTCAAGAGTTTCAGCGTTCTCCTCGATATCGGCAAGGCCTTTAGGTCGCTGATCTATTTTGTAGCCAACCAAAATATTGGAGATTTCTTCAACCTTGTGCGGATTAGCCGAAGCCATGACTAATCGCATGTACAGCCTCTCAACTACGTGTCCCTAAGATTTCTTTTTGCATCGCTATGATCTCTGTAATTCCTTTTTCCGCAAGGCTAGTCAAGGCATCAAGCTCGCTCCGATCAAATGGATCTCCCTCGGCTGTTCCTTGGACTTCCACAAACCGCCCGCTACCTGTCATAACCACATTCATATCAACAGAGGCCGTCGAGTCTTCGACATAAGGTAGATCTAGTTTTGGAGTTCCATCTACAATTCCTACCGAAATTGCTGCACAAAAATCAGTCAAGGGGTGCACTTCAATCAGACCACGCTCCATTAGCGAGGTACAAGCATCATGCAAAGCTACAAAACCGCCGCATATTGATGCTGTTCGCGTCCCGCCATCGGCTTGCAAAACGTCGCAGTCAACCGTCACTTCTCGTTCGCCCAGCAACTTCATATCGCATATAGCTCGTAGAGAACGACCTATTAATCTCTCAATCTCTAATGTTCTACCTTTTTGCTTACCTTTTTTTGCTTCACGGTTAACGCGTTCATGGCTCGAACCTGGGAGCATCGAATATTCTGCTGTAACCCAGCCCTCGCCCTTACCGCGCATCCAACGAGGGACATCATCATCGATCGAAACGGTGCAGAGCACTTTAGTTCGACCAAAACTGACTAAAACTGATCCAGGAGTTTGCTCTGTGAAACCGCGCTGAAAATTGATCGGCCTTAGTTCGTCATTATTTCTTCCATCAGGACGCATTAGTAATCTTTCTTGTTAATTCACATCAGACTGTAAAGGTAGATCCCGTAGCCGCTAGCTCAACAATCCCGCTAAAGGCCATCTTTGCTTCAGCCAGGTGAACAGACTTATCAGAGTTGGGCGGTATGTGTGTCACTACCAGACGCTCAGCTTCAACTTTAGAGGCTTCAGATGCCAGGTGGCGACAACATATGTGAGGTATTCTGAGATCCTTCGTTGTTTCTGTAAGAGTTCCTTCTCCCAATACCAGCGAAGGCTTTAGACCAAGATTGCTTAATGGCCAATCAGGACCTGTGTCAGCCGTATAGAAAATTGATTTGTCGCCCGAGGTGAAGCTCATAGCAAGAGTCTCAACAGGGTGGTCTGTCCTAGAAAAACGAATCATGATATCGCCGACCACAGATGCCGATCGGTCTTCGACTATTTCCCATTCAAACAAATCTGAACTATTACCATCAGGGTGAAATGCATCAGTCACCCGTCGCACTCCGGCTGTTGTTAAAACTCTGAGCTTGGCACGCTGAGTAAAATACTTAACGGCGTTATACACAACAGGTAGTTCTGCGCAATGATCTGGATGATGATGCGAAACTACAAGCGCATCAAGATTCTCTATACCGATATGCTCTTGCAAATTCGCTAACGTCCCGGGGCCACAATCGACCCACAAGCTAGTTGTGGCGCTTTGAACGAGATAGCCACTACATGCTTCGCCAGCCGCTGCATAGGTACCAGAACAACCCAACACTGTTACAGACAACGCGCTCATTTCCAGCTACCTCCGTCCGGACTCCAAGTCCAGTAGCCAAAAAAGTTATTCACTAACATAATCGTAAGCTTTCTGCGAAGATCTAAAGTGATTGCAGTATCAAGATTAAAAATAGATAATTTTTTCAGTACTTGCAGTAGCCGAGTCAAGATCACTCGTCCATGCTCCAGTTGAAAGATACTTCCAACCATAATCACAAACCACAAAAACGATTACGCCACTTTCTATTTGCGCCGCAGCTTTGCGGCAGCCAGCTAGCGCAGCTCCAGAACTGATACCAGCAAAAAGCCCAGCTTCCTTTACCAACATTCGGGTACATTCGATTGACTCTCGAGGACGCACAATCATTTTGCGATCGAGTAAGTCTTGTCCTCCCCAACGCTCAAAAACTGGAGGCACAAACCCATCCTCAAGACTTCTAAGCCCCTCTACGTTTTCACCGGCCGGAGGCTCAACGGCCCAAATTTGAATACTCTTTTTTATCTCTTTTAGATAACTACCCACGCCCATCAGGGTTCCGCTTGTTCCTAGCCCAGCGACAAAATGCGATATGTCGGGTACGTCCCTTAGTATTTCTGGCCCCGTGGTTTCGTAGTGAGCACGTGGATTGGAATCATTTCCATACTGATAGAGAAAGGCCCATTCTGGATGTTCAGCAGCCATCTGTTGAGCAACGCGCACTGATCCATTAGAACCTTGTTCACCTGGAGTAAAAATTATTTCGGCACCAAAAATTTCCAACAACTGGCGTCGTTCAACAGAAACACTTTCCGGGACAACGACGATAATAGGGTACCCTCGCTGGCTCGCAATCATGGCCATTGCTATTCCCGTATTTCCTGAGGAAGGCTCAATAATCGTTTGACCTGGCGTCAATAGTCCCTTCTTTTCAGCATCATCAATCATTGCTTTAGCAATTCGATCCTTTACTGAGCCAGCGGGATTATTACCTTCGAGCTTTGCCAAAATTTGAACGTTCGGATTAGGACTCAGCTGGCTAACATCAAGGATTGGCGTTTCACCGATTAATTCATCTATTCCTCTATAGACGGTCAAAACATTTAGCCTCCGGCTACCGCAGGTAGAATCGACAATTCATCGCCATCTACGACGGCTGTTTCCATTTTCTCTAGATAGCGCACGTCTTCATCGTTTACATAAACGTTTACGAAACGATGCAAAGAACCGTCTTGGTCCAACAGATTGGTTGCCATTCCGGGAAATTTACGCACGATCCCATCAATTATTTCTCCTACTGTTCCCCCATCTACATCGAGACGAGCCTCACCATTCGCGTGGGGTCGCAAAACAGTAGGTAAACGAACGCTGATAGACATCAAATCTCCAATTTCAAAACCCGACTTATCTAGTCAAGATTCTACGGGACAAATAACTAATACCCCACCCAGGAGCGCTCTTGTTCCCACAACCTTCGGAACCAGTATCATTGCCAATATGGTGCAAAAAGGCCCCTCAGATAGAACGACAGTAGCTTCCAACCGCCGCGCCCGGGCCGATTACGATATTCTCGATGCTTACGAATGCGGCTTAGTTCTTAAGGGAAGCGAAGTGAAATCACTCCGAGAGGGCTCCGTTCAGATCAACGATGCATTCGCTCGAGTTAGAAGTAATGAGATATGGATCATGGGAATGAGTATCTCTCCATGGGGCCATGCTTCAGCACAAAACGGCCATGTAGTCGACCGACCTCGAAAACTTTTGCTCCATCGAACAGAAATCAACAAATTACGAATACGCACTGAGCAAGAACCTCTTCAGATGATTCCACTCTCAATTTATTTTCGAGAAGGACGAGCGAAATTAGAGTTAGCGCTTGCAAAAGGCCGGAGAACGTACGACAAACGGCACGCAATTCGAAAACGCGAATCAGACCTAGAAGCGCGACGCGCCATGAGTTACCGAAACCGTTAACGCTTCAAAAACCAATCGCCGTTCATTGAGCGGTAGTCTTGAGCATTATTGCCAAGACCCTGCGCTTGGCAGATCACGGGGGTGATCGGCTTCGACTTTGACGGTTGATTTGAGAGAAGCGAGTCGTGGTCTCCGGATCCACGTTAAAGAGTCGGAACAATCACAAACGCCAACGTCAAAACCAATGACATGGCACTCGCTGCCTGATAAAGGCAACGGGTAACGGCCCCACTACCTCAGCCCTTCAGGTAGAGGTGGCCCTCATTTGAAGGGCTTGCTTGTCGCTATTACTGGCGTAGAGACAAGGACACTTAGTCAGGTACGGGTATTGAATCTGGTGTCTCTGCCAGTCTTTACCCCGACAATTCCCTCAGTGACTGCACTCGGAGAAGACTCATTGAAACGCTGAAGGACGCGGGTTCGATTCCCGCCACCTCCACAAACGCGCTCTTTCCAAAAACTAGTACCTGTTACCTCTTGCAGCCTTAACGGCCCTGCCATACTGGCTTTCTTTTTTCTGCAAATGCTCGGGTCCCTTCTGAGCTATCTTCAGTGCGCGACAATAACTGAAAAAGATGATTTTCTAGCCTCAGACCTTCTTCTAACGGCATGCTGAGACCCTGCATAGCTGCCTGTTTTATAGCTCTGACAGCTAGCGGACCAGCTTCTAAAAGTTTTGATGCCATGGCTTGCGCTGTTGCCATGAGTTCATCAAGAGGAACAACTTTGTTAACTAACCCAAGTCGATATGCCTCCGCCGCATCAATTCGATCACCGGTATACAGCATCCACAAAGCTTCCCCGAGTGGGATCGTGCGCGGAAGTCTTTGTGTGCCGCCGCCGCCAGGTAACAGACCCAACAAAACTTCGCCTAACCCAAATTGAGCATTCTCGGATGCTATTCGAAAATCACAACTGAGGGCTTGCTCAAGCCCTCCCCCATTGCAGTGTCCATTGACTGCGGCAATTATTGGCTTCCAGATTTCTAAGCCTCTCATCAGGTCACCACGGGAAGAGGCATTAAAAGCTTCAGCAGGCGCTGGACTGTTGTTGAAATTTAGTTTTATGTCACTCCCAGCACAGAAGGCTTTGTCTCCTGCCCCCGTTAGAATTGCGACCCATGCGTCGTCATTATGGGCAAAATCTGCCCATACCTCGGCCAATCGGTCATACGTCGGCTGGTCGCACGCGTTGTAGGCATGGGGCCTGTTAATAGTTACATAGGCGACACGGTCGCGAATCTCGTAGATAACGCTGTCCATTTGTTCCCCTCTCTCACGACCTCTAGTAGATCATAAGACAATGAGCATCTGAGCACCGAAGCTCAAAAATTCACATGAGACTTAAGGCTTTTGACAACTAGTCCGAGCACCTTCAATATTTAGCAGCTTTTGTTTATCACACCAGACGAAGGCTCTGAACAGCACTTAAGCAACAATCGCTAAAAGCCAATACCGATTCAAAAACCTGTTTCATTTGTCAAAACTACTTTCTGGTCTAGGATGATTTTATGGACATCTCTAGATTTCCACTTATCCCAGGAAGAATCCCTCCAACGATCACACACGGCGAGGGCGTCTGGCTATACACCTCAGATAGTAATAAGATTCTTGATGCTGGCGGTGGAGCCATAGTCACAAACATCGGGCACGGCAGGAACGAAATCGCCGATGTCGCCGCATCGGCACTTCGTAAACTTGATTACGTAGTTCCTACTTTCGCTACAGAGGCACGAATCCAACTAGTCGAAGAGGTAGCAGATAACTGGCTTCCCGACGCATCTTGGCGTTGCGTCTTCAATAGCGGCGGTTCTGAGTCAGTAGACGCTGCTATTAGAATAGCGCAGCTACATCATGTCGCCTGTGGCAGGACAGAACGTTACAAAGTCATAGGGCGAGACGTTTCATACCACGGAGCGACTTTAGGAGCGTTAGCTGTAGGGTCTCACGACAGGCGCCGCAAAGGCCTTGAGTCTGCTCTAGCTGTAATGCCAAAAACAAGCTACGAAGACGCCGACCAGCTCGAGAAAGTAATCGAAATAGAGGGACCGAACACCATCAGCGCATTTATCGGAGAGCCTGTCATCGGCGCAGCGGCCGGCGCATACGTAGCTCCCGAAGGATATTGGCGGACCATAAGTGAAATCTGTCAGCGACACGGCATTCTATTGATCGCAGATGAAGTGATGACTGGTTTTGGCCGCTTAGGCACTCCAATGGGGCACCAACTCTTTGAATTTACTCCAGACATTATTGTTTCTGGGAAAGGACTTGGTGGTGGCTACGTTCCCATGGGCGGGGTTTACACAAGGCCGGATGTAGTAGCACCAATCGCCGAAACTGACTTAGCGCTTATGTTCTACACATTTGCGGGTCATGATTTAGGTTGCGCTGTCTCTAAAAAGGTTTTACAGATTATGCGAGAAGAGAATTTAGTAAATCGGGCCTTCGAGATGGGTGCACGGCTGCGAGCAAAATTGCTAGACGAATTCCAAGACCACCCTCATGTATCAGACATCCGAGGTGCGGGACTTATGCATGGGATCGCTCTCGTAGCCGATCGTGATTCTGGCGAGGCTTTTCCTCGGTCTGCAGGCTTTGCAGAGCAGGTATCCGCAGCTTCGTTTGATGATGGTGTATGGGTGTACCCCGCAGGCTCGGGCGTCTTCGACGATGCCTTGTTGTTTGGGCCGCCGTTTATAGTTTCAGATAGTCACATTGATCAGATGGTTACCACCGTAAGCAGAGCGATTGATCTAATATCAAACAGGATCTGATTGAGATTGCTTAACCTGGCTTGCCAACAAACACGCAACAATTGAAGTGATCATGATGAAAGCGAATCCCCACTTGTACGCACTGTACGCATCCGCTGGTCCGCTAGGTTCCCCTAAGATTGCAAAGATAGCTGCTAGGCCAAGCGCTCCTCCGAATTGGCGCGCAGTCTGTGTAACACCACCGGCGAGACTAAAAAACTCTGGCTTTACTTCCGACACTCCAGCCGCTGCCAAAACACCCAATGTCAGGCCCATTCCAGCAGCGCTCATTATAGCTCCTGGTAAATACCCAACTAAATAGTTGGGCTGCTCGTTTAACATTGTTATCCACCAAAGCATCCCCAAAGCACATATAAATGTTCCGGGCCCTGCAACTAGCCTATGGCCGTAACGGTCGGCGAGAGGACCAGCAACCATGGCCCCAATCGTTACGCATAAGGCTGCAAGCGCAGTAGATAAACCAGTTATTCCTATCGAGTATTCCCATACATCGGTCAAAAATAAGACCAAAGACAGCATCAATGCATACATACCTAAAGCAAACGTAAATAACGCTAATGAGGCGCGACGAAAAGATGGGATAGCTAACAAAACTCGAGGGAGAATCGGGTCAGGGTGTCTCTTGTTGCAGTAGAGGAAACCGCCGAAACAGGCCACTCCTGAAAGCACCAGCAGCAGAATCCAGCCTGACGTCCAGCCCCAATCGCGTCCTTGGACGATTGCCAGCACGAGCAACCCAGTCGCTAGAGAAATCAGTCCTCCACCCAGTAGATCTGGTTTAGCGCCTGATACATTTTTTGGCGTTTCAACAAATACTCGTTTACTCAGGATTAGCGCTATCGCGCCGATGGGCAAATTAATCATGAATGCCCATCGCCAATTTGCTAGCTCGATTATTCCTGCTCCAATTGCAGGCCCAAAAGCATTTGCCGATGCAAAGCAAGCTCCCCAAAGAGTTACCGCTGTCGCACGACGTTCAGAGGGCCAAGAAGCAATAACTAGACCCATGGAGGCTGGGGTTATCAGCGCTGCTCCGACCCCTTGGAAACCTCTCATCGCTACTAGGAAAAAAGCACTAGGCGAAACAGCAATGCCGACAGACGCCACGACAAAAACAATTAACCCAATCGATAGAACCCGCAGCCTTCCTCGGCGATCAGCCAACCGTCCGCTAACCACTAACAAGGCGGCGTAGACAAGGACATACGCATTTAGAACCCATGAAAGCTGAGCGCTCGATACTCCATCGAAATCTTTTCGAAAACTCGGAAAAGCAACGTTGATAAGGGAACCATCCACACCCACTAAAAACATGGCTAAACCGGCGGCCGCTAACGACAACCAAGCTTTACGGGTGATCGCTACGCCAGGTGCTTGAGGCATCCCCAAATGCTAGCTCTTACTTGCTTGACTTACTCGCTTGCCCTGCACGAACAAACCGAAACAGAACCAGACGACTCACAAGACAGATCTTAAACCTATGGGTTGACTTCATGCTCATCATGCTCATCATGCTCATCATGCTCATCATGCTCATCATGCTCAACATGCCCGTGCCCGTTCCCGTGCTCATGTTCTAAAAGACCTAGGCCTTGCATCCCTAGTAAGAAACTCGAAAAAATAACCGCACTTATGACCACGGCGCGTGCTGATTTTGGTCCCGTCTCGGGATTATGGACAGCAGGAAGTGTGTCGACCGTTGTTATGTATATGAATGTCCCAGCCGAAAACAGAAGAACTAAACCAACGGTTGCTTCGCTAAGCCCGTTAAGCACAAAATACGAAACCACCAGTGCAACAGGCGTGGCTGCAGCAAATACTAGGAGATTTCCATTCAAACTTTTCTTACCATCTGACTCATGAGCCGAAAATATGCCCAGACTTAACGCTGCCGGTATCCGATGGACAATAACTCCGAAGGTAACAAGCACTGAGATAGCGGCTTCGCCTGATGCCACTGCGGCGCCAATAGCGAGCCCATCACCCAATGCATGCGCTGAAAGCCCAATAGACATAACAAGTCCCGATTTGGGATGATGAACATGTCCGTGTCCGTGCCCGGCTAAGTGGTCGTGATGCTCTTCGTGCACAGCGTGCGCAAGTCCCAGTGCTTCCAAAACTAGCATGAACAGAAACCCTGCGAGAATCACCGCACCCAGGACCAAAGGCCGGTAAGCAAAGGAATCGGACCCACTGCTTGCTGCAGCAACCATGTGGAATCCCTCGGGTAGAACCACAAGTATTGCTGAGACCAACAATAATCCCGACGAGATCGAAGTAAGTCGCTGCAGGTTATCACTCGACAGAGAGACCGCCGCTCTCGCTCCCCCCAGAGACAACCCGAGCGATATCGTAAATATCACCGCGGACAAGACAATTAAAGACATACCAAAACCTATCTTTCACCCCGCTCCTTTAGCGAAGAAACCGCATATGTTAGTAAAGTTAATTGAACAAACGATAAAGCTGAGCATCTCCATCGTCTCTAAGAATCACAACACTAGATTCACTTCTTGCTTTGATAGTTCGACAAAAACAAACATCAAAATCGTCTAATGAACACTTTGTTTTTCTAGCAAAGTCGTGCTCTTAGCCAGAAGAGGCAACAAGGAACGTCGAACATAAAATGGCGTCTAATCTGCAGGTGCTCTGGTGATTACACCGTCCGAAGCGAGAAAATTTGGTCGGCTAGATACCTGCAGACTAATTTTATCGCTGTCTACCCTAGTAGCTCATGACCATTTGAACTCAGCTCAACTTCGAGTACCACCGAACGGTGACTTTTGCCACTGATTCGCAGGCGAGCCGGTCCTTCTTCATTGACTTCAGGCATCACTTTACATTTTGGACACTGACATGGTGGATGCATCAACGGGTTCGGCGGGTTTTCCCATTCGTTTTCAAGCGCAGTGCAAGCTTGCTCAGCCACAGATACAAGTTTAGCTAACCATTGTTCAACTAATTGGAACAATAGCCGGACATATTAATCCATGATTTCTGCAAGCGGCTAGCAAATCTAGCTCCATCTAAAAGCGTGTGGGTTCACGAACCCATTACCTTCTGATCTAGAGGAGCCGGCAGAGGCATAGTGTTTCCAGCAATAACCTTTGTAATTCTTTTTTCAGATATCGACGAGATTTTTGAAACTATCGTCGCACTATCTCAATTCCAAGAGCCAAATCACCAGCTACGGGCTTACAAATTAATTCATCAAAATAGCTCAGCATGAATATAAGCTCTTCACATGAAACTAGGCATGAGCATTAACTACGTCGGCGATTTTCACTCTTCTGTAGAAAAAGTAATTGAATATGAGAATGCAGGACTGGATATTGTTTGGGTAGCAGAGGCCTACAGCATCGATGCAGTTAGCCAAGTCGGCTTCCTAGCTGCCAAGACTAAAAAAATCGAAATAGGAACTGGCATCCTCAACGTTTACTCCAGGACCGCAGCGGCAATAGCCCAGACTGCCGCCGGATGTGATTACGTCAGCAACGGAAGATTTATTCTCGGTTTAGGAGCTAGCGGCCCACAAGTAATCGAAGGATTTCATGGGGTTCCTTACGAAAAGCCCATGAAAAGAATTAGCGAGTACATAGACATAACCCGAATGGCTTTGAAACGCGAACCTCTTATCTACAGCGGCAAAACGGTACAAATCCCATTGCCCGAAGGTACGGGCACCGGTCTTGGCAAACCACTTAAGCTGATTAACCATCCTGTACGAAGCGAAATTCCGATTTGGTGGGCATCTCTAATGCCTTTATCGGTAAAAGAGACAGCTAGATCAGCCGATGGTTGGCTACCAGTATTTTTTGTTCCTGATGAATTCCAAAAAGTTTGGGGCGATGATCTAAAAGCCGGAACTGCCTTAAGAAATCAAGACCTAGGCAAGCTTTCGATTGCAGCATCAGCCACTGTCGCCATTGGAGAAGAATACATAAACGATGGCGCCGACAGAGTCTTAGACCGACAGCGCCCTACCACTGCTCTCTACTGGGGCGGAATGGGTGCTCGCGATAAGAATTTTTACAATACTATCGCTCAGAAATATGGGTACGAAGAAGAGGCAATCGAAATTCAGGATCTTTACTTAGATGGTCAAAAAGATGCCGCAGCTGCAGCTGTTCCTGAAGATTTCTTACAACGAGCAAATCTTGTAGGCCCAGCTTCATATGTCAAAGAGCGCCTCGGAGCTTGGAAAGAAGCAGGCGTAAACGTTCTCAACATTACGCCAGTAGGACCTGACCCAGTCGCCACGATGGGAACCCTTAGACAACTAATCGAAGATGCTTAACCCATAAACAGAGCAGTAATCGACTTAATGCCTATTCGTCAAACCCTACGTAAGAGACGACACTCTCGTTTGAGGCTCTGAGAGACTGAACGTCATTAGCCACAAAACTTTCATCCGGGTAACCCATAGCCACGCAAGTCATAATTACTTCGTCTTCTGGGATATTCGCGAATTCGCGAACTACTGAAGATTGCATAATTCCCTGGCCATTAATAACTGAACCCAATCCCTTAGTCCAAGCTGCCAGCACGAGGCCGTATGTTGCCGCTCCTAAATCAAAGTGACCAACCGTGTCGTGTTCCAGCGCTTTATCAAGAGTAACCACGATAGAGACTGGCGCATCAAACTGACGAAAACCTCGCATGACCCAGTCTTGTCGACGTTCTTTATCATCTCGTTCAATTTCCATAGCAGCGAAGAGTTGGATCGCTATCTCCACTTGTCGATCTCGGTGTATCCCCTCATATCCGTGACCCATTTTTATTTCTCGATCTACCGATGCGCCAGCAAGCATTCGCTCTGTGTTTCCTTTTCGAATTTGTTCCAGCGGGTCTCCAGTGATTACATGGAAGTGCCAAGGTTGAGTGTTCATTGAGGACGGCGCTCGCTTGGCGATTTCAATTATCTCACCGATAATTTCTTTAGAAACAGCATCCGGCTTGTAACCACGGATACTTCTACGCTGTTTCACAAGAGTTTCAAAATCAATTTTTGGTTGTTTCGAAATATTTTCTACCACATCAATACCTTATCTCTGGCACCACAATACTTACTTGTTCCATCTTTGAACCACTAGAAAAACTTCTGTGGAAATTATCTCTCTATCTCAAATGCAGAGAAACTGAGATAGCAAACAATAACCCGATTAGCGAAATACTGGTGCACCAAGAGTCAGGAATCAAAATTTACTGATTACAAACTCGCCGCTAACAACCATCTAGACTTCACTCCACATAGCGGCGAGCTTTCGCCTTTTTCCCTTTAATAGTCGTGGCCTTAATAGCCTTCACCACCGAATCAACTGATTTCTCAGGCACACCAACTATTGCAAAGTTGTCCGATATTCGTATCGGGCCAATCTGGCTGCCTGTCAAATTCGTTTCACCCGCTATTGCTCCGACCAAGTCACCAGGACGGATACCGGAGCGCTTTCCTAGTTCAATATAAACCGATCCAACAGCGCCATCATATTTTTGGCCTTTCCTGCCGCGCTCTTTACCCTGCTCACGACCCTTAGCTTTACCGCCCCGACTACCACCTCTTCGTTCAGAATTACCCTTATCTGAAATTTCTGGTATTTCTATTTCTTGGATATCAGCGTTGTTTGCAAGATGAAGAAGTTTTAGAGCGGCTAACGCAATACTCCGATCGCTACCGGCACCAGCCAGCGCATGAAGCACAGGGTTGTAGTCCTCTAAGTCCGGAGAAGCCAATGCTTCGGTTACGGACAACACTGTTAACTCAGTCTGGCGACGTCGGAGATCATCAACTGACGGAACTTTCTGTATCTGAATAGTCTGTTTTGTCAAATGTTCGATATTGGCTAACGCTCTTCTATTCTTAGGCTCTGCCAGCGTTATCGCTACACCTTCACGACCAGCCCTTCCGACACGGCCGATTCGATGCACATAGCTCTCAGGCGCCGCTGGCACATCAAAATTCACCACATGGGTAAGAGAGTCAACATCCAAACCTCGGGCTGCAACATCAGTCGCCACAAGTAACTCTGCAGTCCCCTCGCGGAGTCGACCCATTACTCGGTCACGTTGGTTCTGGTCCATACCTCCATGCAACGCTTCGGCTCTGTACCCACGAGTATTCATAGTGGCGGTTAGTTCGTCCACATCAGTTCGGGTTTTACAAAATACGATCGTGGCCTTGGGTGCCTCAATATCAAGAATTCTGCCCAATGCAGCAGGTTTATGTTTCCTCTGGACTAGGTAAGCGCTTTGACGAACTAAATTTTTAGATGCCTTGTTTCCTGTAGCAACAATTTGCACCCTTACTGGATCAATTTGATAACGCTTAGCTATTGAATTAATGCGCGGCGGCAGTGTCGCAGAGAAAAGAACTGTCTGTCGATCTGCTGGCGTTGTCTCTAAAATAGTTTCGATGTCTTCAGTGAAACCCATGTCGAGCATTTCATCTGCTTCGTCAAGGACAACTGTTTTTAGTGCATCCAGTTTCAGTGATTTACGCTTTAGATGATCGATGGCACGACCAGGAGTAGCGACAACTACATGAACACCTTTGCGAAGAACAGACAGTTGCTGTTGGATAGGCTGACCGCCGTAAACAGCTACGACTTTTACATCCTGCTTAGCTCCATATTCGGCAATCGCTTTAGTCACCTGCATCGCCAATTCGCGAGTCGGAACTAAGATTAAGGCGACGAGCTTGACAGGTTCTTCAGAATCAATCCCATTCAAGATGGGTAAAGCAAAAGCTGCTGTCTTACCGGTACCTGTTGCCGCTTGGCCGAGCAGATCAGAGCCAGCTAGCAAATAGGGAATCGCCTCTGCTTGCACTGGAGTCGGGTCGCTGTATCCAAGAGTCACCAAATTATTTAACAGCTCTTTTCTCAGACCTAGGTCAGCAAAGCCATTTTTGGAACGATCGGTTTCAGGTTTCTTAAGAACTTCGTCAGTTTCAGCCATTAGAAGTTAAGTCCCAGCAACAGGTATCCAGAGTCCAAGCGCGCACAGGTTCCATAGCAGCTAACTCGCGAGCCGCCATTCACTAATCCAGAGAAAAAAATCCCTGTACCGGACTTAGCTGTCGCAAGCTGCGCAGCATCAAAAGTTTCTATCATCACCCTTAGACGGTACCGACCTATATCACCTTTCTCCTTACAAAACGAAAGTAAAGTCCAGATCTCTCATCATTTATATTGAACAATGATAGAAAAGATTCCGATCGCTGGTTCCACCTGCCCTTGAAAGGCCTACTTAAAGGTTTCTGGTCGGCAGAAAGTAAGAACCAACGAAGAGGTTCGAAGCACTAAATTTTTCAAAATTTAGGACTGGCGAAGACTACGAGTAACAAACATTTCTTTAAGCAGTTATGTTTCTTCTATAGCATCTACTAGGGGGTAATGAACTAATGAGTGGACAATGGCAAAGTTAATTACGTCGGGAATGCGCGCCGTTATCGCAATGATGCAGCATGAGACAAATACGTTTTCTCCAGTCCCAACTCCTTTCGCGAGATTTGGAACAAACGGAACAGACGTACCACGTGGAAATGATGCGCTAAAAAGCTTCGACGGAACCGGGACTGGCTTCGGCGCGTTTGTAGATGTCGCGCGATCAGCAGACATGGAATTAATCACTCCCATAGCGGGCAATGCTGCTCCAAGCGGGCCAGTTCAGAGTGATGCATATGACGCGATGACAGACGCAATCTGCGAAGCAATCTCTAATGGGTGCGACGTCTGTTTCCTTGATCTACATGGAGCGATGGTTACGGAGTCTCTCACAGATGGAGAAGGCGAACTTCTCCGCAGGATCAGATCAATCGCCCCAGATTTACCAATTGCGATAAGCCTCGATCTGCACGCCAACCTAACTGAAGCCATGGTCGAGAATTGCGACATCATGGTCGGCTACAAGACTTACCCACATATCGACATGTACCAGACCGGTGAACACTCCGGACGATTAATGATTCGAATGTTAAATAACGAAATTGACCCTGTCATGACATGGGGCAACATTCCGCTTCTCGCCCAAACGCTCCGAATGGGGCATAGCGACATTCCGATGGGACCACTTATTGATGCTGCCAAAAATTATGAAAAAGGTGGTCTGCTAGCTGCATCGATCTTTGGCGGATTCCCCCTAGCTGACATTTCGGAAGCAGGAATGTCCGCCGTTACTATTTCCGATGGCGACATTCAAGAAGCTAAAGATGTACGCGATGCGTTACTGGAATCTGCATGGGATTACCGACATGAATTCATTTTTGAATCGCTGCCCATAGAGGAAACTATTAACGAAATAAGAAGTTTAAGTGAAAGCCCAATACTGCTACTTGATCATGCCGACAATTCAGCTTCCGGAGGCACACAGGACACCACCGCAGCTCTCGCTGCGGTCATTAACTCAAATCTAGAAGACGTTGCCGTATTCGCCATTTGCGACCCACTTGCGGTGACAGAAATGATTGCTGCTGGCGTAGGAAATGAGATCACCATATCCCTAGGTGGCAAAACGGATATGCCTAGCATCGGCCAAAGCGGCGCACCTCTTGTCCTTAGCGGAAAAGTTTATTCACTAACTGATGGAAGTTTTCAAATAACGGCTGAAATGGGCAAAGGAACTTGGGCAGCAATGGGCCCCAGCGGGGTTCTAGACCTAGGGACAATAAAGATTGTCGTTATTTCTAGACATACCGAACCATTTGATCTCGGACACCTGCAAAGTCTCGGCATCGAGCCCGCTCAATGCCGATTTATCTTACTAAAATCGCGCATACATTACCGAGCAGGATTTCGTGCTATCGCAGCTCACGAGATACCTATAAGTGGCGTAGGAGTAACAAGCAGCGACAATGGCCTGTTTGATTTCAAGAACGTCCGAAGACCAATTTTTCCCCTTGACCAAATCTAAACAACTAGAAGTCAAGCTTAGCAAGCCTGATAAGTATGCAATAGCCCTTCAAAATGAAAGCAAAATATGATTGAAACCCTCGAACCTAAGTGGGTTAAATGTTTTCGAGATTTTTTTGAGCTCTCCGGGGTGAAACCTGGAGACCTAATCGGAGTTCTAGCTGAAAGCCAAAGCAGACAAATACTTCTTGATCTGACTGACCATGCTCTCTACCAGATTGGAGCTAGATCCCTACGTGTCACGGTCCCCTCTCCACGATTAGCAGATCCAATGCCTGTAAGGTCAACTGGAGCCACGTATGCCTATGATGCTTACCCAGAAATTATGGGCTCTTTAGGTAGTTGTTCATTGGTCGTCGATTGCACAGTCGAAGGCCTGCTGCACAGCAAAGCCCGTCAAGAGCTCCTAAGCGCAGGTGGCAGGGTTCTAATGATTTCGAATGAGCACCCTGAAGTGCTCGAACGTTGTTCGGCCACGCGAGAACTGCATGAATTTGCGCTCGAATCACTCTCACTTTTAGATAACTCTAGTCTCATGGAGGTCAAATCAGAGGCAGGCACTGACCTGAAAATTAATACGGTCGGAGCCCCAAGCAGAGGAGGCGGAGGCATTCTTGGACCCAATGACAAAATCGCGTATTGGCCCGCCGGATTATGCCTCTGCTTCCCACTTTCTCAAACAGTAAATGGCAGAGTCGTTCTTGACACTGGCGATGTAAATTTAACTTTCAAAAAATATTTCGAGGACCAAGTAGTTCTACATATTGAAAATGATCAGGTCATTGAGATCGAAGGTTCAGGACTCGACGCTAAACTGATGCGCTCCTATTACGAAGGCTGGAATGACCCAAATGCATACGCAATTTCACACGTCGGATGGGGTGTCAACCCTGGAGCTAAGTGGGAAGCTTTAACGATGTACGACAAAGCCGACATAAACGGAACTGAGTTGCGAGCAATTGCTGGAAGTTTCTTAGTTTCTACCGGCGCTAACGAATTCGCTAATCGGTTTACTAACTGTCACTTTGACCTGCCAATGCGTAACTGTGATATTTTCCTTGATAGGCAACAAGTAGTAGATAAAGGAAACCTGCTTCCTCTTGCTAACCATCAATGATTAATAGCGGTCACGCTACTTGAACCGAGGTCTTATGAAATTCGGATTTGTACTGCCAAACAATTGGGGGCTCTCTGACCCGAATGACGTAATTTCATTAGCTAGCGAAGCCGAAGAGCTCGGCATCGACTCTGTATGGGTAAACCACCACATACTCAATATCGGATACATTGCTGAACGGCTAGATGACCGGCCTTACTACGATGCTCTAACAATATTAAATTTTGTCGCCGCTAGAACCGAGAAAATTAGCTTAGGCACTTCAGTTCTTGTCCTCCCCTACCTCCATCCGATGGTGCTCGCAAAATCTTTGGCAACTCTGGATGCTCTCTCCCCAAAAAGACTTATCGCCGGACTCGGAGTGGGTGGCCTCCCTGAGGAGAATGCTGCGCTTGGAACCATTTATGATGGTCGAGGTCCTTGGTCAGATGAATTTATCGAAGTGATGCAGACTCTCTGGTCAGAAGGTGCGGCTAGCTATCAAGGGCAATACTTTGAAATGAACGAACTCATTGCAGGACCCAAGCCAGTTGAGCAATCAATTAAGATCTGGATCGGCGGAGGTGGGCAGCCTGCTCGTGAACGCGCTGCTAAATTTGGAAACGGGTGGCACCCACTAGCTACTTTAAATGACTTCACCCAGAAGGTTCCCAAAATGGAAGCTTCGCTAAAAAACCACAATAGAGATAGAGCTGACCTGATAATCGCCCCCAGAGTGGAGATCCAGAGCGTGCCTGATCTTCATAGCGTCAAGCAATGGCAAGATGCCGGAGCAGACCAATTAATAGTGAATGTCGGAACATCAGACCTCGCACAATTAAGAGAGGGCCTCTCGCACGTGGCCCAACTATCTTCCCGAGCAAGCTAGAACCCGACCGGCTCAATCAGGCCCCATTATTTCATGTAAATACGACTTACATCAAATTCATGACTAATTTGATCAACTTTATCGTATATAGTCATAAGGTGCTCGACAAGGAGACCAACATGACGCTCCAACTTGGAGAAATTGCCCCAAATTTTAAAGCTGACTCAACTGATGGGCTACTTGATTTTTATGAATACCTAGGTTCTTCCTGGGGTGTTTTGTTTAGCCACCCTGCTGACTTCACCCCGGTATGCACAACAGAGCTAGGACGAGTAGCCGCGCTTAAGCCAGAGTTCGACAGTCGAAATACAAAAGTGGTCGGGCTGAGTGTAGATGGAGTCGCAGATCACAATTCGTGGTCTCGCGATATCGCCGAAACCCAAGGCACAGCGCTCAACTTTCCACTCATCGCAGACCAGAACCGAAAAATTGCCGGAACTTATGGGATGATTCACCCCAATGCATCGTCAACACTCACTGTGCGCTCAGTTTTTATTATCGCACCCGACAAAACAGTTAAACTCACGCTCACTTATCCCGCTAGCACAGGGCGAAACTTCGATGAGATTCTCCGGGTGATCGACTCGTTGCAACTGAGTGCACAATATTCCGTTGCAACGCCCGCTGACTGGAAACCTGGCGATGACGTAATCATCTCACCTTCAATCAGCGATGAAGAGGCAGTAAATAAATTCCCGCTTGGCTGGAAAACCGTTAAACCGTATCTGCGGTTCACCTCGCAACCGACTATAAATTAGTTCATGAGAGCTGTTGGAGTAAATAGTTACGGTGGGCCAGAAGCACTAGAAATAGTGCATGTCCCCAGCCAAGATGCTGGCCCTGGAGAAGTAAGACTGCGCATATGTGCGGCAGCTGTTAACCCGACTGATACGTTGGCCCGTAACGGGTCGAGAGCAGAAGCACAAAAGATAGACCCACCACCATATGTGCCTGGCATGGACGCCGCTGGAATAGTCGATCAAGTCGGAACCAATGTTACCACCGGCATAAAAGTAGGCGATAACGCCATGGCCATGATCGTCCCTAGAGGGAGCAGAGGAGCATATAGGGAATCTTTGGTTCTGAAGGCTGAGCAGGTGGTTCCATCACCAAAAGGGTTCACGCACGCTGAAGTCTCAACTCTCCCGATGAATGGATTGACGGCAATGCTCTCGTTGGAGTTGCTCGGACTTACCTCCGGTCAAACGCTGGCGGTAACAGGCGGGGCCGGCGCATACGGCGGGTACATGATTGAGCTCGGGAAAGCGGCAGGACTAACCATAATCTCGGATGCGTCCGAAGAAGATTCGGCTCTGGTCAAAAAACTAGGTGCCGACATCATCGTGGCCCGAGGAGATGACTATGCCCTTAAAGTTCGCAAACACTTCCCAGGAGGAGTTGATGGACTTGCTGATGGCGCAGTTCTCAACCAACTAGTTATTGATGCAGTTAAAGATCACGGGGCTTTCACCTCTATCCGTGGCTACCAACCATCAGACATCAGAGGTATCAATTTCACGGCTACCTACGTTACTAAATACGAAGGCAATTACGGAAAGCTCGACTCGCTTAGACAGCACGCCGAGAGCGGCGCTGTGACCCTCAGAGTCGCCGATACGTACCCAGCAGAGCAAGCAAGCGAAGCTCATAGCCGACTCGAAGCAGGCGGCACCAGAGGTCGTTGTGTAATTACTTTTTAGCTAACCCCTAGCTCACCGGGCCAACAAAACAATCTCCCTTTTTTCTCTCGGGCTAGCAGAGAGACCCTCGTAGCCTGCCCTCAGAGATGGGATTCAATCTGCGATAGCGTCGTACATCACCGTGGTGCCATCCATCATTATTTCAGGATGACCAGCAGCAACATCTTTTTGCATTTGTTTGAACCAGTCACTCGCCAAAACAGAGTCCTGAAAGGCACCAAAGGCGCTCATCGAGTCGAACTCACAAATATAGAAGCCAATGCCCATGCCACCCTGGCCGGCAATTGGCCTCATGAAACGACAATTATTTGCGCCCCATGCAATATGTTCACTCTTAGCAGCTCGCGAGCCAGCTTCGACAAGAGCTAAACCAGCAGGAGTTCCTGTCCACCTAGTTACTGCAGTAATCATATTCCACCTCTTCTAAAAGAACATCAGACGATCAATCAGCATGATTACACATATCAAGTTCACATTTTGAGATTCAGTACTTAGATTATCCGCCTACTCGAATTAGCTTCAGTTTCACACCAAACCATGTGTTACCAGGATAATGTTCAGATGTGGAACTTTCAGATCGATCACTGGGATGGTTGCGATACCTCAACCGCAAAGCTCACACCAAAGATGATTGGAGTCGCAGCGGTAAGCCGCACCCTCATTGGGACGACAGATCCGATCCTCCAATGGCAAGCTGGCACCGTTTTGATTTAGTTGATTCTTCCTACGCTATGGGCCTCATGGCGCAACGAACTCCTGCTTGGACAGAGCAATACGTAAAAATTTTAGATCAGTTAATTGAACGTCACCTGTGTTGGTGGTCTGCTTCTGACTGGCTGACTCAGTTCGGACATGACCCTGATCGCGGTGACTACCCAGATATCTACAAGTTGTTCATACCACCTGAATTGTGGGGGAACTATGATGCTCCCGGATGGACTGCCAACGGCACAGCCCCGTGGGGAGTGCAGATCGACCCAGTTGCAGCAGACGGAATGCTTTTCTATAAGGGATTTTTTCTAGTGCTGCTCGGAATCCGCTCTATGATTGACCCCGATGACAGGTGGAACCAGCCATTTCAAATGATTCGCGATAGTGACAACTCATTCACCTGGACTCATTCCGAGATTGCAGAGCACTTATGTCAGCAATGGCTAGCAGCCCCCATAGGTTGCCACTGAGAGAATACAAAAATTTGGCCATTCTGACTGGCTGGAGCAGGTCTCGGTCTGAGACTTCACGATAATCGTTATGACACCAACTATCACGAACAGGCTTTTGAGCCCTGGTGGCAATACGCCCGGGAGCAGTATCTGGATCTAGCTAGCCCTGATGCCCCAACATCCACCACATTCTATTATGATCCTCAATTAGATATCCACCATCGATTGCCAGTGGCAGCGGCTCTAACTACTGCTTATTACGCCGCTCCACAAATGCCAATTGACGCTAAGCGCTTGTTTCAAGCTGGTTGTGATTCCTTAGGCCTAAATTCAAACATTCGACTTCCCCTCAAACCCAGTCGCGCATACGGTTCTTCGCTAGTTCTGGCTCGCGAGTGGGAAATGAAAGACCTGGAAAAAAAACTCGCCGAAGCTATCGAGTACTCATATGAGCCAACATGGGACACTGGTCTCGGTGAGTTCACTTGGGGACTAGGACTCAACGAAGACTACCCCAGAGGGCAATTCAACGCGTTTCTCGCAGCTGCGGAAGCATCAGGTCCGGGTCTATGGACTGCTCTCTCTGAGAAGCCATTAGAAGTCTGCCCTCAAATCACTGAAGTAGATTTCCCGACGATGGCTTTCACCAGAGCAGAATGGGTAGACGGTGAGCTGCACCTTCGAACTTCTCCAAATCAACCCGACCCACGGGCCGTAACGAGATTTAAAGTAAGCGGTTTAATGCCTGGCCGTTGGCAGATAGCAGGTAACGAAAGCGCTAGCGTTGAGGTAATCGGCGATGAGGCGACCGTAGCGATGCCTCTGATACATGCCGATCTGATTCTTTCCCCTCTGAGGTAAGTCAGGTTTACACCAACAGATTATTACCCTTCGATCGGTTAATTGTGTTTATCCAATAACGAACATATTTCGCTCAACCTAAATAAACAGCCGATACAAATTAACCTTTAACAGCAGCTCGTACTAGTTTCCACCTGTGTCAAAAACCATTTGTTTGCTCCTAGCGTGCTCTCTTGCCATCGGCTGCGGTTCGAGTTCCTTTGAACAGACAGCGAAACCAGCCGAAACGTTTAGACAGTCCGGCGAGTCAACAACCACCTTGTCGCCGTCAATCCGTAACGCTGTCGCGACTTCAACGACTTCAACGACTTCAACGACTTCAACGACTCCAACGACTCCAACGACTCCAACGACTCCAACGACTCCAACGACTCCAACGACTCCAACGACTCCAACGACTCCAACGACTCCAACGACTCCAACGACTCCAACGAC
>Ga0209091_10000045_pt1 | contig 116881 bp, 100 predicted proteins | sample ArcticOcean_MG_C_6_FD_187438 | JGI IMG/M metagenome (GOLD analysis project Ga0209091, IMG submission 187438) | Marine microbial communities from western Arctic Ocean - ArcticOcean_MG_CB8_128 (SPAdes) (version 2) | ecosystem: Environmental > Aquatic > Marine > Oceanic | place: Arctic Ocean...
GGGTGGAACACTGCTTCTGGCGGCGATCCAGCGTGGGGTTCTGTCACCTTAGGTGGCACCAGCGCCGATGATGGCTACGGTGTGGCGGTTGATAGTTCAGGCAACGTGTACACCACCGGAGAGTTTTCTGGGACAGTGAACTTCGGGGCCGGAAACGTCACCTCCACCGGCAGCGACGATGTGTTTGTTACGAAACTGAATGCTTCTGGGGTCCATCAATGGACCACAACATTCGGTGGCACCAGCGTCGATACTGGCCGGGGGGTGGCGGTTGATAGTTCAGGCAACGTGTACGCCACCGGACACTTTATTGGGACAGTGAACTTCGGGGCCGGAAACGTCACCTCCACCGGTGGCGCCGATGTGTTTGTTACGAAACTGAATGCTTCTGGGGTCCATCAATGGACCACAACATTCGGTGGCACCAGCGCCGATGTTGGCTACGGTGTGGCGGTTGATAGTTCAGCCAACGTGTACGCCACCGGATACTTTCAAGGAACAGTGAACTTCGGGGCCGGAAACGTCACCTCCGCCGGCAGCGCCGATGTGTTTGTTACGAAACTGAATGCTTCTGGAACCCATCAATGGACCACAACATTAGGTGGCACCAACAGCGAAAGTGGCTGGGGGGTGGCGGTTGATAGTTCAGCCAACGTCTACACCACCGGATACTTTCAAGGAACAGTGGACTTTGGGGCTGGAAACGTCACCTCCGCCGGCAGCACCGATGTGTTTGTCGTGAAGCTCAACAGTGCAGGGCAAGCCAACGTAGCCGCAGCAGGCGGTGGCGGTGGTGGTGGCGGTGGCGGTATTCCTACGCCTCCGGCTATGTGCGCGTGGTCAACCGCTACCTACGCATATGAACTGGCATGTGTTAAGCCGTTGAAAGGGACGATCAGTGTTGATAGCGATGGGACCCTGTTCACTGTCGGGAACCTCGATGTGACCGGGGTTGATTTAGAACTCCAAGACGGAGAGATCGCTATCGATATTGAACTTGTTCCCGCAGCGGTAACCACCGGGTACGTGTTGACATCTACTCAACGGATCATCGGGTTTGGTGACACTCCTTCAACCAGCGACGCAGGAAAAGACCTTGTGACGTTGAGGCCTGGTGAAACTGTTACCCAGTTATCCAATAACCGCAACGGCACCTACTTCGTTACCACACATGGACGAGTGTTCGACATTGACGGCAACCTATATGTCGACCTGTCTCACTATGTCACCACCAACAACATTATTGACATCAAAACCACTGACGGCGGATCAGGAATATTGATTGGCTCCGACGGGGCGGTGTTCAGCTTCGGAACTGATCTGTTTCAAGGATCACTCGGCGGCCAAGGGATCACCGGCATCATTGGCGGGCACCTCGTCGACGGCGGCTACTACCTCATCCAATCCAACGGAAACGTTCACACCTTCGGCGATATCACGATCTCACCGAACGTCACCACACTCACCACCAAAGTCTTCGACACAAACACTTTGAACGGTCAGCTGATCGACGTCACCCCAGCCGGATCTGGTTTATGTGCGTTAGGAACAGACGGAGGGCTCTTCGACCTCCTCGGTGCAACCCACAACACCACACTCCGAGCACACACCAACGCCAACACCACCGCCATTGACACCATCAACTAACAGTATCCCCACAAACAAAGCTTGCTAAGCCCCTAAGCAGCGAGCGAAACTGGAACCGAGGGCTCAGAAGTAGCTTTCGCTTTTGCGCACCAAAGCGAAAGCTACTCGATCAATGGTCCATCGGGACGCTACGTTAGTTTCCATGGAAGGATTGTCTTGCCCAGCATGTGGCGAAGAGGAACTACTCAGCGGAGTACCTCATGCAGACATCATCGAGGTTAGCTGCGAGCCTTGCGGGCAGAAATGGCATCGCGACCCACATGCCCTTCCAAATTGCGATCGCTGCGATGGCAACGATATGGAAGGAGCGGTTAAAGCAGTCGTAGAAAAATCTCGAGGTAGTCAACTTTCAATTGTCGCCACACAAGTTGTGTACCTGTGTCGCGACTGTGATGAAACAATTTTAGCGTCATACAGGATAGGAAGAAGCCCGTTAATGCCTGCTGAACTTCCAACTACCTAAATGCTGGGTTAGGTCTAACTCGACCCGTCGCCTAACCATTCCTGTTCAGCTAGAACTCTTTCAAGCACTAGGTGATCTTTTTCATTTTGTATTCGCTGTAAATAATATTCGTTCTCGAAAAGAGCAAGCAGCGCACCATCGCTTCTACCTAGAACGGTGGCTCCTGGGAGCCTACGAATCTCAACTGCAGATTTTGCATCGGTTCTGCGAGCCACGTTAAATGGTGCATTTGTGAGTATGACCGGCGCGCCGAACTCATTCTCGAGTCGGTGCGTAGCTACTTCGAACTGCATCATTCCGACCGCTGCAAGCGTCGGCTCCACGTCACCAATGTCAGGATCACGAAGAACCTGAATTACTCCCTCTTCGTCTAACTGAATTAGACCTCGTCTGAATTGCTTAAATCGGCTCGTGTCTGTCACACGAATACGTCGAAAAATTTCTGGTGCAAATAAAGGAATAGTAGGAAACTTTATTAGCTCCTCCCCATAAAGCGTATCCCCAACTCGAACATCCATTGCATTAACTAATGCAACCACGTCACCCGGCCACGCTTCTTCCACAGTTGAGCGGTCCGCCCCAAACATGGTATGCGCATACTTAGTAGCAAAAGGCTTTCCTGTACGACTTTGCGTGACATTCATCCCTCGTTCGAATCGTCCGGAACATACCCGCACATATGCAATTCGGTCTCGGTGAGACTTATCGGTATTCGCCTGAACCTTAAAAGCAAACGCCGAGAATCCAGCATCAACTGGTTGCGGGACGTTATCAACATCCAATCGTGAACTCGGAGCAGGCGCCAGATCGATAACAGCGTCAAGGAGTAGCCGGACTCCAAAGTTCGTCAACGCCGAGCCGAAGAAAACAGGCGTGACTTCTCCCGCCAAAAATCCTTTATGGTCCATCTCGCTGCCCAGAGCATCCAGAAGCTCAACTTCTTCTTTGGCCTCATCCCAACCTGTAACCGAGTCATCTAGGTCAGAAAGTTCTATCCGCTCTTCGAGTGATTCAGTAGCGCCACGAGCTGTTCGGTCATAGCGAATGAATTGTGAAGTGGAGCGATCTACGATCCCACGTAAATTGCCAGGCACTCCAACGGGCCAGGACATCGGCATTGGCAGCAGCTGCAGCATGCTTTCAATCTCGTCAATTAGCTCCAACGGGGCTCTACCCGGACGGTCACACTTGTTTACAAAAGTTAGGATTGGAATTTCGCGTTGCCGGCACACTTCAAAAAGTTTTAAAGTCTGTGGCTCAATCCCTTTCGAGCCATCAATAACCATAACCGCCGCGTCAGTAGCAGCAAGTACCCGGTAGGTGTCCTCGCTGAAGTCTCTATGACCTGGAGTATCCAACAGATTAACGACGCAATCTCTGTAATCAAACTGAAGCGCAGTCGACGTTATAGATATGCCTCTTTTTTGTTCCAACTCCATCCAGTCTGAAGTTGCGGAACGTCTACCCGAGCGTGCTTTGACTGACCCAGCTACTGCTATTGAGCCTGAATACAAAAGAAACTTTTCCGTCAAAGTCGTCTTACCTGCGTCAGGATGACTGATTATCGCGAAAGTTCGGCGGCGAGCAGCTTCCTCTCGAACTCGTTCAGACATACTCACTGAGTCGATCGTAGAAGAACGATGAGCGAACAGCACCCTCTTGGTAAGACTTAGCAGAAACCCTTTTAGAACAAAAACTAAAATTAGCTGGGCTTTTGGTGCGATTCAGATGGCAAGATATGCCCTAGATAGAACACATCGTCGCAGGGAGACCCCATGAAATTAGCAACTGGAGCCGGGTATTGGGCCGCTGGACCACCTAAAGATGCTCTCGAAACTCTGATGAAAGCCGAAGAGCTAGGGTTTCATTCATTTTGGACTGCCGAGGCTTACGGATCAGATGCTTTAACTCCCTTAGCCTGGTGGGGAAGCAACACAAAAACTATCCAATTGGGCACAGGAATCATTCAGATGTCAGCTCGGACCCCGGCCGCAACCGCTATGGCAGCTATCACTATGGACCATCTCAGCGACGGGCGATTCATTTTGGGGTTGGGAGTAAGCGGCCCTCAAGTTGTCGAGGGTTGGTACGGCCAGCCCTACCCGAAGCCGCTGGCAAGAACAAGGGAGTACATCCATATCGTCCGAGAGATTTGCGATCGAGAAAAACCGGTCGAATTCATTGGCGACCATTACCAGATGCCATTCCCGGGTGGGCTCGGACTAGGCAAGCCTCTCAAATCAACTGTCCATCCACTCCGTAAAACAATTCCGATTTATCTCGGAGCGGAGGGCCCAAAGAACGTTGCTCTCGCTGGAGAGCTATGCGACGGTTGGCTTCCATTATTTTTCGCTCCAAAAGACAACCATTTCTACGCTGATTCCCTCAACGAAGGATTCGCTGCTGCGGGCAAGCCTCGAATTGGATCTGATGGTAAAATCCCTGACAGTAACGACTTCGAGGTCGTATGTCCGGTAAGCATCGTTCCAGATAATGACATAGAGAAGGCAGCTGACAAGGTCCGACCCATGCTCGCCCTATATATGGGTGGTATGGGCGCTAAGGGAGCGAATTTTCACTACGACGTTTTTTGTCGAATGGGATATCAAGGTGTCGCCGATCAGGTTCAAGAACTTTATTTGCAAGGAAAAAAAGCTGAAGCTTCGGCAGCTATTCCCCTAGCATTGGTGGAAGAAGTGGCTCTGGTTGGTCCTCTCGGCAAGATCACAGAAGATTTAACAAAATGGGAAGATACAGTCGTGACAACTCTTCAAGTAAGCGGCTCTCCTGCTCTACTCGAAACAATCGCTGAGGTAGTACTTTCATGAATTCAATTAATCCTCGAACTCCCGTCTTGGTAGGAGCAGGTCAATTTCTCCAAAAGCCCGATAATCCTGTAGATGCAATCGAGCCGGTTTCCATGATGCAAGCAGCGCTCGAAGCTGCCGCTAAAGACGCTGGGGCAGCTTCGCTTCTCAGCGATGCGACTCATACCTGGATCGTTAAAGGAGCATGGCCGTATCCCGATCCGGGCGGCCTTCTACGCGATAGATTCAGAAACAATAGCCAGACTGGACTATCAACTGACGGAGGGAACACACCGCAATCGCTTGTAAACAAAGCATGTGTTCGAATCATTAATGGAGAAGCAAACATAGTTCTTATAGCTGGCGCTGAAGGTATTTGGAGCCGCCGGAGAGCGAAACGGGCCGGTGAACGCATCGCCTACACCGACCAATCACCCACTTCACCAGATGAAACTCTTGGCAAAGACGTAACCATGAGTCATGAAGTGGAGCTCGAACGTGGTTTTGCAATGCCCATAAATTTTTATCCCATATTTGAGTCAGCCTTCAGAGCATCACGCGGCGAGTCAATAGAAAACCACAGAAACCGAATCAGTAAGCTTTGGGCTACTTTCAACAAAGTTGCTGTCAGCAACCCCTATTCATGGGTTCGCACCCCAATGACGGCTGAAGAGATAAAACAACCAGATAACGGCAATCGACTTGTCGGTTTTCCCTACACCAAAGCCATGAACTCGAACTGGGACTTGGATCAGGCGGCGGCTCTTATCTTGTGCTCAGCTGAAGCAGCAGAGGCAGCAGGTGTTCCTAAAGATCGATGGCTTTTCCCTCATGCGGGTACCGACGGCGCTGACACCAACTTCGTTTCAAACAGGCAGGACCTATTCTCGTCGCCAGCGATCAGGGTCGCTGGAAATCGCGTCCTCGAACTAGCGGGAGTAACAGCGAACTCGGTGGACCACGTCGATCTCTATAGCTGTTTTCCATCTGCTGTGCAGATCGCAGCTACTGAGATCGGATTAGACCTCGAGAAGCAGCTGACACAAACTGGGGGTCTAACTTTTGCAGGTGGTCCGCTCAACAACTACGTCACCCACTCCATCGCTACCATGGCAAATGTGCTGCGTAACGACCCAGGAAGCGTCGGCCTTTGCTCAGCGAACGGCGGGTACATAACAAAACATGCTTTTGGGGTTTACAGCACAACGCCCCCCTCTAAAGACTTCCAGCATGAAGACTGCCAAAACGAGATTGACACTTTCCCGACTAAGCAACTAGATGCCGAATACGTCGGCCCAGCCACCATCGAGGCCTACACGGTTATGCACGGCACATCGGGTCCAGAAGTTGGACTTGCTGCCTTATTGACACCGAACGGTAGGCAATGGGCTCAAACCACTAACTCTGATCTGATGGAAGCGATGATGAAATCTGAGCACGTCGGTCTGGCTGTGGAAGTTACGTCAGACTTCCAGTTTCATTTAATTTAACGAGGAGCAACACTAATCCTTTGCATAGGTCCGCCACCTGAACCGATTCATTACCTATTCTCATCTATGTGCAAACGGCGCTGATCGAACTGAGCAGTAACAGCTTTCGTTTAACCGTGTCTGATGGTATCCATAACGTTCTTCAACGGAATCATCATTTGGGTTTAGCAGCAAGCGTGAGCGTGAACGGAGCCTTTACTCGATCAGACATTGATGAGGCCACTTTCGTAGCTAAGGAATTAGCCTACGTCGCCGAAAATTTTGGGTATGACCAAATAATGGTTGTTGCTACCGAGGCATTCCGTCTCGCTTCCAATGGAGAAAACGTTGCTGAACGCATCTCCCTTTCCATAGGCCACGAAGTGAGGATTCTGTCAGAGGTCGAAGAGACTAGCTTGGCCTGGGAAGCGGTTTCATCAGAATTTCCAGTTCATTCAAACATTGCTATGGCAGATCTCGGTGGGGGCAGCCTGGGCTTGGCTTTCGGACCGACTAATTCAAATAAGCCCCAACAACAATCTTCACACCGGCTTGGTGTTAGTTTGTTAAGCCCTCGGACTCTCAAAAATGGAATTCTTAGTTCCGATACTCGGATAAGGCTCGAACACCACATCGCTAGCGAGCTTCGGCCTGCAATACAAAAATCCAAAAGCCAGCTTCCTTTGCCAACTATTTTAGTTGGTGGCGCTGCACGAGGCATTGCTCAGCTCATTTATGTGTCGCGACGAGCCGAACTACCTGACACAGCGCATGGATTCGTTATCGATTGCTCAGATTTAGGGCATCTAATCAACCGTCTTTCAAAGTTCCCTTTGGCTTCTCGTCTAGCCATGCCGGGCATGAAGGAGCGGCGTGCGGAAGCTATGCCACTTGCTGCCACTATTCTTCGACAGTTGCTCCGGTCTCTCGAAGTTCACGAAGCAGTAGTTTCCACTTCGGGCCTACGAGAAGGAATCCTTCAGCGCTTAACGGCTGTTCGCAAAGCCGCATAAGTATTTTTTCGAACTCACAGGTCTAAAACTAGAATGGTCTAATTGACAGATTCTGTCGATTGTTCTCATATCAGTGGTATCTTTGAAGTTGTGACCGGATCATTTAACGGATTGCTTCTTCTTAGATAGGCGAGGGCCACTATATGGCAGCCCTCGCCGAACCTCCTGCGCCTTTGGGCCGGGAGGTTCTTCTGCTTTTACAAGCAGATATAGAGAAGTGAATTGTTGATGACCACAGCGGAAGGAAAGCATATGGCGGACGTAAAAGGCATAAGCAAACAACAACTGAGCCCCATGCCATTCGATAAATACATTCACTATCCTTACGCGCCAACTCTTCTCGATCGCAGTTGGCCCAACAAAGTGACTACAGAAGCGCCACTTTGGTGCTCCGTGGATCTTCGCGACGGAAACCAAGCCTTGATTGATCCAATGGATCTGCCACGCAAACGAGAGATGTTCCAGGCTCTAGTAGAGATGGGATTTAAGGAAATTGAGATAGGATTTCCATCAGCTTCAGCGCCAGACTTTGATTTTTGTCGCATGCTAATCGAAGAGGACTTAGTCCCAGACGATGTATGGATTCAGGTCCTTACCCAAAGTAGACCTGAGCTAATCGAACGAACCTATGAAGCAATACAAGGTTGCAAGAATGCAATAGTTCACCTATATAACCCAACTTCAACGCTGCAGCGACGAGTTGTTTATGGGCTCGATCTTGAAGGGATTATTCAAATCGGTTTAGAGGGCACGCGCCTTTGTCGTGAGCTACGAGACCAAGTAACCGATTCGAACATTCGATTTGAGTACTCCCCCGAGTCTTTTACGGGAACTGAAATTGAGTTTGCTATTGAAATATGTGAACGAGTAGCAGAAGAATGGGGAGCAACCGCAGATGACCCAATAATTTTGAATCTTCCAGCGACTGTCGAAATGTCGACAGCAAACCTTTACGGCGACCTTATCGAGTACTTCCACCGTACTATCCGGAACCGCGAATCAGTAATCCTTTCACTGCACCCGCATAACGACCGAGGCTGCGCAGTGGCGGCAGCAGAATTTGGAGTTATGGCAGGTGCCGACCGAGTCGAAGGAACATTATTTGGTAATGGTGAAAGAACTGGAAACGTTGACCTAGTCACTCTCGCCCTCAATCTATTTTCACAAGGAGTGGACCCAGAGCTTGATCTGAGTCATATCGACCATTTAAGGCGCGTGGCTGAGTATTGCAACCAACTCCCAGTTCATCCTCGACATCCATATGCCGGTGACCTTGTGTACACCGCTTTTTCAGGAAGTCACCAAGACGCAATCAAAAAAGGATTCGAAGCACTCGACGATAACTACACCATGTGGGAGGTTCCGTATCTTCCAATCGACCCAGCGCACGTTGGCCGCACATATCAAGACGTTATTAGAGTGAACAGTCAATCCGGGAAAGGTGGAGTTGCATATGTAATGAAGAACAACTTCGGATTAGACCTGCCAAGGCGACTCCAAATTGAATTCAGCCGAGTTATCCAATCAATCACCGATGAAGGTGGCGAAATAGTTCCTGAAACTATTAGAAAAACTTTTGACGAAACCTACTTACATACCACCTCGCCATTGACATACCTTGGACACAAGAGCAGCTTTGATTCCTCGTCATCTGATGAATCATCGGTAACTGCAATGCTGAAAATTGATGGAGTGGAGAGCGAAGTCAGTGCTTCTGGCAATGGTCCCCTGTCTGCATTCAAAAATGCTTTAGAGGATAGTTGTGAACTCTCCATGCAGCTAGTGGATTATCAAGAGCATGCTGTAGGAGTCGGCGCTGATGCTACGGCCGCAGCTTATGTAGAAATCGAGACCGAAGACCAGGTTGCCTTTTGGGGAGTCGGAGTTCATCCGAATATAGTGACTGCAAGTTTTCAGGCGCTGATTTCAGCGATCAATCGGTCACAAGAACAGTAAACATCTTCTTAGCTGGCTCTCCCCTAGGACTACATGGCTCTTCGCACATTCGCTGACGGTTCCCTTTTCGGTGCCCGCTTTGGGACTGAGACTCCGCGAGTTCTCGCACTGCATGGATGGGGCAGAACGCACAAGGACTTTGAGCCTGTTCTAACTGGATTAGACGCGTTGTCTATTGACCTCCCTGGATTCGGCGCATCGCCAGCTCCGACTGATTCAGGCGGAGCCTCAATGTATGCCAAGCTGATTGAACCGGTGTTAGACGAATGCCATCTCCCTGTGGTTGTAGTCGGCCATAGCTTCGGAGGTCGAGTAGCTGTGCATCTCAACGAGCGAAGACCAGATGCAATTGCAGGACTGGTACTCACCGGGGTCCCACTTCTTCACAAAGCGCATGACCATGGGAAAGTGGCTTATCAATACCGGGTAGGCAAATGGTTAAACCGTCTCAAATTAGTCAACGATGACTTCGTTGAAAACCTAAAGAACAAATACGGCAGCGCAGATTACAGAGCGGCAGAGGGCGTCATGAGAGACATCCTTGTCACATGTGTCAATGAGTCATACGGCGAAGAACTCAAAAAAATACTTTGCCCTGTTGATTTGATCTGGGGTGATGGCGATACTGCCGTGCCTCCAGAAATAGCAGCTAGAGCAGAAGCGCTAATCAACGATGTTCGTTTGACGATCCTAGGCAACGTCGATCACTTTGTCCCGACTATGGCACCCTTGGCACTTAAAGAAACTATACAGCTACAGCTAGCAGCCTTAGATGACTAATTTTATCTACCTTGCAGTTGGCCTAGCCGCAATTTTTATTTCTTCGTTGCGTTGGCTTCGAGTTGCTCAACGGGAACACTACTTGCCAAGATCGACCTGCACGTTCGCTCTGCGCTGGTGGCGATCTGACCGCGAGAACATGGCGATATTCGTCATCGGCTTTGGGGCTTTGTTGCTCTCGTTAATCTCCGCTTCTGGGCTCTTAGTTACCGCCTTTGCTGCCCTTATCGCTCCCCGAGGGCTCACAATTCGAGGACGCACTAGCAAGCTGGCTTGGACACGCCGTCTCAAGACGGTGATGGTCACGTCCACCTTTTGCATCGCGTCAGTTATTGTCGCTGCAAGTTTTGCTGATTACGGTCCTCATGCTGCTGTCGCTGCGGCTCTTTTGCTACCTGCGTTTGTCGACCTTGCCCTATGGATTTTGATGCCGATCGAAAGTGCTCTTGCGGACAAGTACGTCAAAGAAGCGAGTAACACCCTCAACCGAGTCAATCCCATTCGAGTTGCTGTTACCGGTTCTTACGGGAAAACAACAATCAAAGGTTACGTGTACCATCTTGTTGCTACCACCAAGAGCGTCATCGCAAGTCCTGCTAGTTTCAATAATTCAGCTGGACTATCACGAGCGGTTAACGAGAATTTCTCCTCTGCCACCGAGGTATTTGTAGCCGAAATGGGAGCCTATGGGCCGGGTGAGATTAGAGCTTTGTGCGAATGGGTAAAACCATCTATTTCGATACTTGCCTCCATCGGACCTGTTCATTTAGAACGATTCGGAAGCCTCGACAACACAGTAAAATCTAAAGCCGAGATTTTTGAGAATAGTGATATCGCTATAATCAACATTGATGCTTACGGCCTGGAATCTGTAGCAACTGGTTTGAGTGAATCGGGATCCAAGGTTATTCGATGTTCTGCATTTGATAAGTCCGCCGATGTCTGTGTACTCGCCACGGGTAATGGATTAGACATCTTACTAAACGGTGAGCTTCTATTATCTGCTCTTAAGTTCGATGGTGCTCCAACTAATATTGCTTGCTCTGTTGCCACAGCCCATGCCCTTGGCGTTGAGCTCGCAACGATTGCGCAACTTTTACCAACTCTTCCAGTGGCTGAACATCGTAAGCAGATCGACGTAAGTCCCAGTGGGGTAACTGTCATAGATGACACCTACAACAGCAATCCTGCAGGAGCTAACGCTGCGCTAGAAACCTTGAGCTCGTTGGATGCAGCACGCAAAGTTCTCGTTACTCCCGGCATGGTCGAATTGGGAAAACTGCAAGGAATTGAGAATCGTAAGTTCGGCGAAAGCGCTGCCCAGATTGTCGATGACTTCCTCGTTGTCGGTCGAACTAATCGCGCTGCTCTTGAGATGGGCGCTCGTGCGGGCAATGCTCGACTTTTACATATGGAAACTCGCAACGAAGCTGTGGCATGGGTTCGTAATACATTAGTTGCCGGTGACGCTGTTCTCTACGAAAATGATCTTCCGGATCACTATTTCTAAGCTCACTCGCCGCAGGAACCCCCAATTGCTGCCGGTTGAAATACTCATACTTTTTTGCAGTCGTTAACTGATTCTCAATCATTAGCGATCAAGTTCGAGCTTCCACCCATTAGCTCTAGATCCAAAGAAATTACAAGAAAGACCCATGAACGAGCTTTTAGCCGTGACATCGATAGCGAAGCCATCTACCGTTAATTTGAGATTATGAGTTATCCAGCAGTTTGCTTCGGCAGTCCATCACCTGAACACGACATTTCTATTTTGACTGGGCTCCAAGCAGTCCGGTCTCTCCAGCGCGCCGGTGACAAAGTTGCAGCCTTGTATTGGGCTAAGTCAGGTGCCTGGTACGAAGTCCCTGCACAAACCGAAGCCAATGAGTTCGCAAACGGAATTCCTACTTCAGCGGTCCCAGTGATTCTGGCTACTGGCGCAGATGGTGGGTTCTATCGAGAAACCCGTCGAGGGAAAAAAACCCCACTAGATATATCGGCGGTAGTGAATTGTTGCCATGGGGTTCCGGGAGAGGATGGCACTCTGCAGGCGCTCTTTGACCTTGCTGGCCTGAAATATACTGGCCCTTCACAATGGGGCGCCGCTTGCGGTATGGATAAATTAGCTTTCAGCGGTGTCATTTCTTCTGCCGGGCTGCCTAGTTTACCGCTATACCTCGTAACAGATAGCCTCGAACTAGCTGAAGGCGGGCCATTTATTGTCAAACCAAGATTTGGTGGCTCTTCAATTGGAATTGAAATCGTCGACGATTTAGACACTGCTAAGGCCCTTACTCGCAGCCAGCCTCTCCTACGTGAGGGTGCCGTGTTGCAAAAATATTTGCCGGCAGCCGTTGATCTGAATATTTCTATTAAGACCTGGCCTTCGTTAGCTTTGAGCGCCGTAGAAAGGCCGCTGAGAACGAATGGCCTTGAGGGCATTTATAGCTATGCAGATAAGTACCTCGGAGGTGATGCAGGAATTGCGAGTGCACCAAGAGAGCTTCCTGCTGAAATCCCAGCTGAAATAGAGGCATCGCTTAGAAGTTGCGCAGAACAAATCGCATCGCTGACCATGGCTCGGTCAGTGGCCAGAATCGATTTTTTGTGGGATAGCTCTGATCTATGGGTGAATGAAATCAACACGATTCCGGGATCTCTTAGTTGGTATTTTTGGGCACATGAAGGACTGACGTTTGAGCAGCTACTTCAACAGATGCTTGAAGAAGCTGTAAAGGGGCCTACACGACAATTCAGAACTAACGGAGCGGATGGTGTCGCTCTTCGGAAAGTGGGAGCGATAGCTAGCAAGCTCGCTTAATCTACGACTAAAGCCGCTTTAAGAAACGATATGGTTTCCCGTCTAGCTTTAACCAACGATCTCACATCCGGCTCCAAGCCTAGAGCACGCATTACCTCGGGTTCAGTAGCGACACCAATAACTGCTGAATAGATAGCCAGGAGCAACATTCTTGGCTCCACACGTCGAAAACTTCCAGCTTCTATTTCTGATTCCATAAACCGTAAAGCGTCGCTAAGCATTACGTTCATGGCTGCAGCGAGTTCTGCTGCTCCTGATCCGCCCTGCAGACTGACTAATCTAACTAGGCCAAGAACCTCGGGGCGTCTAGCCGCTAACGAGAAGGTGGCTTTGACAATATCTTCGATTCTTTCGAATCCACGCGCACCACTACGTGCCGCTTCTGACATTGCTCCAGCTAACTCTTGTGCGGCTGTTTCTATGACCGAATGTAGGAGTTCTTCCTTGGATGAGAAGTGGTAAAGAATGGCTTGTTTTGTGATCCCGATCCCGGCTGCTAACTCGTCCAAAGAAGTTGAGTCATAGCCACGTAAACCAAAAGCTTCAAGCGCTGCATACAACACGCGTTCTCTAGTCCCAGCCATGTCGAGAATTATAGCAAATACTTACCAATTGGTAAGGATTCATGGTATACAATCTATAATGATCGCTGACTCGCTAGCCGGAAAACGCATCGCCGTAACCGGTAGCACAGGGTTCCTCGGAACAGCGTTAGTTGAAAAATTGCTGCGATCAGTTCCCGACTGCGAATTAGTTTTGCTTGTAAGACCGACTCGGCGATACTCAGTAGAGCGGAGAGTCAATAGAGAGATTCTCAAAAACGATGCTTTTAATCTTTTGCGGGCTCAATGGGGTCCCGATTTTGAACAGCGTTGCGAAAAACGAATACAAGTTGTATCTGGTGATGTAAGCCAAGATGGTCTTGGTTTGAGCGACGCCGATAACGAAACATTTACATCATGCGATGTAATCATTCATTCAGCCGCAACGGTGAGTTTCGATAATCCTCTCGACACCTCGATCGAAATTAATCTCCTCGGCCCAAACCGCATCATCGAGGCGTTGCATGCAGCTAACCGGACCCCACATTTGGTGTCAGTTTCAACTTGTTATGTCGCTGGGAATCGGCGCGGTGATGCTCGAGAAGAGTTCTTAGCTGGCACGCCCTTTCAGGTAGACGTGAGTTGGCGCGGTGAAGTTGAGGCTGCACGAAGAACTCGGTCAGATCTCGATGCACGAAGTCGAGAGCCAAACCGTTTGTCTGGTTTTAGGAAAGAAGCTCGGGAGGAGCTCGGTGCAGCCGGCCTCCCAATGTTGGCCGCCAAAACCGAACAGCGTCGCGAAATTTGGGTTAATGATCAGATGGTTGAAGCCGGCCGAAGTCGGGCCACGTCGCTAGGTTGGCCAGATGTCTACACCTATTCTAAAGCACTTGGAGAAACAGCTCTTATAGAGCTTCACGGGAATGTACCAGTAACGGTCGTTCGGCCATCTATTATCGAATCGGCGTGGTCTGATCCAGCTCCGGGCTGGATTCGTGGATTTCGAATGGCCGAACCATTAATTGTGTCTTTCGCTAAGGGCGAACTAGACACCTTTCCAGGTTTCCCGGAGGGGATACTCGATGTCATCCCTGTCGATATGGTTGCATCTGCAATAATTGCTGCGGCCGCCAATGGGCCACAACCTGAGCCAGAAGTATTCCAAATAGCGTCAGGCTCAACTAACCCGCTTCTTTTCAAAGTTTTGCTGGATACTGCTATGGAGTGGTTCGGCGAGAACCCGGTGTACAACGCAGATGGACACCCCACAGCAGGAACAGAATGGAAGTATGCAGGCTCTCAGGGCTTAGAAGAGCAACTCAAAAGAGTAGTTAAAGCTTTCGACGTAGCTGGAAAAGTTATCAACCGGCTACCAATCCGAGGAGAGAAAAGTTTCACTAGCAAGTTCGCAGAACGACGACGTAACCTTGCTCAGATCCAAGGATATGTCGAAATTTATGGTGCTTATGGCAAGTGCGAAGCTCTCTACGGGATCGACAAAACTTTAGACCTTTGGAATAGCCTCTCAGATCAAGATAGGGCGGAATTTGGTTTCGACCCTCGAGTCATTGATTGGCACCACTACATAACCGAGGTTCATTTACCGACGGTTATGATCCAAGCGCGTGTAAAGACAACACCAGAAAAAAAAGTGGGGCCTAGTCGTAAAGATCGCCTGACAGAAGCGGTATTAAACGAGAAGCGAGAGTTCGCTGCCTTTGACCTCGAGAACACCCTGATAGCGAGCAATGTCGTCGCAAGCTATGCCTGGATGGCCACCCGCCATCTAGACCGGCAGCAAAGGCTCCGGTTCACTCTTAAAACTTTGGCACAAAGCCCAGGCCTCTGGCGCAGAGACAAGCGCGATCGAACAGATTTTTTACGGTTTTTCTACCAAAGGTACAAAGGCGCTCCTGTTGCGCAGTTAGAAGACGCTGCTGCCGAAATGCTCAGCAACCTAATTCTTACCAAATCTTTTCCGGCAGGATTGCGACGAGTTAGAGCCCACCGGGCGGCTGGTCACAAAACTATATTGATTACTGGCGCTCTCGATATCGCTGTTGAACCACTTCGTCCTCTATTTGACCACATAGTGGCCGCTGAGATTGCTCAGAAAGATGGCCTACTAACTGGCGAGATGGCTAAAGTTCCTCCGACCGGCGAAGTGCGGGCCCAATTAATGCTCGAGTGGGCTGCTAGGGAAGGTTTAGACCCGAGCCAAGGTGTCGCCTACGCCGATTCAGCATCTGACCTTCCGATGCTTGAAGCAGTCGGATATCCTGTAGCAGTAAACCCTGAAACACGACTTGTGGCTATCGCCGAAAAACGGGGATGGCTGACCGAAAATTGGCCAAAAACACCTGGTGCACCTAACTCTATTCTCCCTATGGGCCCCAAAGCCCAACGCGTTACTAACCAAAGAGGAAACAACTAATGACCTCACGTCGCGGCCTGGTTCTCGAAGTCGATAGAACAACTCCTCCAATAGTTTTCCACCACGGTGAAGGCTTTCGATTCGAGAAATTGCCTCCTGGAAGCAGGGTGATATACCCCAACGAACCTATTGCCCCGATATCAAATGTAGATGAAGCAATTAGAGAGGCGCTCATCAATCCGCTCGGAGATTCAGAGCCATTGACCGCTCTGCTTACACCGGGAATGAAACTGACAATTGCTTTCGATGATATTTCGCTGCCTCTGCCTCCTATGCGCTCTCCTGACATCCGAGGGCGGATTATCGAACAGGTACTCGACTTAGCAGCAGCAGCAGGAGTTGATGACATTCACCTTATAGCTGCGCTCGCACTACATCGGAGAATGACTGAATCTGAGCTGCGTCATGCTGTTGGAGATCGTGTCTATGATGCTTTTGCTCCGCAAGGCCAGCTGTACAACTTCGATGCAGAAGACCCAGAGGGACTGACTCACCTCGGAGAGACTGAGCATGGCGAGGAGGTAGTCATTTCCACCCGTGCTGTCGAGTCAGATCTGATTATTTATGTCAACATTAATCTTGTGTCCATGGACGGTGGCCACAAGAGCGTTGCTACTGGGCTATCAGGTTACGCCGCTTTGCGACATCACCATAATGTCCAGACAATGCGTCAGTCCAAGTCTTTTATGGATCCAGAGAAAAGTGAGCTACATACAAAAAACTGGCGCCAAGGACGTTTAATCGCAGCAGCTGGTGTAAAAATTTTCCAAATCGAAACAACTTTAAATAACGACACGTTCCCTGCCCCTTTCGAATTTCTTCAGAAACGTGAGTGGGAGATGACCGCTAGGGACCGAGCAATGCTTCTCGGAAGCAAAAAAGCATTAGACCGTATGCCAAGAAAAGCCGCCCGTTCAATCTTCCAAAGCATCAGATCGCCGTATGGTTTAACTTCGATACAGGCGGGCGAAGTTGAAGCAGTTCATGAAGTCACGACACGCAACGTCTACAAACAACACCTAGTTCGAGTTGAGGGACAAACCGATATTTTGAGCATGGGACTCCCCTACATTGGTCCTTACAACGTCAATTCGGTTATGAACCCAGTGCTGGTGGCGTGTCTCGGGTTGGGGTATTTTTTCAATCTCTACAAAGGGAAACCACTCGTCAGAGAAGGGGGCGTGGTGATAATGAGTCATCCAACGCCATGGGAGTTCCACCCTGTTCATCATCCCAGTTACATTGACTTTTTCGAAGAAGTTCTAGCTGATACAACTGATCCTGAAGAAATTGAACGCAAGTATGAAAAACGGTATGCCGAAGATGATTGGTACCGGCACCTGTATCGCACTTCATACGCTTATCACGGTGTTCATCCTTTCTACATGTGGTACTGGTGCGCTCACGCCCTCGATCATCTTTCTCAGGTGATCATCATCGGTGGTGACCTAAGAGCCACAAAACGTATGGGGTTCAGATCTGCGACTACCATGCGCGATGCCCTGGAAATGGCGAGCGATGTTGTAGGGCCTTCACCAACACTTACTCACATTCATAATCCACCAATCCTGATGGCGGATGTAGTCTAGAACAAATGGCTGATTTAAACCGTCGACGACCCATCAGCCACCTCACGGCTCGCAGATCTAAACCATCGATCACAAAAGTGATGCGAAAAGTAGAATTCCCCCTTAAGGCTGCAGAAACCCCAAAGGGTGAAGCCGACTTGCCATCAACTTTAGGGGCTAGCTATGACACTGACTGGGCGCGTAAATATCCAGCTCGCCTGACCCGACGTTTGGCCTTAGCCAGTTTGGGCAGAGGCGTAATTTCTTACTACGCCAGCCCCACGATTCAAGGAGCCGACAGGCTCCACGATCTTGAAGGCCCGGCTATTTTTGCTGCAAATCATCAAAGCCATGCCGACACTTTGGTCATGATCACCTCGGTACCTGAGCCCTGGAGACACAAATTATTCGTCGGGGCTGCCGCCGATTACTTCTTTGGAAGCAGATTCGCCGCTACCCTTTCTTCTCTTTTTATCGGGGCAATACCGATAGAGAGAACTTCGGTTAACAGAAACACTATTGAAAAAGCAGTGAGTCTTCTTAAGGGCGGCTGGAGCATGGTGATCTACCCAGAGGGAGGTCGGTCACCTGACGGGTGGGGACAAGAGTTCCGTCCTGGAGCAGCTTTTCTTGCTAAGCAGGCCGGAGTTCCAGTAGTCCCAGTCCATATTCGCGGCACCTATGACATTCTGCGCAAAGGGCGAAACTGGCCAAAGCGATCTAAATCAATAATAAATTTCGGTCGACCAATCATGTTTACCGAAGATGATAACAATCGGAGATTCACAAAAAAGCTTCAAGAAGCAGTCGAATCGCTTGCAGATGAAACAGCCACCGGCAACTGGTATACATCTAGACAACGCTTACATAAATCCGATAATCCTGGTCTGCAAGGACCTGAAGGCAGCGCATGGCGAAGGCGTTGGGCACTAACAGCAGAAAATGAAAATGGTCAAACGTCTAAGCGCGAGTGGCCTTACATCTAGGGGAACCCAAAATATGCATCTTGAACTTTCGGCTGATGAGCTTTTAACTACAACCAGAGCAGTTCGCAAACGACTGGACCTTAACCGCCCAGTTGACAGGGAAACACTTTTGGAATGCGCAGACATAGCGTTTCAAGCACCTACAGGCTCCAATGTCCAAGGTTGGCATTTCCTGTTTGTCGAAGACCCTGAAAAAAAGCGGCAACTAGCTGATCTTTATGGACAAGGCTATGACCCGTACGTTAATGCACCGCCGCGCGAGTACCCGCCTGGCGACATAAGAGCAGAACGCGCTCAGTTTGTCCGAGGCTCTTCAAGACATCTTCGAGAAGTTTTTCACGAAGTTCCCGTGCTTCTAGTTCCATTAATGCAAGGACGCATAGAAGGCGAAGATTGCTTCGGTCAAGCATCTAAATGGGGTTCGATAATACCTGCGGTTTGGAGTTTTATGCTCGCAGCGCGAGAACGTGGACTTGGTTCCGCCTGGACAACGCTACATCTGCCATTTGAAAAAGAAGCAGCTGAAGTTCTAGGCATTGACTATAGTTCGTGGACACAAGTCGGCTTATTTCCAATAGCTCACACGATTGGAACCGACTTCAAGAAAGCGCCTCGTTTAGACACGCGAAGCTTAGTAAGTTTCAACACATTTGGTAATAACTAGCCAGACCAAACGGCTTTAGTCCTGTAAACATCTAAAGTCTTTTAAATACAGGATCTGATCTTCATACAAAGGAACCCTTATGGCTGTCGCTGCCAGCACTCCAATCGAACTAATCGAAGCGGTCTATTCAAACCTTCCCAAAAATCTCGCGTGGGGCAGATCTAAGCTCGGTAGATCGCTAACGCTCGCCGAGAAGGTACTTATAAATCACTTATCGAACCAGGATCAAGATCTTGAACGTGGCCAAAGCTACGTTGACCTTCTACCTGACAGAGTAGCGATGCAAGATGCCACCGCCCAAATGGCTTGGCTGCAATTTATGACCGCTGGACTTTCCCAGGTTGCGGTTCCAACTACCACCCACTGCGACCATCTGATTCAGGCGCGAGAAGACGGCAAGACTGACTTGGTCGTTGCATCAGAGAGCAACGAAGAAGTCTACGATTTCCTTCAAAGCGTGTGTGCCCGGTATGGAGCCGGATTTTGGAAACCAGGAAGCGGAATCATACATCAGGTTGTACTTGAGCAATACGCATTTCCTGGCGGGATGATGATTGGAACCGATAGTCACACTCCTAATGCTGGAGGCCTCGGAATGATCGCCGTAGGAGTCGGAGGCGCCGACGCCGTAGACGTTATGACAGGTTTCTCTTGGAATGTTCGTTGGCCAAAGAGCATAGGTATCAAACTCATAGGAAGCCTTTCCGGATGGACCGCTCCCAAAGACATAATTCTGAAAGTAGCGGAAATTCTTACAGTTGAGGGCGGAACAGGTGCGATCGTTGAATACTTCGGACCGGGTGCAAATTCAATAAGTTGCACCGGCAAAGCGACGATTTGCAATATGGGTGCTGAAATTGGCGCTACCACTTCCTTATTTGGATATGACGAAGCGATGGGAAGGTACCTTAAATCGACAGGCCGTTTGGATGTAGCAAATGCAGCTGACAAAGTCGCTGAGCACCTACGTGCCGATGACGAGGTCATCGAGAATCCACACGAATATTATGATCAGGTCATCGAAATAGACCTTTCGTCCCTGACGCCACACATAAACGGACCCCATACTCCAGACCTTGCACGCGAGGTAAAAGCGTTGGGGTCAGAGGCCGCAGCTAAAGGATGGCCTAGCTCAATTAGTGCAGCTCTTATAGGCAGTTGCACTAACTCAAGTTACGAAGATATAACACGAGCGGCCAGCATCGCTCGAGAGGCAACTCAGAAGGGGCTTACAGTCAAAACTAAGCTCTTGATAACTCCTGGATCAGAACAAGTCAGAGCAACAATCGAGCGAGATGGACTTCTGGCCGATTTCGAGGCTCTAGGAGCCACAGTTCTCGCCAATGCTTGTGGCCCATGCATTGGTCAATGGGACCGTTCGGCAGAAACCGATCACGAAACAGGAACACCTAACGTAATCGTTACTTCCTACAACCGTAACTTTCCGAAGCGAAACGATGGAGATCCAGCAACACTTGCATTTGTTACATCTCCTGAAACCGTCATGGCTCTGGCGTTAGCCGGAACAGTTGATTTCGACCCTATAGAGGGAACACTTACTAACAGTAATGGCGATGAGGTCTCGCTTTCTGTTCCAGTTGGAATTGAGCTCCCACCTGATGGCTTTGACCCCGGGGAAAGTACCTTCGTTCCTCCTCCAGCCGATGCCAGCGGAATCAGTGTCGCAGTCTCCCCTACATCTGACCGGTTGCAGCTTCTAGAAGCTTTTGAGCCTTGGGATGGTAAGGATTATACCGATTTGCCTATCTTGGTAAAGGCTCAAGGAAAGTTCACGACCGATCACATTTCAATGGCTGGTCCGTGGTTAAAATATCGTGGGCACCTTGAGAACATTTCGGGCAATCTGTATCTGGGAGCTGTAAATGCTTTCAGCGGCTATGAAGTTGGTCATGGCAAGAATCAAGTGACTGGCGACACCCAAACTTTTCCTGAAATAGCACGCTCCTATCACCAGGCATCCCAAAGCTGGGTTGTTATAGGTGATCAAAACATGGGAGAAGGTTCAAGTCGCGAACATGCTGCTATGGAGCCAAGATTCCGAGGTGGCCTTGTAGCTATAGCTAGGTCGTTTGCGAGAATTCATGAAACTAATTTGAAGAAACAAGGCATGCTGCCGTTGACTTTCGCAAATCCATCTGATTATGACCGGATCCAAGAAGCCGACCGCATCGCAGTTCCGGGGCTCTCAGGTCTGACTCCAGGAGTGCCTCTTACTGTTGAAGTAACTAGCAGTAACGGTGAGGTGTGGTCTTTTACCGCCAACCACACATATAGCAATGAGCAGATTGAATGGTTCAAGGCTGGCTCGGCACTCAACGTAATCAAGGCTTCTCTCTAACACCGTTTGTTACTCCGACAAGGAGAACCAAAAGAAGTTAGTTTCAATCCAAAACCCAAAGCCCAAAGCCCAAAATTGCTTTATGATTTGCTTAAATTTTTGGCTTCTGCAGCCGGCCTACTCGCGTTTAGATGCAGATTTAGAACTTGGCCTAAAAAGAGGAAACCGACCCGGGGGGCGGGTCGGTTTCAGAGGTTTCGCATAGCGGGGGGCGCTTGCGACCTCGGCTGACTGGACTAGGGGTAGTCCTAATCAGCGGGTAACGTTAAGCAACTTGGGGGAAGTTGTTATCTCAACGTTTTTAATGATAGTTACCCATCGGTCATCTATCAAGCAGCAATCATAGATACTTTCTATCTATTTTACAGATAGCAAGTTACGATTAGAACATGGACATCAAACAGCTCGAGGCCCTAACAGCCGTTGCCGAGTACGGACGTTTCTCAACCGCTGCTCGCGCTCTCAATACAGTTCAATCAAATATTTCGACTCACATCGCTCGACTTGAGAATGAACTCGGTGCAATTCTTATAGATCGAAGCGCGGGTTTACTAACTCCAGAAGGGCAAGTTGTTCTAACTCGAGCACGTCGGATCAGCGCTGAACTGGAAGCCATGCGCTATGACGTGGCATCTATGAGCTCACATGTGACCGGCAAAGTCAGCTTAGGAATTATTGGAACTACCGGAAGATGGCTTCTCCCTACACTCCTCGATGATTTAAGTAACCAGTACCCCGATGTAGAAATAAGAGTCATCGACTCAACCACAACAGCTCTCATCCCGTTACTCGAAAACGGCGACATCGACCTGGCCGTCATCAATACGCCATTAACCCATGACGAACTCACCACTAGCCCACTTTTCGAAGAACAATTAGTTGTAGTTACCCCATCTTCACACCCATTGGCAAGCGACGGCGACAGAACAGTCGATTTCCACGAACTCCAAAAACACAAGCTTTTGTTAGGTCCTCGTGGCTCGAACTTAAGAGATCTAATTGATGATGCGGCTCGTCGCCAGGGGGTAAATCTTTCCACTCTCGCAGAACTAGACGGGATTCGTCTTGCTGCAACACTGGCATTCCAGGGCTACGCTCCGGCTATCGTTCCCGTCACGGCCATTCCTGCTTGGGCTCTTAGAGGAGACTGGAGAGTTCTCAATATCGACAGCATGCCTCCGCGCCTCGTTGGTTTAGCAATACGGCGTAGAGGCATGCTCTCTCCAGCAGCAAATGCCATGCGAGATGTGCTACGTACCGCAGTTCGTTTCCAAGCACCATCTATCGACGGCTTGATAGCAATTTAACTAACTTGCACCCGCTAGACCCCTTCTGCCGCCTACGCTGAATTTGTGACCGAATCACTCGCCTTAGAAATCAGACAAGGAGTCCCAGGTGAAGTAACCGCCGGATTGTTTGATCTAGATGGCCGGTCTGTGATTCTTATTCGAGCAGACACTCCTACCCGAATGGGTGCTCTCACCCCTGAGGATGGTAAAACTATTGCCAACGCTCTAGAAATGGCACTAGCCAAAAGACTTCCAGCGATTCTTTTACTCGCGTCTAGCGGGGCAGATGCTAATCATGGCGTGGCGGCACTTCATGGCTGGGGAACTGCTGCGCGCGTCCTTTCTAAGTGCTCAGGTGTAATCCCTGTTATCGCCGCAGTAACTGGTCCAGCAGTTTCCGGCACGGCGCTGCTAATAGGTCTTGCAGACATAGTCGTTATGACAGAAAGTGCCTATGCGTTTGTAAGCGGTCCGATACCAGTTCGCCAGATGACCGGAGTCCAAATAAGCCAGCAAGAACTCGGAGGCTCCGACGTTCACCACCGAGAGACTGGAGTAGCCAGCATTATCGTCTCAGATGACGAAGTCCTTCAGACCATCGCTGAGATCTTGCAATTTTTCCCGAACTACAACGGTCTAGAAGCTCCGAGAATTGCGACTAACGACCTGGACGGTCGCCTTACTCCCGAAGCTTCTGACGTCCTCCCAGAAACACCCAGTGGTTCCTACGACGTACGTGAAATAATCCGACACATTGCCGACGATAATTACTTTGTTGAACTCAGGTCAGGTTGGGCCACCAATCTCGTCACCGGACTTGCATCATTTGGTGGACGTTCAGTCGGAGTCGTCGCAAATCAACCGATTTCGATAGCCGGCACTTTAGATATCCCTGCTAGCCAAAAAGGCGCAAGATTTGTCGCTATGTGCGACGCATTCAACCTCCCTCTCATAACGCTCGTTGACACGCCAGGCTTCTACCCCGGCAAAGATCTTGAATGGCGAGGAATGATCCGCCATGGTGCTCAACTCGCTTTTGCTTACGCACGAGCAACTGTTCCGCGTATCGCTCTTGTTTTACGCAAATCATATGGCGGCGCTTACATCGTCATGGACTCAAAAACAATCGGAAATGACGCATACTTAGCCTGGCCAACAGCCGAAATTGCAGTGATGGGTGCCACACAAGCAGCTCAGATCTTACGAAGAGGCGCAAGCGATGCCGAAATTGAGGAATACGTTGCCGAATATGACTCAACGTATTTAAACCCCTACATCGGCGCTGAAAGAGGCTTCGTTGACGCAGTGATCGATCCAAAGCTAACGCGACGGGAACTCATCGACTTGCTCGACTTACTCAGCACAAAAAAAGAGAAAAATCCAGTGAGGCGTCACGACAACTCGCCCCTATAGTCAAGAAAGCTTGAAGTAATACCTATTTATACTATTTCAACCAATCATTTTATTTAGAAACTACTTTCATCCGAATAGGTAAAGATAATTAAGGTAAGATACGTTATCAAACGGGGGAATTGGGACAGTGCAACGACGCACCACATGTCCATTCTCGAGTAGACGTAAGTAAAGACGAAGGACAACAAATGGCCGAAGAGAGTTTCACAATTATCGACAACAGATCTGGGAACGAGGTGACGGTGCCGATTGTTGATGGGACTATTTCATCTGCGGCTCTTCGTCAGCTTGACAAAGGCATGTGGTTCTATGATCCGGCCTACCTATCGACTGCCAACTGCGACAGCAAAATAACTTTTATCGATGGGGCGGAAGGAATCTTACGCTATCGCGGCTACCCGATTGAACAACTTGCCGACAGTTCATCGTTCTTAGAGGTCTGCTACCTCCTCCTTCATGGCGAGTTACCAACGCAAGCACAATCAGACGTTTGGGTCGATCACATCACCAACCACACTTATGTGCACGAAAACATTGCAAGATTCATGCAAGGTTTTAGGTACGACGCTCACCCGATGGGCACTCTAGTTTCTACAGTTGCTGGTCTATCAACCTTCTACCCAGAAGCCAAAGACATTGATGACCCCCATAATCGCATGATTCAAATCATTCGATTAATCGCCAAAATGCCTACAATGGCCGCCTTTGCATACAAAAACCGTCTCGGCTTACCTTACGAATACCCAGTAAACAATTTGGGATATACCGGAAATTTCCTACGAATGATGTGGAACGTCGCTGACCCTAGTTTTGAACCGGACCCAATACTTACCAAAGCCTTAGATGTCTTGTTTATTTTGCATGCTGATCATGAGCAAAACTGTTCCACTACTACGATGAGGACCGTTGGCTCAAGCCAAGCAGATCCTTATTCCGCCGTAGCAGCTGCGACCTGTGGTCTCTATGGGCCATTGCACGGCGGCGCTAATGAAAAAGTTATACGGATGCTCCACGAAATTGGAAGCTACGAAAATGTTGATGCCTACGTCGAAAAAGTAAAATCTGGCGAAATGTTGCTACAAGGTTTCGGGCATCGAGTTTACAAAAACTATGACCCACGAGCAAAAATTATAAAACAGACTGCTGACCGAGTATTTAACGTCACCGGTATGAATCCACTGTTAGACATCGCCATGAAACTCGAGGAAGTCGCTCTCAGCGACTCATACTTCGTGGACCGCAGCCTCTACCCAAATGTCGACTTTTACTCCGGTTTGATTTATGAAGCCATGGGATTCCCTATGGACATGTTCACAGTTCTATTTGCCATCGGCAGAACTCCAGGGTGGTTAGCCCATTGGCAGGAAATGCTTGATGATCCAGAACAAAAAATCTATCGACCACGACAAAAATATACGGGTCCGGATGAACGTTCATATGTCGCTATTGGCAACCGGTAGACGCCACGATTGAAGAACTAAGGCTCCGCCAGAATGTCTATGCATTTAGGCCACCACATGGCTAACCTCTCCTAGTCATGGACTATAATTGGCCAAAAAATTTAGAAAAACTGGCGGCTGAAGCTGGTGCCTGGGTAGCAGAAGCTACTTCAGATTTATTTCAGACCGATGATGGCTGGCTAGTTGGCTATTCAGATGAGTTCACGCTCAGACTGGCTGAACGTGGCTGGATAGGAATGACTTGGCCACTCTCAGCCGGAGGAGATGGTCGGCCTGAGATTGAGCGGTTTGTAGTCACTGAGCAGCTACTTCTTGGTCGAGCTCCAATGGCTGGCTCTTTTTTTCCGGACCGCCAGATCGGCCCTGTTCTATTGGCCTATGGCAGCGAAGAACAGCAGAAAAGATTTTTGCCGGCTATGCGTCGCGGCGTTTCCAAATGGTGCATCGGAATGTCCGAGCCTGATGCCGGTTCAAACGTTGCCGGAATCGCTACCACAGCCGTCAAAGATGGTGATCGCTATATCGTTAATGGGCAAAAAGTCTGGACTAGTGGTGCAAAAACTTCTGACTTTTGCTACTTAATATGCAGAACCGACCTTGAGTCCCCTCCTCACAAGGGAATGAGTGAATTCATTGTGGACATGAACTCACCGGGGATTGAAATTCGCCCAATAAAAGATGCTTCGGGCGACTCACACTTCAATGAAGTTTATTTCAATGAAGTAGCCGTACCAGTTGAGAACTTAGTGGGAGAGCTCAACAACAGCTTCGGTCAAACTATGCGACAACTTGAGCATGAACGAGGTGGGATAGATCGGCTAGCTTCAAATCAACGACTTTATCTCGACACGCTAGATTACGCAGATAAAACTGATCCGCTGGTTCGACAACAAATCGCTCGGATAGAGAGTGGTTATAGAATCGGCCGAGACATGGTTCTTCGCAATGTCCTTCGACAGACACCATTTGCCCAGTACTCAGCAGTAACTAAGACTTGGTGTACCGAATTCGAACAACAAGTTTCAGAGTTCGTTGGGAACGTAGCTGGAGCAGAAACAATGCTTTGGAACCGTGTATCTCGAAACGTTGTTTATTCGCCGGCCTACACAATCATGGGCGGCACCACGCAAATCCTGCGAAACATCATAGGCGAACGTATCCTCGGGTTACCTCGGGAGCCACGACCCCAATCATGAACCGCGAACAAGCAATTATCCCCCTCCAGGGAGCGATGAACTGCCGTGACCTCGGCGGTTACGCAACCGAAGATGGCCAGATAGTAAGGACCGGAGCTGTTTTTCGTTCTGACAGGCTCAGCGAGCTCACTGAGGATGACCAGGCAGAACTAGGAACCTACGGCATTCGCACTATCGTAGATTTTCGGACAAAAGCAGAGTCTTCGCGTGACCCGTCCAGACTATGGCCAGGAATTACCAGCCATGTGCCTCTCTCAGTAGGAGATGAGATGGCACAACAACATGAATTCGTTGAGCGGCTTAAACTCGGTCAGATTAAAGCTGTATCGGTAGCTGATATTTCTAGTAGCTACCTCGGAATGCTTTCAGAATATCCGGAACAATTCGCGACTTTCCTTGACCTCGTCGCAGATCTTGATAACTTGCCACTTCTCTTTCACTGCACCGCTGGGAAAGACAGAACCGGCATTGCTGCCGCTTTAGTTCTTGAAGTATGTGGCGTTCACAGAAAAACAGTTTTAGATGATTACGAAATGACTAACCAACTCCGGTCCGAACGAAGAATCGAGCAGTTACGTCCTGAGCTCGAGGCCGCCGGGGTATCTATAGAAGCAATTCGTCCTGCTCTTTCAGCACCTAGGGAATCACTCTTATCTTTACTCGACTACATGGACATCAACTATGGAAGTGTCTTTGAGTATGCCGTCGATGCTCTTCACGTAATGCCAGCGCAGCTTGAAGCCATCCAAATGAACCTAGTTACTTAGAAGCACTAATCATAGAGCTTTTAGACGACATCAAATCGGTAAGTCTCTCCGTCTTTGACTATGAAGCCAGCTGTTCGTCCAGCAAAGTGAGTTCCAATGACTAGCCGGCCGTCGGACCACCTTCCATAAGCATCTTTTCTCGTTGCTGAAGAAATATCCTGTCTCCAGTCCGCTGATGATGCCAAATCCGGATGGGCAAATTGGATTGGATGGTGAGTCATATCTCCGGTAATCAAGGCTCTTTCGCCAACCGATTCGATACACACGCTTACATGCCCTGGAGTGTGCCCAGAAGTGGATTCAAGCCAGACCTCAGAAGTTAGTTGATGCGTATCTGAAACCATTTCCGCTAAGCCTGCCTCAACTATCGGACGTACCGAGTCATCGAAAACAGGGCCATAATCTTGCGGCTCATTCTGCCAGTAATCAAACTCTTCTTTTACAAACAAGTATTTAGCGTTCGGAAAGGTCGGAATCCATTCGCCATCTACTAACTGGGTATTCCAACCCACATGGTCAACGTGTAGATGGGTGCTCATCACTATGTCTATGTCGTTAGGGTGAAAACCGGCTGAGGCAAGATCTTGCAGAAATGGTGTATCTAAATTTGCGAAGGCTTTGGCACCTGGACGTTCTTTTGAGTTACCGCAGCAAGTATCAACAATAATCGTTAATCCTTTAGACTTAACTAGCAGAGCGTGAATAGAAAGTTTCATCCGCCCTTCATCCGTTACGAAGTCAGGCCGCAACCAATCAACTCCAGCTATTAGATCATCGGCACCCGGCAACAGGCTTTTAAACGGCCAGTGAACTTCCATCTCCAGCACTTTTGTTACGGTGACATCACCGATACTCCACATAACCATCTTTAATCCCCCAAATTTTCGAAGAATGAAGCTTCTCAATATCGATTCTGTAGGCCAGACTAGGGGCTTTAAGATTGCGTTACCCGATTCTCATGATTACTGAAGGAAATATGAAGGACAACAACAGCTTTAAGGACGCTGCCATCGAGGCGGAACTCGAAACCGGCGAAAGAGAACCCACCAGAGATGCTGCCTGGTCTAAATCGATTAAGCGCCTGTTTCGGGTTGGCAGTGGGTTGCTCGTTACGACATTGGGACTCGTTATGATGCTGCTCCCTGGTCCCGGCCTCCTTACTATTGCTATCGGCTTAAGTATTCTTTCACGCGATGTTGCCTGGGCAGATCGCCTCCTGAGTAAGGTCCGAGCCAGACTGCCCAGCAACGAGCACGGCAAGCTGCCGCGTTCTTCAATAGTCACTATGACAACAATGGCAATTGCAGGGGTATTATTTTCGATTTGGGCGACGTTTCTTCGTTAAGACTTGCGCTATCTGATTTGCACAGGAGTGGAGACCTCTGTGAAAAAATCGTTTCCTTTATCGTCTACCACGATAAAGGCGGGAAAATTTTCTACTTCAATCTTCCAGACTGCCTCCATGCCTAACTCCTCATACTCAAGCACCTCAACGCTCTTTATAGAGTCTTTGGCTAAACGCGCCGCCGGGCCTCCTATCGAACCCAAATAGAAACCACCGTAGGTATGGCAGGCATCCGTAACTTGCTTCGAACGATTGCCTTTAGCCAACATTACGAGACTTCCACCAGCAGCCTGAAATGCCTCGACATAGCTATCCATCCGACCAGCAGTAGTTGGCCCAAATGACCCCGAAGCGTAGCCTTCAGGTGTTTTAGCAGGGCCTGCATAGTAGACAGGAAACTTTTTAAGGTAGTCAGGCATAGCCTCACCAGCATCGAGCCGTTCTTGAATCTTTGAATGTGCTATGTCTCTAGCCACTACAAGCGTTCCACTTAGAGACAATCGGGTTTTAACAGGATATTTAGTCAGCTCATTTCTGATATCTGCCATTGGCTGGTTGAGATCGATTGATACAACTACTGCAGAGAGATCCGCTTCGGATGCTTCTGGCAAGTACTTGGCCGGATCATTCTCAAGTTGCTCAAGGAAAATACCTTCTGCAGTTATCTTTGCAAATGCTTGTCGGTCTGCTGAGCATGAAACCGCTATAGCAACAGGACAACTAGCGCCATGGCGTGGGAGTCGTACGACTCGAACATCATGACAGAAATATTTCCCTCCAAACTGGGCACCAATACCAAATTTTTGTGTCATCTCTAAAATATTTTGTTCCCATTCAAGGTCTCTGAATCCATGACCTGCATCGCTTCCTTGCGTCGGTAAAGTATCCAGATACTTAGAGGATGCATACTTAGCTGTTTTCAACGCATGCTCGGCTGATGTTCCCCCGATAACAACGGCTAGGTGGTATGGCGGGCAAGCAGCAGTTCCCAGTGTTCGCAGCTTCTCATCTAGAAATTTCGTTAATCCCGCGGGATTAAGAAGCGCTTTCGTTTCCTGGAATAAAAAACTTTTGTTCGCTGAGCCACCACCTTTTGCCATAAAAGCCAGTTTGTAAATTTCTCCCTCAGACGCATAAATTTCAATTTGAGCCGGGAGATTATTGCCTGTATTACTCTCTTCAAACATACTCAAAGGCGCTAATTGCGAATACCGCAAGTTAGAAGTTTGAAACGTATCGAATATGCCTCGACTAATAGCTTCGGCGTCATCACTATCGGTAATGACTCTTTCTCCTTTGTGACCCCAAACAATAGCGGTACCGGTGTCTTGGCAACTAGGTAGCACACCGCCTGCAGCTATATTCGCATTTTTTAGAAGCTCAATTGCGACGAACCGGTCATTTGCGGATGCTTCTACGTCATCAAGAATCGAAGCTAGCTGCTTCAGGTGAGCCGGACGAAGTAAGTGAGATATGTCACGCATCGCTTCAGCAGTGAGTAATCGTAGACCCTCCGGTTCAACATGCAAAAAATTTCTGCCGCCAGCCTCGAAAGTTGATACATGTTGGTCTGTTAACTTACGGTAACTAATATCGGCTTCGCCTACGGGCAATAGATCGCTATACAAAAACTCTGGCATACATCAAACGCTACATGGTTAATAAGGCCGTGGTTGCAGGCAAAGCTTGAACCAGATACCCAAACAACAACTTTTAACATTCTTAGCAAGTAATTTTTTGTGTTAGGTAGATGTAAGAGACCTTTTTCTCCGGCATCATTTATGTATGCAACCCGCCTCGATCCCAAGTAACAGCCCGCATGGCGAACCCATGGGAGTAGTTACATCGATTAATGCTGTAACCCTTCATACAACAGATATGGGCTTATCTATAGCCTTTTACGTCGCAATGGGTTTCAGGATTAGTTTCGGAGATCCTGATGCATCTTTTACGACTGTCACTAGCGGAGATTGCTTTGTTAACTTATGGCTGGTGGAATCTGATGATGAAGTCAATCACAGCTGGGGACGCATCATTTTCCACGTAGATAACGTTGATATTTTGTATCAAAAAGCAATTAAGGCGGGTCTAGAGCCAAGACATCCGCCACGCGATGCCCCATGGGGTGAAAGAGTTTTTCCGATCAACGACCCAATGGGACATGACTTAAGTTTTGCTAAAACGTTAACTACTTAGACAGTCGACTCAAACAAACAATTTTCAAGCGGTCTCATGGCCCAACATGCTTTATTGATTGAGGGTCCAACAATTCGCACTAGAATTGCCCATCCGTGATCTAATAGAGAAGATTCCAACACCCGCATCACATTTAGGGGTATTTCATGGTCACCGTAAATCTTCCGTTGTTGAAGGTTCCTATAGTCGACTACGGAGAAGACGAAAAAGAAATGGTCGCCTACCGAGATTACGGCACTCAACGGGCACTAACACTCGACAATCGCGGACCTATTAGGTTTACTCGGGACGGTCAGATTGATCCGCAAATCATTGATTCATATGACCGCCACGGCTTCTATATTTTTACTGATGTGATAGCCGCCGAAGAACTCCAAGATATTGAGACTGATATAGCAGAAATGCTTGACCGTTCTCCTGTTGCTAAAGACGCTGAAACTGATCGTTATGGAAGACCTGCTCTTGGCAGCGGCCTATCGGCAAGAAACATTAGTTGGGTTAAGCCGCTGTCGGATCCGATTGGAGGAACAGACGCTTCGTACGGTCGCCATCAAGTCAAAATGAATGAACCCGTTCCACCGCCACAAGCTCCGGAGTATGTTGTTCAACTTTTCTTGGGATCTCTACAGTTCTCGGCCGCTTGTTTACGCCTCTATGGTCACCCTCAGCTTCTCCAGATCGCTGAAGAGATCAATGGACCAGACTTCACGCCGTTCAACGAAGCTGTCTGGATCAAACAACCCGGGCTAGGCGGTTCAGTCGCATGGCATCAAGATGGCTGGACTCATTGGGAATCAGAACATCTAGATAACCACACCCACGGCTTTAACTTCATGGCCCAACTTTATGGTTGCGATGCGACTAATGGCCTTTGGGTTGTTCCAGGTTCACACAGACGAGGAAAAATAGACATTAAACAAAAAATAGACGAAGCCGGATCAGATCGACTTGTTGACGCTGTACCGCTAATTTGCGAGCCCGGAGATGTAGCAATAACAAGCCGCCAAGCTATCCATGGTTCCTTCGCTAATACAAGCAGTAAGACTCGGGTGACTATTAATTTTGGATTCCATCGCCGCTCATCGGTTTTAGGTGTAGAGGGAGGTGGCGTTCACAATCCGGTATCGGTCTATGACGATGCCTACATTTTCGAAAGATCTAAAGCGATTGCTTGGGGAATAGACGCTAGGTCGCAGCGTTACCATCGAGAGAGTCGTTACGTCTACCAACCGTTCGTAGGGCTCGAAGATGATTATCGGTGGAACACTGACACCGAGAAGCTCTTATGCGACTACAACCTTCAAGATATTGGGATTTAGGAACCGTATGTCCGTTCTCAAAACACAAATAATTGATTTCGTTGCAATCGTCACCTTGAATCGACCCGAAGCTAGGAATTCACTTAATCCAGAATTAATCTGTGAGCTTTCTAAAACTTGGGTGGAGTTGTCTCTAAACCCTGAGATCCGTGCAGTCGTTCTAACTGGGGCAGATGGAACTACTTTTTGTTCAGGGTTTGATCTCGGCTCAACGATTCCGATTATAAATGGCACTAAGAAACCTACGAATGATTTCGAGAATGCCATTGCTCAAGACCCATCATTAATGGGCAAAGCAACCTTGCGGGATTATGACATTGGGAAACCCTTAATCGCTGCGGTGAATGGTCATGCAATCGCAGGCGGGATGGAACTAATGCTCTCCTGCGATATCCGAGTTGTAGCAACTCAGGTAAAACTCGGGCTCTCAGAAGTCGCTCTCGGAATGATCCCAGCTATGGGGGGCACAGCAAAACTCGCTCGACACCTACCCACCGCCCTGGCACTAGAAATGCTTCTCACTGCGAGACCAATGATCAGTGATCGCTTGGCAGAATCAGGACTTATAAACCGCTTAGAGGAACCAGAAAAAGTACTAAGTTCGGCGTTGGAGATAGCACAAATCATCGCATCTAATGCCCCTATAGCGGCACAAGAAGCTCGCTCGGTGCTCCTAGCATCAGCCGACTTAACAGTCGAAGAAGCCTTAGCCTTAGAAGCATCATCGAGTTCGATGCTCATGGCCACAGAAGATGCGGTCGAAGGTCCGCGTGCTTTCATTGAAAAGAGAGCACCAATATTTAAAGGTAGGTAGCGTCGTTTAATTACCTTGATCTGTGAGCGTTGATTGAGATTTGATAGGGCGAATATCTTGGCAGCGAATCAGTAATATTGGCTGTTCAGGTTACTTCTACTATGGGAAGCTTGGTGGCTGAGTATCAGGCATCGCAAGAATGTGAGCTACTTCCACACATGTTTTTCGATGCCTAAACATCATTTTTGCCCCATCAGCTTTTGGCAAGTCAATAAAACTTTGATAGCTCGGGTACCAGACACCAAAAACTTCGTTAAACCCGGTCAGGTCACCAACCACGCTGGCAAATATTGGCCTGCGCCAAAGAACACTGCCACCAACTTTTCCTACCGAATATTCGATAGCTCGCATATAAGACTTGTAAAGATCTCCGTTTGGGAATCCGGCTTCTTCTGTGTAACGGTTGATATTAAGCATTAAGACTGGCGTATCTTCGATCGAACCAGCAAGCGCCTGGATAACATCAATTTGATTGTTGCTCGACATATTCGAATGTTTCATGAAAGAACTTTAGTCCGCTTTATGGGCTCAAACTTTTCGAGCCGAAAACCGTAGAAGGATTCTCAAAACGTTCTTAACGGTCTCTTTTTTCCACAAGCCGTCGGACACGTGGAATTAGCTCTGCCCCATAGTCAGCTGCATCTACTAACGGATCAAACCCACGCACCAAAAGTCGCGTGGCTCCCAGCTCATAATACTTAAGGAGAGCCTCAGCTACCTCGTCTGGCGTGCCCACCAATGAAGTGGAGTTCCCTGGAGCGTTGGTTGCCAAAGCAGTAGCAGTCCACAAACAGCTGTCTAAAACTTCACCTTGTTGAGCGAAGGTTAAGAGTCTTCGAGAAGCCTCGTTGCTGGGCTCCTTATCTACTTTGATGCCTCGCCGTTTGGTTATTTTTTCTACTATTGCGTGAGCTCGCTCCCACGCCTCATTCGAGCTTTTACCTAAGATGGGACGAGTTGAGACACTGAATGTTGGAGTACGGTCATGCTTTCCCCCAGCGGTAGTCACCCTTCGCATGAAGGCTCTAGTTTCGGCTAGTGGCTCTCCCCAGAGCATAAAGACATCAACGCGTGGAGCTAGAGACTCAATCGCTGCGACAGATCCTCCCCCTCCGTAAATCGGTATGTGTGGGTTTTGGTGACACTTAATGGCTGAGCGTTGACCACGAACCTCGTAAAATTCGCCCGAAAAATTTACAGAGCTATCGCTGGTCCACACTTTTCGAAGTATGTCGGTGTACTCGGCAGTCCTGCGGTACCTAGTTTCTGAGTCTGTAAAATCTCCATCTCGTGCCTGGTCAGTGTCATTGCCGCCAGCAATCAAGTGCACAGCTAATCGACCTTCACATAGCTGATCTAAGGTGGCAAGTTTTCGTGCGGCTACGGTTGGCGCTACGAACCCCGCCCGATGGGCTAAGAGAAACTCTAATTTAGTAGTCACAGAAGCTGCATGAGCAGCAATTATAAACCCATCTGGAGCATCAGAGAAATAACCGATGAGGACCCGGTCAAAGTCCGCTTCCTCATGCACGCGCGCTGTTTCAGTGATCACGTCCCGGTCGAACACAGGACCCTGCGAGTCGAGTATTTCTGAAGAGACCTGAGGAGCGATCCAGCCAATCATTTCTACGGGCATTTTCGCTCTTCTCTATTGACTCCAACCGGTAACGCACATATTGCCATTACCTAAGGTGTGGCTGCTTGAAAAATAGAGCTAATTAACGACGGCCTTTACTATTCGCTGTACTCCGTTTTTTCGCAACGGGTCTTCCATCGCCTCGTGAGGTTTTCTTGGCTTGAGAACCGCCCCCGCGACTACCTCCGCCATAGGACTTGTCACCGTTGCGTTTTTTTCGAGTCGTTCCTTGGCCAGAACGGTCTGGTCCGGTGCCTCTAGCAGGCCTATCATCTGATTCGTTGCTGTCTTTTTCCGGAGCCCTTGCACCGCTTACTCCCGCACCACGGCTGCGCCGATTGTTACTACCCTTAAGCCCAGTCCTGTTCACTCTAGGTATATTTTGAGGATTAGATCCGTCATCCGAGCGGCGATTAGATGATTTTTTAGGCGTTCCGGTGACTTGAGAACCTTTTCGCTCTGATGGGGCAGGATACGTTATTTCAACACCTTCATAGGTTGGTGGTGTTATCGGAATGTCTAGACCGAGTTTTCTTTGTAACTGCTTAACCGCTTTCTTTTGGCTCACGTCAACCAAGCAAACAACGGTTCCTGAAGCTCCTGCTCGCGCGGTTCGGCCGCTGCGATGCAAATACGCTTTCTCGTCTTCTGGAGGGTCAAAATGCAGAACGCATGCCACATTATCAATATGGATTCCTCGAGCCGCAACATCTGTTGCTATCAGCGCTAAGGCTTCCCCGCCTGAGAATGCATCTAAAGCTCGATCGCGTTGGTTCTGGGATCGCCCACCGTGAATCGCCACGGCCTCAACGCCTTCTCGTCGAAGTTGTTGGGCCGCTCGGTCTGCTCCGTGGCGGGTTCGGGTAAATACGACCGTCTTTCCGGCACGACGGATAAGCGCAACTGACGCCAAGATTCTTGAGGGACGATTAACGCTCCAAAAATAGTGATCCATTGAGTGCACGTCCGGAGCCGCATCACCAACTTCATGTCGGACGGGATCAGTTTGATAGTCGCGAGTCAACGCCGCAACGTCGCCATCAAGGGTCGCTGAGAACAACAGCGTTTGACGGTTTTCGTTCGTCAGATCTAAGATTCGACGAACGTCCGGGAGGAAACCCATGTCGGCCATACGATCAGCTTCATCAATGACGACAGTGGAGACAGAACCAAGTGTCAATGCTTTACGGTCCAACAGATCATGAAGTCTTCCTGGACACGCAACCAAAATATCAACGCCCTTTGCCAGACGATCAATCTGACGGTTGATGTTGGTGCCACCGTATGCCGCCATCACCCAGAGGTCTAATGCTTGTGCCATGGGGCGTAGCTCTCCGGCTATTTGTTCTGCTAACTCGCGCGTCGGGGCGAGCACCAAAGCAGCAGGTGCTTTGGGTCTAGAACCTGCTGTACGAGCAACTAATGGGATACCAAAAGCAATTGTTTTACCTGAACCCGTTGGGGCGCGACCGCAGATGTCTCGACCCGCTAGGCCATCAGGAATGGTTGCAGATTGGATACTAAACGGCGCAGTTATTCCGTGTGCAGATAACGCACGCGCTATAACTGCAGGCACGCCAAGATCGCTGAAACTCGTAGGCAATGAGAAATCCTCGCATCAAAAGTTGCTCATTCGACTTGTTGTAAACTATTAAGAGTCTGGCAGAGTCACCATTTCATTTCACAACCAAAACAATGATACCCGACGGAGGCATAGCTTCGTCGCAACAGTTCATCCATGTATTTTCTTTTTCAGCTTTGCCTTCGACTTAACTTGCTTTCATTTGAACGTTTTTAGCTTCAGTCAGCGATAACTCTGAAATGAAATTATTTTGGTTGTAAATTCGATAGTCAACAAAATAATTCGTTGACTATCGAAAGTTACTGACATGACGAAACACGTGCTACTAGTTTTCACCAGCCCAACTGAGGGAAATGAAACGCAGTACAACGACTGGTATAACAACGTCCACTTAGCTGAAGTTCTGACGACTGACGGTTTCGTTAGGGCTCAACGTTTTAAAGTCTCAGATATCTTGCCCGCAATTACTGAACATGAGTACCTAGCTATTTATGAAATAGAGAACACTGAACCACGAGAAGCCATGAAAGCGCTTCGAGGACTTTCAGGAAACTTTACTATGACCGACGCTATCGATCTCAACAACTCCAAAATGACGCTTGCTTCTCAAGTCAGCGAACTCTTTGAAGCAATCTGAAGCGTTGGGGTAACTGCGCAGAAACTACTAAACCGAACTGCTGCTGAGTTCTTTTTCGAGTGGTCGCATCCATATAGCAAAACTTGCAGCAACCAGGGCTAACGCCGATGCAACCATAAACGGAATTGCAAATGATCCAGTCTGGTCACCGACCCAACCGGCGAAAGGTGGTCCAATTAGCTGAGCTATACCAAACCCCAAAGTGATTGTGCCAAAGGCAGTAGCGAAGGAACGGCCTGATAACGAGTCAGAGAGCATGGCTCCAATTGTTGTCGGAACTCCAGCGACACAAAGACCAAAACTTATGGCGCCCACTATGACTAACGGTTTTATGTCAGAGAGACTAAGTATTGGCGCTGTTGACATCAGCAAAAAACCAAATCCCATTGTTAGCCGTCGAGAGTAACGGTCAGATATCCGACCAAAAAGCACACCGCCAAAAATGCTTGACAATCCTAGCAACGAAAACACCAAGGTTGATGACTGCGCACTCCACCCATTGGATAATAGTTGCGTTGGCAAAAAGTAAAAATACAAAGAGTAAGCGATACCGAAAACAGCGAACGAGGCAAGTATCCATTTCCAATTCGGAACTGTTGTTAGGACTGAAATCGCAACCTTCTCGGTAACTTCACTTTTGGCTCCGGCCCTCAGTACAGCGAAGAGCCCTATAAGAACAAAAATTGCAATGCCTGCTTGTATCGCATACACAGGCCTCCAAGCTCCTTCGTCGTGAGTCACTGCTCGTACAGAGTTAGTAAGTGGCCCCGCAACCAATATTCCAGTGCCGATGCCTGAGCCAACAAGACCAATCGCCATTCCTCCACGTTTAGCGCCAACAAGTGCGGCAGCGATACCGGGCGCTGGTACCCAAACGGCTGCCGCACCAAAACCAGCTACGAAAAGTCCCAAGCACAAAAACCACACGTTCGGTGCGAAAGCCATTAAAGCTAATCCGATAAAAGACATCGACACACCTATTTTCACCAAACGAGCTGCCTCTATTCTCGTTGAAGCCACCGAGACGATAGCCGTGCCTATCAGATAAGCGACTAGGGGCACGTTGCTCAAAAGTCCAGCAAGGGTGTAGGAACCGAGCATCTCATTTTCGATAGCTTTCAGAAGCACTGGAAATGTAAATCGGCCAAAGCCTTGAGCAACCATAGAAGCCAATGCAACAAATATTAATGAAAGCCATGTTCTTCGCGATATCGAATCGCTGTGTAAGAAATCTGCTCTTGTCGAGACATCTGGAGTAACCGAAAAAACGGAAGGAGCAACTCGGTCGGTAGATGCCTTCGTCAAATATTTTGCTGGAGACACATCACCCATCGTCACATACTCAGGGCTAACCCTGCTCCACATCTGGCAAGTAACTAAGAAAAATAAAGTATCCATCCTGCAACAGCGATCGCTAGCTTCGGCGATAGTGCTGATCCAATACCGGAGCACTCACCATTCTGTTCCTTGATCCGAGTGCTCGTGACCGTAACGGAGGCAAAGCTCACTATTCCAAGGCACCGGTAGGAGGAGTTCGTAGTTACCGATGGGCAACTCAGACCTTTCTTGCAGATTGGAAAAGAACTGGTTGATATAAGGCACGACCGATCTTCACAACTTTCGATGCCAGATCAGGAACTCCCACTCAGACCAGGGAAAAGTAGCTCCGTTAAGCCTCTCCTCATAACAGCTATCAACTAAACGGTGGATGCCAAGGACACGTTACTAACGGCGGGTTCGACTAAGATTTTTATGTGCCCTGTCGGAATTGATTCTAAAGCCCTTGCAAATTGGCTGTGAAAGGTCGACCTATGAAAGTCGAAACGGTTCTTCCATTCGGGAAGCTCGATCCCGGCCTGCGCGCAGCGCGCGATTCAATTGATCTGAGTAAATTTTTTGATCAGTGTGAGCTAGTTGAGGCACTTGGGTATAACGCCTTGTCAGTAACCGAAACAAAACTAGACCCTTTCGTTCAATTGGCATTAGGAGCTCAGGCAACGAACTCAGTTGAGCTGCATACCGCAGTAGCTATAGCATTCCCACGAAGCCCAACTGTGACAGCGCAGGCTGCCTGGACTTTGCAGGCACTGTCGGGCGGTCGTCTGAATTTAGGACTCGGGACTCAGGTAAAGGGTCACATTGAGCGACGGTTCGGCATGGAATGGTTCGCCGCAGGGCCTTGGATTCGTGAATACGTTCTCGCTGTTCGTGAACTCTGGCGATGCTGGCAAGAAGGAGATCAGCCATCTCATCACGGTGACCGTTACGACATAAGCCTCATGGTTCCTTTATTTGACCCTGGCCCGATCGAACACCCTGCAATACCGATTACGTTAGCTGCAGTTAAACCTTACATGTGTGAGGTAGCCGGTGAAGTAGCTGACGGTGTCCGCCCACATCCGATATGCACACCCAAATATATTTCAAGCGTTATGGTTCCAGCCATTGAGCGTGGTTGCCATAAGGCAAACAGGGATTCGAAAAATATTGATATTTCAGTCGCCCCGCTCGTGGCTACTGCTGCAAACAATCAACTTTTAGCCGCTCGTATTGAAGAGGTAAGAGCCCGTGTAGCTTTTTATGCTTCGACTCCTGCATACCGTCCCGCTTTTGCGATAAATGGTTTAGAAGATTTATGTCTAGAACTGTCGCACTTATCGCGAGAACAGAACTGGGATGACATGCCTGCGCGAATCACAGATGAAATCTTGTACGAATACGCATGTGTCGGAACTTACGATGAGATCGGACAGGTGATATCGAATCGTTACAACGGTTTGGTTTCCTCTACTGAATTTTCGATACCGCTGGAGACACCAGATGACCACGATCTTCTAAAAGATCTCATCAGCTTCCTGCAATAACGACTTCGTTCTAGACATACCCGTGCCTATAAAGCGTTCAACACCAGCGGCGCTAACGATGGTCTAAGACATATAACCGTACTAAAGTTTGTTGAAGTCCAGACACGAGGGGAATTCGAATGAAATTTGGAATGCTTTACGAACTTCAACTACCGAAACCATGGGATCAGGAATCCGAACTCAGGCTTATTAACGAAGCTACCGAGCAAATAATTTTAGCTGACCAAATCGGCATCGACCATGCCTGGGCTGTCGAGCACCATTTCCTCGAAGAATACTCTCATTGTTCAGCCTCTGATGTTTTCCTTGCTTCTCTAGCAGCGCAAACAAAACGTATTCGAATCGGGCTCGGAATCCGTCAAGTTATTCCTAACTACAACCACCCATCTCGAACAGCGGAAACCGTAGCAATGCTCGACCTTGTCTCAGGAGGGCGAGCAGAGTTTGGAATCGGAGAAGGGGCGACGAGGCTTGAGCTTCATGGTTACGACATTAACGCTCGTCGCAAAAGAGAACTTTCTTTAGAAGCCGCCGAGCAGATCGCCAACATGATGGTGATGCAACCTTATCCGGGCTACGAAGGTGAGGGATTCTCGATGCCGTGTAGGAATGTTGTTCCAAAGCCGTTGCAAAAACCACACCCACCTATGTGGATCGCTTGCACTAACAGAGGCACCATCGAAGTAGCAGCACGTAACGGCTTAGGCGCTCTTGCGTTTAGTTTCGTTGATCCTGATGAGGCCAAGACTTGGGCTGACACTTATTACGACATCATTAAGAGCGATGAGTGCATTCCAATTGGGCATACCGTTAATGCTAACTTGGCGATGGTCGCTGGCTTCTCTCTTCATGAAGACCCTAGGGAAGCTATGCGGCGAGGACAAGATGGTTTTCAGTTTTTCCGTTATGCCGTCAATGCTCTAGTGGCCAACGAAACTCGACCAGGGCGCAGTAACTTGTGGGGCGAATATGAGGAGCTCCGAGGGGAAGACCTTCCTTTGATTGGAGCACCCGGGATAGGAACCCCTGATGATTACACGGCATTAGTTAAAGACTTTGAATCAGCTGGCGTTGATCAAGTCATATTTTTGCAACAAGGTGGAAAGAACGAACATAAACATATTTGTGAGAGTCTTGAGCTTTTTGCGGAGAAAGTACTTCCCGAATTTGCGCCTACTCGCGATGAACGAGTCGCAGCAAAAGATGCTGAGCTAGCGCCTTATATAACCGCAGCGTTAGCTAGAAAAGAATACATGCAGCCGCTAGCCGAGGATGAAATTCCAATTGTTTCGCCTTCCCAGGCTCGTGAATCTTTCTATGTAAAACAATAAATTGCACACTCTGAGAAGTTTTAAGTGTGTATCTGGCGTCTATTCCCGTAGCCTTTAAGTAGACGAAGTCGACAGCGGCTTCAATTTTATATATGAGGAGGGCCCAGTGGCCCAAGGTACTGTGAAGTTTTTCAACTCAGAGAAGGGCTTCGGTTTCATTTCTCGAGATGATGGCGAAGACGTTTTCGTACATTATTCAAATATTGAGGGGGACGGTTACCGTTCCCTTGAAGAAGGCCAGGCCGTTTCTTTCGATATTGGTCCTGGACGTAAAGGTGATGAAGCTCAGAACGTAAAAGCTGTATAACCTGAACAACAATTAGCTACGAAGCAGCCGGTAGAGCTTACTTAGTTTAGCTCTACCGGTTGCTTCGTTTGTTATTTAAGTCTTTTTTCGAGCCAGGCATTTATGTCTTGGCGAGCTTTCCGCGCTACAGCGGCTTTTCCAGCGAACCCGTCAAATCCATGTGGAGCTCCTGAATAAACATGCAGTTCTGTATCGACTCCGCACTGGTTCAATCTTTGGGCGTAAAGAATATCTTCGTCGGCGAAACCATCTAAGGTTCCGACCATTATATACGTCGGTGGTAGCCCGGAAAGATCATTTTCTCGTGATGGGGCAGCGTAAGTTGGAACGTCATTCGTTCCAAATAGATTCCCTAGATAAGAGCGCCATCCGAATTCGTTGGACTCAGGGTTCCATATAGGTACGTCCCAGTTCGCAGTAACCGAAGTGCGTTTGTCATCAAGCATTGGGTAAATGAGCAGTTGGTAGTCAACGCTCATTTCAGCTCGGTCCCGCACAAGTAGGCCCAGAGCAGCAGCTAAGCCAGCTCCGGCGCTCGGCCCGCCGATTCCTATCCGGGTACTATCTACACCAATCTTTTCTCCATTGTTCTTCAGCCACTTTAGTCCCGCATAAGCATCGTTTAGTCCTGCTGGGTAAGGGTGTTCTGGCGCTAACCGGTATTGAACGGCAACTCCTGTTAGGCCGAAACGTTGACACCAACGGTCGAATCTAAGATCATCTTGTTCCGGGGTTCCTAAAACATATCCGCCACCGTGCATCCAGAACAGGCATGGTTGAGATTCGCTGCTATCTGCGTTTTTGTGGACTCTCAAACGGATGTCAGCCTCGCCTGGGGGCCCAGCAACATAAATATCTGTTCTCGTTACCTTTGAGGAAAGCTCGACTTCATCACCTTGATTTATTCGGGAAGCTCGAACTGATTTAAGCGTTTTTGCGTTAATCGTAGCGAAAGGCGGTGACTTAGCCAGAGCATCACGGACCTCAGGATCATAGTAAGGCTGAATATTCATATCTCTAACGTAGAAGGATTTAAGATTTCATGGGTCATTAATACGAAAACAGGTTAATTTCTTATCATGAAACCTCTTGATGGCATCCGAGTACTCGACTTCACCAGAGTTGTTGCCGGCCCGCTCGCTACTCGTATTCTTGCTGACCAAGGTGCGGAGGTCATCAAGGTAGAGCCGCCCGAAGGTGATTTGAGTCGAACCTTTCCGCCTTCCCTTCCAGATGACATAACCCCATATTTCGCGCAGCAAAATGCAGGTAAGTACTTTTGCTCTTTCGATTTGTCTCAGCCGGATAGTCCTTTACTTCTTAAAGAGTTGGCAGCCACGTGTGATGTAGTAGTTGAGAATTTTCGTCCGGGAGTAATGAAAAAATTTGGTTTAGATGCCGAAACGCTTAGAGCTGATAACCCAAAGCTTGTCTATTGCAGCATTACGGGCTTCGGCCAGACCGGCCCTTGGGCGAAGCGACGAGCATATGCCCCAATCGGACATCTCGAATCGGGACTTCTCGAATACGAACGACGAAAAATCCAACGACCCACCAAGCAACCTGCTCTTGTGCTCGGGGACTCAGTTACTGCTCTATCTGCTGCATCTGCTATTAACGCTCTTCTTGTTCAGGTAGCGCGTCAGGGGATCGGTGGCCATCTAGATGTTTGCATGGTCGAGTCGCTTGTCTATGTTCAAGAGTGGGTATCAACTGAATTGGCAGGCGGCTGGGACACCACGAATGCTGGAGCCTGCCAAGGTGCGCCTATCCTAGAGCTTCCAGATGGTCAAACTTGGGGATTAGCGGGAGATCCAGTCGCTTGGTTCGCTGATCTCGCAAAAGCTATGGACCAACCAGAACTTATAGATGACCCCCGTTTCGCTGATCCTATAGTTAGAGAATCAAACCGATCGTTAATAACTGAGCTGCTGACCGAGTGGGCTGCGAGCTTTTCGAGTTTCGAAATATTTTTAACTAACTTGGAAAGCAAATCGCCGTTTACCGCCGCAAAGTTAAAGTCGATTGATGAGTTAGCTGTTTCGGAATGGGCACAGCATCGTGATCTTATAGCTGAGACAAACACGCATCTCAAAATTCCGGCTAGGCATGCCAGTGGCGCCGGCATCGGAACTACTGGTCGTGTTGCCTCATTAGGAGCAGACAACGTGACTGTTTTGTCTCAGATGCTCGGCTACTCGGAAGACAAGATCCGCTCCTTACAGGCCAACGGTGCTTTAGTTGTTGCCGGAGATCACTAAAGTGTGCTGCTATCCGCTAAAAAGTTTGGCCGAATGAGATAAAATTGGGTCAATAGTTAGCAGATAAAGTAGTTCCAGTGTTTAATTCAGGAATGAACAACTTGATTTTAGCTGTTGTAGCTTTCGCCCTAATTGCGATTAAAATTAAAGTTATTCTCTGGACCATCCGCAGATAAAAATTGGGGCTTTCTCTTCAACTTAAAGAACAGTTTGGAAATGTTTTAAGTCCACTTAACGAGCTTTCATGCGATTGTGTTTGTCTGCAACTCGCAAAAAATTGTGTCCAAAAATATTTAGACATGCTTAGTTTTTATTCGTGGGTAGCTGATCCTGGTTCCACATAGATCGGGCCGGCAGCAGGTACGACACCCTTTATGTTTCCTTCGATTTCGTCTATCACCGTTCGTAATTCTTTGAGTGGTAGCTGCCCATTAAACTCAACTTTCACACCAACTAAGACCTCTTCTGGCCCTAAATACTGTGTTCGAATATGTATCAGCCGTTTAACTCCGGCAGTTTCCTCAACTGCTCGAATTACCGACTCATTATCTCGGTAGGTAAGTCCTTCTCCTATCAAAAGGCTTTTCATTTCTACAGCTAATGCAGCCGCTATCGCCGCTAGAACAACACCTATAGATAGCGTTCCTATACCGTCCCAAACAGGCGCCTCAAATATGACAGCGATTCCTAGGGCTACCATTGCGAGAACTAAACCTAGAAGCGCACCCAAATCTTCTAGCAACACAACCGGTAATTCTGGTGTTCGGGATTGCCGAATGAACCTGTACCAAGAGGAGGTGCCCTTAATCAGTCGAGATTCAACGATGGCTAATCTGAACGAGAAGCTTTCTAAAACAATTCCTAAAGATAGAACACTGAACGCCCAGATTGGAGCATCTATTTCATGAGGGTGTCGTATCTTACTGATTCCTTCATAAATTGCGAAAGTTGCTCCAATAGCGAAAATAACAAGAGCGACTATGAAGGACCAAAAGTATCTTTCTCGGCCATAGCCGAATGGATGTCTATCGCTAGCTTCGCGACGAGATAGCTTGCCGCCTAACAGCAACAACGCCTGGTTACCCGAATCTGCTGCAGAGTGAATTGCTTCAGCCAACATCGAAGACGCGCCGGTGAAGATAAACGCCACGAATTTCGCCACAGCGATCCCCATATTGGCGAACAATGCAGCTACCACGGCTCGTTTTCCACCGTTAGCCGACATTAGAACTCCAACTCTTGCACATACGTGATGATATCTGCCTTCATCTCTATCTGGCAGGGCAGAGGACTAACCCACAATTTAGTTTGAATTCTCTTCTTGTATTTTACTGCCGAATTTTGCGCTTATCCGCTTAAGCGATTCACACCGAAACAGTTCTTCATCATCAGTTTTCGTGAGTTTTACTGATCAAGCAGAAAAGTCGTATCGCTAGCTTCAGCAAACTTCTTCAACCGGATCAGCCTCAATCAGAGAAGTAGCGCCCTCAGGAGTAATCAAACGAGAACTCAACGGCGCAGCCAACGCAACTTCTTCAACCGGATCAGCCTCAATCAGAGAAGTAGCGCCCTCAGGAGTAATCAAACGAGAACTCAACGGCGCAGCCAACGCACAACTATCAGCTGGTTCTGCGTCTACTTCTACCTCTGTGCCAGTCAGGACTGGCTCATCCTCGGTTACAGAGACCGTTTCGTCAACTGCACCTCGCTCGACAAAAGCAGCTAACGCTGCTTTAGCTGTGCTAGTTCCCTCGCCAGATCCATCATTTGAATTTTGAAGATAACTTACAAAAATTTCTAACGCTGCCGCTGCTTCAATGGTGACAGTCCCCTCGCCAGATCCATCATTTGAATTTTGAAGATAACTTACAAAAATTTCTAACGCTGCCGCTGCTTTGGGGTCAATATCATCTAGGGCAATTGTCTGAGCTACCTCGGAGTCATTTTCAATAATCGAAGAGTTAGATTCTGGCCACAGCAGGAAGGCTCCAACGATAACTGCGACCAAGGCGACAACTGCGGCTGTCGCTGCCAAAGATCGCCCTTTACCTTTTCGATCCGGTTTATCGTCACTGGATTGTTGGCTCGGCTGAGGTTGGTCACTGCGCGCCGCAACACATGTTTCACAAGCACACAGACGGGAAATACTGGAAGTGTGCTCGTTTGAAGAAGTTGGCTTGTCTATTGGTTCGTTCATAATTCAATCGCTGAGGGCTAGAGCTTCAATGGTATGACAAGTTGGGTTCTGTTTCATCTTAAAAGGGCAACAGATCTGATTCCGGGTTAAGAATCATATGCAGCTTTTTCTCGCTGCTAATAGATTGCTAGGTCCTAGAAGCGTTCATTTCCTCGATTAGAGGTGCTTTCTCTTGATTGCAAAGTGGTCATCGGTCACGTTCGCGACCTGAGGAACACCTCACTCCTTAGATTAATAACTACTTTCATGAGGAGAAAAAATGAAAAAAATAACAGTTCTAGCCAAAAAATTTCTTGATACACGATCAAACAATTTCTTCCATATCGAGACTCGGCCATGACTCAACTTTTAGTAGACCAGCAGAACTTAGCTCCTGTTCGTGCAACAAATTTGCAGGTTGGACAGCATCTAGTCCGAAGCTTTGACGAAGTTTTAGCTATTCATGCGATTTACCAAGATTGGTCCATCAACGAAGTGAAACTTGTATTGAGAGCCGATGACGGTCATTTCAAAAGAGAAGTAATCAGCAAAGAATCTTTACTGCTCGTGCTGGCTGCATAAGTAACCTGACAGCATTAATTTGCAAACAAAAGTTCATCTATTAGTTGGCGTTGCACAGTCATGTCGTTTGGATCGACTGCCCAAGTCGGAGGCTTGACGCACATGGAATCTGCCTTTGAACCCAACTCTTCTAAAGCTTGCCCAACGTCATCTGCTGTGCCACACAGTGCGAACGTTTCTGCCATCTCTACAGGCACCAAATCTACGCAATCTTGGACAGGCTTATTGCGTCTAGCTTCCACGAGAGATTTTGCTATATCACCAAATCCGTGATCATCAAAATATGAATGGTAACTGGGGATTCCTGCGTAGAAGGCGACATTTCCTCGAGCCCTCAACGCCGCCTGTCGCCGATTTGTGTCTATTGACGCTGTAAGCCAGAGCTGCACGTGGATATCTGATATTTCTCTGTTAGCCAGTTTCGCTCCTTTCGAAAGCGCTTTTAGGGCGTGGTCAAAAGTCCACTCTCGAGACCAAATAGGATGACCTATCAATCCATCTGCTGTTTCGCCAGCAAGCTCGCATAAACGTTCTCTCAAAGCGGCAACCCATACTGGAATTCGTGTTGTCTTGGGACTAAATGTGGGAACAAGCGATTCGAAAGACAACGAATAGTGTTCACCATCAAATGGAGCGATTGTCGTCGATTGGGTTATGGCTGCTTCATTAACCTGTCGCACGATTTGAATCAGTTCACGCATGCGCCCTATCGGCGGACTGAATCTTTCGCCATAAAATTTTTCGTTCCATATCTGAGGAGCGGTCCCGAGTCCTAAAACAAAGCGGCCTTCGCTGAGTTCATCTAATTCAATTGCGGCACACGCTGTCTCGAAAGGGGATCTTACGAAACCCATTGCGATGCCTGATTCTATTCGCAGACTCGTGTTTGCCGCTGCGACTGCCAGCGCTGCCCAAGGAGGTCCATAAACCTGGTTAACTATCGCTCCGGTATAGCCTTTTGCCTCTAAACGTTTGGCATTGCTAACTATTTCCGTTGCTGTTCCTTTCGGAAGCGGCGCCCAGAATTCCATTGCTACCCTTTCTTATCCGGCATGCCAGAAGGTAAGTGATAGTTCACATTTATTAATATTTTTGTAGTGTTTGCTGTTGCTAGATAAACATGCCAGTAGCGATTAGCTCAGCTGCTTCATCCTCAGTATGGCCTAAAATTCCGGTGAGAATTGGGAATAAGTGTTCACCAAAAGTTGGTGCTGCCCACTTAGCCGAACCTGGGGTCCTGGACAAATGTATGGGGTTCTCCTCAATCCATGTTTGTTCCCATTTTTCGTGGGCAACTTGAGCGAATGCCCCTCGATGCTTCATCTGCACGTCGTTTACAACATCAGGTGCATACAAAACACGGTGAGCAGGAACACCTACTTTTTGAAGCTCGAATTCAGCCTTTTCACCAGCTAGCAGGCCGGCCCAATCACCGATTACAGAATCAATCTCATCATGTCTATCGACCCGTTCGGAAAAACTTAGGCCAGCTAAGTCATTACGACCCAAGAGTTCAGCTAATGCCCACCATTGCTCATCGTTCTCGCATGCAAGCGCCAACCACTTATCTTCTCCTGCGACGGAATAGGCTCCATGTGGCGCCATATTCGCGTCACGATTTCCAATTCTAGTTCCTCGAACACCATTGACTTGTTGGTCTAAGAAGCCAGGCGATAGCAAATGGACAGCCCCTTCCATCTGCGAGTAGTCAATGTACTGACCTTCTCCGGTATGGTCTCGATGATCGAGTGCTCCAAGGATTGTGGCTGCAGTAAAACGAGGAGAAATAAAGTCAGAATAAGCAGCAAACGGTCCGCAAGGCGCTCGATCCGGCCAACCGCCGAATGGGTAAAACCCTGCGACCGATGCGCCAATATTTCCAAAACCAGAAATATTTCGTAATGCTCCGGTCTGGCCCATCAAAGACGTAGAAACCATAATCAATTTGTCATTAATTTTTTTTAGATTGTCATAACCAAGTCCTATACGATCTATGACTCCGACTGAATAGGACTCGATTAAAACATCAGCCCACTTTACGAGCCCCTCCATAATTTCCTTAGATTCTGGCCTCCTCAGGTCAATAGCTAAAGACATCTTTGAAGCGTTGATGCTGTGGTAGCTCAAAGAATTCTCGGCTCCCGGCTCATCGTTCATGAATGGCCCAGCGCCGCGCATAATGCATGGCTTAGATTCAGACTCAATCCGGATAACTTCCGCACCGAAATCGGCCATCATTCGCGCTGTGTAGGGACCAGCTATTGCCCATGTCAGATCAAGTACTTTGACACCCTCCAGTGGCGCTCCGGACCAACTTTTGGATGCGTTGACAGAAATAGCCGGTACTCGATTCTCATCTGACTTTAAAATTTCGTTAGCATGCTGATTTAATTTTGGAGGGGCTACATCGGCAATCATTGGAGTTCGCATTGGACGCGATACAGGGCCCGGATATTTTAAACCTTCGATATCGCTCCAGTAATCACGGTCAAGGAAATGATCTAAATCAAGTAACTCATCGGTCTCCATCACCGGAACAAGAATTAAATTTCGACTCAACGATCCAGCCAACAACTCGGCTTTCGTTTTTGTAGCGATGAAGTCTTGAAGCACCTCTCCTCCACGATTGAGGAGTTCTGGTGCTTTAGGATCAGAAGTTAGCTGAGCTCCGAAACCAACCCAGTCGACATCACACAATTCCTCAGGGCACATACCCTCTTCTTCAACCCACTTGAACAGTCTGATCGTGTAAGGGCCTACCGTCGGGCCTACTAGAAAGACGAGATTCACAAAACCGTCTTTGGCTTTGTAGACGACCCGCAGCGTTATTGGACCTATTTCCATGCCTCCCGATAGCCGTTTCGTCGAAGGGGCATCAACAAAAGGGTAAAGCATTTGAAATTGTGTAGCGCTCAAATAGCTTTGCTGAGCTGAGATGTCAGCTTGCTGACCGAGACCTGAGCGATCTCGCTCTCTGAGACCGAGAAGGATCGCACATAGCGCATCCCCTGCCGCAAAATGCCATGTTTGGGGCAACGACAGCCGAACAGGCGCACGATCACGGTCTCCCGTTAGACCCATGGTTCCCGAAGCGGCAGTATTCGTTATATCAGTTCCAGCCCAACCAGCTTTCGGACCAGTAGATCCGTACGGTGAGATAGAAGCGGTTACTAAATGTGGATGTCGTTTGCACAATCCTTCAATATCAATTTCTTGAGCTCCACTTTCAATCAACGCATCAGCACCGGCGGCTAAGGTCTCCAACGCTTCTCTTCCCGCATCAGTGGCTAGGTCAATAATAATCGACTTTTTACCACGATTATACGCAGCGTAGGTCAATGACTGTTCTTCCTTCGGCCCGTCTAAGTTAAAGGGGCCTTGACTACGAGATCGACTACCTCCTGGTGGTTCGACAGCTATAACTTCGGCACCCATTTGCGCCAAAATCATCCCACATAGGTGCCCACGGTCATCTGTCAGATCTAGAACTCGATAACGCTTCAACACTTTTATCCCCTCTGCGTTTAATGAGTTTTCTCTATCGCCCCAAGGACACTGTCTCACCTGGACCAGTCGTTGAACAAACGCTTTGAAGGGATATCAAATTAAATTCTGAATAACGGACACATCTGACTATTTTCTCTATCCGCTCATTTTAAAGTCGGTTAGTCTTAAATCAATGATAATAACCCTTCGAAACCGGTCAGCTCAGAATCCCCTGAGGCGCCCTCGGAACCATGAAACTCTGCAACTGTGTTCCGACCATAAAGCTTTTTATCATCCTAGATGGCTTTGAATCCGGCGCTGCGTTTTGGACTATTTGACCAGGTAGAGCACCCTGGTTCAGGCTCCATAGCCGATATTTATCGCGACCACATTGCTCTGGCCGTTAAAGCCGATTCGGCAGGGTTCGAGCATTATTTCAAATCAGAGCATCACCATGTGCCTCTTGATGCAGCTCCTAGCGTAGGTGTCTTCCTGGCTGCGCTCAGTCAAATCACTTCACGCATCAAGTTAGTGTCACTTGTCCATCTCCTTCCCTTCTACGAACCGATGCGCTTGTTTGAGGAACTGTGCATGTTGGACCAACTATCTGCAGGCCGAGTCGAGTTTGGGTTTGGTAAAGGGGTGAGTCCCCCAGAGCATCTTTTGTGGAATATCGATCGGAACGAAGTTGAAGCAAGAACGGAAGAATCACTTCAAATTATTTTGAAAGCAATGCACCAAGTAGGAAACGAAGGACTAGGAACGTTATTCAGCTTTGAAGGAAAATTTTGGACGTACTTGGATGCCCCTCTTGAACTAAGCCCGTATCAAACACCTCATCCTCCTCTATGGCGTCCTGGAACCCTTGCAACAGCAGCCAAACTTGGCGTAAGTACATTTGTTCCAGGACCAGTAGAAGTTGTCCTAAAAAAAATTGGTGAACATCGGCAACTTGTAGAGCCCGGGCTTTGTCCTACACAACAACCAATATTGTCTCTTTTGCGGAGGGTGGTCGTCGCTTCGACTGACAAGGAAGCAGAACACACCGCCCGTTCTGGTTGGGCAACGTTTGATGCCAACCTCACAAAACTTTTCCGACGTTACGATCTTTGGCCTCCTCATGTACCTAGCTTTTTGGGAGATTTTGATCAAGCAGTAGCTACCGACTCTTTGGTCTTCGGGTCTCCTCAAAAAGTCAAAGAGCACTTTGTTCATATCTCAGAAAACATTCCGGGTGGATATGTGACTATTTGCCCGTCATTTGGCGACATATCAGGCTTCCAGGCGCAGCAAACTCTTGATCTTTTTATAGAAAACGTAATGACGGACCTAAGCTAAACGAATTACCCAGTCGCAGCGCAGACTTAACTATTTGTCTGGTGACAACTCTCTAGAATAAACAGGGGCGAAACCCTTTAGCTAGCTCTATATTATTTATTGAAATACGTAAGGTTTCAGTGAGTCTTGAGCAGCTATACGGTACTTATGCCAATTCCCGCCGCCGTAGTAGGCCAAACTGCCAGGCTCAGCGTCACCATGCCCGTTGTAATAAGAAATACAGTCCCTCAATGGAGCAGTTCCGATATCTGCCACTCGGCAATGTTCCGCATACATCTCTTCTGATTCTTCCGTAACATCAACGACTTGGATTGCTTTGTCTCGCATAGACGTGAGCATCCAGATGATGTAGTCACCGTGCTGCTCAATTGCATCGGTGAAGTTGAAACTCCCGCCACCGCCTTGTGGCCCTGAGACAATGAACAAATTAGGAAATCCTTTGCTGTGAAGCCCTAAGAATGTTTTTGTTCCTTTAGATTTCCATTTATCGCTGAGGGTTACTCCATCGCGTCCTTTGATCATATTGAATGTTGATGTTGCCATCCACTGAAAGCCTGTGGCATAGATCAACACGTCGAGGGGATACTCGACTCCATCGTGCACCACGCCACGCTCGTTGATTTCACTGACTCCTAGAGGAGCTGTATCTACTAGCGTCACATGAGGCAGATTAAAGGTAGGAAGGTACTCATCATGAAAGGTCGGGCGTTTGCAGCCGTAGGGATAATAAGGCTTTAGAGCTTCCGCTGTTTTTGGATCTTCCACTATGGCATCGACTCTGGCTCGAATCTGCTCCATAATCCGGAAGTTGGAGTCGAGTTGCCTCTGGATCAATTCTTCTTGACTTAACCGTTCAGAATGATTTTTTCGTTCTTTGAAATCATCTACTTTGCCTGCTAGGTAGTCATCATTGGCTTTGATGGCTGTTCGACCTGCCGAGATTCGAGCAAACCTCGCTCGCCTGGCTTTAGCCCAGCCGGGTTCGGTAGCCCATTCAGTCATTTCTTCTTCGGTAGTAGCTCGTTGATCTCTAACGTCTATCGAGGATGGGGTTCGTTGAAACACGCAAAGGCTTCCGACTGTTTTCGATAACTCCGGAATTGCCTGGACAGCAGTTGCTCCTGTCCCGATGATGCCAACTCTTTTGCCTTTCAGATCTACATGGTAGTTCCAACGAGAGGTGTGAAATGAATCTCCAGCAAAGGTTTCCATTCCTTTGATCCGAGCGAGTTTGGGGCTGGTTAGGATGCCATTCGCCAAGATGACATAACGGGCGCGCATCGCGTCCCCTCGGTCTGTTTTCACAGTCCACCGTTCTGTGTGCTCATCCCATTCGGTGGACTCGACAGTCGTATGGAATAACGCCCGATCGTAGAAGCCAAAAGTTTCAGCCATCTTCTGGCAGTATTCGAGAATTTCGAATCCGGACGCAAACTTCATCGTCGGGAAGTAATTCATTTCCTCCAGCAGCGGGAGGTAGCTGTAGGATTCTACGTCACAAGCAATTCCGGGGTAACGGTTCCAGTACCACGTACCTCCTACGTCACCGCCTTTTTCGCAAAAACGGACATCTTCGAATCCAGCTTCGCGGAGTTTATGCCAAAGCAACAGACCAGCGAACCCGGCGCCGATTACTAGGATTTCGCACTCGTCAGATAGTGTTTCTCGTTCAACTGGTGGTTCCGAATAGACGTCTTCTAAATATTTGCTGAAATCGCCTTCCATGGCCATGTAGTCAGCTGCGCCACGCCGGGCTTCTTTAAACTTGCGATACTTAGCTTGTTCCTCAGCATCGAAAACAGCGCCAACAGGCTCAGGTGGGAGGGTTTTTAGACTTAGATTCTCGTTAACTGAGTAGCCTTGACCAGCTATCTTGCTGCTAGCTTTTGCTGCTCGCGTGTTGAAACTCTTCAGGCCTGTTTTGGGATCAATTCTGATCGACATTTTTTTACTCTCGATTCATGAGGACGTTACACAATCAACGCCGAGGCGCGTTCACCATCTGGTGTCTCTTCTACTTCCCCCAAGATACTCTCTTGGTCGACACTCATGCACCCAGGTCTTCTCTCAATCTAAATTTTTGAATTTTGCCGGAGGGAGTTCTTGGCATTTCAGTCATCAACACTAACTCTTCTGGCCAAAACTGTTTTGCTGTTCCTAAATCTTCAAGAAATTCGCTTATCTGCGACAAAGTTAAGCTTGTGCTCGATGAACTCACAACAGCACAGGCACGTTCACCAAGGCGCTCGTCGGGGAGGCCAATAATCGCGACCTCATCAACTGCGGGATGTCGCAAGATCAGGCTCTCGATCTCAGCGACTGGAATATTCTCGCCACCACGGATCACAATGTCTTTCGTTCGCCCAACTATTCGGATACCTCCGTCAGAACGAAGTCGGGCTATATCTCCTGTATCGAACCAATCTTTTTCTGGAGTTGCTGCTGCATAGAGGTCTTCGCGATGGAAATATCCTAAAGCTTGGCTAGCGCCCCGCGTCTGGAGGTTCCCTGCCTGTCCAACTGCATCAACCTCCCCATCGTCGCTCATTAACCGAATTTCCATCCACTCGACTGGTGTCCCATCTGAATTAGAAACCAACTCAACTGAGTCTCCTGGCCGGGTACTTGTTACAACCATATTTTCGGTCATACCCCATAGAGCTATTAGCTCCGCTCCCAAAAATTCTCTTGCCTCTTCTACAACTTTGGGAGGAATGGCTGCGCCTCCGCAGATGAAAAATTTGAAAGACGAAAGGTCTCGAATACGGCGACGTTGAGCCGCCACCATATCCATCGCGAATGCCGTAGCAGAAAGAGTCCAAACAATTTTTTCGGTCTCAACGGCATCGAGCATCTGGCTAGCGTCCCAAACATCCTGGTAGACGACTTTCATACCCATTGATAGAGGCTTGAGCATGCCATAACAAAATCCTGTTTGGTGTGCCAGCGTCGATGCCATGAAACAAACATCATCGGAATCAAGTCCATACAGCTTGTCTATAGCCTGCGCTCCAGAAAAAACTGTGTTGTAGGAATGCAAAACGCCCTTTGGCTCGCCTGTCGTACCTGAGGTGAATTGGATCTCCACTAAATCATCAGATGCTGGCAGCCGGTTAGCAAGTTCTGTTGAGAGATTGGGGTCTTCTTCCCAACATCGGGTAACAAAATGCTCTTCGAAGCTAATCGAATCTACGCGATCAGATCCTACGACAACGACATGCTCAAGAGTCGGAACTGTCTCCCGGAGCTTAAGTGCCATCGCTGCATAGTCAAACCCACGATAAACGTTTGGGACCACCAGAATTCTGCTCTTAGTTCGCCCCAAAATAAATTCAATTTCGCGTGACCTAAAAATTGGTACTAACGGGTTAGCGATTGCGCCCGCTCTCATTATTCCGTACATGAGCGCCGGAAATTCCCAGGTGTTCGGTAACTGAACCGAGACAGCTTCATCTTTCTCTACACCCAGATCAATTAATGCTGCAGCGCATCGTCTGCTGAGCAGTTCAAGCTCTCCATATGTATGCCGAGCAGGCTTACCTTGTCCAGCTACATAACTGACTAATGCTGGCCTTTTCGGATCTTCTAAAGCTTTCGCTAAAAAATCATCTAATAGTGTCTCTTCGCGCCACCAACCCTTTCGATAATACTCCGCTGAGGCTAAACCTGAGACAACGCGACGACCTGGAATCATGGAAATAAACTAACTCATTACATCTGGGTCCGCTTCGCCTAGAGTCAGAACCAATATGGCGACTCCAAGTAACACTCTCGAATTCAAATCTGAAGATGACGCTTTTAATCACGGCACCGACATCGAAGACTGGTGGTTCACAGAAACTGCCTGGTTCTCATTTCATAATGTAGAACGCAACATCGGAGGGTGGCTCTACACGATGGTGCGACCAAATATTGGAACGGTCGCAGGCGGAGCATGGGTTTGGGACGGCACAGCTCACCTTCCTTGGGAAGTTCTCTATTCACAAAATTTCAGTGCACTAGAGATACCAAAAGAGTTAGACCTCCCTAATCTTGTTATGCCTACCGGAGTGTCGATCAAAGTCTTAGACCCGGGGATGGTTTACTCTCTCGGCTATGATGATCCCGGCAAATTAACTGTTGATCTTAACTTTGCTGCGCGTCAGCCACCTCGGCCATTAGGCACAGCTACATCTACTTTCGGAAAAGCTGCTCACTTCGACCAAATTGGCAACGTAACTGGTCATATACAAGTCGCGGGCGAGAAAATCGAAATTGATTGTTGGTCGATGCGGGATCGGACTTGGGGACGAAGGCCAGAAAATCGTCCGAGGCAAGCTGGTTACGTTACAGGCGCAGGGCAAAACGGTGCAGGTTTCTTGGCAGTGAGCAATACAAAAGATGGGATGGACCGAATCGCTTACGGGTTTGTTCAACGAGAAGAAACACAAGTCAGTTTTCTGGATGGACAGCGTGAAGTAGTGCGTGACCCAACTCATGGTTGGGTTGATGAAATTCGGATAGAAGCAGTGGACGAAAATGGTGACTCTTTTACCGCTGTTGGGAAATCAACAAACCGTATAACCATTAACCGCCAAACTTTTATCGACGTGAATAGCGTCATTAGGTGGGAACTGCAAAATGAAGACTCAGGGAAAGTGTGGTGGGGAGAAGATCAAGATATGTGGCCCATGCACCGGTGGTCTGAAGCCAATAAGAATAAAGATTGGAGCATCAAGTAATGACTCTGACATCTAGCGATATTTTGAAACGCTTAGCAGACACGATACGTAACGATATCGGCCCAGCTGTTTCAGATGAATACATCAGGACTCAGGCTTTTATGGCTTCAGTAATCCTCAGTAAATTAAGCAAACAGCTCGACTTAGAAGCGGCCCATAATTTGGCTGAAGAAGCTGATGTTGAGGAGCTGAAACTTCGACTTCAGACAGTCCTGAGCGACTCTCCCCCGTCAGTCCAATATCAGTTAAACAATTTTTTGCAACAAAGCCATATTATGCCTCTGACATCACTCCTTACGGCGCTCCATGAATGGGGTGTCAATAACTCAGAAGCTTCCGATGCCCTTGGGTTAATCCGCCCGGTACTTCGAGCAGACATTGACCGGCGGATGGAAATTGCAACATGAGCAAAAAACCGACCGCGGAAGTATCAGCTGACGACCTCGAGATAATTATCAGCAACTATTTAGCCAAGCGACTAGAAGTCAGTGGCAATGTAAGTATTTCAGATCTGACGCGAATCGCTGTTGGTTGGTCCCACGAAACATGGCTTTTTGATGCTGACTGGCTAAATAACGATGGCGAACATCAACGCTTAGAACTTTGCCTGCGGCGTGATCCAGGGAATGCTCTACTGAGAGAAGCCTCTGATCTAGAGGAACAATTTAAAGTATTGAAATGCCTTGAAAAAACCGATGTACCGTCGCCAAAAGCTTATTGGCTAGAACTCGACTCTGGAACTCTGGGCGCACCTGCTCTCATCATGGAAAAAATTCCTGGAGAATGCCCTAGCCCTTGGCGTAAAGAAGGTAGAAAATTTTATACTGATGCTGCCAAGCGTGAGGTGTTACCTAAAAGTTTCGTAGATGCACTTTGCTCTATCCATAATGTTGATTGGAGATCATGTGGGCTTGATTTTCTTGGAGTCCCTGCAATGGGCAAAGACTTTGCTTTGGCAGAGATCGCTAAATGGCAAAGTCTCATCACTGATTCCGCTCACCCTGGTCACCCGATTTTGGCCGACCTTATAGGTTGGCTGATAAGCAACGCCCCATCAACTGAAAGGCTGACTTTAGTTCACGGAGCCTATCGCACAGGAAATGTTCTCATAAAATCTGACAAAGTATCCGCAGTGCTTGATTGGGAGCTTCAAGTCATTGGTGATCCCATGTATGACGTGGCTTATATGCTCACTGAACTCAACCGTGAAGACACTGATCTTCTTTCAAACGTTGTACCGAGAGATCTATTCTTCAGGAGGTACGAAGCCAATACCGGAATCGAGATTGACGAAGATAAGTGCCGCTATTTCCAACTTTTGTATGCGATGAGGTCGGCAGCTTTTTGGATGAGTGCTGCTGGACTCTACGCTCAATCAAAAAACACAGACCTGCGTCTCGCCAGAACCGAATGGTCGATAACAGTTGCTCTTGAAAGAGCTGCTCAAGAACTCGGCTACTGACTACCCCGCAGGGACAACAAAATCATTTAAAATTCTTTGGCTGCGCATTAACCGCTGATTTTGTTACTGCAATATCTCCACTTTGCGAGCACAACATTGTTAGTTAGTCCTATTTAAATCTAGAACGTATTCGTAACGTCAGCGAACTGATGGGGCGAATGTGCGTACCCGGCGACAGCTTTTATTACTCTTCCTGAGTTACCTGAAAAAGCAATTCCTAAATGTGCTTTCGCTATGTGCGAAGGGTCAGCCATTCCTGAGGGCACACTTCCATCGAAAACTCGCGTCATTGGAGTTGCAACACCGCCAGGGCAGACCGCATTGATAGTTATATTCTTTCTACGTAATGATCCAGCCGAAGCTCGTACCAGTCCCACAACGGCCCATTTGGTCATACTGTAAATTGGGTCAGGCGTCCAAGGAATAAGCCCAGCGATGCTCGCTGTTACCGTTATCGCTCCTCCTCCAAGCCGGTCTAACAATGGGACTAGCGCATGCATACCTAAAGCAACTCCGTCTATATTGACGTTGGTGGCTCGATGGTAGTCTTCTAGATTCCACTCGCCTGGATCATCTGCCGTACGTGAAAAGGCAGCAGGGTCACGGAACTCAACTCCCGCATTCAAAATAGCCAGATCAAGCTTTTCTATTCCTTTGACAGCTGCAGCCCAATCGCTCGAAGAAGTTACGTCAAGCTTGACGAAGGTTCCCCCAATCTCTTCTGCTAAAACTTCCCCTTCCTTTGATGCGACGTCACACACGATTACATGAGCGCCGTCTTGAGCAGCTAAGCGTGCAGTAGCGGCTCCAATCCCTGATGCTCCACCAGTTATTAACACTTCTTTACCCTTCAACCCCCAGGTTTCAAGGTCCGGCAAATCAAGCGATGCATTAAATTGGTTGTCACTCATGATCCAAGCCTAATCTGTTTTTTCACCGCCTTCAGAGAAAACACTTCATCAGTTGCTCCCAAACTCTGAACACAATTTTTGAGCGTTCTTGCGTCATGCTGGCAACGCTAGCCGTCGATTCATAAACACTCGTAACTGTTTTTCTGTGAAATATTCTCGCCAAACTTCGGGCTCATTGTTTGGCGAGGAAACATCTTCATTCTTGAGGTGTGAACAAAAGCTGTTCTCTAAGAAGCATCGATAGCGCTTCCTCGTCTATCCCTAATTCTTTAGCTATCTCTTTTGTGTGTTGTCCTAGCAACGGCGCAGCACGATCTATCTCAGCTATACGGTTGCTGAAATGCCATGGAATCCCTGGAATAGTAGGTCTACCGGAACGCTGATGCAGTGGTCTCGAAAGCATTCCAGATGCAACCATATGAGGGTTGTCAATCCATAGATCCGATGGAGGTAATGATGGGAAAGCTGCTACTCCGACATGTTGTAGCTGGTCAGTCGCTTCCCACTTATCAAGGGTTCGCGTCCAAGTTCCAATAATTTCATCGAGCGCTTTTTCGGAAGCTTTACGGCCTTCTTCTGTTAGGAAGCGCTGGTCATTCACCAGACCATCGCCGAGCGTCTCACACAAAGCTCTCCACTCTTCGTCACTGGTGCAAGCAATTGTAACCCACTCATCATGACCTCGGCTTGGGTAGCAACCATGTGGTGCCCATTGACTATCGCTGTTTCCTGTCGGCGTCGGCGAGCAACCGGTCGAAACATACTCCATCCACATCTCACCTAAGGTCGCAGCTACCGCTTCCACCATAGAGACATCGATATGAGCAACTGTCTGAGTTCGCCGTTTTACTGCTAGCGACACGACAACTGCCCATGCCGCTGTGATCCCGGTGCATGGATCTGCAACCGCTATGCCAGTTTCGCGCGGTTCCTCATCTTTATAACCATTAGACGAATAGAGCCCTGCGGCAGCACCGCCTGAAGGCCCATAAGCCATGAACTTGGAGTTGGGTCCTGTTTGGCCAAAGCCTGATAGGGAAGCGGTAATGACTTCCGGGTTAAGGAAACGGAGCCGATCTTTACTAAACCCAAGTTTTTCCATTGTGCCAACGCCAAAATTGTCGATAACAACTTCACTTCGGCTGATAATTCGTTCAATAATTTTTTTCGCTTCCAGGCGCTTGATATCTACCCCAAAGCTTCGCTTATCTGAATTATAAATCTGAAAAGCTCCAGATGTATCGAGGTCTGTTGGCTCTTTCGGTGGGCTAAACGGTAACCGTCTAAACATGCATGGCCGAGTAGGCGATTCAAGCTTTATGACGTCGGCGCCTAAATGGCCAAGGATCTGAGTGCACAGTGGGCCAGCCCAAATCCAGGTGAAGTCACATACGGTGACACCCTGAAGAGGTCGCTGATTCTTTTGACCGCTATATATTGGATGGCTATCTGACTCACTCACTATCCAAGATTCATTGTCATGTTGACCAGGTTTCGGCGCCTCAGTGTGAATAGCCCATATCGGGTCATCACTTTTAAAACCCGGTCCTAAGAGTTTTAATTCACTTAGCGTTTTTGTGAAGAATTTACGCTCAGCTAGGTGATGATCATGGGAAAGCTGAGCCATAGTATTGAGAGGTGCTAGCGCGATTCTTGCTTCTTGTGCGGCTGGGCATATCACTTGAACTTTTTGTTGTAGGAACCATTCTGACAAGTAGACATTTAATAGATCAGCGTTCTCGCTTCGTTGCACCGTCGTAGCGAATATCTCTAAATTTCCCCAGTCTGGATTCCCCATAAAGTGCACCAGAGCTTCCCACTGGCTTTGTTCAGGGCATATAAGTTGCACTCTTCCGTCCGAACAGTCAAATATTGCCCACGGCGCTACTGTTCTAAGCCCCAGACGCGAAGGTTCTACTCCCAGATATGAGACCGCTGCTGGCGCGAACTCCGTAATTTTAGCTGCAGCAGCGAACATAGAAAAATCTATTACATCACCGATTCCATTGATCGCTGCATCTTCTATAGTGGCCAATGCGACAGTAGCTGCCATAGTACAAACGTTTAGCGTGGCGTGATGTCCAGGTGCTTTCAACGGTGGGGCATGAGGATCATCCGCAGCGGCTGGAGACAGATACCCCCAGCTAGACCCATGGATAAGGTTAATTTCTTCGCACCTATAGCCGCTGTAAGGACCATTTGCTCCAAAGGCCGTCAATGACAATATAACTAACTGCGGATTGAGGAGACTTATCTCTTCTAGAGGTAGGCCTAATGCCATTTTTGAGTTCGGTCCGTGAATTACTAAATGCGCATCAAGGGCCATATCAGAATCGCAGCTTATTTTTGAACGTTTACTTGTGTTGATCCAGTCATTTACGTTGTGGGGCCTTTGCCTCACGCTGTCATCAGTGCTTTCAACGCGAATTACATCAGCACCGAGGTCTGCAAACAGTTTGCCAACCCACGCGACTCCCAGGCCATCTGCCAGTTCGAGAACTCGTATCCCTGAAAGCCCACCCATACGCAGATCCTCTAGACGCACTCAACAGTAAGCAATTCGCATCCATCGACACTAAATACTAGGTGATCACTCGCATTAGGAAAATACGTTATGACGCTGCTGCCGGTCATCACGAACTGTCCAGCCTTGACATGGGTGTCTCTCTCATTGAGGTGGTTCGCTAGCCAGGCAACGGCATCAAGCGGATGCCCTAAAGCGTCACCGGTTTTACCCTCTCCTACAAGTTCTCCGTTTACTTCTAACTTCGTCGATCCATTTTTGAGATCAATGGCCTTCCATTCCGCAGGGCCAACGCCGATTACCACACCAGCATTCCAAGCGTTTTCAGATACTAAGTCGAAGGTGTTCAGATTTGAATAATCTGCGTTGCGGTCCTCTATCAACTCAAAAGCAGGCGAACACCTCTCAACAGCTTTACTGATGCTTTCTCTGGTATGTGGCCCAATATCAAGGGTTAGGTCCTTGTTAACGAAAACGGCTATTTCGCACTCAACCCCCATATGTAAATGTTGACTTAGGTCTACTCGAGCCGGAGCCTCGTGGACATCGTTGTCGAAAACTGCTCCAGCTAACGGGTGAGTAACTCCACAGAATTCCTGCATTGCTGTACTCGTTAGTGCCACCTTCCAGCCGGAAATACTATGGCCTCTGCCTATCAGAAGGTCATGGAAAGCGTCTTGGACAGCGTAGCCATCAGGCAAGGTAGAGCTCCTCGCAGACGAAGCTAAGGATCTATGATTGGTTAACGAATCGAGTTCCTCGAGAAACCTTTTCGCTGTTTCTTGACATTCTGCTTTGTTTAACATTTCCAGCTCTTCCATTTCTCATCAGCAACGCCGGGGGCGGAGTCGCTTGCTTGTCGAAGCCAATAGTTTTCGGAGTTAGCTTTGCTTTGGCAATTTAGCTAACCGCAATTTGCCGGTTCAGATCGACCATGTGGCTTAGATTAATCTCTTCTATCAGCATCGCGCCGCACAATATTGTTTAATTCCCATTCGAATCCCAGTTTTATGCCTTAGCGCATCTGCATATTGTTACCGTCTAAACAACTAAGCACCCACAGGAAAAAGCATGACATTCATAGCTAATACCGTCCTCAAGACACTGGGTTCAGATCGAACTCAAAGCCGCAGCTTCCATTAGATCGAAACTAGAACTTCGGTATCTATCGCATGCAAGAATTTGGTCCTAAGTTAAATCAAGCCTTGTTCGGTTTCACTTCTTAGCAGACAATGAGAACTCAATCGCCAGAGGCAGCATGCAATTTGACGCTACAAAATGTTTAGATATTGAGAGTCCGAGCATTAAGTTTCAGCCAAGCCTGTTGTTCACGAAAATCTGGGATAATTGTTTCTACATGCCTCCAGTACTTTTGTGAATGGTTGTGTTCAAGCAGGTGAGCTAGTTCGTGGACCACCAGATAATCCACAACTTCGATAGGCGCCATAATTATCCGCCAGTCGTAAGAGATGATGCCCGACACTGAGCACGAACCCCACTGAGATTTATATTCTTTGATTCGAATCGAGGCTGGTTCAACCTTCAGAAGCTTTGACCAATCAAAAGATCTCGTGATTAACGTTTCACTAGCTTTTTGCTTGTACCAAGCAGCGATCAGAGACTTAACAGTTTGTTTTTCCTCAAATTTTAGGGTTTCGCGAGGAATCTCCACATCCAGATGGCCGTCGTCGATATCTACCACGCTGCGAATTTCTTTTTTTATGCGAAGCGGGTAATCCTGACCTAAGTAGGCAAACATTTCGCCATCTGACCACGTCCGAGTTTTTTGCTTCGGTTGCTCTAGCTGAAGTCGAACAGTTTTCTCTATCCATCTGGAGCGTTCCGTTATGAAGTCGGTAATTACCCGATTACTTAGACGTTTCGGGGCGCTAACTTTTACATTTAATGGGGTCACCTCGATAGACACAGTTTTTTTTCTGTTTGTTCTAAGTATTACCAAGGGCAAATCAAATTCAGGAATCACTGGTCACTAACTTTAGTGTTGTTCGCCAAGACCTTTACGATTCTTTGTACTGCTTTAAAAAATTCGACTGCTGTTTGATAGTTGGCAATCAATTTAGTCGACAAAATCGCTGACTTTAACTAGGCTCTTAGATTAATTAGGTTAACCACTCACCGGGGGGGCGTGATGAGCCAATTACTAATAGTTCCGATGAACAACAAATCATTCGGTGCGACCGTAACAGGTATAGACATTGTGAGCCTGACAGATACCGAGTTCGCGACTGTAAATGAGGCACTTATCCAGCACGGTTTTTTGCTATTCCCTGAGCAGCATCTCAACGAGGAGAACAGCGCTGATTTTGGCAGGCGTTTCGGTGACTTAGAATTCGGCGGTCAACCGATGTCAAACCAAAAAAAGCACTCGGATGGGGCTTTGGGAGAGATCTACGATCTCCAGTCTCAATTGATGCGGACCAATGTTGGCAACGAGACTTGGCACACTGATTCAACGTATAAACCAATTTCAAGTAAAGTAGCGATGCTGTCTGCAGTTGTCGTACCTGAGTTAGATGGACAAACTGAACTAGCTGACTTACGAGCTGGCTATGACTCACTCGATGATGAGACGAAAGAACGTATAGCCGGGCTTAGCGCTTTCCATTCCACTAACTACTCTCAAGCGAATGACATCGGAGATTTCCCCGACAAAGATCAGAAAGGGCTCTACGGCGAGGTTTACCACGGTGAGGCATATCTTCGTCCGCTGATCAAGGTCCACCCAGAGACTGGGGAACCTAATTTGTTCGTTGGTCGTCACGCATTCAGTGTGCCTGGTCTAGAACGCAACGAAAGCCGCACCCTTCTTGCGTCTTTGCTAAGTCACGTCGTAAGTGATGAATCTCGCGTGTACAGCCACAACTGGGAGCCCGGAGATACCCTTTTATGGGACAACCGATGTATTTTGCACCGAGCGCGCCCCTACGATTATTCCAAGCCACGCTATCTAATTGGTACTCGGGTAGCAGGCGATCCAGCAACAGAACTTGCCTACTACCCAGAAGATTCAGAAGCTGAAATGGGAAGAGTAGCTCTCGCTGCCGAGCTAGAGCTACTTCGTTCCGAAACCAAGCACCGTATGTACGGCGCTTCGACAGCAACTTCGATGAGCGGTTAGCTCTGGACTATTTCCGACACGTTCTCGAACTAGTTGTTCAGATTCTCTTCTCTGGTGCCACGAGGATGTCTCGGCCCTCGTTAGGGCATGAGGGCCATCGTTGCCTTCAACATTGTCCAATGCGTTGTTATGGTTACCGACCAGGTCTGTGATACAGCGGTTCTCACTATTAACTGGCGTGATCGCGCTCATGTCAACGTGGCGTTGGAGATTAGTGAGGTCGCTAACCCTAACTAAGGCAGACCGAGAGCTACTGCAAACGGAGCTGTGCGAGTGCTTCTGACAGTCTCGACCTGAAGTCAATGCGGGTGCCTTCGGAATTCCCACCACCATCCATGAAAATCTCATCCACTGCGGTGGCCCGCCTTTTTGTTTCACCGCAGTGGTCAGGGTGCTACATGTACCGTTACCTTTTCGATAGACACAACTTCGTCATCATCAATACCATCTTTCCACATAAACACAGCGAATTTTGCGGCTACGTGTAATGGAGTCAACTGGTAGTGCCAAATACCCCGTCCGATGGTTACCCCCATACCTGAGCCAACTACAAAAGCTTTAATATCTGTCAGTAAAGGAGTTAAGGAGACCACGACTAGCCAGCGACCCACTTCCATAGGAATGAAAGTTTGACTTGAGAATGGATGCCTTTCGAGTTGTTCGATAGTGATGGGTGGCATGGCTGCTGCAGCATGCGTCGTAGAGAGAACAACAGGACGATTGGTAGGAGCTACACCAGTGGGAAAAGCCTGCCGTCCATAGTTTTCTGGAGTAACTATCACATCGCCATATAAAGAAAATTCTTTTGCCGTAACTGGCACCGCATCAATATTCACCTAGATTTCCACCCTTCAACGCCCGTTAACTTCACTCCAATATTGGGCTATGTCGAGACGCGACGCAATCCAAACATTCGGAAGTTTCACAACGTGGTCGAGCACTCTGAGTAAACCAGCAAACCTGTTCGGATGACCAACGATTCGACAATGCAACCCAATCGACACCATCGCTGGCTGAGTCTCTTCATCTCTAGCTAATGCATCGATTCCATCGTTTATGAACTCTGCCCATTCTCTGCTCGGCATCGTCATCATCTTGGCATCATTACTGACCAGGGAATACGGCACGACTAAATGCCGTGTTGTTCCTTGTTCAATCCAATAAGGCAAATCATCGTTGTAAGCATCCGAATCATAAACAAAGCCCTTCTGTTCAATCAGTAACTTTCGCGTATTCGGAGAAGGCCCATATCGGCAATACCAACCTTCAGGTTGTTTTCCGAGAGTCTGTTGAAAGCTACTCACCGCTAGGGCAATCTGTTCACGTTCAGATGCCTCGTCCAGAGCCCGGTGGTTCACCCATCTGTAGCCATGACTGCAAACATCGTATCCAGCATCAATGATTGCTTCAGTTATCAAGGGGTTTCTTTCTAAAGCAACAGCACAAGCAAAAATTGTTAACGGAATTTTCCGTCGCTGGAACTCTCGATGGATTCGCCAGAAGCCAGCACGACTGCCATATTCGAAAAGCCCTTCAGCAGCAAGGTCCCTGTCATTTCCGAGGTTCACGGTCGAGTCAGTTAATCGATTCTCCGTATAGCCGTCTCCATCTGGAACTGAAGGTTCTGAACTTTCTTCAACGTTGAGAACAAAGTTGATTGCTACTCGTGCCCGGTTTGGCCAATGATCGATAGGAGACTTCCCTCCATAGCCAACAAAATCTCGGATAGGCCACGAGTCCTCTGTTGTTGAACTGCTCATACTCCCCCTCAGTAGCCATCGCCTTCACGTCTTGACTACAAGCATGACACTATGCGACAAGCTTTTTTTATCTTTCTCATACAAACAGCTAGTTACTGTTAACGAACCGGACTATGACACAAACGAAAAGCTGGTGTTACGCATCAAAGCGATTTCAGGCACAAACCAAAATAGAGCCGACCCGACAAAGCTTTCCAAATCGCTGCCAGGCACGAAAGCGAACTCGTCACCTGTGGTACCTATACACTTTAACCGGATCCTTAGTGTGGCTTCTACACACTGAGGATCCACTTTATTTAACAAAACTAATCCATTGACCTTGTGTGTATCTACCAGAACAAAAAACACCAAACAACAGCCACAAAAAACCGAGCGAAGCTCGACAATGACTCAGACATCCAAGATGGGATTTCCTGTTTAGGGGTCCGGATTTTTAGTTTCAGTGGCCACGTGCCTCTATTTGTCAAAACTGGAGGTCTCTCACAACCGCAGGGACAGACCACTAGCGCATCAACTAACTTGGCCTTATGAGCAGTTTAGAACTCTATGAACGCCGAAGTTACGGCCTAGCAGTCGAGCCGATGCCACAGTTTCTGAGCCCCGACCGGGGCATCGACGTGAGCGACAAGGAAAAATGAGATCATGACAGACCACCTCGAGGCCCATCAGACCGCGACGCCAATGGCGTCTGGCCCCACAGGGCCACTCCAAGGACTACGTATCCTTGATGTCACACACGCCCTTGCAGGGCCGTTCGCAGCAATGCTTCTCGCCGATATGGGGGCAGATGTGATCAAAGTGGAGCCTCCACAAGGAGAGATGACTAGGTATCAGGGTCCTTGGACTAGAGATGACAAGGAGCGGTTTTATTCTGGTAACTATTCGATGCGCAATCGCAATAAGCGATCCATTTGCCTCGATCTCACAACAGATGATGACCGAGAAGTCTTCCTTCGCCTTGTGGAGACATCTGATGGTCTTATCGAGAACATGCGGGCCGGGGTGATGGACCACCTCGGTGTAGGTTGGGAGGTTTGTCACGAACGCAACCCAAAGCTCGTATATACAGCAATTCGGGGATTTGGGGATACACGAATTGCCCCTAGCCCCTATGCCAACTGGCCTGCTTACGATGTCATCGCTCAAGCGGTGGGCGGTGTAATCGCTGCTACCGGCCAAGACGAAGACCACATCATGAAAGTCGGGCCCCCCATCGGCGATACAGTGCCCGGCACTATGGCTTCACTCGGCATGCTGGCGGCACTGTGGCGCGCTCGCGATACCGGTAAAGGTCAGTTCATCGATGTTGCCATGGTTGATGTGATGATGACAATGTCTGAAGCAAGCCAAATGATGTACTCATACATGGGCCGTCCAATGCGTCCAATGGGTAATGGTGTAGATGGGTACAGCCCATACGACGTGTACCCCACCAAAGACGGGCACTGCGTCATCGCCACTCCAACTCAGCCACACTTCGAACTGTTATGCCAACTCATCGACCGTGAAGACCTCATAACCGATGAGCGAACTCGAAACAATCGCCAGAGGGTGAGCAACAAAGAATACGTGGACGAAACCATCGGCGGATGGGCAGCATCATGCACCACCGCCGAAGTAGTCGAAACCCTTGGCAACCAAGTACCGGTAGGGCCCGTTTACGATCCGTCTGACTGGGTTAACGATCCTCATACCGCGGCGCGCGAAATGCTTGTCCGCATTGACCACGACCATCACCGCCCTACCGTCGTGTTGAACAGCCCTATTAAGTTCAGCGACGATCCGGCCGGTATTTACCGCGGTGTGCCCAGGCTTGACCAACATGGCAAAGAAATCCGCGCCGAACTAGAAGCAGATGAGAAAGCCGCTGAGTAATGCATGGCTCTCACAAGGGTTAAGCGAAAAAGACCACCACCTCTGCCCACATCGGAGCCTAGATAGTTCAAACGGCGCTCATGTAGCTGCAATTTTTTACGATTCGGCACAGCTGAGAGCGAGATACCGATTGGTCTGATTACTATCTGTCGGCCATGACGCGACGACCACAAGAAAACCGGACCAAGCGGGATTAATCATGTCACGATATATCTTGCCAAGTTGGTTACTAAAGAAAGCGTTTACCTCTTCTCTCGGAGAGATTTTCTGTTTTTGGAGTCCGCAGCCATTCGTTTCTTGTTACAGTTTGACATTCTCACACCCTGTTAAACTTTGATTGCAAGGGTTTGTCCAGGGTTAGTACTTAGGAGCCTGCAAATGCGAGCAGTACTGTGCAAACAATTTGGACCGCCAGAGGACTTGTCAATAGTCGAACTAGATGACCCAGTTCCTGGGCCGCGTGAAATTCTCATCGAAGTCAAAGCTGCGTCTGTCACATTTCCGGACACGTTGATGCTCGAGGATAAATACCAGTTCAAAGCGGATCTCCCATATGTGCCTGGTGGCGAGGTCGCAGGCATCGTCACCGCTCTGGGTGATGGGGTTGACAACCTCAAACTTGGAGCACGGGTCCTTTGTCCCCTCGGATCGGTAGGAGGATACGCGGAGCTTGCAGTTACCCGGGCGTCTGCAGCGCGGGTCCTTCCTGACGCCGTCGACTTCGCTGATGCTACCGGATTGCTGTACGCGCATGGAACCACCTACTACGGCTTGAAACACAGAGGTGGTCTTCAAAAGGGCGAAACTCTTCTCGTCCTTGGCGCTGGAGGACATGTCGGATTGTCAGCGGTGGAGCTAGGCAAACTGATGGGGGCGCGTGTCATTGCTGCCGCCTCGACTGAAGAAAAGCTCGATCTCTGTCGAGAGCGAGGCGCCGATGAAACGATCAACTACTCGAAAGAAAATCTCAAAGAACGAGCGAAGGAGCTGACTGACGGAGCCGGTGTCGATGTCATTTATGACGTCGTCGGTGGCGATTACGCGGAGCAGGCATTGCGAGCAATTGGGTGGGGCGGACGCTTCTTAGTCATCGGTTTCACAGCCGGTATACCGGCCATACCGTTGAACCTGACACTTCTGAAGAGCTGTCAAATTATCGGTGTTTTCTACGGAGCGATGACTGCTCGACAGCCTGACTTAGCTAACGAAATAGCGGAAGAGCTGCTGCAGTTAGTTGCGAATGGCCAACTCCGTCCACATATCTCCGCCAGGTATGGCCTAGAACAGGCTCCGGATGCACTTCGCAGCCTGATCGACAGGAAAGCAATCGGCAAAGTTGTCATTGAGCCCTAGCCTGCCTTCAAGGGCCAGTGAACTCGCTTCTTCTGAGCACACAGTTCTTTTCGGGTTATGGACTCGGTGCATGTTGGTTTAATAGCACCTACCGGTCGCCCCAACACTCAAAGCGAACCAATCACCTATCCACGATGAAGCGCTGGTGGGTTCCCTCGGACACCAAGGTTTCCCTATGACTTACCTTCACATTAAACACGAGCCGTTTACGATCAACTTCGGCTAGGTCAGCATCGATTACGACACTTTCTCCCGACGCAATAGCTGCTTGATGGCTTACGCAGACATGAATACCCACCGTGGTTTGTTCTTCGTCGAGGTGCGGTTGGACACCAAATAAACAAGTGCCCTCAATAAGTCGGACCATATCTGGAGTTGATAAAACCTTGTTCGGTAGGTGCGGCGGCGACATCTCATCGGTTACTTCGACTGTGTCGCTGAAAAGGAGACCAACTTGGAGTTCACTCATGAACCCATTTTAGCTCGAATAGCTACTTCAGGTAATAAGAAATCGGGTTGGTTGCTATGTGGCAGCCAGGACAAAGGCCCGAATAAACAAATTGATAAATGATGAAGATGATCAACTAATCTCTGCGCCCAAACAGAAAAAGATCAAGTATCTCCTCTCGTTACACACCAAAGCACCGCTCATAGGCATCGTTGAGCTGTTAGAGGGTCTTCAGACTTGCTTCATCGAACTCGAAGTTCCACTGCCAGAAGTCGCTCTAATAAAAATTCTAGTGTCGACAGGAATGCCATCACAGCCTTTCTTGAGCCATTTTTAACCTTGAGGAGAATTCCCAAGGATCCGGTCCGGCATGACAAAAACGGCTACCCGTCGCTCATGAGCCATCGCTCGGTCATATTCGTCAAAATCGTCATGGACACCACCTGCAGCCTGATACACCTCTCGCAATAAAAGTCGGAGAGCTTCGCTATCCATACCTTCAGGTAAATTATCTGGGCCGACTATCTCGGCTGGGCCAGTTACCGAGATCCAATTCCAACCCCGACGGATCGCTACCGTGACTTCAGACCCTCGTCTTATGTGGGTAATTCGCGCTGCTTTCCCCATCGAGACCAACGCCACAGAGGAAATACCGGTTATCGGGTGGTCGCTCACTCCGCAGTTAACAACGCTAGACAACACTCGACCATCTTGTTGGGTAGTGCTCACCGTCGCGAGCCCAGTTTCTTTGCTTAAATAGGCTTTTGCTTTCTCTAGATCCTGCATTCCAAAGTCCCCTTATCTTCAGTCCACTTTTTTAGTTTGACATTTTCAATTGTCGAAAACTATATTTCGTAGCTTCACAATAGGCCAGTAGCAATCTGGTTTTTGTCTCTCTCGGGGATTTCATTATTGCGCTGTCCAACCACCATCGACCATAAGAGTGGTTCCATTTATCAAGCCCGCTGCGGGTGATGCCAAAAATACTACCGCACCGACTACGTCTGAAACCTGTCCGAATCGCCCCATTGGGATTCTGGCTAACAGATCGCCTCCGATGGCAGGGTCGATTAGTCGATCATGTGTCATCGGTGTATCTATAGCGGTAGGACCAACGGCTACCACTCGCACTCCTGAAGGTGCTAGTTCTACGGCTATAGATTTAGTAAAACCTTCTATAAAGTGTTTGGTAGCAGCGTAGATGCTGTTATTTGGTCGGCCGTTCTTACCGAACGTTGATGACATGTTTATGATTACTCCAGAACCCTGTGGCTTCATAATTTTCGCTACAGCTTGAGCGACGAGCACTGCTCCTCGACAATTCACCTGCAAGAGCGTGTCTAGGTCCTCTTCAGTTAGATCGACTAGCGAAGATGCTTTACTCACACCGGCATTGTTGACCAAGATGTCGAGATTGTTGATTCTAGATATTTGTGCTTTGACTGAGGCGCTATCAGAAACATCGCAGACTATCGCTCGTGCGACTCCGCCATTGTTTCTTATATCTGCGACAACCTCGTCAAGTTCAGCGGCTGTTCGGCTCATCACAATAACTTCAGCTCCCGCATTAGCCAGAGCTAAAGCACATCCTCGACCAATTCCACGGCCAGCTCCGGTTACGAGAGCTACCTGGCCATCAACACGCATTGAAGGGAAAGAAGTTTCATTCATAGCTAAACCATACAGACACAAACACATTGAGCTTGTTGGTTTGAACCCATCAACTTGTTAAACCGAGTGAGCGCATAACTCTCTCGTCTATCAGCAAAGGATAAGTTATTTAGTCAGTGCATAAACAACTAACAGGAATGTCCAGTTGTAGTTAGCATGCTGCTAGCCGCTGACTTTTAGCGTGTTAGGAAAATTAAGGTTTGTTTGTCAACACACATGCGGATTTTCACGCTAGACGGGCTAGTCGCATTCTCCTTTCATCAATCTGTATTGTGTCTATGTGACCGATACTCAAGTACTCATAGTTGGAGGGGGAAGCGTTGGGCTTTCACTTTCAGCAGAATTAGCTCATCATGACGTCACCAGCGTTGTTGTTGAAGAGCTAACGAACGTAAATCCACATCCGCGCGCTAACGCCATTGCTTGTCGGACAATGGAATATTATCGACGCTGGGGCATAGCTGATTCTTTAGTTGCTGCCGGGATACCACCAGAAAACCCAGCGGATTACTACTGGATAAGTTCGCTTAGCGGGAGAGAAATCCACAGGCTATCTCTCCCTAGCCAAACCCAGTTAGAAACCCTGAGACGTACTACAGAGTTTTCAATAGACAATCGGCTGCATTGGTCGGCATACATTAAATGCAATGTTGGACAAAATGAAGTAGATCAAATTCTGCGTGATCATCTAGACACGCTAAGGCAGAGCCAACTGAAGTCAGGTGTTCGCGCTGTTCGGTACATCGAACATGATGACCACATTGAAACCATCTTGTTTGATCCTGCGACCTCTACAGAGTCACAAATCACCTCCAAATTTTTGGTTGGGTGTGACGGTGGTCGGTCCGTTATCCGTAATCAACTCGGCATCGCTTATGAGGGCGACGGTAACCTCGCACAGTTCGTTTCTGTCTATTTCCGAGCGCCTGAACTAATGGCTGCACATGCCTTCGGCCCGGCCAACATTTATTTCCCTCTGCACCATGACCACGCCGGATATCTGATTAATTGGGATCACGGAGAGTCTTGGACCTATCACATTCAACTAAAAGCCAATGAGTCTTGGGATGAGGTTGACGCGATCGCCCGAATAACAAACCTGCTTGGAGCTGAGACACCCATCACGATCGAATCAATCCAGCCTTGGACAGCGCATGCTCTTACTGCATCATCATTTGGCTCAGGACGAGTATGGCTAGCCGGCGATGCCGCTCACTTGTTCTCTCCCACCGGTGGATTCGGAATGAATACCGGTGTTTCTGATGCAGTTGACCTTGCCTGGAAACTCAGAGCGGTTATTGAGGGTTGGGGAGGCCCAAACCTTTTAGCGAGTTACGACACTGAGCGGCGCCCAATTGGGTCACGAAATACTCAGCTCGCGAAAGAGCTATATGAACGGCTTGCTTCAGTAATGGAGCTAGGCGATATTCTTAACGAGGACTCCGCAGAGGCTGACCAAGCAAGGCTGACGCTAAAAGCGGACCTAGTAGAACAAGAGAGTCTTATCGCTTCGTTCGGTGTTCTACTGGGTTACCGTTACGCTAATTCACCTATCTGCATTGCTGATGGCACACCAGAACCTGAAGATCATCCCCAAATGTATGTACCCACATCAAGGCCTGGTCACAGAGCACCTCATATTTGGCTAACAGAAGATGAAACTCTTTACGATCGTTTTTCTGTCGGTTTCAACTTAGTCAGAACGAATCCATCGGTTGATATTTCTGATTTCGTGGCTGAAGCGACTAAGCGAGAGTTGCCCTTAGCTGTCGTGGATATAGACACCCCCGAAACCCAAACCGTTTATCCATGCGCTTTAACTCTTGTACGGCCGGATCTTATGGTCGCATGGAGAGCTAACTTAGCTCCAACAACATCAGAAGATCTTTGGGATAAAGTAACCGGTCATTTCTAAATAAGTTGAGGTGCCAACTTAAACGTTCGACAAAACTCGTAGACAGCTGTTTCCCAGATGCAATGTCCCACAAAAAATTTTAAACATTTCGATGTATCTTCTGTTTTGACCCAACCCCACAGTCACACATAAAGCATTGAGCTTTAGATAAAGGCACCTAATATGAAACCATCTGAGATATCTGAAGCTCTCAATCGTTATTTGCATCCAGTCACAAAACCGGTTGCAATCACATTCCATAGCAGCGTGCCATCTAGTCCTCGGGCTCACGCTGGGCGAAAGCCAGAGCCAACTGAAGATGGCCGGACGGGCGCTGTCTCTGCTGGTTGTGTTTTTTGGGTAGATGGTGCAGTCAACTCTTTTACTACAACGCCCGCTGATCACAGAAATTGCTCTGTGGGTTCTTACACTCACGGAATGATAAGTGCTGAAGCTGCTGCAACCTCAGCTGATATTGCAACAGTGCTTGAAGTTGGTTGGATAACCCCTCAACAATTTGGTGACGTACCTGCTATCGCCATATCTCCAGCAGCAGTTACTTACGGGCCTCTATGTGAACAGACTCAAATCCCCGATGTTGTACTCCTACGTCTCTCCCCACACGGAGTAATGTTGGTAGGTGATGCTTGTCCAGGGCTTCAGATAGAGGGAAAGCCCCAATGCCATATTGTTGCTATTGCTCACAATGACCAACGTCCTGCAGCTTCAGTCGGGTGCGCTCTATCAAGGGCCAGAACAGGAATGACAGTGAACGAGATGACGGTAGCGCTACCGGGGCCTCAGCTTGACTCCATAATCACTGCTCTTGATTATGCTCACATAGCAGCTGCCAACGTAGCTAAATACGCCGCTTCCGATGCCCAACGTTTCCACTAGCAGAATGTAACTGAAACAGACCTGGAGCTCACACCATCGCCAGAACCGATATTTTTTGAGTGATTGATCTACGTGAAATTTAAACGAGATCAGCGTGCACAAGTTCCTATGATGCTTGCCTTAAGGGTTTCCAGAAATTAAAAACTATTTGAAGACTCTCTATGAGCCTCATCGTCGGTTCCAAAAAGCATCAATTGTTTCGATGTGCGAAGATTAAATTATGCATATAACAGTTTTCCCTGCTGCTCAGATTCACACAATGGACCCGGGAAGACCTCACGCCTCCGCCGTTGCTGTTGCAGATGGCCGGATCGTCTCTACGGGAACAATTAAATCGATGCAACCCTGGCTGCGACGAAATACTTATGAAATCGATGACAGGTACGCAGACAAAATTATCTTTCCCGGATTCATTGACCCCCACACACACCTTAGATATAGCGGTGTCTACATGGGACTCAACTATGTCGGCCCAATCGATTCAGCATCACCTACAGGCCTCCGGAAAGGGCTACCAACCCGAGACGCTGTGCGTAACCAGTTACGAAGCCTCGTCTCAGAACATGATGACTCCTCGAAACCGTTAACAGCATGGGGCTATGACCCCGCCTCTCAAGAAGGCCATTTAGATCGAGACATGCTCGATGCTATTAGTGACACAATCCCTCTTTGGGTCGTTGCTTACGCCCCACATATCGTTTATGTAAATTCCCCGATGCTTAAATTAATTGGAGTAGATGAGGACAGTATCGGTCACGGTCTTGGCAGATACCCCGATGGCCGTTTAAATGGTTGGTTCGTTGAGACAGAAGCGATAGCGCGAGCGACACGTCCAGTGGCCGACAGCGTCTACGCTGACGATTCTGGAAGCCAAGCTATTGAACGGATGGGCGCAGTAGCTCAACGAGCGGGATTGACCACGACCGCTGACCTTGGTTGGGGTTTTAGCGAAAGCTTCGAAAAAGAATGGGCAGACCACCGCTCGGCAATAGACAATGACAAGTTCCCTCTTCGAATACTGATGATTCCATTTGAGGCGAGATTGACTCGCGATTTCGGTGATGAGGCAATCAACTACTTAGCAGGCAAACGCCTCGAAGGCGATGACCGGCTAAACACTCACGGAATCAAATACGTGAACGATGGCTCTTATCCATCAATGACTTTGGTAATGAACCAACCTGGCTACCTAGATGATGACACAGCACATACCGGAGAAATTCCTTGGGAAAATATGGTTGATCGTATGCGACCTTTTTGGAAAGCTGGTATCCAAATTCACTCTCACGCTAACGGCGACCGAACTGTCGACATGACTTTAGACACCCTCGCAGCGCTGCAGTTAGAACATCCAAGATTCGATCACCGGTTTACGATCGAGCATTACTGCTTAAGTAATCCATCGCAAGCAAAACGATTGGCGGCGCTAGGTGGTTTAGCGAGCGTCAACATTTATTTCGTGCATTATCGTGCTCAGCTGCACAGTGATCGTGGCTTTGGCCCCGACCGAAGCGAAGCAACTGCGCGTCTGGGCTCTCTGGAACGAGCAGGGGTTACGTTTGCGCTACACAGCGACTTTAATCTAGTGGTAACACCCCTTTCGCCATTAACAGCTGCGTGGTGTGCCGTTAATCGGTTAGCGGCCGATGGTTCTACTGTGATGGCTCCCGGCGAAAGAATTTCCGTTGATAGAGCGCTTCGCGCTATGACCATAGATGCAGCTCATGTACTCAATCGTGACGATCGACTTGGTTCAATAGAAGTTGGAAAATACGCAGATTTCACTGTTCTAGATGACGATCCATATGAAGTAAATGTTCAAGAGCTAAACCGTATTTCAGTGCATGACACGGTTCTCGAAGGTATCCCGGTCACAAAATGACTGAATTGGAATTTGCTTGGAACGCAACTGTAAATTCGATTTTATCTGCAAGGTCGGACTCACACAGGCCAGGGGGCACCGATCTGCCGGTTCTCATACTCACGGGTTTGCTAGGGAGCGGTAAAACAACCATCTTTCGTCAGCTTCTAAATGGCGACCATAAACTCCGTATTGCAGTAATCGTAAATGACGTGGCGTCTATTAACATCGACGGATTATTTCTCGCTGAGAGCGGCGTTGAACAAATTGAGTTGACTAACGGATGCATGTGCTGCTCTCTTTCCGATGATTTAGAAGCAGAACTTAATCAGATTGCTGAAGCCGAGATCTTTGATGCCGTCGTTATCGAAGCAAGCGGAGCTTCAGATCCAGTGTCAGTAGCGAACGCAATCAGAAACGTCAAAGGGTGCCGAATAGACGGAATTATCGCTGTCGCTGATGCTGAACAAATTTGTCGCCAGATTCATGACGAAAACATGGGGCACTTAGCTAAGCGCCAGCTTCAAACTTCGCAGTTGATTCTTCTATCTAAAGCAGACTATGTCGACGCAGACCAACTTGCGCAAGCAATAAAACAGATTGCAGAAGTCGCACCCGGAAGAATGGTCCTTCCCTGTGAATTTGGCCACATAGATCCGCAGATTCTTATGAGCGCTGCGATGCGAGGCGTTGCATTAGAGCCTGAGCCCGAAACGCACACTGTTGGGTTAGCTACCGAAGTGATAGAGCCTGCTGGGCCCTGGCCATTAGCTGATCTTCAAGAGTGGCTGATGAGCGATAATTTGGATCTGCTCAGAATAAAAGGCTGGTTTTTGGGATCCGATAATGAAACCTATGAACTTCAGCTAGTTGGTTCGCGTTGGACAATAACCGAGGTCGACATCCAAACTTATAAACACGCATTAGCAATTATCGGTGGCGATAGCAAAGCCCTCAATGCTGCGGTTTCTGTTTTACAAAACCTGACCCCAACTTAAATTGATCGGCAAAGCAAGGACGAAGCAGCAAATCGGCTTCATCTCAATCTAACGACTATCTGAAAGTTCCTTAACCAGCGTTAGAAGCCTCATCAGAACGCTACATAGAACATCTGACTATGCTTCTTTCTATCGATCTGTAGGGGGAGCATGCTCGGACACATCACAGTTATTGACCTATGTAACGGAGTTAGCCAATTCGGTAGTCATGTTTTGTCGCGTCTCGGCGCAGACGTCATAGCTGTAGAGCCACCAAACGGAGTAGCTACTCGACATACCGGTCCGTTCGTTGATGACATACGGGATCCAAATGCAAGTCTCACTCATTGGGCTTACAACCGAGGAAAGAAATCTATTGTCTTAGATTTGAGTGTGGCCGAAGATCGCGACAAGTTTCTCGAACTTGTCTCTACAGCAGATATTTTATTTGAAGATCAGGCTCCTGGCAGCCTTGCTTCCATCGGCTTGGCATATCCAGATTTAGCGTTAGTGAATCCTCAGCTAATCCACTCTTCCATTACTCCATATGGCAGCACCGGGCCGCGATCTCATTGGCAAGGGTCAGATCTTACCGCTGTAGCAGGAAGCTCTTTTATGCACATCAGTGGCGACGCCGACCGAGCTCCGCTTCGAGTTGGTTTGCCTCATAGTTTTCTCCAGGCATCAGCAGATGCTGCCGCAGCAAGCCTTATTGCACTGCAAGAACGTCACAAGAGCGGGCATGGTCAACACATTGACGTTTCAGCTCAAGAGTCTCTGACACACGCAAACCCTTCAGACCTCTCATACTTGGCGAATGCAACATCTGTTCGTCGAATGGCTGGTGGTGTTAACACGGGTGGGATTGAGATACCGTTAGTTTTCCCGTGCAAAGACGGCTACACGATCTCAGTAATTTTACCCGGTGCAGCGTTCGGTCGATTCGCTGATCGCCTCACAAGCTGGATTGACGAAGAAGGAATGGCGGATCAAAACGTTCTTTCTTTAGACTGGGAGAATCTCGGCACACACCTACTGAACGGTGAAATAAGCGGTGACGTCGTCGTTAACGCTTTTCAGACATTCGGCACGTTTCTGGCGACTAAGACTAAAGCTGAATTGTGGGCGGCAGCGCTCGAAAAAAACTTACTTATTACTCCATCTATGACTATTGCAGACCTGGTCAAATACGAGCACCTAGAGGCTCGCCATTTTTGGGAGAGACAAGACGCAGGTAACGGAAAAGATGCTCTATACCCCGGGCAGCTAGTTAAGTTCAGAAGCCCTCTAGACAACAGTTCTGATAAACCACCAAAGCTCGGCGAGCACAACGAGCTACTCGACACCATACGTCGCAAGCCAACCCAAAGCAGCAGGCCAACGAGCACTTCTCTTCCGCTTGATGGCCTCAAAGTCTTAGAGTTCTCTTGGGTCATAGCGACCCCGTCCGCGGTCCGTATTCTCTGTGACTACGGAGCTACAGTTGTCAAAGTTGAAACAGCTAGCAGGCCCGACACGATGCGAACGGTGAATCCATTCGTAGATAATGAGCCTCACCCTGATAATAGCGTTGGGTACGGTGTCTACAATGCCGGGAAACGTAGCATTAGCCTCGACTTGACTAACCCTGAATCGCGCGAGGTTGTACTTGATCTAATTCGCTGGGCAGATGTAGTCACGGAGTCGTTTGCTCCTGGAACTATGAAGCGTTTGGGATATGGGTACGAAACGCTTTCAGAAATTAACCCTCAGCTAATCATGCTCTCAAGCTCCCTGCTCGGACAGACGGGGCCACATTCAACAATTGCCGGATACGGATTCATGGCAGCAGCTATTGCCGGCTATTACGAATTAACCGGATGGGCGGATCGCCCTCCTGCTGGACCCTACGGACCTTATACCGACTATTTGGCACCAAGAGTTGTTGTTGCAACTTTGATGGCGGCGTTAGAAAATCGGAATAGAACTGGTGAAGGCGAATACATTGATTTATCTCAGACTGAAACCGCTTTGCATTATTTAGCGCCGGCGATTCTAGATCAGAGCGTCAATGGTCGGACGATACAACGCCAGGGAAATGATGACCCTCACATGTATCCCCACGGGGTTTATCTATCGGCAGGTGAAGACTCGTGGATTGCGCTTGCTTGCACTAATGCAATGTGGCCAGCTCTTGCCAAAAAAATACGACTCGATAGCATGGCCGGCCTCAATCAATCAGATAGACGGGCTCAACGCGATATCATCGAAACCGCTATCTCGGCCTGGACCACAACAATCACGAATACTGCGGCGGCGGAAGAGCTTCAGGCATCTTTGATTGATGCTTACCCTGTTAACGATGCCAAAGAAGTAACCACTGACCCGCAACTACTTTTCAGGAACCACCAAATTCAAGTTCCTCAAAGCCACTCGGGTGAAATGTGGACCCACTCTTGCCGAACAAAAATGTCTCGAACACCTGCAAAGCTAGAACGTGGGGGGCCATGCCTCGGTGAAGATAACTTCGAAATCCTTAGTGAATTCTTGGGTTACTCAGTAGATCGGATCGCTGAAATAGCGGCTGCTGAAGCACTTGAATAGCGTTTCATAAGTCATTTTTTAGCTAGCTAAGATTAAGATATGACACCTTCGGCCGTTATCAGAGCAACTTGATTGGAAACATCTTGGGTCCTCGTTTAGTTTGCATCTCGATTTTGTTTCTAATCACTTCATGTGGCACAAGTTCCAATGCCTTTAACAATTCGGTCTCTTCAGCTTCGCCTAGCTCCCTAACAACTTCCACCCCAGAAACCAATAACTCGTCGCAACCTTCACCAACTTCGGCCGCACCGTCCACGACTACAATCGCCGAACCACCCATAGCTACAATCGCCGAGAAAACCATCCCGGAAGCCTTCAGGCCGGTTTCTGTTTTAATGGAAGCTCTAATTGAGGAACACGGCCTTACCGGAGCTGGCCTAATTGTTGTAGATGAAGATCAAGGCATTCTCTACCATGACCACTGGAAGAACTTTAACGAGGAACGAGTATCTCTTATCGCCTCGGCATCGAAGATAATTACTGCGGGTGTGCTCCTGCATCTAAACGATGCAGGGGTATTGGATATAGATGCACCGATAAGCGACGTTATCGACTATGCCGGTGTTCTTGGAAATATCACCGCAGCGCAGCTCTTATCAAATAGTTCAGGTCTTGTCGGACTTGAAATTAACTACCTGTACCTCTGCAATTTTCTCTCATCAGGCACAATTCAGCAATGCGCTAAAAGTATTTTAGCTAACGCAGCGATTGACCCCCGCACTGTAGAACCTGACACCGAATTTCGCTATGGAGGTCCCCAGTGGCAGGTTGCAGGTGCTGTCGCTGAGGCCGCTTCAGGGAAATCTTGGCATGAGTTAGTCAATGATATTTACACCGAGCCATGTGGAATGAAACATTTTGGGTACTCCAACCCCTTCGGGGAATTCGCGTTTTCAGATTTTGCGTATCCTGATTGGGATGGAGATTTGTCTGTTCTGAAGTACACCGATAATCCCAATCTTGGAGCCGGCGCCTACATCACCACGGGTGATTATGGAAAACTTCTCCAAATGCATCTAAATGGTGGAATGTGCGACACTAATCAGGTTCTTTCTCCAGAAGCGGTAGTAGCACTGCAGGAAAATCGGACAGGTCGAATGTACAACTCATCTGTCAACTACGGAATGGGCTGGTGGATCGATACGGAACCTGCCGGGATCGCTGAATCAACGACACGCGTAAGCAGTCCCGGAATTTTCGGGGCTATTTCATGGCTGCAGCCTGAAACGGGATTCGGTGCGTATCTGGTCATCGAAGACAAGTCCTCTACCCGTCAGGCTTTCGCTAAGCAACTTTTCGACTTAATAGAAACAGCGGTGCTCTCGCAGCGAGAGGAATAGGGAACCTCATCAGACATCTTTGGAATCATCTTCTGAGCTGGAATACCATACATCCCAAATATTCCCAACAATGACACCATATAGATTCCCTAACCAGCTGAATCCTCCTGGTTCATAAGGCGGGGTGAGAAAGTCAACCGGGTTGGCACTTCGCCACAAGAATGCTTAACGCAAAGTACTGCTATGGTGCTTTGGTTTGCCGTAAGTCTGGTGCGCAAATTTTGCCAAAGTCCACATTATGTATCCGATAAGACCTTTTCAGAACTGAGCCAAAAGTACTTAAATCTTTGTTTCGATCACACAGACATCGAGAGACTTACTCAGATTCATAACTAATGAAGGTTCTGAACGAAGCCCTGCGGTAACAATCCATCATGAGATTTTCGACAATTTGAGAACCTGGACTAGGGTTGAATTGTTCAGGAGGTGCACGTGATACAGGCAATTGACGCATCAGTAATCGCATCAGACTGGGCTTCGTCGGTGATTCCTCCACCATATGACTCCATGAGCGCTGAGGAACGGCACGAACACTTGAGTCAGAATCCACACTCATTTCTCCACGTCACCCGCTCAGCAGACGCTAGCCATGGGCACCCGACAGAGCATCAGCATCTTGCCAATAAGGGCGCCGCAGCCCTAAACCAACTAGTTTCCCAACAGGCATATACGTCACCATCTAAGCCGCATCTATTTGTTCAGAAAATTGAAACGATGGAGGGCACTACTCAGCGTTCGATTATCGGCGCTATCAACCTTCGAGACGAAACGCTTTATGCACACGAAGATGTACACCCTGGCAGGGTTCGAGCAATAGCGGCCCATTTACGCAAAGTTCGATCTATGTCAAGCCCGGTAGTGGTCACTTCACGCGATGAGAATCTGGACCTGCGAGTCTTTGAAGAACCTGGTCGGCCGAACCCCATCAGAGATTTTACAGCGATTGACGGAACCCGAATTACTTTGTGGGAAACAGACACCTCGATTGAGCTTCCAGGTTCCTCGCTATACATCATTGACGGCCATCACCGAGTTGCCGCCGCAATCCAAGCTCGATTGACGCGAATACTCGTCGCATACGTTCCACATTCAGAATTACACCTCGGCAGCTTCGATCGTGACATCGACGAACTTTCAACATTACCTCGATGGATACTGGACAAACTTTCTCAATGGTGCGACGTTCGAGCAGTTGGTTCACGCGAGTTAGCAGACTCAACGCAGCGAGGTGAACTAGGTTTGAGACTTGGTGACCAATGGTTCGTTGCGCAACGCAGAGACTCCACCGGGCTCGATGCAGAATTCGTTCACAGGACCCTTCTGCCAGAGGTTTTTGACATTCACACTGCAGATGACCAACGTCTCTCATACAGGCCGGCAGGAATTGACCGAAGGCTAGGACCAGTTACCTTATGCCTCCCGCCACCTGAGCTGAACGAAATATTTCGTTCAGCTGACCTCGGCCAAGTGATGCCCCCCAAATCAACATATTTCCTTCCCAAAGCACGCTCTGGTGTGCTTATAATCTCCTGCTGACGTAGCTTCCTTCATGCCTTTGGGTCATATACGAAGTGATGATCAGCAGCACGCACTTGCCATACATTTCACATAGTTCGACTATGCCTTGCTACTTCACACGACCAGATAATTTCATGTCACAACTATCGCTAGGGGTCTCTTAGCCCTGGCGTCTGAAATACAATTGCCAAGAGGACTTAATCGTGCAAAAGCCACTCCCAAGGGAAGACAGCGAACCGGCAACATCTACCTCTTCACTAAACGGGTCTAAAGCCAATAAGTCGGCACTGCTATATCTGCTTGTTTATCCTAAGTTTTTAGCTTTAAAAATCGGGGTCACAGCCGAAAGCTCACCGCAAAATCAAATTGCCGAAGAGCAACAAATTGGTTGGACAGTGCTTAAGACTTGGAAATTTGAGATTAGAAGCGCCGCAGAAGAACTTGAAAGTCACGTTCTTGCTCGCTGGAGAACTGAGCTATACACCGAAATTACAACGAGTGCAGAAGAGATACTCTCAGGCGACGAATCAAAAACAGTATCGATGCATAAAATAAGCGTTAAAGAAACACTTGACTTTATAGACGAGTCAATCGAGTTTTATTTCACTCATCACGTACCTAAATAATTCTGCCAGAGGGTACTTCGTTCCAACCTCTTAGACGGCTAGCAACGATCGGATACCAGTTGGTGGACACAAACCCAACCGTTCCCATATTGAAAGCTTGCCGGTATCTCGCTCCACCTTGCTGACTGTCTTTACAAGGAGAGCGCTATAAAATTAACGTAATTACCGACAACCTAATTTCGTTGTAAGAGACCTAGAAATTCCAAGAACAGCTATCTGCGTCCTCGTACCAACCGCCCCGGCCTCGCACCAGTAAATTCATCGTTTTCACGGACAATTTCTCCTGCGACGATTGTTGCTTTATAGCCGAAAGACTCTTGCATGAGGCGCGGAGCACCAGTGGGAAGATCATAAACCATTTCTGGCGCAGAAATTCCCAGTGCATCATAATCAAGGACGTTCAGATCAGCACGTTTCCCAACCTCTAGGGTTCCCCTGTCTCCTAAAAGTCCGTAGATCTCAGCGGTGTCATGTGTCATCAGCTTCACTGCTTCTTCGATTTTCATTTTTGGACCGTTGCTTCGATCACGTGTCCAGTGACTAAGCATGTACGTGGGTGTCGAAGCATCGCAAATTAATCGACAGTGTGCCCCACCATCAGAAAGACTCCAAAAAGCACCGTGGTGGTTCAGTCGCTCATAAGTTGGATCGAGTGTGTGCTCTGAAAAATCGGTTAATGGGAAGAACATCAAGCCTTTTCCGCTATTACTCATCAGCACGTCATACGCGTACTCATACGGATCACAATCAGCTTGTTTGGCCAGAGCTCCAACCGAGTCTTCAGGTGTGGGCTCGTAGTTAGGTTGTTCAGTTAACGGGTACATCTTATGAAATCCATGAGCGACGTCATGGTTGAACCGCCCTGTGTATCCAGTGCTTTCTGAAAGAATTTTTTTCTTTACCGACTCTTTTGACATTTCAGTTACGAGCTCGGTGCGTGACAGCGATTCCGCTAGTTGCACATATGTGGGGTGCATTTTGAAAGGGTGGAGAGAGGTCTCTAATCCGAACAGCAGTCCTGCGGGTCGCCCAGCTATTTGAGCCATAACTCTTCCCGGTCCGTCAAGTGGTGCAGATGACATTTCCAGCAAGTCCCTCCATTGTTGAGGGTCTCGGTCTGCTTGTGTTAGAGCATAGGTAACTGTCAGCCCATAGCTGCCGGCAAGTTCACGCATCCATTCAATATCAGTGCCGAAATTACCTTCAAGGCCGCCAAGACCGATGTCAGAGGCTACTTCGACAACACCTCCGCCGGCTTCAGCTACCGCTCGGCCGAGAGCAATTATTTCTTCTGCTCCAGCGAATGTTCCCGGAACTGGCTCTCCATCAAGAGCGCGGTGGAGCATGGTCCGTGAAGAAGTAAAACCGAGGGCTCCTGCTTCGATTCCTTCTTGGACGATTTGTGCCATTGCGATCAAATCGTCTGCGGTCGGTTCTTCATTACGAGCTCCGCGTTCACCCATCACGTAAGCACGAACAGAACCGTGGGGTACTTGGGTAGCTATATCCATTACACGTGGCATCTTCTCGAGAGCTTCTAGGTATTCAGGAAAAGTTTCCCAATTCCATTCAATGCCTTCAGCTAGAGCAGCACCTGGTATGTCTTCCACTCCTTCCATGAGTTGAATCAACCAGTCATGACTATCTGGTTTAGCTGGTGCAAAACCCACGCCACAGTTACCGAAGACGGTGGTAGTCACACCGTGAAACGAAGACGGACTCATCTCTGGGTCCCATGTGGCTTGGCCATCGTAATGAGTATGGACGTCCACAAACCCTGGCGTCACCAGACAGCCATCTGCATCAACTTCTCTAAGCCCCGGTCCAACATTTGTCCCGAGTTCCGAAATGCATCCATCGTCGATAGCTATATCAATTTTTTGTACTTTAGTTCCGGTCCCGTCAACCACATTGCCTGATCGAATCACCATGTCGTGCATTGTGTCTCCCCTGTTCTGAGTACCAGTCTATTGAATTTGGCAAATCCTTGTCGTCTTAAAACCTCATTTACTGTTCTATGTGAGTGCACATACATAGCAGCAACGATCACTTAATAGTATTTGCAAGGCGCCCATAGGTGTATTGTCCGATGAAAGAAGACGAATCAGTCAGAGCAGACTAAATCCTAGGAGTCAGATTATGGCCAGTCCGGAATACCATCGAATACGAGACATTATTGCTTCCAGGCTGGTTCAAAGTGATCGTCCTGTGAACGTTGAGAAGTTCCGAGCGAATCAAGAAGCAACGGCTCGAGATCTACCAAGTCAAGTGGTCGGCACCGAGGTCGACGCCGCCGGAGTTCCAGCGGAGATGCAGACACCATCCGGAGCGGTTGACAACACCTTAATTGTTTACTTTCATGGTGGCGGTTACGTCGGAGGCTCCATTGCTAGCCACCGGAATTTAACTGGTCACTTAGCCATGCAGTCTAAATGTCGAGTCCTTTCGGTCGAGTATCGTCTTGCGCCCGAGCATCCTCACCCTGCGCCGGTTAACGATGCCGTGACCTCTTATAAGTGGGCACTAGATGCAGGGTATGATCCAAGGAGAATTGCCCTAGCTGGCGATTCTGCTGGAGGTGGGCTAGTGGCAGCATGCCTCGTCGCACTTCGCGACCAACAAATAGAACTCCCAGCAGCAGCAATAATGATTTCTCCGTGGCTCGACATGAGTTCCACGGGTGAAAGCATGGTGACCAACGAAGAGCGAGATTCCTCAATTTCGGCGAGAAGCATGCCAAGGATGCGAGAGTTGTTCCTTGGTGAAGCTTCTATCGATGATCCGCTTGCTTCGCCACTCGAAGCAAATCTAGAAGGCCTACCTCCTCTGCTTATTCAAGTCGGTGACGAAGAGGTGCTTCTTTCTGACAGCGAACGCTTCGCAGAAAAAGCTCTTGCTGCCGGCGTGGATGTTGACTTACGAGTATGGCCAGAGATGTTTCATGTCTGGCCCGCATGCGTCGGCTTATTCCAAGAGGCTAAAGACGCCATCGATGAGATGGCTGAATTCCTGGGGCCTAAAATCGGACTTTGATTTGGGCTGTTCCCCCAGTTCTCCTGACAAGCTTTTTGCTCTGGACTCAGGAAAATTCTGGAGCGTGCGCCTTCCATGAAGGCACTTGCCCGAGACCTAGGTAACAGCCAAGGCGAAAAGTTAAACCCTCGACGCAGCAGGTGGCAACTGACAGCACTGATTCAAAAGCCTAAGCCTCAAAAAAACCATTATGAGTTTCAGTTATTTGTCAAACATCTGTGCTTATCTATTCTCTCTACCAATCGAAAGTTAAACATATGTCCTATATGAGTGTTCTTCAATGCCGCATAGCTGATTTATCCAACTGGACCGAAACTTGGAATGAATGGGGAAAAGATTTCAGTCTCAGTACAGGAGCGACAGGAGCTCGAATGTCACAAACGATGCTCGGGGGCGAACAAGCGGGAATCGTTATGATCAGTTTTGATTGGGACTCAATCGACACTGCTATGAGTGGATTGACTGCGATGAACAACGAAGAGCGAGTCGTCTCTGCATTTAAAGCAGCAGGCGTTGTTCCTCAAGGGCGAAGCTTGATGCAGATAGACCAAGAGCGTGGCGTTCCAGAAGGATCTTACTTCTCAGCCATCATGATGACTGGCAGCCCAATACCACCTGGGGACCAGGCAAAAGATATGGACCGCAACTATGGGATTCTTTCAAACTACTCGGTCACTGGCATGAGATTAATGCAGGCCGTGGCCGCTGGAGAAATGACTGGATCCTACTTGAACGTCACTTACACCAATTCGTTAGACCAGCTGATGGTAGGAAGTAAAGAGGTATTCTCTAATCCTGAGATGTTGGCACAGATGCAAAAACATAACATTCAGGTTCACCGCAGGTCTATCTCAAGAATGCTCTAACCAATCTAGAACGTTTTGATCAAGCCCACATGGGGCTGCGAGACAAAGGAGCAAAACGCAGTTGCGGGGGCCATTTTAAGGCCCCCGCAGCTCTGTCTTAATTTAGGTCAAGGGTTAAGGCAGGAGTACTTTGTCTATTACATGAATAACTCCATTTGATGCTTCGATGTCTGCGGTCACTACGGTCGCTTCATCGATAGTTACTGAACCCATGTACTCGGTCACAGAAACCTCTCCACCTTGCACAGTCGTCACCATCAGATCTGAAGCTCCAGCAAGATCAGCACTCATAACCTTCCCGGGCACAACATGATGCAAGAGTACTGAGGTAAGCAACTCAGTATTAGCAAGCAACTCACCTGCGGTTACTCCCAGGGTTGCGAGAAGCTCAGCAAACGCTTCCTCAGTTGGAGCAAACACAGTGAAAGGACCATCACCCTTAAGGGTGTCAACTAAATCAGCTGCCCCAAGTGCGGCAACCAAAGTTGGAAAAGCACCAGCAGCAACAGCAACATCAACTATGTCGCTAGCCACCGGCTCCTCAACAACTGGCAGGAGTACTTTGTCTATTACATGAATAACTCCATTTGATGCTTCGATGTCTGCGGTCACTACGGTCGCTTCATCGATAGTTACTGAACCCATGTACTCGGTCACAGAAACCTCTCCACCTTGCACAGTCGTCACCATCAGATCTGAAGCTCCAGCAAGATCAGCACTCATAACCTTCCCGGGCACAACATGATGCAAGAGTACTGAGGTAAGCAACTCAGTATTAGCAAGCAACTCACCTGCGGTTACTCCCAGGGTTGCGAGAAGCTCAGCAAACGCTTCCTCAGTTGGAGCAAACACAGTGAAAGGACCATCACCCTTAAGGGTGTCAACTAAATCAGCTGCCCCAAGTGCGGCAACCAAAGTTGGAAAAGCACCAGCAGCAACAGCAACATCAACTATGTCGCTAGCCACCGGCTCCTCAACAACGCTCGCATCGTTTTGGTCAGCACCGCAAGCTGTTATGCCAAGCAGTAGGGCAGCCGTTACAGCAACGGCCTTGAGAAGTCGTGACATTATGTCTCCTTTTACTATTTAGTGCTAAATGATAGCACCTAGACATTGATTTAGTACTAAATGCATCAAAAGTCACCATTGAGCGCCCTGCATCTCATTCCCTACCACTCCTACAGGTCTTGAGTTTTATTTTTATTCGTCATCTACCTAACGGGAGCAGGGGGATGCATAGCAGCGCCCCCGTTTGGGGATCTTTAATTACTTCAGCGCAGGCAAACACTTGGCATTCAGTTGCACTAGTTGCCGCCTGGAATACTTTCCCGTAAGGCAGTCGCTGCTCCTCGTGCTTATTCTGGTGGAGTTAAGGGTTCCAGAAAAGGAACTCTTGCAATCTGAGAGCCATCTGACAAAACAGCAACCAAAGTCAGTCCGAACAGCGACAGTCCTACCTTCACAACATCCTATAAATAGTCGCCATTTCGAGACTCCCTCAGCAGGCAACCCCTCTTTTCCAGAATCCTAAAAAGGTAACTTAAGTCCAGGCCGGGGCCACTCTGTCCGAATCAGCTTCCCGGTGCCCGACAACGTTATGTAAGCCGTTCTCATATCATCACCGCCAAAGCAAATATTGGTGCAGATCGGGTCGTCTACCGAAAAAAATTCGAGCTCGTCACCGTTGGGAGTAAAAGTACTAATTCCCCCTGTCTGAATCGTAGCAACACTGACATTTCCATGAGCATCCATTGCCAACGAGTCAAACAGCTTCCTACCCGCAGGTCGTGCCAAAAACCTGCCATGGGAAGATCCCGCTAGTTCGCCTGGCCCAAAAAGATCCCAATAAAAAATGGAGCCTTGATGGGTTTCAGCTACATATACTCGGTCTTGTTCGGGCGACAATCCGACACCATTTGGTCCGTCGAGGGGAAATGCCATCTCTCGCACAAGTGAGCCGTCAGCGCGACCGTAGTAGAGCCCGCCTCGATCGCGCGTTCGAGCTCGAGTTTTGCCGTGATCGGTGAACCAAAATCCTCCCGACGAGTCGAACATAATATCATTGGGGCCCTTAAGAGGCTCTCCATCAACCTCGGCATAAAGAACTTCAACTTCTCCAGTGTTCATATCAATTCGTTCGATGCGACCAGACGAGTAGTCTTCGGCTACTAAACCTGGAACCGTCAATCCGCGAGCTTCACTCCATGCGAATCCGCCATTATTACAAACATAGAGAGCGCCATCAGGGCCAACTGCAGCACCATTGGGACCGCCGCCTGGTCGAGCTACCACATCGATTGCCCCATCTGTTGGGTCAACTCGAGAAATCGTTCCCCGCTTCACTTCGACAAGAATAATTGATCCATCCGGCATTACTACAGGACCTTCAGGAAACTGCAATCCGGTTGCGATGACGTCATATTCGTTCATCGACTGACACTAGCGCGATCACCTAAGTAAATGCTCGCTCGAGAAAGGCCATCTCTATTCTTAGGAAACTTATATAACGCTATCCCCTATTCGCTCGAAGAAGCTTCAAGGATGATGACGTGGACTGCCGCACTGATTATCTTTCGCAACAACTAACCAAAAACTTTAACAAGAAGAAAGGTTTGCGGCATTACAGCTGAATATTTCTCAAATAGCGCACTGCAGTATTCTGGTCCGCTAACCAGTTAATGCTCACGTAACTAACAAATCAGAAAAGCTCAACCATTAGGCTGAGCGCTGGTCCAATTTCGGATCTCTGCGCAGAAGGATTAACAGATGGAAGGCAACATCGCCTGGATCCTAACATCAGCTGCCTTGGTTCTATTTATGGTTCCAGGCTTAGCTCTCTTCTACGGAGGCATGGTCAGAAGCAAGAACGCTCTAAACATGCTCAACATGAACATGTGGTGCCTCGGAATTGTTCCTGTGGTGTGGGTGCTAATTGGCTATAGCTTGGCCTCCGGAGATAGCGGTCGTAGCTGGCTTGGTGACCTAAGTATTGTTGGGATGAAAGGCATCCACGATGCTGAAGGAATAGCAATTTTTGCTTTCCTGATGACATTCGCGTGCATCACTCCTGCTCTAATTTCAGGCGCTGTGGCCGACCGGATGAAGTTCTCTGCATGGATGATCTTTGTACCAATCTGGACGTTGGTTGTCTATTCACCAGTCGTTTACTGGATATATGCAGCTGATGGATGGATCTTCAATTTACCCGGTTATGACTTCGCCGGAGGTACAGCAATTCACGTGAACGCGGGCGCTGCAGCCTTGGCTTTGGTGATCGTACTGGGCAAACGAACTGGGTGGCCACAGAACCGTTTCCTCCAGCCTCACAGCATCCCTTTCGTTATGTTAGGAGCCGGAATTCTTTGGTTTGGATGGTTTGGCTTCAACGCCGGATCAGCGCTAGCTGCAAACGGAGTAGCTGCACAAGCTTTTGTGAACACATTTATTGGTGGGGCAGCTGGCATGGTGGCCTGGATGATTGTTGAAATGATCAAGACTGGCAAAGTCAGCACCATTGGGATGGCATCAGGCATCATTGCTGGATTGGCAACCATCACAGGAGCCGCAGGCTATGTGGGGACTATGCATGCATTCGTGTTCGGAGCTTTAGGTGGCGTCCTATGCTTCTTCGCTATCGAAGCCAAATTCAGGTTCGGTTTTGACGACAGCCTAGACGTTGTTGGAATCCACTTGGTTGGCGGCGCTCTCGGTTCCATTCTTCTTGGTTTCATGGCCGACTCTTCGGCGGTCCCAGGCGGCGATTTCATTGATGGCGTTTTCTTCGGCGGCGGTATTCTGCTATGGAACCAGATCGTGTCAATCAGCGTGGTCTTCGCATACTCGTTTGCCGTAACCTTTGCAATCGCAAAAATCATTGACAAAACAATGGGGCTTCGCGTATCAGAAGAAGCTGAGCTCTCAGGGCTTGATCAAAGCGATCATGGAGAAGCTGCATACATCATTGAATAAGAAGTTCCCTAGGTCTCAGCTTCGGGGCCTAGGCAAGTGCCTCTATCTCGATAAGCGAAGCCGATCGAGGTCATTATTTGTCGGTAGTTTGCTTCGTTTGTTGGTTAACAACAATGTCGAACACGACAGCAACCAGGACTCAAGAATTAAACCCTATTAGCGAGCGTCTTTGAGTTGCGTTAAGCGGCCGTCATATAATATCTGTAAAGAAATCGCCCGACCGAATACTGCCTGCAGCGATATACCACTCTGTGCCAAACGCCTTAGAGAAAATAGCGTCGGGCATCGCTAGGAAAAATGATTCTTCTGTGATCTGCGAGGCGTGCGCTTTCATTGCGTTGCGTTTACGGTCAGAGAACGCTTCTACATTTACTGCATGGGTTATCTGACTTTCTGGTGTCCCAAAGGTGTCGACGTCAATTTCTAGATCTGCCGTTTCACCATTTTCATCATTCTCACGAAAATACTCTATTTGCTCAATGATCTGGTTGCGGTTCATCGTCGATTCAAAAACTCGAAGAACTCCGGCAATCTCTGCAGCGCGGTGACCAACCCTATGCACTTGAATATGGTCCGGGTGACCGTAGCCACCATGGTCATCATAAAGAGTTAGAACATCGGCATTAACATCGATGAGGATCGCCGCTAACTTCCCGGCCGCCTCCTCGACGTCTGCCTGCCAAAAACATGCTGGGTTGCGATTGGCGGGCTCATTAATCATGCCGGAATCTTCATAGGGCAAGAATTCAATACGGTCAACGTCAAGGATCTGAGCGGATGCGCGAACTTCTCGCTCTCGTCGCTCGCCAAGACGTTCACCATCATTCAGCACACCCTGCGCTGGCTCACCTTGTTCACCGCGTGTTGCCATCACCAAAACCACATTATGGCCGGCTGCTGCTGCCTTCATCATCGTGCCACCAGTAGCTATGGCTTCGTCGTCAGGGTGCGCATGAAAACACACGAGCGTCAGCATTCAATTCCTAACAGCGCTTTAAATTGCGAAATGAAACGCACTACAACCTTCAAATACACTGGTCACCAATTTCACATCTCGGGCGCTTCCACCCAACGGACAGATTCAACATACAAACCGGCAGAGACTCCGTCAACAACCAACAGGGAACCACCAAATAGGTGATTGTTGATGGGATTATACAACGGGAAGGTTAAGACTTAGCAGTCCTAGGAGCCCGACGGAATTTCAGGACAAAAGTTCCAGGGCGCTGTCGGGAAATAACGCACAATCATCTCGTACAGATCTGGGTCATTTCGCTCAATCCATTCCCGAGTGTCATGCGAATTCTTAAAGCCGGCTCGGTCCATGAGATATCCCTCAACTGTGGTAGCCCAATATTCACCAACCCACTGAACCATCTCAGCCTCATCTCCGTCCGGCAAGTACTGATCCCCAGGTATGAAAACACCTTTTTTAATTGCCTTTTCAGCCAGTTTATAGATGCGTTCATAGAAGTAGGTTTCGTTCAGTTGCTCGAAAACCACATGATTTAACGTGTGCACCATTTCGTGGAGAATTGGATCACCTCCCCTGTCTGGATTTCCAGGGAAGCAAACCCAATTTGCGTTCGCTGTCATACTGGCGTCGGTGAGTCCTTGAGCAAATCCTCCGGGCTCAAACTCTCCTTGATACTCCGGCAGACCTGAGGTGTCTTCACTAGCGAACAAAGAAATACGCACTCTGCTATCAATTAGCATGTCGCGAAATTCAGGCCTAGCTGAAGTTTGATAAACAACTGATTTACGTGCTTGCAGCATTGCAGCATCAGGAACCTCAGCTCCACCAACTATTACTATGCCTGCCCCGGCAGTATATTTTTTGTAATGCTCTAACCCGTTGATCGTTGGAGCGGCAACTACTTGACTACCAATATCGAGGTACGGGAATGGCTGCCAGTTCGAAGCGTGACCTGGCCAATCAGTTCGATAGTGCGTGAATCTGCCATGTTCCACGACCGAATCTCTAATCGAGCCATTGCCTGACTTCGCCCGACATACAGCTTCGCGCCACCTTATATAGTTAGACCACAGAAAGCTTTTTTCACCAAGTCGCGTCTCAGCGAATTCTGAGGGTTCATAATTAGCCAAGTGTTTTTCGAAAGCTTCTTGCATCCAAAAGGCCCTAGGACCTAACCGGCTTCGCGTTCCGTCAAGAGTCACAAAGTCGTATATATCTCGTTGCTCAACTGAGTCCACTACATCTGCTAAGTCATCTACGAACTTGTTTACTGAAATTGTTTTGGCATCAGGGAACTGATTATCGCAACTAGCGGTTGAATGATACTCATTTGTGCTTTCTTCAAAATCTGAGTCAGCCATTGCTTGAAGTTTCGCTTCGATCTCTTCAGGTGAGGACTCTGAACTCACCGATATGTCACTACTCATCATCGGCGGAACAGTCATCGATACCGCAGCGCTCGACGAGGAAGCTGACCTCGATCCGACAGCAGTTTCGACACTAGCGGCACACGAAACTAGTACTAACGCTCCTACGAATAGAACCCACACAAAGCGCACGATTCACTCCAAAGATACTGAGGACAAAAAGCACACTAACTTTGCGATTCCTATCTGACACTGGCTGTGGCAAGAAATGCCACAAATACGGAAGGGCCTCTGTTACGACGCATGGGAACAAACATGTTTTCGCACACTTTTGGTTCTGTCACGTTGTTCAAATTCTTTTATTGGAGCCTTCTGCCAAGGTTTTCAAAGGCCCATTTAGTTAAACATGCTGTGTAACTGTTCATCAATTCTACTTCGATTTCGACAAATCATTTGCGTTGAATTGAGTTGAGGAACTCGTTTTCTGATCCTAAGCAATTACGTACATATGTGAAAATAATCTTCGGAAGCATCTTGGAGCACGGCAAACTGTTTACATGAGTTCTTGTTTGCTTCTCGCACTAGCTGTATTTGGAATCGGCATGTGGGCGAGAAGGCGACCCTCCTCAGATACGCAACAGGAGATCACCAATGGAACCCCTATTGAACTAGATGACCCACCCTGGAAGCAACGCTTTGAAAAACCCTGGTCTTAAACCCTCCAGCTAGCTATGAAGACATAGACCTATTCGCAGTTAACGGGTTGCATAAACCAAACAGTTGTAAGAGTCCGACACCTATCAAATTACTTTTAGAATCGATTACTGGTCTGCTCCAGAAAGAATACGGTCAGCTCCCACTGTTACGACTTCGTCGGTGTCTTTTCTCGTCGTGCTGCCCCAGATGTTCAATTCACTTGAACTGGGTTTAAGGCTCCACCACATCAGTGGGACAATTCCGATTCCAGTGAAACTAAGCCAGAGCCACTTGCCACTTCGACCAACGTCGTGAAGGCGACGTACGCCTAATGCGATCATTGGAAGTAAAGCAACTAACGAATAAATAGCTTCTAATGGACCTAGGTCATTGCTCTCGAGGTTCCAAATTGCTGCTGAGATAGCTCCAAGAAGAAAACTCACAATAAGGTTGACTATCGATGCCGACCAATAGGCCGCACGCGTCGACCTTCCTCGGAAATCTCTGCCACGACTCCACATGTCGACGTAATGTTTCAAAATTGGCTTGTTGCTTGATTCCATCTTAAACCTCTCAGACTTAGCCACATGGTAGCTCTACTCAACGCTTATAGCGGCTCCGATGCCGTCGTTAAGTTAATCACGTGATGGTACCTCATTCTGGGACGTCAGGTCTAAAAGCAAAAAAAACCATAAAAGTATGGCTGTTGTCCGTGTCAGCACTTTCAAAATCCTTCGATACTCGGAAAGAGCAAACATCAAAGAAGCGTTGATGAAACGCTGGGTGGGATAATTTAAGCCCAACCGAGGCTGGTGACATAAAGTCTCAGTTACCACTTAGATTTGGAGATGTAGCTGTGACTGCTTATGTGATTTTTCAGGGGGAGATAACGGATTCGGAGGACTATGAGGCTTATAAGCCATTGGCCGGTGCTTCGGTAGAGGCCCATGGTGGCAGGTATTTAGTGCGCGGCGGAAAATTCATTGCTCTTGAGGGTGAGGCTCCGAGTTCAAGAACAGTAATTCTGGAGTTTGACTCGATGAAAGCGGCGTCGGGTTGGTACGAGAGTTCTGACTACGCAATAGCTAAGCAAATCCGCCAAAGGGCAAGTGAAGGTTCGTTGTACATAATCGAAGGTTGAATCTTCAAGTCTTCATAAATTGACAAACTAGGCGCATGAAGGTGAGCCACTATTTTAGCCAAATTTTTGTTTCTTGCCCATTCCAAACTTATCTGAATATTAGAAAAAGGGCTGCTGGCTAGCCACAACAAGGTCTAAGTGTTTGCCCCTTTCCGCTTAGGTAGTGCATGTCTTTTGGGTCCTCCATCGAAGGACTCAAAAGACATGCAAAGTCCCGGTGCCACAATCACTATTTGCGTTGCTGCCACTCCATAGCACGCCGCTTTGCTACAACGTTCGCTCGCTCTATCGCAGCAGCATCTAAATGCGGACTTAGGGCGTCAACAACTTCCATCGCCTCAGCAGATTTTGCATCCGAGGAAGCAACAATGGCAAGCGTTAAAGCCCCTGCCAATGCTTCTTCAAAATCAGCAGGTTCAGTGTCCATTATTCCTTCAATTTGCGGCCGTAGTCGTACCTGTTGTCATCATACCCTCGATCACGAGCCCAGGTTATTGCTTAAAGAGACCTCACCCGTCAAGAGACAAACCGAGGAATTCTTTCTGTTTGTTGCGTATAAGGAAATTCGTCTACGAATCCCGCGAGCAGTCTGAACATCTCGGGGTCAGAACAATCATCGACGAGTTCCTGTGGGAAGAGGTTTTTAATATCGTCCTGCGGGAGGATCATGTAATGGCGGAAATAGTTAGCGATGGATAGACGCATGCCAGGGCTCACTCGTGGAAAAGCTCCATGCCAAGTCGCTCCATGAAACACGATTAGTGATCCAGCAGGGGTTTCTATAGGTACCGCTAGTTCAACTGCTTCAGGAAAACGCGGGGGTTCCATACGGCGATGTGATCCCGGCACGTAAGCCATGGCTCCATTCTCTTGGGTGTAATCGGTTAGACACCAGTTGGTGTTCGCTGTGAGAGCATTACGGCCCCATGGTCGAGGTACCGCCATTTGGTCACAGTGCAATCCAAGGTTCCGTCCGTAACCGAACTCGCCTTGCCATTTGATGAAAGCGTTGTGGCTGCTGAAACGCGTGGCATTGTTTCCGATCATGTGCCGGATCAGCGCTAATCCAACTGGGTTAATTGCAAGGTCGCGAAATAAACGATCACGAGCACAAAGTTGCTGGACAAGAAATTGAGTTGGTTCTCCGCTATCTCCACTGAATCGGGCAATGACGTTTTCATCTGGGTTCATAGTGAGCGGAGTATCTGGTCCTCTATCCAAGTCGAATCCACATCCAACAATTTGTTCGGCTTCCTCCAGAAGATGATCACGAATGGCTTTTATTGTCTCTGGTTGCACACCAGTTTTCTCGGGCGGCACTACACAAAGGCCGTCAACTTCTAGCTGTAGGACAAAATTTTCTAGTCCGAGCTCTTGAACCTCTAAGCTCAAACGGGTCTCTAAAGCCGCTCTTTCCATAGTTTGAAACTAGCTCTTCTGTCCCGAAGGTGCGCTCTTGCCTTTGCGAAATCATCGATCTATCGCAAATGCTCAGATGGTTAAAGCTGCACTCAAAGTAAGCAATTCGTTGTTCCAGCAACGCAAAACTCTTCACTCTCAGGATCCACATGGCGGCGTTCGCTAATCTTGATGAACGTCTCTCAACCGTCTGGCTCTTTCATCTGAGAAAATTATCCCACGCTATTGGTATCGATCCTTTCGGCCCTATCACTACCAACCGGTTCCCCTCAGGGGATTTTTCTCGGTCTGCTAAAGCGCGCAGGTCCCAACTTCGCCCAACTAATTGAAACACCATCGGGATGCGAGGGGCTTCAGCAAGCCGAATGATGCCTTTCACCCGCTGAATGTCTGAGGGCAAGTTCTTTATTAAGGCTTCAAGGTTCTCTCTCAGTATCGGTTGAGTTGATTCGTGAGTTCGCGACTCGAACGTTCCCACGTGGCCAGCAGAGCTAACTGTTCTGAGTATTTCTCGGCCAAACAAAAGATCAAGATCTGCTTTCGCCTCGCTCGTATAAATCAAAAGCGCTTTTGGGTTTAACTCGGATAATTCGGCATTCACACTCGTCAACGTGTCACACAGATCGATTTTGTTGAGCACAATTACGTCTGCGGCTCGTATCTGACCCGCAACTGTTTGCCCAACTAGCGGGTCAGCTATCTGTTCGATCAGCCTCACCGCATCAGCTACTACGATGACAGCATCAAGAGCGAAACCGGGACCGTGTCCATGTGCGGCTATAGTTCCTGGGTCAGCTACCCCACTTGCTTCGATCACCAAACGGGTGGGTCTCGGCCGAAAAGATACTACCGATTCCAATGCAGTAGCGAAACCGTCAACGAGAGAACAGCAGATACATCCATTGGTTAAGCTGATCGTGTTTTCATCGCTCGAATCGATCAAACTTTCATCGATATTAATTTCTCCGAAGTCGTTCACCATTACAGCGACGCGTTCCGAAGCTTCACGTAAAATATGATTGACAAGTGTGGTTTTGCCGGCTCCGAGATACCCGCCGATGACCGACACTTCTATCAAGTCTCCAGAGAGCTTCATTTTGCCTTACTTCGAACTCGCAACGTGCGGGGTTCCTCCTACTACAGTGCCCCAGACGGCAATGTTTTTCAGTTCTGCTGGGCTGACTTCAAAAGGGTCTTCCTCCAGTACGGCAAAGTCAGCGAGTTTGCCTGCTTCTAGAGACCCAATATCATGGTCTAACTTAAGTTGATGTGCTGCGCCGAGAGTGCAGGCTTCAAGTGCTTTAGCAACACTTATTCGCTCCTCAGGGCCAAGTACTCTGCCAGAAGCTGTAAGGCGGTTCACAGCGGACCATGCCGTGTGCAATTGGCTCATCGGAGTAATGGGAGCGTCGCTGTGGACAGAAAAAACTACCCCTTCTCGCTCAGCAGTCGCGCATGCGTCCATTCGCGCCGCACGTTCTTCGCCAATGGTGACGGCGGCGTGCTGGTCGCCCCAGTGAAAAATGTGGTTGCTGAAAATATTTGCGTTTATTCCCAGTGCGGCCATCTTTTTGTATTGGGCTGCCGTAGTCATCTGAGAGTGTTGGACTGTATGGCGGTGGTCCCACCGAGGGTGTCGCTGTAGAGCTAGCTCTACAGCATCAATGAAAACTTGTGTTGCCTCATCTCCGTTGCAGTGACAATGAACCGTAAGGCCAGCTTCGTGGTAACCACTCACGATGTCGGCGAGTTGTTCCGGGGGAATCAGCCACAATCCATTTCCCGGGTGACCCGGTGGCGGATTTACATAATGAGGCCATGAAATACGAGCAGTAAATCCTTGAATGGAACCGTCAAGGACCAGTTTCACTATTCCGAACCTGAGCTTGGGGGTTTCTTCTTCGTCGCGCAGCCTCACGGCAAGAGACACTATTGAGTTTGAGTCGAAGTGTCCGACGGCTACCACTACTCGTGCAGGATAATTGGCGTCATCAGTAGCTTCACGCCAAGCTTCAAGCTGGCCTTCCATTGTCAAGCGGGTGGTTCCAAGATCGGCAATAGTCGTGACGCCGCAATTGCGTGCTTCGCGCGCATAGTTCCATTTAGCGTTGGAGGACATCATGGCAACTCCAATCGCTGAGAAACCATCCTGAGCCAGTGACATTGCCGCAGGTTCCTGAAGTTCGCCGTTTGGTTCTCCGTCAAAGTCTTTAGCTACGCCCGGCGTTGGGGTATAGCGATCTATACCGGACCGGCGCATCATCGCTGAGTTCACTGTCGCTAGATGCCCGCTCGCATGGAACACGAAAATTGGGCGGGTGACAGAAATTTGATCTAAGTGTTTCGCAACAAGGCGTTCACCTTCGAGGAATATAGGGTCAAGGCCCCATGCGACTAATGTCTGATCAGGATCCTTAAGTTCCCGTTCACACTCCGCTAGCCGATCTACTACTGCTGCGATAGTTTGACATCCCAACCAGGTGTGTCCTAGCGGATCAGGGCGGTCATAAAACCCGACGTATGGGAACTCCCAAACAGCGCCCGCCATGACATGGCTATGGGCTTCAACAAAACCTGGCATCAAGATATGATCCTTGAACTGTTCATCAAGTTCGTAATCGCCCCATTGAGCGAGGTCTCCGACTGTCCCGACGCCAAGAATTCGGTCACCTTGCACAGCAATTGCCTGGGCGACGGGCACCGCAGGGTTCATAGTGATGATTTTCTTTCCAGTGAAAATCGTGACTTTTGCGTCGCTCACAAGCGAGCTCCTAGACCATCGTTGCTACCAATTACGAAGTGTAATAGGAATGTTTAAGTTCACTTAAATGCAGGCAACCACAAAAATCAAAAAGAGTGCTATCAAAAGCATCAGATTTCGACAAGATGACGTAACCCAGTTCTATGCACTTAGGCCTTCTTGATGCAACCGAACCAAAATATCTCAGATAGTCCCGATCAATTTCTCGGTGCTGCGGGCCATCCTGGGACACCTTCGTCTCGTTGCACCCCACATGAGTTTAAAAGTCCGCTGACTAGCCGATACTGCAGGGCCGAGGCCATGAACTCTAAAATATCTGAAACCGAGAAGTGGCTATTGAGTTGTTCCCATGTGGCATCGCTTACACAGTCATCACCGTATAGGTCATCAACCATCTCCAGTAACGCAACTTCGTCTTGCTCCCAAAGAAAGTGGCTAGCAGGTCTCGTCAACCAATAAATCTCACTTTCGGTAAGCCCAACATCGAGCCCAAAGAGGGTGTGTTGTCCAAATTCATAAACTGATTGGCAATTCCATCCCATACGCAGGATCACTATTTCTCGAAGGCGAGGATCCACCGATCCCTTGAAAAGTAATTGCCGAGAGAATCGTCCCACGCCAGTGGAAACCAGTTCGTTATGAGCGAGAGTTGCGGTGACGTTTATCGCGTTCGCCACCGAATCCTTCATTGCTTCTTTAGCTTCTTCCAGAGCGATAGGTAAAGGTTCGACGCGAGGTGTGCTAGGGCGAGAGGACATAGACCAATTATTAGCGCACCTTTTACAGTTCTCTTGCAAGATCAACACATTCGCTCTTTAAAACTTCGGCTAATAGCTTCTAAGGTGATCTGTTCAGCCGGGGTGTGTCGAGACTTCCGTACGACTAAATGCTATTTAACGTCATAAGCTCGTATCTGGTTACGAGACAGGAAATCAAGCAAACTAGCGAATTGTTTCGTGATCTCAGCTGTATCTGGGCTATGGGGCGCTCTTTATCTAAGCCGGTTGTTGGGCGAGTGGTCACCTGCCACCCAACGCTCTAACTCGCTATGCGCATTCGCTTTTTGCCATGCGTCAATTTTTTTGAACTGTTCACTGTCGACAGTGAATTCGACAGACAAGCCATCGGGGTCAACTACGTACAACGAGGTGCAGTAACCGTGATCAATCGTTCGAAAATCTATGCCGTGTTTGTCAAGTCGTTCAGCGACTGCAGCTTGATTCAATGCATCAGAATTTAGAGCGACATGGTTGAGTGACTCCGCCGAGTCCAAAAACATTTCATCGTGATCATTAGGGTCAGTGAACTGAAAAAAAGCAAGTGCAGACCCATCTTTAAGCTCAAAAAAGGTGTGGCAGTAAGTACGGCTTTTCCCGCGAACAGTTTCTATTTCACACCATGTAGCGACTAGGGGGAATCCCAAAATATCTTCATAAAAATGTCTAGTTGTTTCTAGGTTTTTTGAAACGTAGGCATGGTGGTGTAACCGATTCGCCGGGACGTTTCGTACAGTTTCGCTGCTCATTATCCTCCCCTATTGTCTTTCCCTTATTGTCGCAGGCTAAAGCAGAGCCGCAAGATGCGCTCTACTGTGTGAGATTAGGAGGCAATCAAATATGAATAAGCTGACTTTAACATTTGATAATGGTCCTTCGATTGAGGCAACTCCTTCTGTTCTGGACGTCCTTGACCAACGAGGTCTCCATGCTTGGTTTTGTGTAATTGGAAAATCTTTGGCTACGCCTGAAGCGCATCAACTAGTCACTGAGATGATCTCTAGAGGCCACCGAATAGTGAATCACTCTTTAACTCACCGCACACCTCTCGGAGATGACCCATCAGACCAACATGCTCAGCGAGAAATAGTGGAAATGCATTCTCTCATGGATGACACGCTCGGCGACTGGGGAGATCGCTGGTTCCGACCATTCGGTCGGGGCGGCGAACTCGGACCGCATCTATTTAGCGACGCTTCACTGGCAACCCTCACAGAACTAAGCTACTCAGTGCTTCTCTGGAACAGTGTCCCTCGCGATTGGGAAGATCCACTTGGCTGGGTTGAAACCGCCTTAGCTGACGTTATTACTCAAGATCACACGGTATTGGTTCTACATGATCTTCCGACTGGCGCTATGAATAGGTTGCCTGAGTTTCTCGATAAGGTTGATCAACTCGGCGTCGAAATAACTAACGATGTTCCCGATGAATGCGTTTTGATGCGTTCCGGCGAAGAAACTTTAGCGCTGAGAACAGCCCTAATAGAGCTACCGACATCTTCAAATTAAGAAATGAAGTAATACGTTTAATGTTGCAACTATCGCACATTTAGGTCGCTCATCTCACCCAATTAGAACAGTAGCTTGACTACGACTCATTACTACCCACCAACCATTTTGTACTTACTGATCGTTCATTAACTTAATATTTCGTCTAGGGTGACAATTGGGTAAATGGAATTATCCAATTTTTGTTAACAAAAAATCACAGATCTAGGGGGAAAAGTGATCAAGAAACGTATTTTACGCCTATTGGCGTTGCTCTTCGCATTCTCACTCGTCGCTGCCGCTTGTGGCGGAAGCAGCGACAATGGCGATAGCGGAGACAGCAACGACACCGGAACGCAAGCCGCTGAAAGCGAAGCGGAAGAAGAACAAGAGGACGAAGGTGGCGGGCTATCACAAGACGCCATAGAAAAAGCTGTATCGGGCGATGATGCGGAAGAAGAAGTAGATGACGATGCTCCTACCTTCGATCGATCCACTCTCGATGGCATCTGGGAAGAAGCCGACTACAACCGCCAAGTCATGATCGATGAGATCACCGAGAAAATGAACGCCGGTGAATGGGGCGTGGGCAGTGACAACATTCTGCGCGGTCCATCTGGCTTTGAGGCTGACCTCAACGGCTGCCCTGGAGACTGGTCGAACACTAATGGCCTTCTTGACGATGAAATTCGCGTCGGCATGACCACCGTGATGTCAGGCAACCTTGCTGCTTACGGCAACATCGCCTACGGGTGGGAAAACTATTGGAACTGGATTAACGACGAGCTCGGTGGCATCGGGGGCCGTCAGCTCAAGTTGATCATCAAGGATGATGGTTACGTCGCAGCACAGACCATTGAGTTCGTCGACGAACTAATTGAGTCAGCGAACATTTTCGCTCTCCACGGTCTTGGTTCACCGAACGGTCTAGCGGTATACGACAAGATCAACGCCGAGTGCGTGCCTCATCTGTTCTACGCGTCAGGTCACCCTGCATGGGGCGACCCTGTCAAACATCCATGGACGACTAGCAACCAGATGTCCTATCTGACTGAGGCTGTTTTGTGGGGCACTTGGATTAAGAGCAACCTTGCTGACGAATTGCCAGTCAAGGTTGCTGGTTTGGTGATGGATAACGATTTCGGTTTAGCTTACGAGAAGGGCTTCGAATATTACGCTGAGAATAACCCTGATGTTGTAAGCGAATACCTGCCTGTCCGTCACGACCCGGCTGCGCCTACGTTGACCAACGAGGTAACAACTATCGCTGCGTTTGACCCTGATGTGTTCATTTCAATGACCGCAGGCAATCCATGTCTGTTGGCAATTCAAGAAGTGGAGGCCTCAGGTCTTCTTGAGCGTCTCTCGGCTGCCTTCACTCCATCGGTCTGCAAGGCCATCGCTGCATATATGGCTCCGGCTGGAATGGCAGCGGATAGCTGGTGGGTTGTTGGCGGAGGCGTGAAGGACTCAACGGATCCTCAGTACACCAGTGAGCCGTTTATAGCGTTCCTCAACGACACCTTGAAAGCTGGCGGACTAGATCCATCTATTTCACTTCTAGCGACCGGTTATTTCTTCGCTTATCCATGGACTGAAACGCTTCGTGTAGCGAACGAACTGCCAGGGGGAATGAGCCGAACCAACGTCATGCTTGCTGCTCGCAGCATCGATATTTACCATCCGCTAATGATGGACGGTGTTGCATACGAGCTAGACGGAGCGAAAGACGCCTTTGCGATCGAGGGCTCCGATTTCAGTAAGTTCGATGCGACCGGTCAAACTTGGAACATCATCGGCGATATTGTCGATGGCAACGGCGGATCGCCCAACTGTCCTTGGGACAAGGAAAATGGCGGTTGCTAATTCGTCAGCTTTAGCGTGAATGACCAGCTTCAGCTGGTAGCTAAAAATTAATTAGATGAACGACTAGGCCGCTCCTTCGGGAGCGGCCTTTTCGTGTTGTCCTGATGCTCAGCACAACGATACACACCACGGTGCTGACAGCAAGGTGCAAAGTTTTGAGGTCTATGAGCTACCGAACTTCATTACTTCGATACGCAATCTTGCTTCAAGTTTTTCAAACTGAGCACCTGACTTATTGCGAGCCTTGGCCGGATCATTTTTAATCGAGGAATAAGATTTAACCAGTGCAGAGTCTCTATATCTATCTATGAGATCTATGCCATGAAATATTTTTGGATAGCTTCACGCGCTGGCACGTCAGTCATTACTGGCTTAGCTCGCATGTCACACACAGCAGCCCAAGCAAGTTGAAACGCAGCAAATTTTGTGGCGTCGTCTGTTTCTACGATCATTGTTCCAGTTCCTTCACCCACACAGTGCCAACGACCAATAAGTTCAACACCATGGTCGTCTAACAATGAGTCGAGTTGTTCTTGTGTGAACGTCCCAAAGGCAGTGAGCGCATCGCGCCTGCTGGCTTGAAATACTGAATAGTCGATTTGAAAAAGCATTGAGCTATCTCCTTAGTTAAGAAACCGAATCCAACCGCGACTTCGGTAGAAAATAACTTAGCTCAATGCCTAATCAGATATTTACTTCTTAGCGTCTGCTTTAGATATCTCTTGGTTCTAGGTGCGTGAAAGTTGGTGCGCCAGCCATAAATGGACCAATGAGATCAAGCATGCCGGTTTCCATTCTCCATCCTATATAAGCCTCTTGGTTAGCTCGTGCATCAAATTCTTCTAAAAGAATTACGTCATCGGGCTTATCGGCATCTACATAGACGTCAACTAGTTGAACGCCTTCAAATGCACGGGTATCAACAAGGGCTCCCTTTAAAACGCTCAGAAACTCTTCGCCTTTACCTTCTTTGCAAGGAAACTTCACTACCACATGGTGAGACATTGTTATCGACCTATCCGTCAACGCAAGCCAGATGGCTTACCTAGAAGAAACTAGCTTCAATATCCTTGTTTGACTAGCCGCTAAACTATACACATCGGAACCTGATCGTCTGTTGACAACTAACCCATGTTGTCGGGACTACAGATACGCCAACACTTCTCAGTTTGTGCTGTAATCAATAATAAGTTGGGCGTATCGATCTTGGAGCTGTTCGGGAGGTCGCGACGGAACCATTACCTGAGTAACACCAACTTCAATAAGTTGCTCTAAATGTTCGCTATCCCCAGTTGAGGTAGTCCACAACGCGATAGTTGAAGGATCTCGACCAACGTCTTCGGCATATTGCTTTGCTGCTGAGTGAAGTGATGCGAGTGTCTCAACTGATCGTTCCGCCGGAAAGAAAACGTCTCCCAACTCTCCTGCCCTTCGCGCTGCGCGATCTGAATGCCCTCCGACAAGTATTGGTATCGGACTTTGGCTTGGTTTGGGTTGGCAATACACAGGGGCAAAATCAACGAATTCCCCATGGAATTCAGCTTCTGTTTCTGACCAAAGGACACGAAGGGCACGAAGGTACTCATCTGTTCGGGCTCCACGGGCTTCAAATGGCACACCTAAAGCATCGAATTCTTCTCGTAGCCATCCTGATCCAATACCAAGATCTAATCGTCCATTGCTAAGTTGATCAAGGCTGGCAATCTCTTTAGCTGCAACAACAGGGTTACGTTGAGGAAGAATAAGAATTCCTGTTGCTAGGCGAATCTTGGTCGTTGCAGCAGCTGCGAAAGCAAGCCAGATCAAAGGGTCAGCGATATCGAGTTGGCCCGCCCCTTTGAATAGGCGACCTCCCTCGTCATAGGGGTAAGTGGATGAGTATTCCACCGGTACCACTGCATGTTCTGCGGCCCAAATAGAATGGAACCCTACCTCTTCAGCGGCACGAGCGAGTTCTCCCGCCGCTACCCCTTCGACATTTCCCATTAAATTCGCAGCCATTAAACCGAACTTCATCCTGTGCACTCCCCATTGCCTCTGACTGATTGCTGATTTCAACATGCATCATAGAACTCTCAGCTTCCGGAGGAAGTTTGGGCTCGCCTGACGATAACGGCACCTATCCCTGTTGGGGTTTTAAGCCAGTGGGTTGAAACTTAAGTAGAAATCATAAGCGTCTGCAGCAAGAACAATAATTACTTGACCCTTTGTTATTTCGCTGCGGATAGCTATGTCTGGCTCATCATTAATGAGCTAGCCGTACTCGACTTTTGCCGTACCTACCATTTAGGACTTAGGCAATTTCTGGCAGTCTTAAGCAGGAACGTAAAAAATTTAGATTCATAGACGAAAACAACTTAGATGACACAGCATTAATTAGCCTTCACAGTCATCAACTTCCAGAACCCATGGACGAACGGGTACCACGCAAGGACAGACATTGCTGCTCAACGAGCTATCTGACTTCCTTTGGCAGGCCGACGGCTCGATCTTCGAACTTTCCATCAGGTCGAACAATCTGGACCCACAACTTGACTGGCTCAATCAGAGAGAGGGTGCGCTCCATCGTACTGCGACGCCGGCATCCAACTTCCGCCCGTCTCCGGACTCAAGAACCAAGGGCCGACCCGTCATCTCAGCACCACCAGAATCGTCTAGCACCTTAGATACCGCTAATGCGGCTTCAGTCGGACCAAACCCAGGAGCGTGGCAACTGAACAAGAAAAACCGACCCGGGATCACCGGGTTGACCATCTGCGTATGGGTGTCCGAAAGCGCTCTAACCGATACCCCGAGCAGTTCTCCGCATAGCTCCATTAACTCTCCGAGATGTTGCCTGAACTTGAATGGTCGACCATTTGGCCCATGCCCGTATGTCGGTGGATCGGCAATCACGCCGTCGTAGTAGTTCCCACGTCGGCACTCACGCTCTATGAACTTCATGGCGTCCTCCACAAGCCAACGGATGGGCAGATCCGCTATTCCCGATGCCTCAGCATTTCGCTTTGCCCATGCCACAGTCGGTCCCGATGAATCGATATGGGTCACCTCAGCGCCCGCTATCGCAGCAGCGAGGCTCGCACCGCCTGTATAGGCGAAGAGATTCAGCACACGAGGGCGGCCGGAAGGCAGGCTGTTGTGGCATTGGCTGACCTGATTCGCAATCCAATCCCAGTTGCCTGCCTGTTCGGGAAACAACCCGACGTTGCCTGACGCTCCTAGCTGCATCAGCAGGCGGCTGTCACCGTGGCAGACTGACCACGGCATCTCTCCGACACCAGCAAGCGAGGTACCAGACGCTCCCTCGCTCCATTGGCCCTTGCCACTTTGATCGAGGTCAAAGCGGGCCGAGGCTTTCACCCACAAGGCACGGTCTGCGATTGCGATACCATCGGCAGCTGGACTAGGCCGATCTAACAGCTTTGTGCCAAAACGCTCGAGCTTTCTCCCGGCACCAAAGTCGACCAACTCATACTGGCTGGGTTCAAACACTGAATACACACTGTCCTTGGTCGAAATGACGATAGACCATGTCAGGAGCCATTATCGGACCGTAGCCGCGACGACGCTTGCCTTGCAAACAGCAGTTGACCAGTCCCCACCGACGTCGAGGCCGCTGAGGAACCATTGCGGATCCCTAGGGCTAGACCGTGTAGGTGACGAATATGCAGTCGCCCCATAATTCTGAGGGTTTCAGTCCGTTGGCTGGCTGGTAACGTTTAGTGCGCGTTCCTACTCTTGTACTTCACTCTCAGCTTGTGGGTGCCCGACATTCTGTCCTTGGCTCTGACCAGCACCGCAAAGCGCTGCAACTTCATGGACGGCAGTAACTTTGCTGGCTCTTCATTCGATAACGAGAAGTTATTGCTAGAGACCCAAGTAGTGTTCAAGGGTTTGATGGAAGTGACGGATCCGGCTTTCTTGATATGCCGCCAAAGTAACCGATCCGCGTTTGTTCGCCTGCAGGCCTCGCTGAATCCGAATTAGGTTGTCTGTGTCTTGGTCGACGACCATTCCCGCGCCCCCTAGAGCCGGGGCGTTACTCCATGAATCTTCCAGGGTGAGTTTCACTGTAGGAGGTGGAGGCGGAGGGTCTCCCTCATCTGGTTTCGCAAACAGCAACATTATTTCCATGATGCAGCTGTGTGGATCATTTCCGTTAGGTCGAAAGCGGTAACAAATCGGTACCCCTTGTCCTGCCCATGGAACAAGATTTGGAAATAAGAAGTACTCGATGGCATCAAGAGTTTCAGAGGTTGACAGGTCGCTCATGTCTGCTCGAGCTGATGCTCCCAGCTTTTCTCTGGCTCGCTCCGCTAAAAGATCGCGTACACGGTCTCCTTCTTGAGCAACGATGCGTTCTCCTCCGTGGAAGGGAACGTCGCGTTGCATCTTGCGAATGGTTTCCTCAGCGGGAACGTTACCCAAGTTGGGGCTAGGGATTCCTTCCAAAGTGATCATCCGGTTGACATGACGTGAACCGGGAAAGATATCGTATTGCGTATTGGCATCGGCAACATAAGCAGCTGTTTGAGGATGCGTTACTCCAATGTGGAAGCTCTCAATGAACGCTTCGAGTGCAAGTTTCCAATTACAGGGCATCACTTTTTCAACGTGAGCGGCTTTCCAACGATCTTCAAGTGGGAAGTCTTTGAACTCTTGGTCGAGGACCTCGATATAACTATCGAATGGCTCGCAATCTTCGTCAAAGTTAATGAAAACAAACCCTCCCCAAAGAGCTATTTGCGCCTCCGGAAGACAAAACTCTTGGGGGACAACATCCGGAAAATCCCAACTATTGGGAATGTGAACTAGCTGGCCCTCTAAATCCCATGTGAATCCATGGAAGGGACACCTAAATCTTTGAACATTACCTCCTTCGCTACGCAGCTGCGTTCCACGATGAAGACAGGAATTGATATAGGCACGCACGTCATGGACTTCTGGACCAGTTCTCACGACTATGACTGATTCGGTAGCTACCTCGTACACCACATGGTCACCTACGGTTTGCAGCTCTTCAAGGCGGCAAGCCATTTGCCATACTTTACGCCATACATGCTCTACTTCGAGGTCGTGCCATTCTTGCGTCAGGTAGCGATCGACCGATATCTCATGATTGTCTACATAATCAGGTGGGTGTTCACGCAGCAGTACTTCGGGAGGAGCGATTGCATCCGCTCGCAATACCTCCTGAACTGTCTGCCCCGGAGCCCTCCGCCCTACGGTCTCGGTCATAGCTACAAGCTAGTATATTGCCTGTATCTTTGAGGACGAAAGTGCGAGATGCCCCTATTGGCGCCAATCGGAAAGCATCTCGCTCCTAGTGCATCACTTGCAGCTCGCTGACTCATAAACCCAAACTCGTCGCCCCACAACTGAGTTATTTACCCCTGAGTTTCTCCTCAATGTAATGTTTATTTCGGTCTCAAGTCTCTGCGTATTTAGCTCTTTGCCACATCGATAGTAAGGCCATCGGCGAGTGCGACCGCTTCGATCTCGAACATCAGCTCGGGATACGCTAGGGCCCGAACCTCACAGATTGTGTCAGCGGGATACGGCTTACTAAACACCTCCCGGCGCAATTCGACCACCTCGGGAAAATGAGACATATCGGTGACGAAGATGGTCACCTTGATCACCTGATCTAGACTCGAACCCGCTGCGTTGAGAACGCGCTCGAGATTTCGGACTGCCTGCCGGGCCTGAGCAGCGAAGTCTCCAATACCGACAACTTCACCGTGTTCATTTACCGCAGCCTGTCCTGACACGAAGACGAGATCGCCAACCCGGAATCCCTGTGAGATATGAACTGCTGCGAACCGGTCGGGTTCGGTGCTAATGCGGTGCGCGTCGGTTGCCATCTCAGGATCCTATTCAGACGAGGTGGTGTTCATCTGATTCTTCTGAGCATTACTTGTGGAGTCCGTTGGGTCAAAGATGAATGCCACAACGAGAATCAAGATTTGAGAAGGCATAGGTGCAACACAGCTGGTTAGCTTCGTTGCTTCACTCAATCTGAACTTTTGTTAGGAAACTCTCACGGAAGGCTTCTAATTATACGATTACATCGCCGCCTAGTAGATAGCTAAGACTTCAGCCCCGACGATTAACGCAATAACAACTCAGCACTACGAAACCAATAATACCTCTGGTTATTTTTGGGATTGATAGCTGCCATCGGGAATGTTCGTCGGGAGATTAAAACCCTGGTTGTTGAAGAGGTCGAACGCTAGAGCGTCGGTTTCCTCCATCTGAGATTTTGTACATAAGTACCACTCGTCCTCGACGTCTTGACATTTACTAGTCAGAGCATCTTCAAGGGCGCCAATGTTAGCCATCAGCAGCCAATAGAAATACTCGTGGACCTGACAACCGTAGCTGCAGGTTTTGTCATAATAGCGATACCAAGCCTTTCGGGGGTAACTGGCCGGGATCGTTTCGAATTGTCCCCCGCGCGCTAGGTCCATCGCCGCCGTCAGCTTGCTGGTTCCTGGGCTATCGCCGAAATATGTTGGGTAGGAGTTATACCAACCAACTGAAACCACATGCCAGACCTCTTCTAGGTTTGTGTCCCAAGTACCTTGTTTTTCTATTCCTCCAATAGCCCACTGGTCATACTCGTAGTACATGCTCGCTGCCATCGATAAGTTGTCTTCGCAGTAAGTTCCCCTTATGCCTTCGAAGAACGGGTCTCGGTCACTTTCATTCCAGACAGGAACAACATAATTATTATCAACGAGAAAGCTAAGAACTTTAGAGTCATCCGGGAACCCATCTTCGTCGTTATCGATGTACTGCGCTAGCACATTAGCGGTGTGTTCCACATATGCGAGCGGCGCTCCGGGAGTTCCGATCACATACATCCCAAAGACGTCGATAAATTTGTCAAATGATGACTTAAGACATTGAAGCGTCGGGTGTTGTGCCATGACTATCAGAGTTGGACTCTCAATAATTTTTGAACTATCTAGTTCAAGTCTTAGCGAAATCGATTCGACCATTTTCGTGCTCCCATTTAGCGATTCCGAATCCGAAACACCAGAAGGCGAACTAGTTGAGCAGGCCGAGACAACGATCAAAAAAGCAAATGTAAAGATTGTTGAGCGCATCACACAAGTCTGTCGCCAAAGTTGGGAATAAATGTCAGCCGCAACAAGCATTCCGGCAACATCGAGATTTTTCACTTGTCGCTGTGGCAACGCTTTAAACCTTTTTCGATCACGATTACCTTTCTTTGGCTATGTTTGTTCCACAGGTTAAAGACTGGGGGGTCACATGGCTGAGGTTCAAGGAACGCTGATGCTTGATGGCGTCCACGTAGTCGATTTCAGTCAATACCTGGCTGGCGCAGGGGTCAGCCGCATGATGGCTGAGATGGGCGCCGACATAACCAAAATAGAGATCGGTCCTGTTGGCGATGGGGGCCGACTCCTCCCTGTCATGAAAGACGACAGGAGCGGCTTTTTCATTCAACACAACCGTGGTAAGAAAAGTGTTGCGCTGAATTGGGAACATAGCGAAGCTCTCGAAATAGCGAAAGCTCTAGTGGCAAAAGCCGACATCGTTCTGGAAAATTTTGGCACTGCAGATGTCTTGAAGCGTCGCGGTCTGGACTACGACTCAATCCGGGCAATAAACCCGAGCGTCATCTACCTCTCTGTTTCAGCTTTCGGCCGGACAGGACCCTGGGCAAACAAACCTGGTTTTGATTTCATGGCTCAAGCGGCGTCAGGCTTGATGCATATGACCGGGTCACCCACTGAACCTCCGGGTGTGGTGTGGAGCGCTATTTCCGATAACAATGCCGCTGTTCATGGTTTCGCTGGTCTGGGCTACGCCCTGTATCACCGTGAAAAAACAGGGCAAGGACAATTCATAGATCTTGCCATGGTCGACTGCCTATTCCATCATCACGAAATCGCGCTCGAGGCTTGGCATCTGAGCGAAGGAGATTTTGTACCCCAACGTATGGGACAGCACCATGAACTAGTTTTCCCGGTCGGGGTATTCCAAGGACCCGAAAGTTGGATCGTGATCATCGCTCTTGATTTCCAGTGGGAAAATGTTTGCCAGGCGATGGAACGACTGGACTTAATTAACGATCCCCGATACGCCGACATGTCAGATAGGGCCAAACGTCGCGATGAGCTAATCCCGGTTATCGAAGAATGGATGTCGACGTTCAAAAGCGATGAGGCTTTACTCGACCATCTTGAAGAACATCGAGTTCCTGCAAGCCCAATACTCAGTCCGTTAGATGCCATAGATCACCCACATTTCAAAGCCCGAGACATGGTCAGATGGGTTGACGACCCGATCCTTGGTTCTGTACCTATTCCAGGTTTTCCTTGGAAGTTCAGCATTCAAAGTGAATTACCTGAGCTAACGGCACCGTTACTTGGAGAACACAATAGCCAAGTCTTAGAAACCAAACTCGGTTACGACGCCGAACGAATAAGAAAGCTCAAGCTATCTGGCGTTCTGATCCAAGGTCCAACCTAACGAATTGGAATGCTGCCATCAGAATTCCTCACTTGGCGCCGTGCCCAAAGGAGGCTTTTGTATTAAAAGAGAACCGTTATCTGACCTACAGCGACAAGAGTTACTAACGCAAAGTTAGTGATTCGAAACAGCGCAAACGGAGCCTTCTCAGCATCTCTACCGATTTGAGTATCCGCTATTTCGCTGGGCATACTCGCTCGTAGCCCAATACCATTTTGCATGCCGAACTCAAATGACATGATTCCATACATTGCGGTTCCAACTACCATTGCGAATAAGGGAAACTGCAGCGGGTCAGTGTCAGCAAACGCAATAATCGCCATTAGAGCCGAACTAGCCAGCAGGTACGCTAATCCACTTATACGTATCGAAGCGTTATTCGATTCACTCATCGCTACCCAAGTACTAGTTTCCATAGTTTACTTCTCTTCCTTTATTGTTTAATCGACCGAAGCTCGGTCTAAAAAAGAGTAGACACCATTTACTGGATCAATGATCCATCTTGTGAGAATTAAGCAACCACTCTGTCTCACAGGTGTAAGCCTTCCACTCAGTTCAAACCCAATAATCGTGCACGAAGATTGGTCAGTTGCTAAGGACACCGGCTTCCTCAATGATCTCATGGCAGCTTCAGCAAACTGTTCACAAATCCAGAACAGCAGGCCTGATAGGTAAAACGACTGCATAATTAGCAGGCCGCATGTTCTTCCGCAAAGTTACTTAGAGCCAGCAGCTCAATCTCATTAACGCGGGAGTATGTATTTCTTAGCGTGCGATTTACCGCATCGCTGATGCCTAAGTCAAAGGCTGTAGCTATGCGCTGTTTTACAACTACTTGTGTATCAGAATGGCTTAGATTTCTGAGACAGACACGATAGAGAGTATTAATTACCGCACGCCAATAAACCGACGCATGGAAAGTGAAGTCTGGTAGTCGTATTTCGTAATCGATCAAATGATTGCAGCAAATATTTTTCAAGATACCTGAGCTTCAACCTCAGCTAACATGCCATATGGCCAGCTTTCAAACAAACGACGCAGAAATCCATTACGACGAATACGGAACCGGATTCCCGATCTTGCTAATAGCTCCGGGAGGTATGAAATCGGAGGCATCTTTTTGGAACTCAACACCCTGGAATCCGATTTCACAACTCAGTGAAAAGTTTCGAGTCATTGCAATGGACCAGCGCAACGCTGGCCGCTCCACAGGGACCATCACCGCAGATGATGGCTGGCAAACCTACACCAATGACCAGCTCGCCCTATGCGATCATCTGGGCATCGATCGCTTTATAGTCGCCGGAATGTGCATCGGCGGTCCGTATGTAATGGGACTAATCGAATCTGCGCCCGAGCGGGTAGCAGCAGGAGTGCTATTTCAGACCATCGGGTTAAGCGAAAACCGGCATGCTTTTTATGACATGTTCGATAGTTGGGCCGATGAACTACGTCCCATGCGCTCTGAAGTTACCGAAAACGCTTGGCATCAGTTCAAAATGAACATGTACGGTGGCGACAATTTCCTGTTTAACGTTGACGAGAATTTCGTACGTGGAGTCCAGACGCCACTCCTATTGCTTGAAGGCAACGATTTGTATCACCCATCTGTTTCATCTCTAGCTGTTAATGACTTAGCTCAGAACACGACGTTGATAAGAGAATGGCAACGTGGAACAGCTATGGAGGAAGCAGCGAAACAATTTGAAAACTTCTGCAAAAAATACTCACTATAGATAGTGTTCTCCCGTAAGCATAAAATCACCGAAGGCTCTGCGTTCAAGATTCGGCTTCCTAAACCATTTCTCAGAATTGCTCATTAAAGCTGCAACAGACAACAATTGATTACGAGTTTTGCAGCGGCATCATTCCAGGTCCATTTTCGTTCGTTTCCCCCCAATAATGAGGTAAGCGCAGATATCCGACTCGCGGTAGCTCGATAGCCAGTTCCAGACCCTGATGAGCTTTAAGTCGCTGAATAGATCGAATGTGGCTTAGCATTTCATAAAACACCATCCAAAGAGAACCCTCTAAGTCATAGGTGAAATAACGCTTATCTTTATCTGCGACGCGAGCTCCTCTTGGGAGCGTCGTGATTACGTATTCCAGAAATTCATAACCTCTAACGGTGCGAGTCTCTGATCGCAAGAGCTCTATCGATTGCTCATCTACTAACTTTGTTAACCAACCGATACCTAAACGGAGATTATCTAGGAGATCAGGTACCTCCCAGAACAAATCAGTATCGAGTACCCGATCCCATTTGCTGTTCGGACCCATTTGGTGTTCCGCCCAAACGATCGGCTCGGGAACATCTCCCATAGGCCACAAAAGATGACCAGCACGTTTCTTAGTGAAAACCAGTGCGTCCCAGGCGATGTGAGAAACTTGAGTTCTGCATGACCACCACATCCACTCTTTTTCAGGTGAAGTGTCATGGAAATCTAGTTGTTTTTCAGAAAGTCCTACTATTTCTGCTTCTATCCAGTCGACGATGTGCTGATACCAGGGCATAGACCCTGATTCGGTGGAAATAGGCATCTCGAGGATGCAAGGATCACTTAACGCCATAAAAACATCGTAGCAATTCAATAGCTATCGACATGGGAAATAAAAATTTGCCAAGTAGAAGAGTCAGGCGAAACAGCTTTCACTCATTCACACACTTGAAGTTTCCGCTACTAGCCGAACCAAAGATCCTTACAGTCAGCGTTCCTATCTGACAGAATCGAACAATGGCCGTAAAACTCGGATATTTGTTACCTACTCGCGAGAAAATAATGCAAGGGAGCCCATCAGTTCGACCGATGATCGACGCAGCGAAACGAGCTGTGGACCTCGGATTCGATTCAATTTGGGCAGGTGACTCACTATTAGCGAGACCAAGACATGATCCGATTACGCTCCTCGCCGGCGTCGCTGGAGCGATACCCAAGATTGAGGTTGGTACCGCTGTGTTACTTCCGGCACTTCGCAACCCAGTTGTGCTCGCCCAACAGCTTGCGACCGTCGACCAAATTTCCGAAGGGCGACTGATCATCGGAGCGGGAATCGCTCCTGACACCCCAGCGGTACGTCAGGAGTTCGCTGCCGCCGGAGTTCCCTTTGAACATCGAGTTGGGCGTTATATGGAAGGGATCCGGCTATGTCGCGCTCTGTGGAGTGGCGACCCAGTTTCATGGGAGGGACGTTGGTCGGTGAACGAAGGCGTTCTTGCTCCTGTCCCGTATCGTGAAGGTGGTCCGCTGATCTGGAGCGCTGCGACCATCAGTGCTGGCATTGAACGAGCTGCCAAGCACCATGACGGCTGGTTCCCAATCGGTCCCGATGCAACAACGTTCGCAACAAGAAACGAAGAGTTTCGAAAAGCTGCTACTGAGGCGGGCCGCAACCTCGAAAACCTCACCACCGCTATTTACCTCACGGTGTCAATCATGGACGATGCTGTCCAAGCCGAAGCCACTATCGACACTTATCTTGAAGATTACTACAGCGCCCCAGCGATAGCGATGCGAAAGTTTCAGGCTTGCAAGGGTGGAACCGCCAATCAGGTAATCGACTTTATTCGCTCTTTTGTAGAAGGTGGGGCCCAGCATCTTGTGATCCGCTGCGTCGGCGACCACAATATGATCCAGCAGATTCTGTCCCAACGACGCGATGAAATCCATTCTTGAACTACTAGTTAACGCTACCCCCTGCGGGAGTGCCCGCAGCGAGTTGGGCTGCCAACGAAATGCGCAGCTTCCTAGAGCTAGAAGAATTCAGCGTTGAAAGTTCACTTGAGGCTCTCGTCACTAAAACAGCGGACTCACAACAAGCTCAGTGACTGCGCGCCGGCGTGACGGCGAACACCGTTTGACCGCTCTCGGCGTCTCGATCTGCGTTCGTTAACATGGTTTGACCGCTCTCGCCGTCCTGGTCCTTTCCGGCAACGGTGAAGAGCACCCCAAGCACCAGAACCACACCGAGGATCGCAGCGGCTAAATTGAGATCGAGATAGCTGCGATAGGATACAATCGCGCCAGCCGAAATACCGGCGACTGCCCCAAAAACCATCATGCACATGTCACCGGCGCCTTGGATGCTGGCACTCTGCTCGACCGGAAACGCTTCTGTTAGGAGTCCGCTCGCTGCGATAACGCCGAAACACCATGCTAGACCGATCACGGTCTGACCGCCTGTGATTCCTAGGAATCCTTCGGGTGGCGTGAATCCGGCCCACATCGCACCCGCTACGCAGAGCACCCCAGAAAGAACCAGCATTGGGTAGCGCCCAATCTGGTCGGCGAGCCGACCAACCAGAGGGCTCAATGCGTACATGCCCATGATGTGGCTAAACAGCATAATGCTGATAGCGCCCTTACTTTGCCCTCCATCGTTCATGTGTAGCGGGGTCAGGGTCATAGTGCCAACCATCGTGGCCTGACTGACCATCATCGCGAGCACTGCCAGCCGAGCTTTGGGGTTCCCGAGGATCAACCCCAGCGCAACTTTCAACGGCAGCCTTGTGTCTTTTTCGCCACTACCAACCCCACCGGCAAGTACTAAGGGATCAGGCCGCAATCGGATCTCAATAATCGCGGCTGCCACGAGGAATAGCAAAGCACCGGCAAGGAACGAACCAGCGTAGTCGGGGAGACCGAAACTGCGCCCGACGGGATCGAACACTGACAGTGAGACCAACGATCCGAAACCCGAACCGATCGATGTGGCTGCGACGACCAAGCCGATCGTCTGCGCTCGGCGCTCAGGCCTAGCGAGGTCCGCTGCGGCGTAGCGAGTCGCCATGTTGGTGGCGTTACCGATACCAACAAGGGCCACTCCGAAAGGCAGGAACATAAACTGCCGAGTGACTGCCGCCAAAACACAAAGAAACGCACCGATCGACCCAAGAAGATAACCCGTCCGCAGACCAGGACGTCGGCCGCTTCGAGCCATCATGCGCGCCAA
>Ga0209091_10000046_pt1 | contig 116508 bp, 132 predicted proteins | sample ArcticOcean_MG_C_6_FD_187438 | JGI IMG/M metagenome (GOLD analysis project Ga0209091, IMG submission 187438) | Marine microbial communities from western Arctic Ocean - ArcticOcean_MG_CB8_128 (SPAdes) (version 2) | ecosystem: Environmental > Aquatic > Marine > Oceanic | place: Arctic Ocean...
TACTATGTTAGATAAAGCAGTAGATAGTTTAGAAGCGGAAATCAAACGCAGACCAGAAATAGAAAAGCAAAAAGCAAAGGACAGAGCCGAAAGAGAGAAAAAACACAGAGAAAGAATAAAGGCGGAATTAGAACGCAGAAGAAGGGAAGGCGAAATGACAGAAGAAAAAGAATTAACCGATTTAAGAAAAAGAGCTGGCTTAGAAGTAAGAGCAGGTAGATAAAATGAGGAAGAGAACACTATGAAAAATCAAAATACTGTGTTCGAAAAAAAGATTACCTTAGCAGGCTTTGACGAAGAGTTAGATTGGCACACAGACGGTGCAACAAGATTCATGAAAGTAATAGAAGGTGTCGGATGGCATTTTCAGTTTGAAGGGGAGAGTTCAAAAGAAATAGGGCCAGGAACTTCAATACATATCAATAAAAACTCTATTCACAAACTAATAAAAGGCAGTACAGACTTAAAAGTAAGAATAATCGAGTTATGAAACAAATAATTATATACCCAGGTAGGTTCCAACCGATGCTTCCGCATCATGCAGAAGTATATACTAGTTTACAGGCACAATTCCCTGGTTCAGAAGTATATATCTCATCATCAAACAAAGTAGAAGGCAGTAAAAGTGCTTTTAACTTTGAAGAAAAATCAAAAATAATGACTACTATGCATGGCATACCAGCTGACAAGATAATACTTGCCGCTAATCCATATTTAATAGACAGTTATATGAAAGAATTCGACCAGAAAAACACTATGGTCATATTTGCAGTAGGTGGTAAAGACGAAGACAGGTTCCCAATGAAGAACATCGACGATAAAACAGGTTTAAACATGGCTACCCGCGGAGAAACCCGCCCAACTTACTATCAAATGATAAATACATTAAAGCAACATCCTGCATTACCAATGAGTGATAGAGGATACATATATGTTACACCAACTATAGCAGGTGGTGGAGAAGTTGCAAGTGCAAGTGCATTTAGAAATGCATTCACAAGTGTTGAAGATACAGAAAAGCGAAAAGAAGTATTCACAAAATATATGGGTACTTACAATAACGAAATTTTCGAACTTTTCAACAATAAACTATTAGGTGAGATTATGAGTGAACAATTAGACATTATGAAATACTTAGCAGGACTTCTACAAGAGGCTCCCATCAATTTTGATGCAGATCCTAGAATGCCAGATGAGGACGACGAAGCAGATGAGTATGCAGATAAGCCAGGCTTTTCGCAAGACAATATGATTAACCAATTAGGTAAAATTATTGACAGTGAAACAGCAGGTAATGATGCAGAACAAATGAAAATTAAAAAGTTTACTCCTGTTACTAAAGTTACAACAGACGATAACAAAAGTATAGACGTTTCACCACAAGAAGCAAAAGCATTAAAATCAATGATGGATATGCTCTCAAGTGCTAGAATGGGAGAAGAACAATCCGCAAGAGAAAAGTTTTTAGATGCAATCCAAACAGGTAAAGGACTATTAAACATGATAGACTTTGCATACGATAAGAAGATTGTACAACAACAAGAAAGTTTTGTTAATGACGAATTAGATTTAAGTGACATCAGAGAAGACTATGACGTAGCAGAAGGTAAATTACCTGCAGGACTACAAGCATACCAAGATAAAAAGAATGGTAAGAAAGATGATGACGCTGAAGACGACGATAAAGAAGTAGACGAAGACAAAGATGAAGACAAAGATGAAGTCGACGAATCAAGAGAAAATTGTCATAGTAAAACACATGATTGTGCAACTAAAGTTATTCACCCAACATGGGGCGAAGGTAAACCAATGTACGAAAGTCATGCAGTACCAACAGACGAAGGTTATGTTGCATGGTATGATGTAGAATTTGAACATGGTATAGAAAAAGAAGTACCAGCACAAGACATGGAAATTATTACACTTGCAGAACACGGTGCCGTAAATGCTAGTAAAAAGACTAATGCACGAAAAGAATGCAAATCATGTAAAGGCAAAGGTTGTGACCATTGCGGTGGAACAGGTTATCATGCTATAGAAGAAGATGAAGAAATGCAAGAAGAATTAAACGATATTAGAAAAAGAGCTGGCTTAGAAGTAAAAGAAGTAGATATTGACGAAGGCAAAATGAAAGATATAATTATCGATGCTATGCAAATGAGCAAAGAAGAGTTTGAAGCAACATATGGCAACGACTTTGATTATGAACAACTCAATAAAGACTACAACGAAGAACATCCAGACTTTAAACAAGAAGAGTCAATGGATCCAATGAATGAGCCTACTAACTTTGATTTAGCTATGCAAGAATATGACGACAATGGTGAAAGAGGTTTATCAGAATACTTAGGTATGAGTGAACAAGAGTTTGACCAAGAACTTAATGAGTATTGTGCAGAGCGTGGCTTACATGCAGACGACGACAGAGAAGAAGCAATACAAGGTGTTGTCGAAGTACTACTAGATAATAGCGATGAAGAAGCACCAGTATATGCTGAAGCATTAGACAGACTTAAATTATTAGCAGGTCTTATTTAATGCCAGGCGATAAGCAAACATTAGACTTTAAAACAGCAGGTATGAAACGTGCCGCTGGTAGAGATGCTGTCGCACAAAAAGGCAAACAGTTTGGTATTAGTAATTTCTTTGGTTGGGCAATGCAAAAGTATCCTAAAATGACTTTAGGACAACTAGAAGCAAGAATGCCTAGTTTAGAAAGAGAGTACGGACAAGAAAAAACAATGCGTAAAGCAGAACCTGATATGAAGCCTAGTGTTAATTCAGCATTTGATGATGAAAAAGAAAGAAAAACAGCACAAGGCATAGCCACTGAAGCTCAACTATTAAGAATTAAACAACTTGCTGGACTTCCAATTAGCGAAGATATCAGCGTAGAAAAAGATGTTATCGGACACACTGATGACGAGCCTGATATGATTCGCAAAGAATTATTCAAGTTAGGCAAATATAGTGTAGAACTATATAAAATGTTAGGTGAACTTCCTAACGCAGATTTCCCTCACTGGTGGCAAGCAAAAGTAGTTAAAGCAGGACAATACTTGTCAGATGCTAAACATTACTTAGAAAGCGAACTTAATGCTCCGGAACCAGAAGCACTGGATCAAGCAGAGCAAGAACAAGACGATATAAACCCTTCAGGCGTTTAACATGCAGTTGGATTGGGTCGTCAATCACAAAGAAAATAGACTTACATTTGAGATAGATAATCTCAGATACACCACAGTTGATGGTGGTCAAAATATAGACAAGTATATAGACGGTGAGTTTGATAAACGTATAAGACAATTTCCAGAAAAACCAGCAGATTGGTTACAACCACATATGAGTCCACCTATGGTTCCAACTAATGATGAATGGGGTCCAGAGATAGATTGGTTAATAAAAACATATCCAGAACAACTTGGTGAAAGGTGTGATAGTTACCAGTATAGAGAAAGAGATGGTAGTATAACTACAGAAACTTTTGTTAGAGGTCAAGGTGCTAATAATTGGGGCGATTTAATAAGTGTAAATAGATTAGGTCAACCAGCAAGTGTACAAGAACGTTGGGATTGGACTGCAATAGCAAAATCTTCAACTAAAGAAGAAAATGCTCCAGAAGGTTTAGTATGGAGTAAGCACAACGACACAGGTGAAATTATAAGACATGGTATTTCACAAAATTGTCCATGTCATGTATTCCCTCAAATATATGTCCCAGTAGTTGTAGCCCATGCAGATTTAGATAAAGATTTAGCCAATTTCAACGGCATACTGGATTAATTACTGTATAAATACTAGCATAACACACTAGGACACATTATGACAGTAGAAGCATATACACCAAAAGTAAATTGGATCAACACAACCTTATCAAGTAAAGGTCTCACAGTAGACTTTGAAAATGCTAAAGTGTTAGAACTATATGGCAATGCAGGACAACTATTAGCAGACCCTGAGAATGTTGTTACGCAAGAAAACTATACTGTATTCGAATATTCACAAGACGCATTAGACCAAGGTATTGAAGACTTTCCTAACGCAGACTTCAGAATGTGGGATCACCACAACCAAATGAATAACCCAAGTGGCAATGTAAACGAAGCATTACCTTTTAGTGGTGATGAAAAATTTGACTTTATATTTTGTTGGATGAAAACTGCAAACTTAGATCCAGAGATTTTGGATAGTATCACACAAGAATGTTATCAACATCTTAATCCAGGTGGTATTATCATGTGGGGCATATTTGTTCGAGAAGTTGCGTTAAACTACTTTATTGTTAGACGTACACATGAATACGGTATGTTAGAACCTACACTTATAGAGCAATCAGAAGATTGTAAGTGGCTTACATTAATAGACAATGATGTAGTATTTATTGATTCCGAAAGAGTTGCAACAGAAGGTGATGATGCACACATGGAAAGTACACATTTTACATTGTTTTGGAGAAATAAAGATTTAGTAGAACGTTTAGAAAACTTGTTGCCTGATGCAACTGTTTATTCGAGAAGTCTCCCACCTATGTGGAGTATACAGAATCCTTTTGTGATTAAGAAACCTGAGTAAACTGCTCTATATTACCAACACTAGCAATTAAATGAATTCGTTCTGTTGCACTATAATTAGTAGCACAATGAGTTTTACTGGTATTAAGTAAATAACCTCTTCCTGCTTTAAAATGTGCCATTTGTAAATTTACTTGTTCACCTGTTTCACTAGCACCCATAAAATTATCGGGCCAATTAACTAAAAAGCATCTGTTGTTTGTAGTAATTGGAAAGTGTAAACGCCAGTCTAATATAGCACCCGCATTATTAAATGTAGACATCATAGGACTTCCGTCTTTGTGTATACTTAAAGTAGTTCTTGGTGGTAACACACTTATACGCCATCTGTAAACGTCTGTGAAGCTCGTTATAAACTTTTCTAAGTATGTGCTGTGTATTTGCTTAATAGGATGTACAAAACGTGTCTCATCCATTATTTCGTTTGAATCATCTTGTACTGCTGTTAACGGATTACTCTCTCTACTGTTTGTCATCATAGACTTACCAGCAATACCATCAAACCATTCGTCGCTGTTTTCTTTACTAACTGTTAAGCATTGATTACGACCTGATATATCCTCATACATACTGCCTATAGCAGATGTTTTAACTTGTTGATAAGTATCAACAACATCTTTCCTTAATTGCTGATAATCAAAATCTACACTTATTTTTTTAAAGACTTCCATTATGCAATCCTGTAGTCTTTTGGTTTTCGTAAATGCAATGCACCTTTTTGTACGACACCTGTAATTGTTAAACAATATCTAGACCATAACCCTGCATTACCTGTACAATGATATATTCCTTCGGGCCAACAATGTATGTCTCCCATTTTATATTGATGTATAACATCATTGCCTACGGCAACATAATGTCCCCATTTCCAGTCATTAAGTTGTACTAAGTAACGTATTACTTCTGTATCATCACTTACTTTAGCAAAGTTTCTTCTATAGTTATTGTAACTATCTCTATGCCAAGGAACAAACTTGCCTGGTGGTTGTTCTAATATCATCATCTGTGGATTCCATAATCCACTTGCTTCACCTAGTATTGTAAATAGACCAGGTAAATTCCTAGTTTGTCTGCCGCCAGTATTGTGTTCTGTGAAGCCTGCTCTTGTTAAATCGTTATGATAGCCTTCCATAATTTCTTTTGCTTCATCATTGTAAGGCTCACCTTTAATGCTTACTTCATCATAAACATCTTCTGGTTTAAAATTTTCTATTACTGTATCTATTGCTGGTTGCAATCTATCACTAACAAATCTACCAACGTATTGCACGTCTGTTTGTTTACTACTTGGATCATAGTGCCATGGAAAGTTTTCTTTATTCCATTCCCAATAACTATCCATTATGTTCCTGCAGGAGGGCCAGGTGTTTTGCCGGCTTCTATTTTTAAATATTCACCTGTATAAAATATGCGTCTGTCTGGCAGTCCATGTATAAAATCTGTTCCGTGCCAACTATTGTGTTGTGTTTTCCACATAAACAGTCTGCAAGGTACAAACTCTATTTCTTTAACAAAACTACTCCTATCAGCATCCATATAAATTTTTGTGCCGTAGTGGCTATACTGTTTTCTACTCTCTGCAACATACAATAATGCTTTAAGTATCGACGGTTCTGGAGATATTTCTTTACGTTCCATTTGTCTTTGTTTTATTATTTCTGGATCATCTGTGTGTGGATGTAAAAAATTTCCATGATTCCTATTTGTTTCAGTTAAACAATGAGACCAATTATAATTTTCCGAGTCATGTTCGTCGAACAATCTACTAACTCTTTCCATTGCAGAATATACATCCATATGATACTTAAAACATACACCGTCAATGCCTTGGCTGTTATTATGCATTGCCATATTATCTTGTTGTTCACCACCTCTTTTAAAACTAATAGTAGATTCTTCTATGGAGTTAGCATAACCAGATATTACATTAGATGCATCCATTGTTATTGCGCCATCAACTACCACATGTGGGAATGGAAACGTATTGTAGTCTATATTCATGTGTGTGCCGTTATTGCTCATGCTACTATTTATTATCCTTTAACGTATTTTGTACTAATTCTTCCGCCATTTCTCCCCAAAACCTTCCGGCTCTAGGTCCGCCATTTGCTTTTCCGTCTGATTCTCCGGGTATCTTAACCCACAAATAAGCATCGCATTTTTCTAATCCTGTATCGCATGTTGGTGATATGCCTAATGCTCTACCAGGTGGATTACACCATTCGTTACCATGTGGACCATTACCGTTTCTGCTTGTATCTATTACATACTGATCCATGGGTCTATGTTCACATATTTTATTAGCCCATTGTGCCGATTCTAATGTAGTCCTATAGTTACTTACATTAACACTAAATCCTCTTACTTTAGGATTACTAACCTTTTCTAATAATTCGTTTGCTTCTTTTGGACTTAACCAATTACTATGCCCTATATCTACATAGACATGTGCATTACTTCTTGTTAATGTTTCTAAACCTTTTTTCATTAATTTTATACGCCATTCTGCTTCAAAGTCACTCATTAATGATGTATGAGGTAAAGCATCTGGTTCGTATATAACTATAACTTCATTGTTACCTAAACCATCTGTGAAATCTTCTAGAAAACGCATGTAGTTTGCATAAGAACTAGCACCACCTTTACTGTAATGACCCATATCTCTGTTAGGCAAGTTGTATACGACTAGTACGGGCAACTGAGGTGCCGTTCTAGCAAATAGTCTTGCTAAACTCTTTTGTAGATTTTCTATTGTTTTGCCGTTGCGTTCGCCATACCAAAAGGAAACTGGCTGTTCAAATATTTTACTTGCTAACGGATATTGTTGTTTGTAGTCCCTAACCCTGTCAAAGTTATTAACCCAAAAAGGATAATTAAGACTCATTTTCGATTTGACGCAAGGCTAAATCTGTTTCTAATGTTTTAAATGTTTTTTCTCTTTTTTTCATAGCACGTTTTAATTTCATATCACTTGCGTACTCTAAGTACAGTTTGCCATTTAAATGATCATACTCATGTAAGAAACATCTTGCATCCATTCCTTCTAACCAATCTTCTACTACTTCTTTGTCTATTGTTTGAAACCTTACTTTTACTTTTGCTGGTCTTGTTACTATAAAGTATAATAACGGAAAAGTTAAACACCCTTCTTCCATTGCTACAGTCTCTTCACTTACTTCTAATATCTCTGGATTGTAAATACCAATATCTTCACCTGAAGCAAATGTCATAACAAACATTCTGTACAACATACCCAATTGGTTTGAAGCCAAGCCAATACCAAACCTATCTTTCATAAGTTGTATCATTTGTGTTTCACGTTCTTCCCAATTTGCATCTTTATCATCAAATGGATTAACTGTCGCCATTGATTGTAATGCTGGATTTTTTGCTGGTACTAATTCTATATTAAATTTTTCTGACATGTTGTTTCTCTTGTTACTGCTTGTTGTACTGCATAAAACATACTAGCAAATACTACAGTACTTCCTAATAATCTTAAATCAAATACTAGTGCTTCTGGTGATAAAGGTGGAAAAGGTCCTGGTATATTAATAATTAAGTGCCATAAGACAACACTTAACACAGAAGAACTCATTAGTGTTTGGTACTGTCCGTTATGTAAAACCCTAGACACGACTCCTATGAGAGCCATTAATCCATAAGTTAACCATATAGTGCTATAAAACCCTAAGAATATATCAGTTACAAACATTATGCTTACTGGCAAAAACATTTGTAATTGTTTGTTAGAGGTTAAGTATGGCATGAAAACTGCCATTGCTATAATAGGTGTTATGTTTGCTGGAAGTATAAATCTACTTAGCAATATACAGCCTAATAGTAATCCTGCACTTTTAAAGAAGTCTTTCATACTTGTATTTATCGCTATTTGTCTAAGTATGTTTACAATATGAATCAATTAGAGCATCGCCTTTTAATGTTTCACCAAATTGGTGTTTACCACACTCAGTGCCTTTGCTATCATATATAGTTCTTTCTATATGTCCGCCGTTGCGTTCTAAGTCCATAACATACTTTCCTTCTGATGTATCTTGTGGTCTATCATCGTACCACATACTGCTTAGTCTGTGACCATGAAGGCTTCTAACTCCAAGTGACCATTCTTCTGCTTCTAATTTCAATCTTTGTCTTTCTACTGTCTCGTTGTATTGTGTCATAATATATATTTATTTAAATGGCACTCCGTAGGAGAGTCGAACTCCTGTTGCCGAGATGAAAACCCGGTGTCCTAACCACTAGACGAACGGAGCATGGAGCTCGTAGACCGATTCGAACGGACGACCTATGGTTTACAAAACCATTGCTCTACCAACTGAGCTATACGAGCCTGCCTATATCAAATAGTATAGTACACTTAAGGACTTTACTGGGCATGGTTTAAATCAACTCTATTTTCATGATGCATTTTACTGCACAATCCCACCTAATATACGAAATACCACTCGTATACTATCTAATATTGTTATATTATATAGGAATTATAGGTCGTTGTCAAGTGAATTAAATTTAAGAGTTGTGATTAATTTTTCAATATCATCGCATTCGTACAGACGTACTAGTGCGTCTACTGGACGAAGGTTGCCCAGTCTTGCTACAAGTGTTGATGCATGAACTAATTCATGCCTACCAATACCATGTTTTACACAGATACCTTGGATATCTATTTGTTTGTCATGTTCGCTTGTTTCTTCTTCTCTGTATGTAATTTTAGGCATTGAATACCAACGTTTTTTGAATGTGTCCTTGTTTAGGGTATTTAATTTCTGCATTAATACCAATACTATTTAGTTCTTCTAGTAGCCATTCTTTGTGATATACTGTAACTAGATGTGTTACACCACTTGCAGTATGTAATTCATCTACAAGTAAATCGTTGTCTACAAAATAAATATATTCCATTCTTTTTCTAAGTGCTTCTTTCACATCTAACTCATTAATTATAAATTTATTAGGATAGTCTTGTTTACGTTTTGTTAAAAAGAATTTAACACTATCTTCATCTACAAAAGTAACAGCAATTTTGCCGCCTGGCTTTACTACTCGCAACATTTCTTGTATATCCTGCATAAAGTTTTCATGTGTTGTATGAGAGTAAACACTATAACAACATAGCAAGTCAAACTTATTATCTTCAAAAGGAAACTTTTGTGATAGAACTCCGTCTTTATTATACATAGGATTCCATGCATTATAAGGAATCCAATTTGCTTCAGGCATATTTGATTTGCCAAATGCTAATGCTTCGTGGTCAACATCTAAACAATAATAGTTTTCACGTTTTCCTAGTTTCTTTTGGTCTAAATCTTCTCTTAGATTTCCTCTGTTGCCACCTAAGTCAAGTATTACAGCATTTTCCCAATTAGCACATTCTTCTGGAGCATGTCGTATATCAAATACAATATCAAAAAAACTAAGTCTTTCGCTTCTAGGATAATTTGCTAAGGAATGGTTTTCTACTGTGCCAATAGCTGATGCGATATCAAACTCAGACATTACAATGTAATCTTTGTGTCGTCATCAAGCCTAGGTCTTTCAGTTGGGATTTCTTCTTGCTGGGTATTAATACTGCCAAACTGTCCTGCGCCTTTAGGATTATGATTTTGCACATCATCAAAAGGATTAATCTCGCCTGCTACAAACTGTTCGAACGGACTAGGTGCTGTATGCACTCCCATTTTCTTTAAGTACCAATCAATCTTACTTGCATGATGCATTCTTGCTTGTTGCATGTTTGGATGATTAAAATCTTTAGGATCTTGTGGATTGCCTTCCATGTATTTTCTATCTGCAAAGGTCTGGTCATCGTTGCCACCAGTTAAGTCTGCTCTATCATGTAATACTTCAATATCAATTCTTTCAAAGATACCGTTCATTCTTGCAATAACACTAACCCATGTATCGTTTTGTGCATTAATACTCCAAGCATCACATAGTGTAAACCAGTCTGCAGGAATAAGTGGAAATATAGCAAAAGGATGGTCATGGTTGTCTTTGGGTGCTAGACATTTAAACTGTCCATCGTAACTTTGTACTACTTCGTCCCAACCTTGCGTTTGCATAAGTGCATCATCATTCCAAAGGAATAACCAAGAGCCTGTACTAGAATGACATAACAAGTTTACATAGATATTAAGTTGTTCATAACCTAGTGGCTGAAATACTTTTGCTTTACAGGCACAACCCCAAGGCTTAACAAAATCTGCCGCCTCATTGTTTACCCACTCGATTGTCTCTTGGTCATCGTCATCTACACCAAGCATAATTTCAATTTTTTCTGGATTAGTTGCAGTATCTAACAAACTTTTTAAACTTGCTTGTAAGGCTCCGTCAACTCTTCCTCTAGTGGGAAGTATAATACTGATTACACCTGGTTCTATGTTTTGTACTTTTGCTTCTGTCATAATTTATCCTGTAATTAGTTTTCTAATATTACCACGGAACGTATAATGTCCTACATGGTTTAATCCTGTACGTGGATCTAGCATAACTTCTCCACCCATTTGTTGCCATAGTCTGCAGAATGTGTAATCCTCTGACAAATAACGTCTGCTCTCTGGATCAATCATTGTGTCAAACAATGCGTACATGTGTTTTTCAAACTTTTGGTCTACATTAATATCGTTGCAATATTTTAAATCAGGATATTCAATGAACATCTTCTCAATAACTTGTCTCTGGATACACATAAATCCTGTGCCAGCGTCTTTAAGTTTAATTAAGTTATCTCTAATTTGTATTGAGTTTTGAGCGTTGCCTTGATCATCTTTTAGGAAGTCAAAGTTTACAACATAGTTTGAACTATGCCCTTCAATTGTTTCTGGACTTTCATTAGGATCTTTTCTTGCCGCATTAACAATACTTTCCCAATTGATTGCTTTCTTAGGATACGCACCAACTGTAATTGGCTTATCGTATGCTACCATTCTTAACATGTCGTTTGGATCAAACTCGATGTCTGCATCAACAAAGAATAAATGTGTTGCTTCTGGGTGTTCCATAAAGAAACTTACAAGTGTATTTCTACCTCTTGTGATAAGACTTTCATTAGCAAGTGTGCTAACTGTAAAGTTAATATCATACTTGTTGCATAAAATAGCAAGTCTCATCATACTTCTAAAGTATGGTTCTCCTATTTGACCACCATAGCATGGTGTTGCAATAAAGATATGTTTTTCTCTTAATACCTGAATTGGTATTTCAATCTTTGCATCAAGCAACTTATGAAGTGTATCCTCTTGTCCAGGTTCTACATTTTCACTAATTGGTTTTGTTGCTTTTGAGGTTGCCTTTTGAGCTTCAGCCTTTGATACTGCTTTAGTTGGCTTCTTGCTAGTCTGTTTTTTTCGTGCCATGTGTTAATCCTATTGAAGAATAATTAAAGTGTTTATTATACTTTATTTAACCTATTCTGTCAATAGAATTATTATAATTTGGTAAGTGTTTGTTATCTGGCTTCTGGTTTTCTAGATATGAACTGATTGAGTTTTTCTGCTTCGGAGATAACTTCTTCGGTTGTTGGCATGTACTCTGGCTTACTTGCTTTTGCTTGTAAGATTAATCGTGCCTCTTGTATCAGTTCCAATCTTATTTCATAAGGTGTTTTATTGGACATGTATGTTACTCCTTGGATCACATTAATGTGATTTTCTACACATGTATTTATGCTATATCTTATTATAAGGTTGATGATAGAGTGGTGTAATTACTTAATTAGTTTACCTTCATTATGCATTTTTCTAATTAATTCAATGGAATACATTTCGGGTAATGTAACTGATAATAACACACGTTCTGTATCACTATGTTCATTTATACTACGGTGTAAAAATGTAGTATTATATGCAAAGCATTCATGCATAGTATCGTTAGTAATTTCATCTACAACTTGTATCTTGCTCTGGTCTTCTGTGTTTAATTGACCATTACGTTCTGCACTTTCATCTAACGGATTAACAGTATCGGTCCAATCCGGGTTTATTCCCCATTGGCTTCCTGTATTACCAACTTCTCCCCTAACTAAAAAGTTAAAAGTTACACGTCTGTTAGATAATGCTGGTCCTTCACAATGCCATAATCCATTTTTACGTGGTGCTGTCCTTACATGGAACACGTTTGCTACCTTTACAGTAAATGTATCTTTAACCCATTCTCTAATTACTTTTATATACTCGTGGTGTGCTAGTTCAACTGCAAATGGCCCATTCTCATAACGTTTATCTCCGTGACCTTGTGGGAAATAAGATGTAGTACCTAAGAATTGTTGCATTTGATTTAGTTGGTCTGTGCTATTTTTATCAATCCACACCCCAAACTCTTCTGGTAGTTTTATTTCAGGTATTGTAAATGTATAATTACTCACGGAACAATTCCCCTTTATTATGTAAGTTTGCAACATCTTCAATATCCATTCTAATAGCGGCACTAATGACCATTCTATTCCAACCTGTGAAATTGAATACCCTATGCCAATGCATTGTGTTATATATTGTTGCTTTGCCTTTAGTCATTCTATGTTCTGCTAATACTTGCTTGTTTTCATCTTCCCACCAAGCGCCTTCACTTTCTAATGTTTCTATAGGTTGCGTATCTCCTTTAGATGCCCATTGAACATAACTACGGTCAAAGTCTCCGGCAATCATAAAGTTTAATGCACATTTACGACCAAACGTTCCAGGTCCTTCACTATGCCAAGGGCTAGATGCATTACACATTGTATTTAAAAGTGTAAGACTATAAGTCGGTATTGTTAATTTATTATCGAGATATGTTTTAACAGATTCATACCAGTCTGTTGGTACTCCTCTATATTGAAAATTTAATCCACCTAAACCTAATCCAGTTGGAGTCATATGATCCATCGGGTGCTGAACATAAGGCTTACTTTCTATTGTGAAGGGTAATTCTAATTCAGGCAAGTCTAGGTAGTATGGAATAGTCATACATCTATTTATTCGTATTTAAAATGCTAGGTTAATTATATAGAAAGATAATAGCATCATTCCTAGGCTTATAACTTGCATTACAGATGCAAATGCAACTATTGTTAGCGACTTGTCTGCCCAAGGTTTAAGGTTAGTTTGAAACCATTCTTCTTGTTGTTCTGGTGTTGCATCCATATACAACGGAAAGTCAAATTCTAATTGTTCTTCCTTGTGATACAGTTGTTCTTCTTTTACTGCTCTGCCCCAACTATCTTTCATTTATGTTCCTGGAGTTATGGTGTTAATGCTAGAATGCTTATAACAAATACTGCTGTTAATGTGAGAAGTTCTAATCTATCTTTTATTTTACCCACTACTTATTACTCCTTACATAGTAAGTATTATCGATATCTCTGAGACTTCTCATTATGCCTGCCATTGCATCTCCTACTTGTACTGAGAATAGAAGGCTTGCAAAAATAAGTGATTTTTTGATTTGTATGTTCATCTTTAAGGGAGAATAACATAAACAAAACTTATTGCTTATTATACATGGTATTTATAATATAATATAAGAAAGGTTATATAATAGTAGTTTTTTATAACGTCTTTGTTATGCTGATGTCATTTAGATTATTACAGAATTCGTAAGGGCATCTAGTTTCGTCTTTTGGTATATCCCAATTTTCTAATTGAGTAATGTTTCCAAAGTTTTTAGCACCACACCAACTGCTAATTACTTCGCCATTCATATCAATATTTAAACTATCAAATCCTAATTCACATTTCATTCCTTGAAATTTGTTTAGTCCTTCGTTTATAATTTGATGACTTTGTACATACTTAGGAGGAGCATCTTCATACATAAACTCTGTACTCCAAAAACGTGGATGGTCCATATTGTCATTTGGATCACTATGTCGTTGCCTATTTGGATTAGGTAATACACCAGGGCGTTGCATTATTTTTATCTCTTCTGGAGTGTACTCATAATATGGTGTTTGTTGTGTATGGTTTGCATCTGGCCCTAAGTACTTATTATACATTGTTTTTATAGTAATGTTCACATCATACTGACTTTGTCTAACTCCATCTATGAACATATTACGCAAATTGTCTGCTACAGTACTTAACTGTTCTATTTGTCCGCCAATACCTGCTATGTTTATATCTAATATTAGTGCATCTTTTAAAGTAGCAACTACATCATATAAATGCTGTTCGTCCATTGTTAGCGGATGATATGTTATAACTACGCCTGTTAAATATTCTTTTGCTTCTTCCCACCACCGTACAGTTCTACTGCCGTTTGTGTATATCGTTACTCCTGAATTATAGTGTGCAATACGTTTTATAACTTCTTCAAAATCTGGTATAGTAGTTATTTCGCCACCAAGTAATTCCCAATGCATAAATCTGCCTTGTTCCTTATAGTGTTTTGATATTTTGTCTACAACTTCTATATAACGTTCTGTAGTAAGCCAAGGCTTAGTTCCATCATGTAATATACTAGGGCAGTATTCACAACTAAAGTTACAGGTATTACCCATACTCCATTGTATTTGTACTGCTCTATCTGGATCTGTTGTTTGTGGACCTTTAACCCATAGTAGTTTCATACTACTATTTATTTGATCTTTAGCCTTTAAGTTTCGTTACAATGTCTGCAATAACACGTTCTGTTGCTAAATGGTCATAGTCCATTTTTGCATCTACAAATTGGAAATCTGTATCATGCCAAAGTTTACCTGTAGTTGCAACCATGCCCCAAACAGACTCCATTTCTGTTGGCACAGGATAATCTACATGGTAATTAATTGTTTGATTCTTTTCTATACTACCATTCTTACCAGGTTTACAAAATCCGTGTGTACATCCAAAAAATTCTACAAATTCACTATTTGTTTGTTCTGCAAATAGTTTACTTTTTTCAGCACTAGTCCAATTGTCATCTGATCCATGGTATAGAGTAATGTCATGTTCTTTGCCTTTATAAAATCTGCTTTCAAAGGGCCATAAATTTCCATATACTAAACTGTAAAATGTATCCTTAGGTAATTCTTCTCCCCACCATGCCATTAAGTTTGCTATTGTGTCAGCACCCCAACTAAATCCAACACATGCTAATTTATCTAGATTAAGATTTCTTGTTAAGTAAGGGTTTTCTTTTAAAAACTTGTAAGCATTAAATGTCTCTAATGCTCTATCTTTTGGAGCCATATACGATTGTTTAGCATCACTCCAATCAAGTGTTGTAATATTCCTACTTGTAAAACTATCAACTACTAATGATGCTATACCTCTATTACTTAAACTATCAACAAATACTTGGGTGTCACTGCCTAGGCCACCACTACCATGACTAATAATACACAATGGATGTTGCACTTTATACTTGTTTGGTATAGTAAGTTTACAACCACATTGTATATCTTCGCCTAGTAAAAATGGATCTTCGGACTTAAACGATGCTGTTAAAAACTCTTTTAAATTTACCATCCTTCCGGGAACACTAAATAAAATTTCTTTCTGGTTATTTTCCATTACAATTCCTTAAATTTATCAAAATACATACGCCACACTACTTGTGGTACTTTATAAAACTCTGTTATTCCTTCTGGCTCTGCAATTCCTTTTTTCTTCCACCAATGTCTTGCAACATAGTCTGTAATAGTATTTGTACTTCTAACATAACTATCAGCATAGGCTTTATTTGCCAATGTGGTTCCAAATGTTGCTTTAAAGTTTTCTTGTTGGGTTGCCCAGTAACAGTTAAAATATAACAAACCGTCGAACTCAGGCATTTCGCCTCTGCCGTATCTTCGACTTTTGGTCATAGGTATATCCGCATTTGGTATCCTGCATAGTCTAGTCCAAATTCTATAATAACCTTCTTTATATTCAGGCATGTATTGTACACCTGCAACTGCATAGATTTTTTTAGTTGGGATATGTATCATGCAATGGTATTGTATTTCATCTACTTTCATTGCTTCTGGAGACTCGTTACTAACATAACCTAAGTCTTTTGCTATGCTACAAAACTCTTCTAATTGAGGTAGCCATTTATCGCTGTAAGCAATACAGCCTATTTCGCCGTCAAAAAATGTTCTTAGGATTTCTTTATTATCGATATTAACCATCTGCCTACATCCATTTCATACCATTTAGTGTTGAAGTTTAAACGTCTTGGATTTTTATGATGATTGTTATGTAGACTTTCGCCCCATGTAAAAAATACCATCCAAGGATTATTTGTACTTCTATTATTCATTGGTGTAGTTTCATATGTTAAGCCCTTAATAGGTGTATGCCCAAACATATTAACTACTCCACTAATTATTACACTTAAAAAACTTGCATTTAAACTTGCAAGTAAATATCTTCCATCGAACCACCAAACTGTTGTCAACCCTATGATTGCTAAGTTGAGTATGATTAATATGTAATAATTTTTATGGCACCACAATGCAAACGGATCTAGTTGCTTTCTAATCTTAAAGATTTCTTTTTTAGCAAATTCGTGATTTTCTTTATGGAATATCCAACCACCTAAGGCATAACCATATCCTTTAGTGGGTGTATGTACATCTCTGTCTGTATCTGTGTGTGCATGATGACTTCTATTATGTATCAGACTCCAAGTCACCGGAGAGCCTTGAGCACCTTGACAACCTAAGTAAAGTATAAACTTTCTTATTGGTTCCCATGTCTCAAATGATTTGTGGCTATGCAGTCTATGAAATCCTACACTTATGCCGTATCCACTATAAAGTATTGTAAAAAGAATGGTAGCACAAAATAACTGCGTACTACCATTTGCCATACTCCATAGCAAACTACAGAATGCAACAGGTAAAAATAATAAGTAAAAAAACATTATTTTTTCAACCCCTTTATAACCCATCCACTGATATCTATTTCACTCCAGTGTTGACTATTACTTTGTGCATTCCAGAACCTGTGATGATTATTGTGTAACATTTCTCCCCAGGTTAGTAAAGATCCTACTCTGTTATTAACACTATTATCTTTTGTATCAAAGTTTTTATAGCCAAACCAACTGTAATGGCTTAGTGCTGTAACAGTACTTGTATTCATTAATGTTGCCCATATACCAAACACAATTCCGTATAGTGCAACTTGCCAACCAAATAATAACCATGCTAGAATAATTGTTCCATAGTTAATTGCTAAGTGATTGTCGTTTAAAAATTGATAGTATTTGTCATTGACAAATCCTCTTCTTATATATGTAACCAAAACACGTCTATCAATATGCTGGTCAAAATATTTTTGTTCTCTATGCCAAGTTAAAAAGGCATGCCAGAATCCTTGTAACGGACTGTGAGGGTCACCGTCTTTATCTGCATTTTTATGATGTCCTGCAACATGTATCATAACCCAAGGGAAAATTGCACCGTATCCATTAAACACACTACATGTTGTCATGATACGTTCTTTCCATTTAGGCATTTCAAATGCTTTATGTCCCCAATATCTATGGAGCCCAATAGCCATTCCCACACATCCGAATAAGAAGTATGTAATTAGACTTAACCAAAGATAATTCCAATCGCCGTTATATGCCATAATAGGAAGTGTTGCCCAACCTACTAGTTGTATTGGTAATGTGTATAACCAAAAATTTATTTTTGCTTTATCTTTAAAAAAGTTTGTTAATGAAGTCAAAACTTGTCTCATGGTGTGCTTCTAACATTTCCTTTAATTTTGTGTCGACTTTTACTGTGTATTGCAGACTAGCATATTTTAGTGTTAATGGACTAAATGGTGCTAATCTTTGTCGAAGTTCACTATCGTATTTATCATGTCCGAAGTGACTTTTAAGCATTTCAATGCCAATTAGTTTCTGTGTTGTGGGTTTTATGTCAAAACCTGCTTGTTTTATTGTTCTTATTTCATATTGATAGTATCTATGTGGAGCATTATCAACAAAATCTTGTGTAGGTGATTTTAAAACTTCACCGTAACTTGGAGTAAACATCCAACTTGTATACATGTCTACATAGTGTTCTTGAAAATTTGTATACTCTTTACCAAATACTTCTGCGGCATGTTCCTGTGTTTGGTGTGGAACAAAAGGCATAAAGCCGTTGTTTTTTGTTCTTGTCCAATCACTTGTACTTACATGCATCATAAATCCAGGATACACAATACAACAATCAGGCAGTATGTCAAAAAACTTACCTGCTATAGTCATTTGAGGTTGTGTAGTAGGAAACATCTCTCCATATTTTTCTAACTCTGGACCATTAAATAATTCTTCTACATCTATGTGAAATAACTCATAAGGTATACTACGTTGTTCACAATATGCAATACTACAATCGTTTTCACGTTTAGTTAATCCATTGCTTAATACTGGTATAGCGGCAACAAATTCTATGCCTGCCATCTTAAATGCCTGCATGGCAAGTTGTGAATATATGTGTTGTACACTATAATCACACCAAACGTACAAGTCTTTAGTAAATGTTTCTCTTATTTTCTTTGCAGTATTAACTGCTTCTTGCATTGGTGTTCCTGGTCTGGCAATAGGTGCCTGCACAAACATATCAACATTTTTGCCTCCACCAAATTCGCTAAATGTTACACCTCTCATTCGTATTCCCTATATAGATGTAAATCATTCAAGTTATAAGTTCTGATAAATGGGTCGCCTGGCTCTAATAATTTTACTGGTCTTGCCATAGGCACCCAATACTCACGCATTGTGAATGGTGGTGCATTATAAGGTCTATTATAATATACATGTTTTACATCTTCATAACTTAATTTGTTATCTGCATCGCAACTTATCATATGATATTCAAACAGTTGTCCATTTATTTCTGCAACAAATCTATGAAACATATCTGTTTTAAACTTAAATGTGCCATACAACCAACCGCTACCTAAATCAAATGTGAGTCCACGTGGTAGGTCTGTTCCCATTGTTATAGCAGAAGGGTCTGTGAAGTTTTCTAATTCAATACCTCCGTATAATATGCTAACATGGTCACCTGGTCGAACTGGTAATAAGTGTTCTCCTGCACAATAACGTAAATTGGATACAGGGTTAAATTCATACTGCTTAGGTTCATTAGACGGCGTCTGTGCAAGTCTGAGAGGCCAAGGAGCGTTACGGATACTGCTGTCGCTATAGTAATCTAATGTGTATTCTAGCTCTAATTCTTTATCAAGCATTAGTTCACAAACTGTGTGAACTGCTTCATTACTGTTTGGTTGATTAGGTAACGTTACATCATATACATCAATCCAGTTCTGATAATAGCCATTATATTTTCCGCCACCAACTCTGATAACTCCATCAACGCCTACTGGGCTAATGTCTAATACAGGTAAATCATGATTACCACCTGCACAAACAACTAAATTACCAGCTTTAAGTAACTGCTCTATACGATAATCTACTATGTAGTTACGGTCCATTTGCCATGAAAAGCATAATATCTGGGCTGGTAATCCTTCTAAAAGATCCAGTTTTTCTATAAGTGGTGCAAGTGTATCTTCGGTTAGAACAGCCGTGTAAGGTGCTGTAAGACGCTCATAGACGTCAATGTAAGCACAATCTTCGTTACTTGCCATACTTACCACTGAATAATTATCTGTTATGTAGCCTATTGTATCGTATTCAGTGATATTGCAGTCTATAAGGTAAGTGTCATGTCGAAAAGATTGTATTATATCGACAGGAAATGATGATGTGTCGATGTGTTCGCTAAATTGAATTATAAGCATAGTGTTACTTATCTATGCTAAGAGGGGTTTAACCGGCAAATACGGTACTGGCACCATTAGCCGTATGTTGGCATGAAGCGGCATCGCCGGCTCTAACAACAGGCTTTCCATTTGCAAATACTGTTCCACTTGCTCCTACCATAGTAGGTGCATTATGTGGTGCTTTGCCGTGTGCGGCAATGTTGTCTCCTTTAAGAGATACTCTGGCACCTTCAGCCTTAACTGTGGGTGCTCCGGGACCGATTATTACGCCCCCTGCTTGATTTTTTGTTACTCTAGATATTGCTGGCATACATTTATTTATGCCAAAATTATTAGTGACTAGCCTCTAGCTCTACTTTAAGTTTAGGATCCTTAGCATCGAACCAGCCATTAGCAACCTTGTACTGACATTTATAGTCACTACGCTCTGAACCTGCTAATGGAATCCATTGTTCAGCCTTGCTGATAATTCCTCGTGTCCAGAAGTTGTCCTCATCACGTGGAGTGTGATTAGTCTGTGCTAACCATCTGTCTCCGCCCCAACGGAACTGGATTGGTGTTTCCCAATGGTCACATATTGGACCTTTATCGTCACCGTCTTTACCTAGGTCACGGATTTCCCAATCTAGGATGTATTCCTCAGACGCTGGATTTGAATACTCAATCAAATCAGTCAACGTAGGAATACCCTTATCAACAATCTTGTTGATTTGCTCTGACGTTAAGTCAGCAACAAAGTAAGTGCTACCACCCTTGAACTTCCAATAAGGATCAGAAGTACCATGCACATAACCTTCGTCATGAGCCGCATAATTCTCTCTATATTGGGTGTGTATTACTAATGTTTGCATAAAAACTCCTACTTAATTATTTAAACTATGTACATAGTATACTAAATTTAGGGGTCTAAGTCAACCTTTTTTACCACTTTTTTTGGTATTTTCGTAGATTTCAAGTGTTTCTTCGTAGTTTTTGCCATAATCAACAGCAAAAAATGTACCATTTCCGCCGTTCTCTACTATACCTTTGTGCTTACTTTGGCTGTTAATAACCATGCTATCGCCATAGTTTAACACACTAGTACCATATTCAGTTACCAGTGTCATAGGAACATCTGATATATACCAAACTATGTGTGCTTGTCTTGGTGGTGAATCTGTGTGGGTTGGGGTTTGACCTTTTACTGTTTCTAATGTAAGTACACTATCGTTATCAAGTAGCAGTTCTTCTTTTACAAAATTAGGAAAGTTACTTCTATCTAGAATAGTTGTTTCGTACATGTTATACGATATAGTAGGTTTTGAATATGGCAAGTCTTTAATGAATGCCAACGTTTTCATGCTTAAAGCGAAAAGCCTTTAAACGTGTCGTTGTCTACATCTTGTTTTGTGCCGCCAATAACATAACTACTAATTTCGGTCTCTTGTGGTGCTACTTGAACACTACTGCCTGTTATCCATGCTTGGGTCCAAGGTAGAGGATTTGTTCCTGTGTTAAACGGTGATTCTAATTGTACTGCTCTCATTCTCTTGCCAGCAATAAATTCTACATACTGCTTTAACAGTTCTGCATTTAGTCCAATAATACTTCCGTCTTTAAATAAGTAATCTGCCCAAACCTTTTCTTGCTCAACAGCATCTAAAAACATTTGAGTACATTCTTCTTTTAACTCTACTGCAATCTTGGCATAGTCTTTGTCGTCTTGTGGTAGCAGTTTTAACATCTGCTGAGTACTTGCTAAGTGAACATTTTCATCTCTAGCAATAAGTTTAATAATTTTTGCATTGCCTTCCATTTTCTTGAGTTCCGCAAAGGCCCAACTACATGCAAAGGATACATAAAAACGTACACCCTCTAATATGTTTACACTCATCAAACATTTGTACAATGCTTTCTTGTGGTCATACTCGTTGTAACTTTGTAAGCCACGTTCTCTAGCATAATTCATTTCTATTAACTTATCATAATTTTCAGTAATAGCATCTGAACAATCTGTAATTTCTTTAATACTTAACATCTCATCAAAAACTTTGCTGGGGTCAGGATATACATTTCTAATAATGTGTGTATAACTTCTGCTGTGAATAGTTTCACTGAATGCCCAAGTCTCAATCCAGGTTTCTAATTCTGGTACACTTACTATTGGTAATAATGCTAAGTTAGGTGAACGACCTTGTACACTATCAAGTAGTATTTGTCTTTTTAAATTACTTGTAAAAATATGTCTTTCAAAATCTGTTAGGTCTTTAAAGTCTTTTGCATCTTTGGTAATGTCTACTTCTTCAGGTCTCCAAAAGAAGCCAAGTTGCTTTTCAGTTAGTTTTTCAAACTGTTTATATTTTACTACATCAAATCGCTGAATGTTAGGACCGCCTTGTGGGTCTAAGAACATAAATGCCTTAGTGTGATGTTTTTTGTTTTTTGCATTAAATACTGTCATTTATATTTTACAACTGTCGCAATCGTCCTCGTCGAGCATTGCATCACTAGATTCTATAAATTCTGGTGTTGCTTCTGCGTTCATTTTGTTTATATCAATCTCGCCTTGTCCATCGTGTGTATTGTTATAGTATAGTTGCTTTCCACCATATTTATAAAACATGATTAAATGTTGTAACAACATACTCATAGGCACTTTCTCTTCTGGATAGTGTTCCGGATTGTAAGATGTATTTACCGAAATGCCTTGGTCAATGTACTTTTGTAGAACAGCCATAATCTTCAAATAGCCTTCTGGGCTCTTTTGTTCCCACAATAGGTCATACTTGTTTTTAAGTCTAGGGAAACCAGGTACTACTTGTTTTAGCACACCATGTTTACTTTGCTTAATACTTACATAACTTCTTGGCGGTTCAATACCGTTTGTACTGTTACTAATTTGTGCTGATGTTTCAGCTGGCATTAATGCCATTAACGTACTATTCCTAATACCATGTTCTTTTAAGTCTGCTCTAAGTGTTTTCCAATCAGCACGTTCTTGGTGCTTAACTAATTCATCTACGTCTTTCTTATATGTTTGGTTAGGTGTAATTCCTTGTCCGTACTTTGTTTCATGGCTTAGAGGACATGCACCTTTCTCTTTTGCTAAATCATTACTTGCTTTAATTAAGTAGTAACTCCATGCTTCTGTCCATGTGTCTACCATTTGTAAATCTGGTTCTTGATATGTAGTACCATTCTTTGCTAACCAATATGCAAAGTTAATAATACCAATACCTAAAGGACGTCTATTCATTGTGCTACGTCTTGCCGCATCAATTGGATACTCTTGATAATCTAATAATTCGTCTAATGCTCTAACGGCTAAATCACATACGTTTTCTAATTGTTCTAAACTTCTAATAGACCCCCAATTAATAGCACTTAATGTACACAAACTAATTTCTCCATCTGGATCATTAATATCTTTTAATGGCTTAGTTGGTAAGTTAATTTCGCAACACAAATTACTTTGTCTAATAGGTGCTATATCTTCTAAGAATGAGCCATGTGTATTTGCATGGTCAACATTCATTAGGTATAATCTACCTGTATCTTTTCTTTCTTGTACAAACGAACTAAACAATTCTACTGCTGAAATCGTCTTCTTTCTGATACTTGTTTTACGTTCTGCTTGTTCGTATAGCTCTTTAAATTTCTCTTGGTCGTTAAAGAATGCTTGATATACTTCTGGTACATCATGTGGGGAGAACAATGTAATGTTTCCACCACTTAATAATCTTTCGTACATTAGTTTATTAAATTGTACACCATAGTCCATATGACGTACTCTGTTATCTTCTGTACCTTTGTTGTTTTTGAGAACTAACATGTCCTCAATTTCTAAATGCCAAATAGGATAGTATAATGTAGCCGCTCCGCCTCTTACTCCACCTTGTGAGCATGACTTAACTGCTGACTGGAATAACTTGTAGAATGGTATAACTCCTGTATGAGTTGCATCGCCACTTCTAATTTTAGAACCTATAGCTCTAATACTACCAGCGCCAATACCAATACCTGCTTTTTGACTTACATACTTGACAATACTACTACTTGTAGCATTAATACTATCTAAACTGTCATCTGTTTCAATTAAAACACATGAACTAAATTGTCGTTGTGGTGTTCTAACTCCAGCCATAACTGGCGTAGGCAAAGAAATTTTAAAACGTGAGATAGCATCATAGTATCTTTTAACATAACTAAGTCTAGTTTCTGCTGGATACTTGCTAAACAATGTAGCCGCAATCATCATGTATGCTACTTGTGGTGTTTCGAATATCTCACCAGTTGCTCTATTTTGTACTAGGTACTTGCCACGGAATTGTTCCATAGCCGCATAAGTTAAGTACTCGTCTCTGCTATGGTCTATAAAACTTTGTAATTCGGTAATTTCTTCTTTTGTATAAAGCTCAGTAAACTCTGCATCATAGAAACCTGAATCAATATTCTTTTGAACAATATCACACAAACATGGCGGTGTAAATGTTCCGTATACTTGCTTACGCAAATGGTAATTAATTAGTCTACCTGCAACATATTGGTAGTTTGGAGTTTCTTCTGATATCAAATCTGCGGCACTTTTAATAAGTGTTTCTTGCAAATTCTCTGATTTAATCTTATCGTAAAATTGAATTTTTGAATGTATCTCTACTTGTGATGCACTTACACCTGTGATGTCTTCACAAGCATACATGACGACTTTATGCAACTTATCAATGTCTATATTTTCTAGTTCGCCGTTTCTTTTTTGTACTTGCATGTGTTTGTCCGTATATTTGTTTGTGTCTAGATATCTTACTCTAGATTAGTATAACATTAAACACCCGCGGTGTCAATAATTAAATTAAAGGAATGTAAAGATTTTTAAAATCTTTGAGGGTGATAGATAATGCTCTTAATTCATCTACCGAATTAGTCTGACCTGGGGTCAAATTATACACCTTTCCAGCATGTATAAACACGGCGCCATCATTTCCTGTAACATGATTACTTATCACTTTCCAGGTTGTATCGCTAGGATTTAGGTATTTTAAATGACCCAAAGTTTGGTATAAAACTATAGCAATTCCAGTGGCACAAAAGTAGCCGTTCTCTACTATATCAAACGCTTTGGGCCAACTATTCGGTGTCCAATAATCTAAATATCTTGCTCGAATTTTTACTTGGGAAAGGGCATCGAGGACTTCCACTTCGCTTGTTGCGTTGTGTCTTAAGTCTCTCCATTGTTGTAAACGACGATTGACGTCGCTAGTTTTTTCAAACATTGTTTCTATGTGTTACTGTGACTTCCATCTTCTAACAACATACTTCATCACAACATTACTAGTTGTAGGTGTTAAGTCGTTGTTACATCCAATAGCAATAGTACCATTAGCCATGCTGGCTGAGAATGATAAATTACCTGTAATGTTAGCATCTTTATTTTCTGTAGAAATATCGTTAATTGTTACAACACCATTAGCAACACCATTTGCTTGTACATCAGCACTTGGATTACCACTGTACATAAGTGTGCCTACTCTATTGTAGTATCTAGAAACATTTGCATTACTAGGATCTAGTGTTGTACCTACTAATGAATAATCAACAAATAATGTATCGTATATTGTTGAGTCTGTGCCTAGGTTAGTTAGTGATACATTACCTGTGCCAATTGTTAATTGCTGTGGCTGTGTAAATGTACTAACTGATTGTCCGCTTTCTTGAGCGGCTGTTGTTAATAATTCTATGTTTGTTTTAACAGTTGTAAGTCCACGTTTGTCTGCATTAGATGTATTAAAGTATAACTTGTTTACAATCTCTGCAAAATGTCCTGCTTCGTCATTACTGTTAAAGTCTATTTCGCCATTAGTTGTATCTATGTCAACTAACCATGAACCAAATGCTTCTGTGCTATAAGGCTGGTTAATGAATACATTTGAAACAATGTTCACTTTCTCATCACCTAATATGCCTGAACTTCCTAGTCCATCGTGATTTTTAAACCATTGCTCTAACTTGGATTTAATAGTATTATCTTTTCTAGTAAAGTGTCCTTCTGAAAGACCTAATGCTGTCCAAGAGTTTACATTATTTTTTGGATCATCAAATAATCTGTACTGCGTTTGGTCTGTGCTATATGTATATATTTGGTCATTAATGTTAGGTATTAAACTTAATCTTATCCATTGTTGTTTGCCATTTACTAATGCTATTGCACCATTAAGTGAGCTTGTACCTGATAAGTCAAGTAAGTAACCTGGTTTAATACTTAAACCATCTGCGTCTGATAAGTTTGTTATAAACGGACTTACATTACCTGTAACATTTGATGCCACACTTGCCGCACTAACAAAGAACGTATTAGTTGTTGTACTAACATATTCATCTTGTCCTGTTCTTCCATGTACTGTTTCAACTTCAGTGTTTGCACTTACACCGCCAACTGCTACATTAAATACAACATTTGATGTTGCTGGCATGCCATGACTTAAACTGAATACTTGTACATTGGCTACATTGTCACCATGGTTAATATAATCTAATCCAGTGCTAACTGCACCTGTTAAAGTTTCTGTAACTGAGAATGTGCCTGCACCAGTATTAACGCCTAATACAGAATATGGAGCATTTGTAAATTCTGTTGCATTACTACCAACGAATGTTACTTTATCTCCAATTGCTAAACCTTCTACATTACCAGTAACAGTTTTTGCTCCTGCACCAGTTTGGGTTGTTGTAACTGCTCTTGCAGTTTGGAATACGTTTGCTGGAGTTTCAACAGTAAATGATGTTCCAACACTATTTGCTTGTATAGGTAATAATTTTTGGTGAAAGTAATGTTGCGTTTCTATTGTAGTGTTACCTGCTGATGATGTGCCTGTTTGTCCTTCTAACCAAACATAACCATTATAACCACCACTTGCATTTTCATACTTAGTAAATGCTACACTATCGGCACCCATATCAAATGTATTTAATTCTCCGCCATGTACCGTTCCACTTTTAATAGAACTTACATTACTAATTCCACTGTATATCTGTAAACTAGCATTTGCTGGATCTGTTGAATATAATGAAGGATCAATAGGATCTTTAACTGCAACTATATTACCTAAAGTTACTGATGCTACATTGGCTATACCACTACCTTCTTGGACAACATCTATGTGCTTAGTTTCTAAACCAATAAAGCCTGTTCCTGAATCTGGATTAACAAGCACCAATTCTGAATTAAGTTGCCTATATTCCGGTATACTCATTTGTGTATGGAAACCAGTTACTGCGGCTCCATTGGCAATAACACTATTTGCAATAGCATGATTAACATGACTGTTGCCATAATATGAAACTGCTACTTCTTGTGAATTAGTAGGTGCTGTTCTGAAATAAATTGTGTGGCTGTCGCCTGAAGCGTTACCACTTACAAAATTGTAATCGTAAGAAGCATTAACAGTACCGCCAGTACCACTACTGTCGCCTACTTGTTTCTTACCATCAATTAAAACTGTTACGTCATCTGCATCAAAGGCATTAGCAGTTTGGTTTTGATTAACTACAGCATTGGCTGAATTAGCCACTGTAGTATCAAATACCGTTCTTGCTACATTGCTATTGTCTGAAAGGTTATATGTACTTGATAAGTTTGCCACCCATGATGCTGATTTACTAACACCGTCGAACGAACTATTTTTTCCAAATCTAATGTGAGGAACTTCAAATTTAATAATTTGAGTGTTTGCAATATTTAAAGTTGTAGCCTGAGCACCTAATGTATTCTCAAGGTAAACTGTTTTATTATAAGTCTTGCTGATATTGTCGGCGGTATCCGCTCCAATATATACTTGCTTACTGTCCGTAGCGAATCCAATTTCACCAGGTCTTAATGGATGTGGTAAATCTTGCTTCAGACCTCTTCTTTGCTGAATCCTGCTTATAATAACTTTTAAATTTGCATCGTCTTGGTGTGACACTATATATAACTCCGATAACGTTTATGTATGTATTTATCATTTCTGCAGAAATGAGGAGTGCTATTTATAGTTGGGTAACGAGCTTTCCGAACTTTTTATTAGAATCTTGCTCATATATAAAGAATTGGTCTACAAATTGCTGTGGCATAGACTCAATACCGTGATATATTTCATACTGAGGTGCTAGTTTTTCATAGTGTGTCTCAATAAAATCTAAGTATTCTTGTCTCCATTCATCTATAGAGAACACCCATGCACAACCGTGAATGGTTCCGCCTTTATGAATTAGTGGTTGTATGTTAGGACCTAAAACGTTAATGCTGGAGTTATAGGTTTTCATAGCACCACAAAGTATTAGATGTGCCTGTGGATTTAATTTTGCTAGTCCTAGCAACATTCTTTCGGTACACACATTTGCATGGTACTTGTCTATACCATTAGGGAAAGTAGCATTATAAACTTTGTGTATTTTTGCTAGTCCGCCTTGTGCTGGTACTAGTACTCCTATACCGCCTATACGATTTATGTAATCTACCTTTTCTTGAGTGGAAGTAATGCCATAAACTTCAATACCAGATGCTACTGCCATTTGAATAAACATTTGTCCAACTCCACCTGTCGCACCATCTATAGCAACTATGTCACCTGGTTGTGGATTTAATACTTTCTTCAATGAGTAATATGCTGTTACACCAACTAAGCCATTCATAGAAAGATAATCTAATAACTTTTTATTATCAGGTATAATTGAAACTAGGTCTTCGTTTGATAATCCAGTATTTACTGATGTCGACGATTTTGTATTTGATAAAATAGAATGTGTACGCCAACCTCTTCTATGTAATACATTTGTGCCGATTGGGACATCGTCATTCTTACTAGCAATAACAGTTCCTACTGCATCGCCTGTTATAGGTTCGCCTGGTTTTGTGTGGAATACATCTCCAGTAATTCCCATCGAAGGTCTAATATATGGATCTGTACTGCAATAGGCATTTTCTACTAATACTTCACCTGACTCTAATTCAGGTATTTCTACATCTACAATTTCAAAGTCTTCTACTTTAATCTTGCCTTGTACAGCATTAAGTAATCTAACCTGTTTTGATATCATCCGAATTTGCTATAATACTCTTCTAACCTGCTAGTCCATAATCCACAATACTTGTCAAACTCTTCACCTTCAATAACGTACTCTTTGAGTTCAACATCTCGACTAACCATTAGTATTACACCTTTTCGAATATTTGTTCCGTACATTTCATTATGTGCCATTGCATAAGCACAACATTGTAAAAAATAATCTTGTACCCATTTAGTAGGCTTAATTTTTTTACTTGTCTTGAAGTCAATTATTGCTTCTTCGCCGCCATGCATTCCAACACAATCTGTTGTACCAGCATATAGTCCAGGAGCAATAAGTCCAATTTCTGTTCCCCAAACTTCATCTACACTACTAAAACCCTCATTAATCATTAAGTTTGTCATATCCCTTGCAAGTATGCTTACAAAGTTATTACCTTTGATTTCATAATCTTCACCAAGTATATATTGCTCTAATGCATTGTGAACTTTAGTACCTAAACCAGCCGCTTCAGTACTTACTCGTGTTGCTTCAGCATCGCCAACTCTTTTACGCCAGGCAATAAGAGCAGTCTTATCAGATGTTTTGTCTAATACTGTTGTTACACTTGGCACTGGTATATTGTCATCACCGATATACTTTCTGCCTTCTGCAGTTGTAACTCGTTCTAATTTCTTATATTCAATCTTTTCTGTTAGTAACATGCGGTTTCCATTATCCTCAATTTATAAGTATACACTATTATATCCCTTCTGTCAACATATATTTTGCTATTTTATCATGCCATTCTGTGCCGAAATGCACAAAATCTCTAGCCGTGTGTTTGGGCCAATCTTCAATGCCTCCTCCACAATCATTTGCAATTTTAAGTTTTGGTATCATGTGCCTGTAAATAAACAGCCAACTAGGAACATGTAGGTCTTGGTCTTTGCACCATTGTATAGTTGCAAATGTATTGTTATCCCATAAATGTAATTCAATATCATTTATTATACAGAAGTTTGTTAATGCCTGTGTAGCCATCCATCTGTAATACTGTCTTGTATTTTGATTTAATACTTCGTCTATATCTTCAAATTGTTTAAGAAACAAATGAGTACCACTTGATATGCCTTCAATGTAACCTTTTTCACTAATGCCATTCCATCTTTCTGAATGGGGAATTACAACATAAGCCTTTTTAAATTTTTTAGTTTTATACATAGACGTAAGTAAGTTATACACATCCATTAAAGTACCACTAATAACACCTGAGTTATATATAGGCAACTCTTCATCTAACTGGTTATACCATATATTCTCTTCAGGTGTTCCCATACCAAAAGTATTACTGTCTCCAAATACAGGTATAAATTCATTGTCTGTTAGGTCATCCAAGTTGTATGGGTTACGCATACCTTCTTTGTTTAGTACATAAGAAATTTCCGGAAACTGAGCATACCATCCGTTTTTGTCTACATTAAGTAATTCTTGGTACTTATGTTGATATTTTTCTAATCTATCGAAGTAACGTTGTTGGAATTTTATATTGTCTGATTCTTTTTTGCTTAAAGTTCCGGCTAAGTTACGTTTACGGAAATCATCATAGTTAGGATTTTTAGTGCCACCTAGTGCATTTTTAAGTTCTTCAATTTCGTCATTAGGTACATCGAAACTTATGTAAGGTATTGTACATGGTAGTTTTTCTGTTTGAATCGTGTATTCGTTTCGTTGTGTATGCAATATAGGGACCATGTAATCTATAATTTCATCGTCATCATAGTTTGCAGGATCTCCGCCTCTTGTAATTGCTTTAACGGTTTTGTGTGCTACGTCTGTATATGAACCATTGAACTGTTCAAATAATTGTCTATTTAACGCCGAGGCGGCACGAATTAATCTATCTTCCATGCTTGTATTTATTTGTTAGTTATTGTGGGAGTTCGTCTTTTACGGCAGACATAGCCTGATCGCCAGCCATTCCAGCAACGTCTGGTTCAACTACTTGGTCTTCTGGATTTGCTAGTTCGTCTGGTATTTTGCCTTTAGGAGTAATAGTGCTGTCATCTATGTTAGCAACTGCACCCATTTGTTCCATTGCGGCTTTCATTTCTTCAAAACTTAACATAAAGCCATCATCAGCTAATGCCATTCTGAATTCATCTGTTGGGATTTCGTTTTGTTCTTGACTTAGGTATTGAGCAAGCCTATCCATGATTGCAACTTGCAAATCATCGTAGTATGCCTCTAATAGGAATACATCACGGATTCGCACTTTAGATACCTGCTGGATCTTTTGGTGCGTCTACTGGGTCTCTGCCTAGTGGGGCTTCTTCTGGTCCAGCCGCCGCAGGATCGTTAACATCAACAACATCTGCCATTGGCTCTGCCATAGGTTCTGCATCAAGTGGCGCATCCATAGGAACGTCACCCATTGCTGGAGTAATTGGTGCTTCACCAGTAATACTTCCAATAGCATCATCCATTGCTTGTTTTGTTGCCTTAGTTGCTGTAAGATGTCCGTCAACTGCCGCTGTCATTGAATCTGCAAAACCTTGGGCAACTTGGGCACCCATCTCTGCTCTCATTTGGTCTGCTATAGCAGGTAAATCTTCATTTACCATTTTACCTAATCTTGCAATCTGACCTTGAATATCATCTGACAATGCTCTCGCCGCCATAATAACTTCTGCTTGTTCAACTTCGACTTCTTCTGCTAACATGTCATCAATAATATCTTCAAACATACTTGCTTCTTGCATTTCTTCGTCTTTAGTACTGCCAGTAATTCTATATAGTTTACCGTCTACTTCAAATGCATCTTTACCTTGTGCAATAGCGTCTTTTCTAGCACCTGTAAATTTGTTCTGTTCTGCAACTTTTTGTCCAAACATTTGTATTCCACCTGATATAGCATCTTCTTCTAAATCATTTAAGAAGCCAACAACTGCATCTCTGCTTTTGCCACTTACTTCAGCAAACATATTAATTTTTTCTTCAATTGCTTTTAGTGTTTCAACGTTCTCTATTTCCATGCCAACTTCTCTTGCCATTTCTTTAAATAGGTATTCGTTAATATCTGTTTCTGGAACTGGTTGCATGTCTGTTTCAACTGACTCATGTGCTGAACCACATGACTCTTGGTAGTCTTTAGCCGCTTTTAATACTATCGGTAGTACAAAAGAATCATCATAAGCATATCGGGGATCTTGTCTGAATTTGTTCATACATTCAGTACTTGCTTCATCTACTGTATATCCTGAGTCCATTAAAGACTTACATGTTTCAGATATCTCATACATCATTTCTGACATTGCAGGACTTTCTGCATACATGCCTTCGTCAAGCATTACGTCAATGACGTCTTTGACACCTAAATACTTTGCGTATTCTGGATCTAAGTTAAATTGTTTGTTAGTGTTTCTTAAAGTAATAATATGTTGTTCAGCCTGTTCACGGACTTTTTCAAGTCTTGCTTTAGGATGAAAACCATTTACTTTAACACCGTGATTTTCAGTAAGGTATGCATTTAAGTCTTTTACCTTTTGAAATCCTGTTTTGTTAAAATTGTTTATTCTCATTTTATTTTCCCGATAATGATGATTTGTTAATTGTATTTATCAAATCTAGGAAATTTTTGGAGTTTTTATTAAACTAGATACTTGCCGTGATGGGTATTTGTGGCTAATTTTGTGTGTAACTCTTCTCTTGCCTTCCTCAATTTCATAAGAGATAGGTCTACTCTTGCTTCTGTTGAATGATACAATACTGAACTTTCTGTTGTTTTGAGGGTATGTTTGTAAAACATTATGTCGTTTAAATGTTTAAAAATGGCCCCTTGATAAGTTTTTAATGATGTTGTGTAAGAGTTTAACAGTTGTTTAACTTGTCTCTGATTAGAATGATTTAAACTGTTAAGCATATGGTTAGCCGACTCTACTAGCAATACACTTTCTAATACTATTGTTTTATTTTTACCGTCAACAATATTCCAGTTACCGTCGGTGGTTCTTGTTTTAAAGAACAGTCCTTTTGTACTGACTTTGTTTACAGTTTGCTGTAATTTATTTGCAAGTGCCTGCTTTTTTGCTTTAGTAAGCGGCTTCTTGCGGGTAAGTTTTGTATTTTGTTTTGCCATTGCTATTAACTTTAAGAACTAATCCTCGTTGCCTTAGTTGGTTACATGTGTGTACATCGTTTTCTGAAAGGTCTACTTCATATATACCTTTTTCGTGTTTTAATCGGTCAAATAATCGGAACTCTTTAGAACTACAGAAGGTTGGACCATTTTTTGAAGATACTATTCTCATGCTATCTCCTTAAAACTGTACTTTTGCCTTTTGGTCCAGGCTTTTTCTTTCCAATCTTCTTAGGTTTCTTAGGTCGTTGAACAACACGTTGGACGTCATTTACAATAGGTTTTACTACTGTAGCAACTGCTCCGGCACTCATGCCTCCCATCGATGCTGATTCACTCATTATAATTTCATTAATCTTCATACAACTATTTATCTAAGTCTACATTAAACAGCAAGTTAAAATCTTCATAATTAGATAGCCAAGCGTCTAATCCTTGTGTAGACGATTCTCTAATAGAGTGCATGTTGTGTGTAAATAGGTCAAAATTATGCTCTGCATCTAATTTGTTTTGCTGTTCTATCTCTTGCCACTTAATTGGGTTCTCTTTTAACATAGACAATGTTTCTAATTGCTGTATTAAAAACTTTATCTTAGTAATAATATTTGTTGTAGAGTCGTAATTACTAGACCCTTTCCAAGTATTAGTAGTAATCAAATGTTCAAATGTTTTATAACCTTTAGACTGTAGGAATTTGTATATTCGATGTGGTCCAAATATTATAAAAGGTTGTTTCATAATAATTGCTTTGTAAATTTTTTCTGTAATAACAAGTGTGTTATCACTAAATGTTTCTGTAATTAACTGTAAGTCACAATCTAACAAGTCTGAGATAAAACTGTTATCAGCGGATAGTTGTTTCATGTGTATAATGTCATCGTTACGTTTGTCTAACTCTAACGGATATATTAACTGCAAGTCTTTTAAGTAGGATATACCATCATTAACATCTTCTGCAGATATTTGTTGGCGTTCTGATTGGTCGATTAAATATTTAATTGTTTGTGATTGTAGCTCTTGAAAATCTACACTAGGTGTACTAACCATATTGTTGCCTATGTCTAATGCTCCAAGTAGCAATGCCCTGTGTGGCTTAGGCGCATTATTTAAGCAACTGTAAAGTTTCCCTTTACCTTCATAAGCAACTTCTAAGTTGCTCAATTGTTCATATAACTCTGACATTGTATCTTCTTGGAAGTTTGCTGTGTATAGTGTTCTAAAGTTTGTATACTCTGTGCGTTGGTGTATTTCTTTAATGTTTATTGCACTATTGCCGTAGAATGTTGTATTAGGATTTAACTTATACATATCCACTACTTGTGAAATAAATTTTAGCATATCTTCATCACAATGCCCTTCAGCACTATTGTCAAATAGTATTATAGGATTTTTGTGTTTTGCAATAAAGTCTGGAATTAAAGTTGTATTAGTTAAATGATACTTTTCCCAAATCTTATATAGTTCTCTACTACCTATGCCATCTATACTAATAATAAATATTGTTGGTATCTCATTATTTAACTCATTTTCGTCTTTCCAGTATTCGTCAAAGAATGTGCATGTACCAAATATATGGTCTTTACTGGTTCTAGGTATGTTATCTATATCTATCCATGTTTCATTACATGTCTTTATAAATTTATAGAATGGGTTTGTAATGTTTGCTATTTGCATAATACATATTTATTCTATATTAAAAAGGGTTGTATGCTTTCTTTGTATCCGAACATTTACCACAAGACAACTTACAGAAGGTACTCGCATTACCATTCCGTATATCATCATAATATGTTGTATGTAATACACCAGTATTTAATATCTCTTTTAAATTAGTGTTTGCTAAACTAAATGATTCTAATCCATATGAACTTATGTTGTTGAGTAACTCTCTAATATGTTCGTTGTTATTATAACCTAACTTAGTTTTAGCAGATGTAACAGCGCCACCAACTATACAGCATGGGTACACATAATTGTCATGACTAATAAAAACATTCAATGCATCTTTTTTTAAATTGCTGTTGTCTTCATAATTTAGACTGTAACATGTCTGTGATTGGTAAGTGTCTAGTTGACTTGTCATATAGTGTGGTATATCCACAACAAATTTTTCTGTACCCGAATATTCAGAGGTATAAACAATTTCATCTGCAACTGGCTTGTGCCATTTTGCGCCATTCCACATTGGGCCGTTTTTATCTATAGCAGGATTTATATTACTAAGTATATCAAATATTTTGTTGTAGGAGTCATCATCTTGTATTTGCCACCAATGGTAGATGTCTTGTGTAAAATCATCGGTAACTGGAGTTAGCCAATGTGTAAACTCTGATGTATAAAAATCATAGGTAGGGATTGCATTATCAGGGTTGCCGGCAAAACCGTTAGGTTCTCTAATTTGAAATTGTCTAAAGCCAAGTTGTTTTGCTGTAAGTAGTGCTGGCAGTAAATCTGTCTTGTTTTGCTCAAACAAAATATATTGCCATGTAAGATTATGACTGAATCCATTATGGTCGTCTATGTCATAATTGTTTATGTATGCATTCATGTTTGCTAAAACTTTTTTGTAAGAAACATTTACTCTGTGCAGTTTAAGTATTTCTTCTGAATTTCCATCAACACCAAATATCAGCTGAATTCCTAATTTTGCCAATGCTTTATATTGTGCTGGTGTCCCTATTCCACCGTTAGTTGAAATACTAATGAATACGTTTGGATTTTGTTCTGTAAACCATTCGCATATAGGAACTATTTCTGCACAGGTCATTGGGTCGCCTAAATTGCCACATAATGTTAAAGAATTTATTTGTCCGGATAATCCCTCAAAAATTTGCTTAACATCTGCTAGAGTTCGCATTTGCTGTGTAAAATTATTTAATACGCCTCTTGTACGCCTAACGCATACAGGACATGCGGCATTACATGTACTAGCAATTTCTAAATCTACTGCTACAAGTTTATCACTAATCATATTACTTGTATCTGATTAATTACTAGTGTTTGATAACCAATTAGTCTATCCGTTGGTCCAGGTTGATTTACAGAATGCAATGTGTTGATATGATTAAGCATAAAAATACCAGTTCCTTTTTGTGTGGGGCCTCTGTAATCTAATTGATCAAAGTATGTCCCAGAGTTCTCAGGATTGTCTTGTAAGTTTATAATTATTACACCTAGCACGACTCTGTTGTCTACGTGTGGTGGCATCATAAAATCTGGTTTGTCTAACAATACATCTACACTATTATGTTCTGGGTCGGGCCATTCGAAACTTTTAAGTTTACCACACCACATTTGTTGTAACACTAATTCATCACAAGTCCTGAGCATTTCTTGTATAGGCAGACAACTTTTATGCCATGCAAAATCTACTTCTTTTGGTGTTTTTATAGATTGCCTTAATCCACCATTATCGTATCCAAGTTGTGTATAGTTGTTTGGATTAGAAAGTATATAATTAAAATTAGGAACTTCGAAATCGCTGACTTCCCAGATAGGAAAATCTTTATTTATTAGTGTTAGCATTTTTATCCATCGCTTGTTTAAACTTTTGCTCAAACGTAGGACTGTCATCTGCTTTATTACTGTAATGGTCTATGAGGTTTTCTATAGTAGCATCTACCTTGAGTACTGTTGTTCTAGGTAATCCTTGACTAAGTGCAATGTCATATCTATGATGACCATTTACAATATAGTTATCTTTGTCTACTATGATAGGACGTATCGTGCCATCTGCAAATCCACGTTTTGCCTTATCATGCATTCCGGCAACACGTTGTCGTTGTACTGGTTTAAGTGTATCTAATTTAACTTCTTCTTTGTTGTATTCAAACGGAGAATCGTCTAGGTCGCCTTTTCTAACTTGTGGCATTATGTTTCTAGGAAACTCTTTGTCCAGTTTAGGACGTTGTATTTCTAATTCAAGTAATCTCATTACTTAAATCCAAATGCAAATTTGCCGCCAATTCTTGAACTGTAATAATTTTTACTGCCGTCTATTTCTACTGTACCTTGGAAGTTTGGCGGATATACAGCCTCCCATCCTGTTACTCTAGCATCTTGTCCATTTTTACCCATCTTACAATATAACTGTACAATGCTTGATTGGTTAAGGAATGCTACACAACCTTGTCCAAACTCTGGACCTGCTGTGTTGATTGCTCTTGTAACTTTTTTAGCAAGTAGAGCCAGCATAGCATATCCTGTGTTAAAGCCTGGAACATCCTGTCTTGGTGTGCCGTAATTAAATAATTCTGTACATGCAGGACTTAGTCCAGCATAGTCTTGTTTACCTGCTTGAATATAACCATTAATTTCTTGTTCTAAACCTTGTGGCAATATTCTATATAATTCTGCTAATCTAATTGGTCCGTCTTTAGCACTATTGCTTTGAACTATGTCTACAACTTTCACTGTTGTTTGATATTGTGCTTTCATCTCATCTGGTGCTTTTAATATTGCATCTTGTATGTTTTTAACACTGGCTTTTGCACCTTTACCACCCTTACTACTAATACCTACTCTAGTACCGTCTGGTGCTGTAAAGTAACTGTCAACTAGTGGGGCATTCATTGCCATGGGCCAAAATATACTACATTCTGACCAAGATAATCCTTTTAATAAATCTGCTTTGGCGGCATCTGCCTGTCCGCCTACCATTTCACTCATAAGTGCTACTGGGCCCATTATCTCACCAAAGTAATCTCTTAATGCTGGTAAATTTGTTATTTGTCCTGGGAACACAGGATGTTCCTGTGTATGTATAGTCTCTAGTGCGTTTACTAAGGATTCGGATAGCTCATTACCGGCGGAATTGCTTTTCACTGCTTGTATGACTTCTAAGACCCCGTTAAAGGGTGCATCTGTCTTAATCAAGTGCTGTGGATCAATGCCTATATCTAGTTTCATTGCCCCAGCAGTCTGTAATTTCCAACCTTGAGGTACTTGACTATTGCTCCACTTACCCATCATATCTACTGTTTTTTGCTTAAAGTATCTGCCCCAATACGTTAGTTTGTCATCTAATTCTGGATCTGTAAATACAGCAATACCAAAAGATAAACTGCCTCTGTTAGGAACATTTGTCCATTCTATTTGACTATTTAATTCTTGTTCTAATTGTTGTATTAAATCATCTCGTTGCTCAGGTGATTCAAACTCCATTTGTTCTGTGGGGTATAAATTAACACTTTGAAACTCTAAAACATCATCACCCTTTTGAAATCTATCTCCTAGTACTCTGCCCATTATACCTTTGGATTCTACTAAACTGTTAATTTTACTTTTAGTCCACTCTCGTAAATCAATTTGGTCTTGTTGTTCTTTTGGTAAAGCAGTTGTGTAATATCTTACTATGCCTCTAGCACAGGCATCGTCACCTGCTTCTGCTCTTAATTCTCTAAATTGGTCTAGCATAGAAGGAATAGGTATAGCCTGGAAGGCTAACATTTGTTTCTTAAGGTCACCTACTGGAAAATGGTCTGCTAACAAGTCATTTAAAATCTTTATTGTTTTAATAACTGGTACACTTTCTTTAACAGTTTTAGGTTCTAATTTACTAACACGTGGCTTGTACAATGGCTTATCGCCTTTATTAGTTTTTAACACAGGTTGTCCGTTTTTATCTGTAGTAAAACCTTTTACTGTGGCTTTGCTATTTTTAAACTTACCTACTTTAACTTCATCGCCTACGTCTATACTTGGAGGATTAAGTGTTGTTTTACCTTCTAAAATTTTGGACTTATTCAATATGTCTAATTGTTCTTGTAATGGTAATGCATCGAACTTGTTAAACACACTTTCGTTAGCAACTGCAATTCGGTTACTTCCTAATGTCAATGCTGAATCATAATCTAATGGTACGCCGCCGCCTTCTTTGTTAAATTGTATAGCCTGCAACACCGCATCTTTCATAGCAGATGTATTACCACTGTTAGTTAAAAACCCAACAAGATCATTTACCGGTTTACCGCTTCGCATAAAGTTTTGCATGCCATCACGCATCATATTATCAAATGCTGGATAAAAGTCTCTTGCATCTGCTATAGATTGTTCTGGTTCTTGTTCTGGATCTCTGCCTCTTGTAGGAGATGTATCGTAACTACCGCTAACGTCACTGTTATTTGCAACATAGTTACCATCTGTTAATGTATAATTTGTTTCTATGTGCGTCTTTGCATCTCTAACTGCTAATAGATATCTATCCATGCCTACTATTGGTCTATCATCTGTCATTCTGTATTTCGTATAGTCATCATTTAAACTGTCGAAAATATTTCTAAGCAAATTAGAACTTTGCTCATTTGCACCTGGTTCCCCTAGTAAGTGCTGAGCTAATTCGGTCCAATCTGTATCTCTTGCTATTGCGGCGGAGGAGTCTTCTCTGTAGTTATCGCCAGATACTCCGGCAACTCGTAAAAGGTCATTGGTGACTGTATCTTCTTGTCGGTTTTTAAGATCCTGTACTGTTTCAAATGCTCTATTAAAAGTTTCGCCATTAGAAACTAGTTTATATACTTGGGCTTTAAATTCTGGAGTACGCTGTGTCCAATCATACGCATCAAATTGTTTTATAGCGGAGTCACCAGTGTTCATTGTCCACATAGTTCTAGCACTACTACTTAAAGGTTCTCCACTTTTAGGATTTTGCATTTCGTCTTTAGGAATAAGTGTGTCAAAGTCTCCTTGCCCTTCTCTGCCGTCACCATCCTTGGTAAATTCTATTTTAAATAGTTTTGATATTTTACCTCTGTCTTCGCCATCAAGTTCTTTATAATTTGCTTTATCTATCAAATCCTGATAGCTCACGCCATATATCTTATAGAATGCTTTTAGTGTTGCTTTATATTTAGGCAGTCTCCATGCTTGACTATCATTACCTGCCTTCATTTGAACATTAACAATACTCGAACCATTGAGAGCATCTTCACATTGTGAATAATGTACTGCTGGTACTACAAAAAAACTTTTCTGATTACTATTAACGTTACGAGCGCCAAGTATTACATCTTTTTGAACGTATGGATTAATCTCATCTACGTTAGATGATTTTATGTCTACCCATTGGCTTTGCGTTATGTACACATTACTATAAAAAGGAACATTTACACTTGCGGCTGGTTTTTCTGCTCTCTGATTTTTAAAGTCATCTCTTTTTTGTATAACCTGTTGCTTGTGGTCAATGGTTGCCTGCTGTGATGGATAGTTTAATGTTTTAGTAATAATCTTATCCCAAGATTCCATTAATAATTTTAATTGTAGAAAGGCTTTCTTATCAAGAACGTTGCCTTTCTCCGCCCATGCCTTCTTCTGCTCTGGGTCTTTTTCTTGTATTGCTCTATAATGATTCATTAAAACGTTTCTTATATAGTCTGTAACAACATGCGTACTTGCATTTCCAAAAGATCTACCATCAGTATCTTCGCCAGATCCAGATTTAATACCAGCTATAATCTTTTCACTACCTTTGACAAATTTGTCAATGGCATAATCTGAGTATCTGTCTGTGACCTCGCCTTCATAGTCTTTCTCTAACTCTGCATTGCTTTTAACTGACTTTAAGTATGCTTCTAGTGGTTTTGACATAGACTTTGTTGTTTTTAAATACAACTCTGTGTTCTCGTCTTTCAAATCATCCAAAGTCTGTAATCTCTGTCTCAGTTTCATCATATACTTGCTTAGGAAATTATCTTCGTAACTGTCATCACTGTATATGTTTTGATTATAAAACGTACTAACAGGTTCGTCATATTCAGGATATTTACTAGCAATTTTTAGTGCTTCCTTATAACCTTCTGGATTGTACTGTATGCCGTTTTCAAAAGGAGCCGCATTGTTATGATAATTACCTTTTAATAATGAACTATAAAAATCGTTAAATTCTCTTTTGCTTTTACTTGCATTAATAACACTCTCGATATCTAATCTGTTCATGTCTGGACGCATTTTAGATATAGCATTAATTAAGTTGTCTATGTCTTTGTTGATATCAACGTCTGCATTAAACATACCCCATATTGCATTAACCAATACTTCTGTGTCTTGGTTCTTTAAAAACTCTGGAAGAGTGATTATATCTTTTTTAAGTAACTGTTCTAGTCCTTGTTTAATTGATGTTATTCGTTTTCTAGCAGTTATAGATTCGCCGGTCATGTTGATTGCTCCGGAATGGTCTACTACTTTTTCTGCTATCTCTTCGTATGTAATCTCATACCTTTTAAAGAAATTTCTAAATGAGCCTATTGTTTTAGCATTAGATTTTGCTCTAGAAGTACCAGTTATTAAATCATTACTTAGTTGTCCTAATACAACTCCTAACCTATCCATTGCTTCTTCTTTTTCTTTAACAGCTCTGATACTTGGTGGTTTAAGATGGGGTTGTACATAACCTCTCATAGGTTTGCCAAACGTTTCAGGTGCTTCGCTTATCAGTTTTGCAAACTCGGCATCGCCATAGTCTGCTGGTGCTTTGCCTGTGTCTGATAAAAATTTCTGCCATTTAGCCTTCCAATTAGTATCAGCATTCTTAAAACTTAATTTTTGCCATTCTTGTAATGCACTGGAGACATTTGCCATTCTGGTTACTGTTTCTACATAGTTGTCTGCACTAACTATAGTTTTAACTGCATCTATAACCATTATGTCTTCTTGGGACACACCTTCATCTTCTCTGTTTTTTACTCTTTCTTTATCTCTATCGCTAATATCGTCTAATTTGTTAATTAGTTTGAATGCCGCTTTGATGTAATCCTCTTTAAAAGAACTTTCATCATACCCTGCTCTCATGCTGGTAGCATATCGTATAACAGCCTTGGAAACTTTTGGAAAATTTAAATGATAATCTTCACCGCCGCCTATTCTAAACTCTATAAGATTAGTTCCTGTTTGACTATCTTTCTGAGATTTAAAATGTATTGCTTGGAATTTGTCGTTACTGATTGCATCGTTTAATGTGGCTTCTAGTTGTTCAAAACTAGCCTGGTCGTTCATGTTCTGTTTTAATTTTTCTGTGGCTTTTTTTAAGTTGTCATATTGACTTTTAGCATAACTATTACCATCTCTGTTAAATGCTTGTAATAAGTATTTGTCACCTAGCAATAATGCCATCTTGGCTTTCATTGGTTCTGCGGCACTTGGTAAGCCGTTTCTTTCACCGTCCCAACTCATAGTAACATGCAGTCCAGTACTTCTATTTGTTGAACCACCTTTATCATGTACCATATCAAAGAACTTATTCAATTCATTTAGCATGTTTCTAGGTTTAGTAAATACAGGAGAGATAATTTCTGCACCAGTACCACTACCATCTATACTCGAATCTGTTTCAACAGCATACTCTGTTACATCTCCGGATGTCTCTCCATATCCGCCTGTATCTGGTCTGTGGTCATGAAATGCACTTTCCGTTTCAATCCATGTTTCCATAATATTCGCAACTTCTTGCAAGTCTGATCCGCCGGAAATTTCAATACCATAATCTTCACAGAAACTGGACATGCTGTACCATGCATCATTTATCCAATCGTCATAATCATATGACTCACTGGCTTGTTCGTATGCCGCTTCTTTTACATAGTCATCGTCTTTTGCTCTGTCCTCTAAGAATGATTCAAAATCACTTTCTCTTTCTTGGTCAATATATTCTCGTAACCAATTGTCATCGTCATATCCATACTCTTCTTCACATTCTTCTGGTTCTTTTTCATATCGCTCATCGCCAAATTCACCTCTGAGTATTTCTTCCTTTTTATCGGCCCAATCATATTCTTCAATGTTTTCTGCTTCTGCAAATTCTTGATAGTAATCGTCTCTGTTGCTTTCAACCCAATCACTAACAGCATCGTCCATGTATTCTTCTATTTTATTTTCATAGATCCAGTCAGTAAATCCTTCTGACAAACTATCCCAATCTACTCCACCAAAATTATCATCAATCTCTGAGATTGAATAGTTATCTACGTCATCACTTTGCCCTTCTATATCGGACCAAAGAGTTTCTGCTTCAAATCCACATCTAATAGGTGAATCTAATGCTTCTTCTATGACTGTTTTTTTATTAAAGTTTACTTCAAATAATTTTTCATCTGCTTCTTTTAAATTTAATCTTGCAAGACGTTTCACTTTTTTCATTTGTGAACGGTGTTTTGGCTTAATTTTGTTTAATGCTTTTTTGTGAACTTGTTTTGCTCTAGCACCTTCATCTAAATCAATATGTACCTCTTGTTCAGGATCTACAATGTTGTATTCTCCTTTAGGGTCCATAACAACTACTTTGTCTGGTGTTGGGCCTCTGCCTACTTTACTAATTACTGTACCTTGTAGTTCACCTTTATCATCTTTGTATTCTGTACCATCATCCAAGTCTAATGCTTTAATCTTTTTGAATGCTGGTTGTTGTTCTTTTGGATCAGGCTCTTTGACATCTATGCCTGTTATAGTAGGACTGCCTAAGTCTGGTGTAGGTGCTGTTGGTTCAATAGTCGGACTTCCGGTTGGTGTTGCTGTTGCTGTTGCTTTTGCAGTTGCACCAGTTTGTTGGTCAGATGTAGGTGTACTAGCACCTTGCTTCATGCCATACTCGACTAAGATACTTTCTAATGTTCTAACGTCTTTAAATTTCATTTATCTTCGCTTACCTAACTTTTGTTTAGTTGTCTTAAACGTCTACTTGCTGGATTAAGTCTTTTTGTTCTTTGTGCTTTTCTACTAAGTCTCTTACCCATTTTTGCTTTTGTACGTTTTAATGTCATTCGCTTTTTCATGTTAATAGGTGCAGAACATTGACTTGCTTTAGATACAACTCTGCCTTTACGTCTACCTGATGTACACCTAACAGCACGTTTAATCGATTTGCCCATTTTACGCCATACCATACGGGCTTCAAAGATTTCTTCGTTTGCTATTTCTTCTAGTCTCATATTACCACTTCCTACATGACCAGTATCTGGCTTTTGTTTTTGGTCCTGGGTTCTCGCAATTATGTCTTGCTCTGAAACTTTTTCTAGCTTTGGGGTTTGATTTTCTAATACGCATTGTGCCGCCTTTAGCATCACCGCCTTGTCCAAAATTAACTTTTTTAACATTGCCTGTTTTAGGATCTTTAACATAAACTTTAAACTTTTTAGAATCGCCTTGCATAGGCTTGTTTAGTTTAACTTTACGTCCTTGATATTCTGCTTCAAAAACATTTTCATCACATTCGCTATATCCTATTACGCCAAATTCCTCATGAAAGTCTTGATTATCTTCTAATGTAATCTCACTACCACTACCATATGCTTCTTCTATAGTAGACTCTCCAACAAGTTTACCTTGCATAGGATGTGGACTTTGATGTCCTCTGCTTGGTTTTTGTAACTTAGGCTTTTTGTCCTTAGTCTTTGCTTGGTTAGGCTTTGTTAATTCATTTAATTTCATATTACTGTCCGAAAAAGTTTACTAGTAAACCAACTACTAATGCAAGTAGTGTTGTGAACGATGTTCCAACTATTGCAACTAGCCAGTTTTCTATTTTGTTTAATCTGTGCTTAGTGTCTTCTTTAAATTCTCTAAGTTCTGTTGTTATGCTCTCAATACGGAGCATATCTGCTATGATGTGTGCTTCTAGGTTGTTAGATTCAGCATAGACTTGTCTACTTTGCTGTTCTATCTTTTGTTCTGGTATTGGTTCTTTCATTATAATAGATCCTGTTTAGTAAATTCAGTGTTTATAGTATTTTTTGTATCTATAACACCCCCATTCAGCACAATTCCGTGTAATTCGTCTTTCAATGAATCAACTGTATGAGCTCCTGGTATTTCTGTAGCAAATTTAAAAATCCATCCTGCACCTGTTAAACTTGGTGCACCATAACTTTCTATTTGCTGAGAACCTATTCCATTTAATGCTACTGGATTATTCATCACAGTAGGCATTGCTCTCAATCCTATACATTGAACTACACTTTCGAAGTCTTTTTGACTATCGTCGCTATAATTACCCGTTACTGTTATATTCAAAGTAGTAAACAAAGTAAAAAATTCTATATTACCAGTTAGTACTTCGACAGAGCTCATTGCTCCGCTTCTTATTAGACTCATGTGTGTCTCCTGTATAACTTGTATTTATCACATTAAGTGAAACAAGGCCCAAAAAAAATCCCCAACCTAAGCTGAGGATTTTTAAAAAGTTGTTAAACTCTATTAAAGTTAGACTACTCTGTATTCACCTGCTGTTACAGTTGCGTTTGCTCCGCCACCTGTAAGTACTGATTTAATAGATGCTGTCATCTTTGTTACATCAGGGGATCCTTCAACACCAACGTGCATTACTGTTGCAGAAATGCTGTTGATTAGTACTGGTGTGCAATGAATTGATAATGCTTGAATTACTGCTTCACCTGGATCTGCGTCGCCTGTAGTAAAACCAAAGTTACTGATATCATCAGTTCCGTCTACTTCGTCTATGATGAAGTGGCTTAAAGAACCAACTAATAGTTGTCCTTCTGCTACTGCACCGTTTACTCTTAATTGTGCCATGTTATTACTCCTAAATAGTATTGAATACTTTCGTATCCTGGTTAATAGTATTTATGCTGGAGTGGGGATTCTTAAACAGTTATGTTTTTAGGAATTAAATGTGTCTTTGGGTGCTTTGTTAGGCGTTCTAGCCATCTTAGTATATCTATCAGTTACTGCTTTTGTTAGGTCGCCGCCACTAGACATAGCATCTTTTACGCCACTAACATAGCCATCTTTTCCAAAGTCTCTAATTGATGTGTATGCTTTCTTAATACCTTGTGCTATACTAGAGCCACCTTTAAAGGCATTTTGGTTGCCAAGTTGTGCACCACGTGTTTTTGCAGGTGCATTAGGGTCTGCTTTTTTACCTTTAGGTTGATTAAGTTTCATATTTGCAGTTCCAAACTCTCTATCTACTTTGTCAGGCTTTCTAGCATCTCTTCTTCTCTGTTGTTGCATTACTGCTGATGCTTTATCTATTGCTTGATCCCAAGTTTTAATTTTGGGTAGTTGGTAAGCATATTGTATTGCTTTCATCATTTTAGGATCATCACCATACAAAATTTGTACATCACCTAATGTCATTGTTTCGTCGTCTTCTAAAATAATGTCTTTAATTTGCATAACTGTATTTATACCTTTTTACGACCACTTGCCCAGTAACCTGCAATGGCTCCGATACCAGCTCCAGTCTTACTGCTTAGTCTACCTTTAGTAACTTTAGGAAGTATTTTACTACCAGCATAAGCACCACCAATTGTAGCGGCGGCTCTTTTTAATTTACTTGTAGGTTTGCCTTTTTCTATTTTATCAAATCTCCTACTAGTCTTCATAGCCATTAAGTTATTGAATATTTCTGAGCCTTTACCTTTTAGTCTAATACGCTGTATCATTTTTGCAATGACGAATTGTTTCTGAGCGTACTTTAAATTACCCCAGTCTAATATCAAACGTCTCCATTGCTTATAAATAGGGTCTTTAATTTTTAGTTGTGATTCTAATCTTATAAAGTATGAACTTGCTTCACTTCTACTTGGTGTATACCTAGCAATCTTATTCATAAACATGTAATGCTGTCTATTATTAAAACTAAGTGTCTTTAAATGGTCTCTATCTTTGTTTTTTAACTTTAAACCTTGGTATTCTGGTTGATTAATAGCAAAGCCTAGCATGTATATATCCGTTGAACTAGTCCTAAACGCTGAATAAGGACCATATTGTGTAGTTTTTCTTGCGTATGCTGTTCCGTAATCTTGCTGTTCCCCATCTAATGCAAACATATAAACTGCAAGTGTTTCTAAATATAACAAGTCTGCAATATCTGTACCTGCAAGACGTGAAAAACTAGCAGTAAACCTAAACAGTCTACTTTCACTAAGTTCTGTATCGATTAATTGATACATGTCCTGTTTTTCGTCTTCTATCATGTTGTTGGTTTCCCGGAACCAAAGTTAATTCTGCTAAATTCTAATCTATCTACAAGTTTTAATGCATTACCCATTCTGTCAACTGCAACAAAACCTTCTTCTCCAGTAACGTCAAATCCTTTATCCGTTTGTACAAAAGTATCCATAACACGGATTTGTTCTAACTTTTTAACTACTTTAATCTTTGCTTCTATAATTTTTAAGTATAAATCGTATACACTTATAATACCTTGAATGTGTTGTTTAATAAATTTAACACCTTCTATCATTGATTCTGTTTTTCTATCTTTAGTTGCTTGAGTTTTTACTTTGTCAATCTCTTTAGTCATAAAGTCTATGTACTTTTGTATAAACCCTTGTGCAAACTTTGTAGGTTCATCAAAAGAACCTTGTCTTACTTGATTGTTTGCGTGTGCTTTTAGTTGTTGTAAAAAGTTCTTACCTATTAAGTCTGTGCCTTGTCCTAACCATGCAAATGTTTCACTGTCAACAGTTTTTAAATATTGGTCTGCATGGCTAATAGCCTGCATAATGTCTGCACTTTCACCAGCAGTGAATGTTACAGTACCGCTTAGGTCTTTAATAATTGCATCTCTGTGCCAAACACCAGGTGCTTGTCCTAACACACTACTGTCAAAGCCAAACTTTGCTGTAGTATCTGCTAATGTAGGTCCACCTACATATTCTGTATGCCACACAATACCTATTTCACTTTTAATAATATCACTAGAAAGTTTAGTTTGGCTTGGTACTGCATAAGTTATAGTATTAGGTGAAAAAGTTAAATAATTTTTACCATCTATTTCTTGTTCGCTTAATGTGTCTTTTGCAAAAAGGAAATCTCCTTGTGCTACAGTAGTCCATCTCAAACGTTTTAATGTATTCAGTGCAAGTATAAGTTTTTCTTGTAAACCTTCACTAGGATGATTTACTTTTATGTCTGCAACTGTATAATTAATTTTAGGATTGTTAGCAAACACTCCTTTAGTACCTACAAAAAATTTACCTGTTGCTGGATCTTTACCGCATACAATAGCAGGAGCACCGTCCCATTTAGTTGTCATTGATACTGGAGAGTTTGTACTGCCGGATAACATTTCATGTAAACTGTACAAATAGTTAATTGCTTCTTTGGCACCGTCATATCCTTTGTTGAATATGTTATCTTCTAGATGCTCTAAGTGAGTATTTTTGCCTTCTTTACCTTCGTTCTGTAAAGCTGACTCTGTGAGCAGTCGAGTAACAAGAGGCTTTGTAAACTCTTGGAACTTCATTTTATAAACCTGCTAATTTTTTAATATTTGAAAGTTGAATATCTTGTATAGGCATAAGGATTACACTATCAGTAATACTTTCAGAAATTATTACTTTGTATCCTAAGTCTTCCCATGTTAAGCCTACTGCTTCAAGTACTTTATTCATATATTGATATGCTTCAGCTCGTAAACTTCTTGCCTGAGTGACCAGTGCTTGGTATTCAGTTGGATTAGATTTGTTTAATCCGCTTTGTTTTAATATAGGGCCTACTGTGTTTAAGTATTTTTCAACATCTGTATTATTACCATGCATTTTTACAAGTTTACTTACCATGTCTTGTGCAAGTTTTAATTTTTGCTCTGGTTGTTGTGCTGGGTCCATTATTCTTTTTTGGAATGCTTTTAAGTCGTTTGCCGCTACTGGCACTACTGCTTTCTTATCTGCTGGTTCGCCCTTCTTAAACGCATGTGACATTGCTCGACCAATACCTGCACCAAACTTAGCACCTAATTTTTGTCCTGTTGTAGCATCTGGATCGTTGGCAGTTTTACTAGCAAGTGGTCCGCCTATTGCTTTATTAACAACATCACCGGCTTTTTGCTTCATTTGGTCTATGAAACCTGTTTGGTCTTTGCCTTGTGCTTTACTAGTAAGTTGTTTTGCCAAAGCGCCTTCTGGTGCTAGTGGTCTGCTACCAGGAGCTATTTTTGGAGTTCCTGTGTTTTTACCAGTTTTTGCATTTGCCGATATGCCTGTAACTTCAATCCAACCGTTTTCTGTATATTGGTAAAATAATCCGTTATCGTCTGTTTGTATATCGCCTACTTTAATTCTTTGTTTTGCAAAATCGCTAACATCACCGCCTACTTTAGATTTGGCGTCTCTAGCCTTTGCGGCTTTGTCTATTTTGTATTGCTGAACTCTAGTATTTTTGCCACCTGAGGCAACTGAATCTGTATTGGCTTTGTTTGCCTGTTGTTGGTCGTGCCTTTTATATTCCTTTTTTTGTTTGTCTCTAATTGCATCTCTATGTTGGCGTGATGCAGGCACTTCTGATATAATATCCTTACTTCTCATTTGATCCACTCTCGTTGACAACTTTTTTAATGCCTCTAGAGAATTTTTTTGGATCACCTGATTTAATTGAATTAATTAATCTACGTTCTAAGTCTAATGCTTCTTCTGGACTATATGCTTCACGCAATATAGCTTTGATGTTTTCTGCACTAGAGACTAGGTGTTCAACTCTATTTTCGAGAACATGGTGTCGACTCCTGTCTACACTAATAGAATTTAATTCTTCTAAAATACTTCTCGATTTTTTCTCTGACATTTATTTGTTTCCTAATGTTATATGCATATTTATCATTTAAAGGTCATTTTTCTTCATAAACTCCTGCATGTTTAATGCAGTACTAATTGTATTTGAAGTTTCTGGCGCATCTGTTTTTATACTATTACCTCTTTTTAGTTGGTCTATAAGGCTTCCAGTAGTCATTGTCATTGAATCCTCATCATCCTCATCTAAATCTTCTACCCTTAATGTGTCTGGATTAAATTTTAAATCTACTTTACTACCAACACCACTACTAGAACGTGTTTTCATAAACTGTATTTGGTATCTTCCACGTTCTCTCATTGCATTACTTGTAAATATACCCACAACATTATCTGCTGTTTGTATTTTACTAATACCACCTGCAATATGACTGTGGTCAAATTCTATTTCTTCTACTGCACCTCTGTTTAACTGCGATGCTGTTACAAACAATGTCTGCGATTCCATTGCTAAGTTACGCAATTCCTCTGATACATATTTGTCTTTAATAAATGTATTCTCTGCACTAATTTTTCCGCTTATTGGACTCATTAAATCTAAGTAATCAACTAGTATGCAGTCTACTTTAAGGTCTTTGTTAATTTCATATTCTCGAATATATGCTCTGATGTCATTTGTTGTAACACCACTTTGCATTTGTTTAACACGGAACTTACCAGCGCCTTTTCCTTTCATACGCACTTTTAAATCCACGTCATCCATATTCTTCATTACTTCTCTGGTGCTATAACCACTTACCATTGCATCTAAACGCATACTAATAAGTTGTTCACTAAGCTCTAAACTAATGTACACAACATTAAGTCCTGCTAATGCCCAATTAACTCCTAAGTTCTGTAAGAATAAACTTTTACCTGCACCAGAACCACCAGCAAAAATAGTAATCTCGCCTCTGTTAATTCCACCATACAGTTTTTGGTCAAACATTTTCCAACCTGTACTTACTGCACCGCTTTGAGATTTAATATACTGTAAACGTTCCTTAGGGTTTTCAAAGTATTCTATTCCTAAGTCTTTTACAAGACTTATCTGACTTGCTTCTTTAATTAATACTTCTACTGATCCATAGTCTGCTTTTTCTAATAAGTCTGTGCTATCAAGTATTGCTTTTTCTAATCCTTTGTGTCTGCAGAATCTTTCAAAACTATCTAAAAACCAATCTGAATGATTAGACGTTAATCCTTCTATACGTTCTAGTTCTACACCCGTAGTTGCTTTAATCTGATCAATAGTAGGAATAGCACTATACTCAGCACTATGTTGTTTTAAGAAATTGACAGTCTGTTGAAACCGTTTATTAAACATATAAGGCTCAACAATATTGTTTACTCTCACAAACAATTCTGGATCAGTAATTAGGAAGTTTAAATACATCTCTTGTATTTCTTCTGTGTAGCTTTCTATATTATCCATTTATTCTGTTAAACTCCTTTGTCGTTTCTTTTGCAATCATTGTATGTCCTTTTACAGTTGGGTGCTTTGTTTCATCTAAGTCATACATTGCAATGTACGTTAGAGGTCTTTTTGTCCACTTGTTTAAATTTATCTGACTTGCTAATATTTTTTCATAATCAGTTGTTAGTCCAATCTTATTAACCATAAGCGGTAAATGACTACTTGATCCCATGCTTGTAAACACATACGGTATGTTTTTACTTTCTAAATACGATTGCAGAACTAAAATCTTTTGAAAGTATTGAACGATATAATCTGTTTCACTGTATTGCCAAAAGTAATCAGTTGATGCTGACCTTGTTATCTTATCTACTATATTTAACACCGACTCATCGTATTCTACGTTTTTATCGAAATGCATTGCATACATGTTTTTGTCAGCAAAAGCACTATCAGTAGTTAATGCCTTGTCTAACGGGTCTTCTAATTCATAATGGTTGCATAAATTACCCCATTCACCTAGCGGTTGAAAGTACAATTCTTTCCTATGCATTGCTGTCCATTGTACTATAACAGCATCAACTTTGTTTTTTTCTATGTGTTCAATAGTTCGCCTTAGTATCTTATCGTTACTGTTTCCACCTATTGCTATGTTTGTTACTTCATAGTTTTCCAATGAGTTTTTTAATAGTAACCTATTGGGCCACGTATAATCAGCTGGTGGGTTCAAGTTACCTTGTGAGTCATGAATATTATCATGTCCTCCTGTGTAACTGCATCCGTTTGTTAGTAGTATTTTACTCATAGCATTTTTGCCTTTACTTGATTCTTAATCTTATTGCTACTTGCATGTTTTACAATACTTGCAAGTGTAAGAAGTCTGCCGTACTTACTAACCGCATCAGCGGCATCTTTGCATTCTGCACTCCAAGGTGGAAAACTTACTTCCCAACCAAGTTCAATTGCTTTCTCAATAAGGTCTTTACCTGCTTTATCTCTATCAGGACAAAGTATAACACGTTTATTTAGTTTGTCAATAAGGTGTGCCTGCTCTGCTGTAACACCGTTACCCAATACACTAATACCATCTATAAGTATAGCATCAAATACTCCTTCAACTACTATAACGAAGTCTCTGTCACTGTCTACAAACTTGTCTATGTTGAATACATATCCACTTTGCATGTTTAACAAGTATTTTGCAGTTTCTTTATTAGGTGGATTTACATGTCTGCCAGTCCAACCAACTAATTGATTGTTATACATAAAAGGTACAGTTAGCCTGGCATTATACATGCTATTGTTAATATGCAATAAAGGAAAGTTTCCTAATAGTCCACGGTCTATTGCATACTGTTTAACTTTGTGGTCGTCTGGTAAATCTTCTACTAATGTAGTTTCGTCTGGTAATTTATGAACTTCGAAACTTGCCGCTGTGTAAACATAATCACTAGTTTCTTCTATTTCCAATTCTTCGCTATGTTTCATTAAGTCTAGTACAACTTTGTGAATAGCCGTAACTGGTACTCCTAACGTTTCACATAACTTTTTGTATTTGCCGCCTAGTTTTGGACTTGGTGCCCAACCAGTTGTGTACTGACAATTAAAACAATGGAAACTAATTTTAGCATTACTTTGTATTACGCCAGCACGTTTTCTTTTATCACTACAAATTGGACAATTAAATGTCGTCCAACCGCTTGGAGTTTTGCCATTGTTAAGGGGCAAATTGTCCATAAGTAATCGATGTACGTTGTCTACGAGTTCATGATGATGCATAACAAAACTATTATAACACCATTCTGTGTAAAGTCAACTAATTTCTTAATAAAACTTTATCAAAAGATCCGGAGGTTTTAGCAAATTTCACTCTAACCCAATTGGTGTTGACTTTGAAGTTGAAAGCATCAATTCCATTGAATGCTGAAACGTAAGGAACAATAGCTTGTCCGATATCGCCTTGAACGTTAATATCATACCAATCACTATCTTGCGTTGGTGTACTAGATAAAGCAGAACCTTGTATAGTAACGTTACCAACAAAATCAGTCATATACATACCAATAGTATGTTGACTATGTTTGAAGTTTTGATCTTGATTACCGTACATTGCACTTGTAACAAAAACATTCGACCCTTGAGCTTGGAATGTAATTTGTTTTTGAGTTGCAATAGGTTCGTATTCTAGTTGACTTCTAATTTCTAAGTCTGTAATAATTCTATCGTTTTGGTTTGCATACAAAGGACTTTGTGTTACACCACTGTCACTGCTTTCACTGATACTAATTTGATATAAACCTTGACTCAAATTTGCTAAATCGCCTGGTACAAAACTAAGTTTTGCTTCTCCAGTTGTTCCGCTGTTAATTAATTCAAGTTGCTTGAATATAACTCTCTTATTTGTGTTTGGGTTTATAACACTAGCATATAATGTTTTACCAGTTAAGTTTTGTAAAACTCTGTCTCTATTTCTCACAAAAAAGTTCAATTGAGAGTCGAACCCTTTATGTACTGTTAGTTTATTTTGATTCATTGGTCTATTGTCCGTTGTTATTCCGTCAGACGTTAATACTAAGTCTATTGACGGGTTACCTAAAATGTATAATGTATTTGTACTTCCATACGACATATTTTATCTTCCATTTAATATATGTATTTATCAGAGTTACTTATAAATATGTTTGATGACTAAACACACAGATTTACAAGAAAAATTCCCATTCCTTACAGGTTTAGAGTTCAATGGTACCGAATACGTCGGAATTGTACAAAATAGAGATGGTCAAATTATAAGTTTTTACGATATTGAAAAATGTAGGAACAACGATGAACGTAAACTAATGTTAGAACATGCAGATTTATGGTGGTGGGAATCAAACCGTATGCTACCAATCGATGTGTTTCTATTTCATGAAATGCAAGAGTTCAATCATTGTTTAAGAACATTTATGAATAAAGAGACTGAAATATTATTTGGACCTGTTACAAGTATGCAGAACATACTTAAGAAGAGAATTAAAAGACGCAGTATTCAGTTAGTAAAGAAAGTTCCTAACGACTAGTACCTGCTTGTTCCACAATAAGATTTAACTGTACGACAATCAATGTTGCATAACCTATTGCATGGCTTCTTTTAAAGAAATAGCCTTCTGTCTTTTCCCACACTTCTTTTTCAATTATTTCCCAAGTATTTCCTACCAAGTGTCGTTTACCTGGTCTTATTAGTGCAAGTATCATTGCTAACTGTTCTATGCTTGTAGGCGTATGTTGTTTTACAATTTCATAGTGATTACTAATATGGAATAATTGTTCTACTAACTCTTTGTGTCCAAACAACTCCCACATAGGTTCTGTGTTTAGTAGTTTGTCAAGATGTGCTTCGTTTTTTATTTGTTCATACACATGGTTGTTTAGAAAGTCAACTTTAAAGTAACCTAAGTCTTCTGCTTCTTTGTGGTCTATAGTGCTGTAGCCTTCTAGCGGAAACTGTGGAATAGGTTGAAAGTAGACACCGGTGTTGTGCTTTGTGTATTCTCCTTCACGGATAATACTCGCAGGTACATGGTCAATAAGTTTAAGAAACTCATCTCTATTTGCCATGTCAATGTCTACATCAAAATTTATTTTCATTATATAATATCTGCAATCTTATCTGCTAGTTGTATAAACCAGTCAGCGTCATGTCCTTTAGTTGTTTCAGCCGCAGTACCTAATCTGATACCACTTGTTTCTGTAAAACTTCTAGGATCATCGGGTATACCATTTTTATTAACAGTAATACCTGACTCCTCTAATTGGTCAGCCGCATCTTTTCCGCTAATTCCTCTATTTGTTAAATCAAGTAATATTATATGCGAATCTGTGCCTCCTGTCAAGCAATTAAATCCGTTTGCTGTAAGTTGCTTTGCAAATGCTCTAGCATTAAGTAAAACATTGTGGGCATAGTCCTCAAACTCTTTTGTATTAGCCTCTACAAAACATTGAGCCTTTGCCGCAATCTGATTCATTAACGGACCACCTTGTGTACCAGGGAATATACCACTGTTAATACGTCTGCTGTATTCCGCATTGTTCCACAGTATAATACCGCCCCTAGGACCGCGTAAGGTCTTGTGTGTTGTACTTGTTACTACATCAGCATACTGAATAGGACTATCGTAACACTTACCTGCTACGAGACCAGAATAGTGTGCCATATCTACCAACAACAATGCACCAACTGAGTCAGCAATTTCTCTAAACGCTTTCCAGTCGATTTGTCTAGGGTATGCACTAGCACCGGCGATGATCATTTTAGGTTTGTGACGTTCTGCTAACATCAAAACTTCATCATAGTTAATTAAGCCATCCTCTTCAACACCATAAGAGTGTGCATCATAAATCTTGCCTGATATATTTGGAGGGCTTCCGTGACTTAAATGTCCGCCACTTGCTAAATCCATTCCTAGTATAGTATCACCTGGGTTTAAAAATGCCTGGAATACTGCTGTATTGGCATTAGCACCACAATGCGGTTGTACATTAGCAAAGTTGCAACCAAACAGTTTAGTAACTTCTTCGATTGCCATGGTTTCAATTTCATCCATGTGACTGCAACCGTTGTAATAACGTTTGCCTGGATAACCTTCAGCATACTTATTTGTAAATATACTTCCGCTTAATTCCATTACTGCTTTGCTGGCATAGTTTTCACTTGCTATAAGCTCAATGGTATTATCTTGTCTTTTTGATTCTCGAGCAAGAATGTCTTTTATTAGTACATCCATTTATCTGTAACTGCCTATCATCTTGGGACCTTTTGTTATAAACTCTAGCCCAGCCATGTTACCCACATAAATTTTATGTTTAGGGTCGTATTGTAAATTTACTTTAACAGTATTCATAAACACGGACATATAACCTTCTGGTTTAAAATCTCCAATATCCACTTCTAATGTTTTTCCGTTATCTGTGCATTCTACAATGCATTCTTTTGCGTATGATTCATTCATGATGTTCCTATTGTTGTTTTTTCTTTTTACCAAAGAACGCACCAGTTGTAGGTACATTCTCAGTTTTTGCAAATGGCTCACACACAGTTACTTTGCCACCTTTAGCAAAATACTCATCCATTAACCTTTTTGATTCTTCTTGTTCACGTTTAATTGTTTCAGGTGATTTGTTCATTTATTTTCCTATTTTCATTTTGTCTAACATTTTTCTAGCATTAAATAATGATTTAAGTGGATTATCGTCATCCAATTCTTTTAACACGTCTATAAGTGTTACTAAATCCTTTAATGTACTTTGACTAAGTGTAACATCACCAACTGTTAGTGTTTGGTGGCTAAGAAAGTCTGTATTAATAGTTATATTATCAGATTCGTCTGATAGAACGTATGGTGTTCCAGTGGTAGTGGAAGCACCGTTTACAGTAATTGTATTTATTGAAGGTACCGTAATAGTATCTACCGTACCCATACCTCCTGTTAATACTGTTGTATAAAAGTCTTCTGAATCGTAATTAGTCATCTTTAAATACCTCATTTGCTAGTGGAAAAATATTACTAATAACATCGGCACATGCTTTTGCAATTTCGATGTGTTCTAATTGTGTACCATTTGCACCTCTTAACTCGATGTAATGTACCCAACTTCTTAATGTACCATTAACATACAGTCTGCTAACTGTGTTGCCTTCTGGTAATACTGCTCTTGCCTGTTCTTTAGCAATGCCGTTGCTTGTTGCCCAGTTATATGCGTCTAGTGAAGCATTTATAACATTGCGTTGCTTGTCTTCCCATGTTGCTTGTAATTTAGCATCATCTGTTACAACACTATTCTGCCTATTCTTGGGATCTTGTAATCTTGCTTCTCTAATTTCAAAACTTAAATCTTTTGTAGGGTCTGCATAACGTTGACTGAACTCTTGGAAACTAAAACTTCTGTGACGTAACAGTTGTCGTGCTATGTCTCTGGTTGTTTCAATTTCTAAACATGCTGACACCATTTCGAGTGGCGACCAATGTTTGTGTTTCATCAAATACTTCACAAGTTTCTCACTTGTTTTAGTATTCATTTGATTTTCTGGATTGCTTACTCTAGCACAATAGGCAACCAAGTCTAATGCTGACCCGTCTTCTGCGAATTCTCCTTGTGAATGACTTATTAGTTTTACTTTCATATATTTGCGTCCTTACATGTTTGTTTTATTTGTTTTACTTCTTCTTTACTTGCTTGGAACAGTTTCATCCAAAATGGAGGATCAATCATATCCTCAATTAATTTTACTTGCTCATCATTAAATCGTTCTAATAAGTTATTGCCTGTGCTACTTAAATAAATTACCCAAGGACTAACTTTAGCCGATCTAATATCATGTACTGCTCTACTAGGACTTACTGTTGTAAAATAGTCTTGCCATTTCTCTCCAGTATCCTCACTCCATTTAGCCAAGTACACAATAGTTCTTTCTAATGCTCTAAGACCTGGTTCTTTTCTACAGTACTCTTTGACAAACTTGTCGTATTGCCTGTCTGATGTCCACTGTTTTAATTTAATACCATTCTTAATTAGCCATTCTGTAAACTTTTCTGGTTCTAACCATTCATTTACTGTACAACTTCTACCAAACTTTACAAATCCTTCATAGTACTGACTCATAATAAAGTCTTCAATACTTTTAGGTTTTGTTGCACTAGTATTCATATCATAAAACATTTGAAATGCTCTGTGTCCTAAACGTATATGGCTCATGTCTTTGTCTGCCCAACGTCTTTTCTTTACACACATATGGGCCGAAAGAGTAGATTCATTGCGAAACTCTTTTTTGCACCATTTACATTTCATTTAAGTATCTCTTTTATTTCTTTGTCTGTGTAAGCATGAGCTTGAAAAAATTGTTTAAGTTCATCTTTGTCATTTATACTTAACAATAAGTCTATTTCATCTTGTCTAATATGTGGATATATATTAGCAATAGCATCTGACACTTTGTTTTTCTTTCTTTTACTGTTAGGTGGCTTTATGTAAGGGTGATGTTGTACCTTACCACTGCCTGCCGCTGTTAATAACAACCACTGTAACTCAGGGTGTTTACTTATATCACTAAACTTGTGGTTAACTAATTCATTCACCATCCAGATATAGTTTGGTGCTTCACCGCCTTGTACACTACTAGCATACCGCATCATCATCCAGGCACTAAAAGCCTTCTTTTGTTCAGCAGTAAGATTGTTATACCAGCCACGGTCTTTTTTATCTATGGCTTTCATAACTTCTTGTAATGGTATTTGCGGTTTTTTAGTCGCCATTTTTGTTCTCTTGATTTTTAATAAATTCTGCTACCTTTTTACTTTGCTCAGCTATCTTTTTTGCTTGATCCTTAATTTGCTTTTCTTCAAACTTTAACTTATGCTCTTGTTCAGTTTGCTTGTTCATTACGATCCTCTTTTAATTTTTTTATGTAGTCTTGATATATCTTAATATAATGCACTTGACCATCTGCTACAGTTGTTTTCCAATCATCCTTTGCATTTTCGTCTGCACTATCACTGATGTATTTAAAACATTTAAAGTTTACAAATGATTGTTTACATGCTTTTGCTATTGCATAGGCTTCCATGTCAACAACGTCTGCTATTAATTGTTCGTTTGTGTAGTCACTTACAAAATTATCTCCTGTACTGCAACACATATCTGCTATATCACCATTCAGTAAAACTACGCCATCTTCAAATGGTGTTTGCCCAGTTTCAAATCCTAATTCAGTACACATTATATCACGTTGTACAAAGTTTTTAATTTCATGTATGCCATTTGATACACTTACACCACCTGCTGTACCAAAGTTAAATACAGTTTCTGGATCATAACGTTCTATTAGTTTGCCGGCAGTAATACCTGCATTTACTTTTCCAACGCCTGTAAAAAATACATTAACCCAACTAGCCATTCTTGGTGCTTCTTCTTCTAATGCAATTAAAATGATATCACGCATCGTATTCTACCACACTATAAGTTTCCATATTACAATAATCTCTAAGTTTAGCAGTTCCTTGAAGGAAAGTCAAGTCAATAACACAGGCATAACACATTTTTGCTACTTGAAAGTTCTGTAATAGCTCGTATATAGCACTTGCTGTTCCACCGGTAGCACTAACATCGTCTATAATACAAACGTTGCTGTTAGGCCCTAATTTTGAGTCTGTTCGTATGTTTAAAGAGGTTGTATCATACTCATAAGTAAACTCATGTGTATAAGTGGGCGGTGGTAACTTGCCTGGCTTACGAACAATGTGTAAAGGGATACCTAATGCTAATGCCACTGGAGCACCCCATATAAACCCACGAGCATCCGGAGCCACAATATCTGTTGCTTTGATACTTCTGCAATATGCAACTATCTTATCTACCGTGTATTGAAATGCTTTTGGATTCTGTAATATACTAGTAATATCCTTGTACTGTATTCCTTCAACAGGAAAGTCAGGTACTGTAGTTATTATCTTTTTAAGATTCATTCTCGGCTTCCCACTCTAAGTTATCATCGTAGTCTTCCCATTCTGCAGATAAGTCTGCTCCTTCTGGATCAACATACTCGTCTCTCCATTTATCTGTAATCCAACCAACCGCGGCATAGTAGGCTTTGCCCATTGTGTCATTGTAATCCATATTACATTCTATTAGTTGTTTGTTGTACCAAACATCTTCAACAAATTCACCTAGGTGTGTTTCGCAAACACTAAAAACAAACTTCTTAGAGTCGAAAGGTTCATCAGTTTCTATAAACCAACTTCCAAAGCCACCTTTTTCTCCACTGTGGAATAATAATACCGGCGTACAAGGAGTAGGGTCATCTTCTCCTACACTAAGTTCTGTACTAATATACGCACCTTCTCTACCTTTAAGAGTATAAGGATCTTTAACTTCAAATTCATTTTCATCATACGCAAATTCATCATCATTTCCAGTAACATCAGAAACCATAAATGTTCCGTCTGAGTACATTGAATTAAGATGCTCTATGTCATCTATTTCATACCATGCTTCTGCATCATTTCCTATGTTTGGTGAATCAGCATCTAATCCTTCATCGATATCATCGCCAAACGAATCTAACGCACAGACGTGTTCTATCAGACGACTATCACCTTCTTCTTCTACTATTGGTGCCCAGTAGTTAACGAATTCTTCACTTACAGTACCGACTGTACATTCGCCTCCGTATCTTCCACCATCTACTCTATACTTATATTTTGCCATTTTTTTTCTCCAGTTTAATCTAACAACATTCCAATATCAATCTCTTGTGGTATTTTGTTTGCTTCTTTAACAAACATTGCACACGCAGGATTGCTCTTGTTCTCTAAAGGTGCTAACAGCATGTGTCCATTTTTTAATTTTGGAAAGAACCATTTGACGTCTTGAAAGATATTTGTAATCTTTACTTCATGACATTCTAATAACTTTCCACTTAATGGATTTAATGTTGCTGTTAAAAACCCTCTATTATTTAAACTGGTTAACGGCAATACTTCTATGCCTGTTAAATCTTCATCTGTTATAACAATACTCCAGTCCATAGGCATTTGAATATTGTACTCACCTATTTGTAAACATATTGCAGGAGCATAAAAACTCTCTAAAAATATTAAAGGTAAAAAATAGTAATCCATCCACTCCGGATCACTGGTGTCAAATACACCAAATCGGATATCATCTATCTCATCTGGCACGTTATCTATTTCATATACTGTATTATCTACTGTTAAAATTTTCATTTATACTCCACTTTGGTTACTTGAAAAGGGAATCCTTGTTCTTTATAGAATGCTTTTCTTTTAGTTAAATGCCGTTTACTGTATTTTAAATTACTTGTGATATCGACCACATTCAAATAATCCTTGTCTTCTGCTTTACGGATTCCTCTTCCGATACTTTGTATAACCCTTACAAAACTTTTACCTGGCTCTAACAGAACTAAGTTAAAAATTCTAGGAATATTAATACCGACCGCCGCAACACCGTATGTTGCAACTATAACTTTATTGTCCATCTCAGATACTTGGGCATACTCAGCCTGCCTATCTTTGACTTTCATATCACCACTAATAAAAACCCAATCCGGATTCTTTTCTATTAGCAGTTCACCTGTTGCTATCCTATCTATAAGAACAAGTGTATTACCAGATCCACTTAACCCTGCTATTATATCACTTATGTGAGTAACTCTGGGGTCATCTGTAACTAGCCATTTTAATTCTTGTGCATAGTTATTAAACCCTAACACTCCGTCTTGTAGTTGGAATATGTTAATGTCTAAATTTGCTAACACGCCTCTGTCTTGTAATTCTTTACTGCTTAGGTTTCCTGTAACAGGTCCCAAACTACATACACAACCTACTGCTTCATATTCATCTTTAGGTATTGTACCTGTTAGTCCCCAACGAATAGGAACATTAGCAAACACTCCGCCTAACAAGTTTCTTAAAACATCTGCTTTTGCTTTATGGACTTCATCGACCATAATACAAACAACGCCTTCTAAGAAGTCCTCTATAGGAAAATCTGCTTCATACTTTTTACTTTTCTTTTCCAATACTGCTAGACTTTGCCAAGTACAAATAGTGTGCGTTTTGTCGTACTGCTTTCTATCTCCAAACAACACACCTACATCAAGTCCTAAGTTCTTATAATCACGCTCTGTTTGTACAACCAAGTCTTTGTTAGGAACAATTACTATACTACGCCCATATGGTTCACACATATTGCTTAAGGCGGCTGTTATAAGCGTCTTACCGGCGCCTGTAGCCACTTCTTGCAAACTTTGTGGATTTGCTAAAAACTCATTTATAACTTCAACTTGATAATCTCTAAGTATAACAGGTTCACCTTCTGCAGGATGACCTTTGGGCCATGCTGTATCTTCATACATTGTATCAACAATAGGCTCGAAAGAAAACTTCCATTCTGCTCGTTGGTCTTGAATCTCTATTTCATAACCGTCTGCTTGAACTATTGGAAGTAATCTATCTAACATGTTCATATAAGTTCTGCCGCCAATATCACAATACCTCACACAACCATCCCACCTGCCTAACTTGTAAGCCGGCATATGATATGCATAAGGTAAAAAATACTTTGCTTCGTCTGAAATCTTACGTCTTGTACTTGGTGATAAACCAACGAACTTAACGTTCACTTCATCTCTTATTTCTAAAACACATTTTGCCATAAGTTATTATACTACCATTTCCTATTGATTGTCAACTGAAATTCTCTACCTTGACTAGAATAGCCTGGCAGGACCTCTACTTCTTCGTCTAACACGTTCTTGACATTAAGTGATAGTTGTACCATGTCATTGAATGTCTTAGTGTAGCCGAAGTTTAATTTTTCTAAGTCTTCTAACTCTGCACCGTCATATGGTCCAGGCTTTCTATCGTATGTACCTGTGTAAGAAGCATTAACATTATGTGTACCAAAGTCTTGGTCATAACTTAATACTGCAACATACTTAGGTACTCGTGCTTGTATGGTGTCTGTTGCTTTAAGCATTATACCAAAGTTGCCAAACGTCTGTGCATACCTAATACCTTTTGTGCTGTATGCACCTGTATTATAATACTTTGCATTAGTCCAAGTAGAAGTCGGTTCTTCGCCTTCAGCAATTATGTCTGGAGTTGAAAAGCCTGACATGTACTCAATGGATTCTTCAAAGTCGTATACAAATATACTTAATACCCCAAATCCTAGTTCATAGCCTACTGCTTCTTCTGGACCCAAGTCTAGATTAGCATCTACATAACTATCGCCATATAGTTCATATAAGTTAGGTCGTCTGTAACTTGTACCAACGTTAAAAAATAATGGTCCTTTTTCTACACCAAATCTCATAGCATCTTGACCTTCGTTACCTCGTCTAAAACCAAAGTTATAGTTTAAGGCAAACTCGGCATTAATGTTTAAGTAAGCACCATAGTTATCTCTCTTATGTTGATTATACTTTTCTTGACTAGCATCAACACCATAAGAAACTTGAAGTTTCTGCGATAGGTTTGTTTGGTCGCCAAGTCTCATATAGTCTGTACTACTTTCATTTTCGTAAGACATGTAATCGGCTGTGAAGTAATCTGACTGCTGATACGTTCTTCCTAATGTTAAGTACTCGTTATTAATTGCAACATTATACTTCTCGCCTTCTTGTACACAATCATTGGACTGTGAAAAGTCTGCTGTATAGCAGTTGTCGTATTCATATGAAAAGTCTGTGAGCTTTGCTGTAATAGTAAAGTCCTGAACATCCACATTAAGTTTAACATTCTTATTTGAGTACTCATCTTTTTCTGTGTTATCGTTTCTTACTTGATTGTTCACACCTAATTCTGTGTACTGTATCCATGTTGTTGGTGCTAAGTTTAAATACCTATATCCGTTATTACCTGCTCCGGCTGTAATTCCTTTGTTAATAGTATCTTTAATAAGTACTGTTCCAGCAATACTGCCTGAACCATATACAACACTATTTGCACCAGTGATTATTTTAACAGTCTCACCTGTTATAATATCTGCACCAAAGTTATACCATGCTGACCCGGGCTCATTTGCTGGTATACCATTTCGGTAAACTGATGTATGTATTGTTTGAGCACCACGCTCGTTGTAACCTTGGAATGCTCCATAGCCGCCGGCGGTCCATGTGTGCATGGGTGCTATTGCTTCTATTAGGTTGCTGTCTTGTAGTGGGTCTGTTTGTTTTACTTTTATTTGTTGTGCCACTACCACAACTTCCTCTATCTCTTCTGCTTGAGTTTTAAACGATATTGCCATCAATACCATAACTACAAAGACAAGATATAAAGGACTTAAATTGATGTGGAAATTCCAGTCAATTTTTTTACTCACTTTCATAAATTCTCCAGTTAGGTTTACTGTAACTAATTATACGTCTTTACAGGCAAAAGTCAAGTTAATTAATATCTTATTTTATAAAAGGTGAAGCCCCGGAGTAACTCCGAGGCTTCGTGGTGCTCTACTTGGGGGATGACTAACGTTGAGCACCAGGGAAACGTTAGCAATATTAATTATCCTATATAGTACCTTTCATACAAGTAGTCCTGGCGAGCTTCTCCCAATTAGCAGGATCCATTTTTCTAAGATCCGCAATCTTCAAAACCATTCTCAAACTTATCTCTCTAAGTACTTCCTGGTTGCCAGTCATAAAGTCGATAACTTCTCTGTCACCTTCTTTACCAAACTTGTATTCATCAAGCATACCGTCTTCAACGATTTGGTTGATTCTAAGGAACTTGTCTCTCATGGAGCTCATTGTAAGATCCAAGTAGTGACATCTTGACATCAATGCCGCCAAGTGATCCTTAATCTTCTTAGAACGAACGTTCTCAAAATCAACGTTAGTAATAAAGATACAACCACCTTTAAACTCAAACCTATCTGGAATTCCTTCTCTTCGAAGTGCTTGGGACTCTGACTTCCAAGTAATAGTTCTCTTCTTACCTGAGTCCAAAGTAGCCTTCAACATGTTCAGACATACTTCATCAAATAATACACTATCACAATCATCAAATACTAATATGTTACCCGCCGCACTATTATTATATAGTGTCTGGAATAAACCAATTGGAGTAACTGAACCTTTAACAACTTCAGTTCTTGCAGGCTTGCCAGCAACTTCTGTTAGCATGTCATAATCTTCTAAAACAGTTTCAACACCAAATGACTTACCAACTCCTGGAGGGCCACTTACTATCATACCACGTACCGTACCTTCTGCTACAGCATGAGTCATACGATCCAAAATATCAAAACGTTCTCTGATACGCTCAATTGCTTGAACATCAGTTTCTGCTTTTTCCTTCTTTGGAGTATTATCTATTTTAGGCTGTTCAGCATAAACACTTGGAGTAACATACTCTAAGTCTTGTGTAGGATCTTCTATTAAAATCCTAATGCTTGAAAACTTCTCACCCATTGCTTCACTACCATCAACGGTAATAAATGCACCTTTCTTGCCAATGTTAAGTGGCTTTAAGATTGGAAATACTGTATCAACGATTTCGTTTTTACGGTAAGTACCAGTCTTGATCTTTACATAATTCTGCTTTGTCATATTGTCATCCCCGACTAAATGATTATTGTTAATAAGCCCTTCTTACTAACTTGTATATATTATACTAAATTTCTGGACCAATGTCAACCTTTTACCGTTTTTATTGGAATCTTTTTCCAGTCCTTTATTGTTTAATATGTATATATTATACCGGATTTCCTGGCAGAAGTCAAGTTTTATTTTCCGGTTTTTGTGGTTTATTTACGGTTTTTGTATGTTTAGCATGAAAAAGCATGTCTGTAAGCATTTGGCTTGCCATTTAGCATCGTCTACAGCACTATGTAATGCCTCTTGGACGCCTTTTCTAGGGTCTACAGCCATCATGCTGAATACTGTTCTGCTATCACGTATCTGCCAATATGCCCAGTTTGTGTGAACTTCCATCTGCTTAAATAGGTTCTCTAATATGACCATATCAAATTGTGGGCCTTGGCACCAAATTTGGTCGCAACCTACTAACCACTTATTAAGTGATGTAGCGAATTCATTCAACTCAACTCTACCTTCTTCAGCAAATGCAATATCCTGGATATCCTGTGATTGCTTACCCCACCATTCTATTGTGCCTTGGTCTACATCTCTGCCTAACTCTGTTTGGGCATCAATATCAAGTTTGGCATCAAAGAAAGTATGTGGCTCTTCTTTAACATAAGGATCAAACTTTACACCACCCACACTTAATATAACTGCTTCTGGCGAAGTAGCCAATGTTTCTATATCAATCATTGCATGGGTTGTCATTTATGTGTCCTTGTGCTGTGAATGTAAACTTTCAAATACTGCGAATCCTTCATCCCTACTGTAGGTTTCTTCGTTATACAAACGTCTTTCTGAACAGTTCAATGAATACCATTCTGCAAAGTTAGACTCATAAGTAAAATCTGTATTGTATGTAAATACCGTTGATGTATTAACGTTCATATTAGTACCCCTTTGTCATGTGTTCATAACAGTCTGGTGTGCTGTTATCAAGTCTAGCACCGCAAATACAATGCTCCTCTTCTTCCCTTGTAGGTGCTCCTACAACATCTCTAACATAGACCTCTAAGGGTACGTTTATTATATCTTTTGCTTGTTTCATTATTACTCCTAAATATTAATACTGTTAGTATAGTTGATTTAGTGAGTAATGTCAACCTGATTAGGCGTCTAATTTTTCGAAGTACTGTTTGAACAGTCGTTCTTCCCAATAGTATGCTTCACGTTCCCAAGGTTGTTTACTGTAAGGTACATCAGACATATCTGCTTTTTTCCATCTCATAGCACTACCAGATAGTTCGCCTGCTAAGAACTGTTTTGCATGAACTAATTCATGTGTTAAGTTAATGAGTATTTCTTCTCTTTCAAATACATACCCATTACTTGTTCTTGCAAGTTCAATATCAATGTGGTGCTTATCGCCCCAGCAATATCCGCCTGCTTGTTCTTCTAGTGCATTGTGTATTTGTACGTCAACTGTGACATTGCGTCTTAGTTTGATTGGGATAATGTTTTCTAACATTAACTCTGATACTGACTCTACAAATGACTTGTTTTTGAACTGCCCTACTATACACACTTCAATCATATCTTGGTTTTCCACCCAGTTAGCAATAGTGCTTATAATAGCATCTTCTGTGGGTTTGTCAACCTTTTTGTAAGTTAGTGATTTTGAAGGAATTATCCTATCGAGATATCTTCCATTCCTGCTGTTCGGAGCCTTGTTATGTGTCCTATTTGCCATTGTTTCGTATCTAGCCCTTTCATTATACCTAGGTATTGGTTCCTAAGTAGACTGTATTGATTGCAAAGGTGTGTTAGGTTAATAACACTATCTTCACTATCAACAAACTTTTCTGCGTCTCTACTACTTAGTGTCCTATTATAAGATTCTAAATACTTTCTGAAAGTTTTACTTCTTTCCTTACGAAGTTCAATATTCAAGTGTTCCAGTACTGCCTCAATCTCTTGTAATTGATTAAACCTGTGTTCGGTAATGCCAGGTAGAGAAGCACTGGATCTCTCCAGGCTTCCCTTAATTGTACATTCGAATTTGGCTTCTTGTAGTTCTTTCTCGAAGTAAGTAATTGAGTCAACAATTTTACCTAAGTCCTCTACTACTGAATTATACCAACCTGCCATAATCTAGTTCCATTCCTCGTCTTCGTCTTCTTCCACATCATTGCCCACATCATAGTGACCAATAACAGCGGCTTTAAGAGCTCCGTCGAATGTGTGTGCTTCTTCCTCGATGCCAGACATATCACATTCTTCGTCCATTACACGGACTAAATGTTCTGCGGCTTCTACTCTATCCTTCTTCTGGATATAGTTTTTCATGGATTCCCACACACTAACTAATAATTGTATTTCAGGATTCATTGTTTAACTCCTCTGTAATAGGCTCATCAACTAAAGTCTCATCATCTACAATGTCACTTAAATCTTCATCTACAGTAACTACTGGTATTTGATGCCACTCGTCCATAACTACTTGTAATCGTTCTTCAGTCCACTGCTTTCTAAACTCTTTAATAATCTCGCCTGTAATAGGTGATGTATATTCAAGTTTATTACCAGTTTTTACAACGATACCTTTTGATTCAAGTAGTTCTAAAATACCTGAGTAAGGATTCATTCCTGTCTCATAAGGTATTTTAACCTGTACACTTTCAAACGGTTTGCTGTAACGAGTTTTCATTACTTTACATGCCGCTCTAATTCCTTGTACAGTGGTAGTTTTGTTGCCGTCCTCATCTTCTTTGAGCTTTAACTTTTTCATTGCTACTACAATACTACTTGCATATACAAAACCTTGTCCACCTGATATCTTATCATCAGGGTCAAACATATCTTGTGATGCGTATGTATGGTTAGTTGCAACAAGCCCAATTGGATGTGGTGCTAGTTGATTAACTGTATTTCTAACTAAGGATGTTAATGCCTTTGGTTTTCTTCCCATATCACCTTTCATGTCGCCTTTTTCAAATTGTGCAACATCTGTTGGTGTTAGTAACATTCCTAAACTGTCTACTACAAATAGCATTTTAGGTTGTTCCTCATATGGTAAGTCACCATAGTTAGTCTTATAGTCTTTTACAAATTCACTGATTGTTTTAGCAACATCATCAATCATGCTAACACTAATTTTGAGAAGTTTCTCAGGACTAGTGTCTACATCTAATGCTTGTAGCCAATCTTCATCAAGTGCATTTTCACTGTCAAACAATACTACTTGACAGCCTTGTTGTTGTGCATTACGCACTAAGTTACCTGAACAGATAAAACTCTTACCCGAACCGGATTCGCCAGCAAATACACTAACTTTACCTAAAGGGACTCCTTTATGGAAGTCCCCACTTATTAGGTAGTTTAAAGTGTAGTTACCAGTTGATATCCAATCCTGTGGGTCATGAAAGCCAGCACTAATACCGCTGATGCCTTTAGTTATGCCCGTTCTGAACTTGGTTAGGTCAAATGGTTTCTGCATTATCTTCTCCTAGGATCTGTTACGAATCATATTTAAAATATCATCCGCACTAGGCTTATCACCAGTTGCCTCTGCCGGAGCAGGTGCTGTTGCAGTTGCTTCAGCTACAGGTACAGCTGGTGCAGGAGTAGGCGTTGCTACTACTGGTTCAGTTGTTACTGTTGGTGCTGGAGTTTCTACTACCGGAGCAGTTGGTTGCACAGGTGCTGATGTAGTTGGTTTTGCTGAAGCACTTGCAGGAACGTCTACGCCATAAGGCTTGTAGAAGTTACCCCAACGTTCAACATCATACAACTCACCGTCAACTGATGCTTGGAACATTTCGCTAATTGCGTTAAGTTCGTCTTGCCCAGGTCTTTTTGGTAAAAAGTCTGATAACGTATACAAACCATTTGTATCAATTGCCGCTAATTCATCTTCATTTAAGCCACGTTCTTTACGAGCCCATTTTGAAGTACTATAGTCAGCGTATTGACCTTTAGTGGTTTTCATTACTCTAAAATCTGTACCATTTACATAATCAGTAGGAATGTTTTCCATATCAGGATCCATTAATGCTGATTTAATAATGTTAAAGATTTGAGGGGATATAACAAAACGTCTGATTGGATTTTCAGGTATTGTTTCGTTAAGTGGGTTTTCAGTAACATATCCTTGGAATATGTAACTTCTTTTTTTCCAGTACTTACGACCCATGTCTTCTAGACTTGTGTCTTTAAACCAAGGACGAACCTCAGTTAATACTGGACAAGTATCTCCGTACATTTCTGCACATGGTACTTGTACTGTAACAGGTTTACTGTCACCGCCTTTTACACCCGGAAAAGAAAGTCTAATCATTTGTCTTTCTTGCCAAAAGAACGTGTTATCAGTGTCTGCGTCAGGTAAGAACCTGAGAACAGCTGATGTTCCTTCGTCGATATTCCAGTGTGGATAAATGGCGTTGTCGCCGCCTGTTGATGATTGGCTAGAACTTTTTGTGTTCTCCATGCTTGCCAATTTAGCCCTTATTTCTGCCAAAGATGCCATAATAGTGTCTCCTATGTTTGTGCCATAATGTTGTAATACTACTTTGTGTTAATGTATTACTTGTGCCTAAGTTTAATGTCTTTGTGCCATGATGTCAACCTTTTTTTATCTTTTTATTGATAACAACCGTTGTCTTGTTGTGTATGTATTTATTTAATCTTCAATAAAACTACTTATAAAATCGGTATATTTTTCTTCTTCTGTTACAGTATGGGCCATTTCAGCATGGTCTACTCGTTGTGCTGATAACAATGAAGCCTTAACTGCTCTATATTCAAATTGATTCATAGAACCACCATTGCTTAGTTTATTACTAATACTACCTAAGTAGTTTGCAAGTTGTGGATTCTTAGCAGTAGAACCTAACTGTGATACTTGGTGCCCTAGTTTTGCTTCTGGTGTTGCAAAGTCCATTGGATCTTCACTAATAAGTTCTTTAATACCTGCAAAATTCTCTTCTTCAACAGTTTGCATAATCATGCTTTCAAATGCAGATTGCTTATTAACTAGTTTACTAATTGTTTCGTGTACGTTACCTACTTTGCTATCAAAGTGTGTTTCAGTGAAATGGTCTTCTAATGATACTTCATTAACAATATCAACATTGTTCATATCGTTGAGACTTTCTACTGCTTTACTATAAGTTTTTACACCGCTTAATTTTTTGAATGTTTCTTTAATTGTTTTAACATGTTGTTTAGCAAGTTCTACATAGTCATTATTTTCTTCATTAATAAGACCTTGCTTCTTAACATAGTTTGCAAATTCTTTTAACGTTTTTAATTCGTTACACATGCCAACAATACTTTCGCCTACTGTATCGTGCATTGTTCCGCCATTGTATAAATGCCTTGCCATTGCTCTAGCACCGTTTAAGTTTTTGCTTGGGAACAAGAATCGTTCTTCATTGTTCTCTATAAATATTTTTTGTATGTTTCTACTTCTAGAACCACGTACTTCTTCGTTTACTGCTTTAGTGTGCTTAACAATAATCTTTGTTCCACCTAGTGGTTGATTACTTGTTTTAATACTGCCTCTCATAGAACCTAAACTTGCTTCAGTGATAGTTTCTTCTTCCATCATATCTTCTGCTATTGCTTCTGATACAGTTCCTTTGCCATCACAAGTGCCACAAACTTCGTTGCCTTTTTGACAAGTACTTTGTCCGCCATCACAACAAGGACAGTCTACCATTGCTTCAAACACATCATCTGAGTTCATTGCATTTATGCCTGCATCCATTAATTCTTTTGCAGACTCGTCTGTTTCAAATCCACACTCTGTTGCAAAGTCCATAGATGAACTGTAATACATATCGCTAAAATCAGGTTGTAGTTCTTTAAGTTTTTCACCAATCTCTTCTGGTGTTTTACCTAAGTTAATTTCTTGGTTGCCTAAGAACATATACAAAGATTGGTCATCTTGGCATCCTACAACTGTTCTATCTTCATTAACAGGTTCTAGTCCTGCTAGTTTTCTCATTTCATTATGTTCTTTCATGTCTGATTCTCTTGATATGTTAATTGCTTCACTGCTTGGTTTTAATGTTTTACCAAATACTCTAAAATCTAACATCATTAAATAGTCTTTTGCTATTTCCGATAGTTGGTTTCTTATTGTATCTGTTTGGTCAGTATTAGCACTGATACTAAGTCTTATTTCTTCTTTTGGAACATTAAGTGTAACTAGTAAGTTAGGATCTTCAACAAAAAATCTAATTGCTTCTGCTGGATCGCCTACAACTTCACCTTCTTTATTATAAGTATCGATTTGAAATCCATAACCTTTTAATAGGTTAAAAACTCTATCTGCTACTGTTCTTACACTCGTTGCCATTGACTTGTATCTCCGTTATGTATGTATTTATCATTTAGTAAGGATTTTACAGCATACCGACAGGCATAGGTTCGTCGTATTCGTCATACGGTCCGTCATCAGGTCTTGAACCGTCACCTATGTTTTGATTTACTACTGTAAATATATCATCTTCAAATGTACTAATGTAACTAATCATTCTACATGCTGTCATCATACTCATAACTAAGTCATCTGATTCACCAGGCTGTCCTGCAAAACTATTACCACGTGCTACAAAGTTTTTAAGCTCACTTAAAAACGCTTTACTGTAGACTTTTAGTTTGCCTTGCTCTATGAAACGTTTAAGTTGTAAACAGCCGTCAATTTTAGTCTTACTGCTTGTATGAAATCCTTTACGTCCACGTTTGCCTTGTACTTTAACAGGATCATGTAAAAATGTTCCTGGGAATTGTTCTTCGCCTGTATCTCTAATTACAACTAGGGCGGCTTCTCCAATTGTATTGTTCTCTACTGTCCAATACAATTCTTTTGAACCATACTGTTTTAATTCTTTTAAAATTTCCATCATAACTCTTATTTGTCCTTCAACAGGAGTTTTGTTATGACACCATTCTGCTACTTGTACCATGCTAGGTAATTCTACTACTTGTATTGCAGAGTTATCTCCGCCTGTTCCTGCACTAGGATCTAACGACAGCACATACATTTTATCTGCTGTGGGCCTTTTGTACCAACGAACTTCTCCTGTCTTGTACAGGGTTGGTGTGTGCGTCATAGTTGCCAAATGCAACGAGTCAATAAGTGTTTCGTTGTATATAATAAATTCACATTCGTGTTCACGCCTAAAACGTTCTTCACCAATCCTACTCATTTCTTCTGTAGCCCATTCCTCATCTCTATCTGGATGTTGATCCCATGTTGCCATGTAACCTCTGAATCCATTAATACCTACTTCTTGTTCATTGCCATATTCATCTGTAGTTTTAATTGCTTGATTCCAAATACCAGCAAAGGTATCATCATCACTGTTTGGTGTACTTGTAACAATACACTTACCGCCTGTTGCTAGTGTAGGTGATAGCGAAGTCCAAAACTCTTTGGCTATTCTAGGTGGCACAAACGCAAACTCATCTAAGTATACTAATGTTAAGGACATACCACGACCAGTATTTTCAGTTGTTGTACTTGCAACAATTCTACTGCCGTTATCAAACGTTAAACTTGTTTTGTTATATTCAACAACACCTGCTCTAATATGATTTGGTATGCTTTCATACGCATATCGTATACGTTGCATAATTTCTTGAGCGCCAGCCGCCTTATGTGCCGCTACTAGTATTGTACTGTCTGGCTTGAACATTGCAAACCATAGTAAGTAACCTGCCGCCACAGTGGTTTTACCCATCTGTCTGCCTAGCATGTTAATACTATAACGATGTGCATTGTAATTAGCAATTAAATCTTCTTGATAGTCGAATGGGTTGAACTTAATACCACCTTTTGTAGGGTGTTGTATCTTCACAAAGTTCTTCATGAAGTGCATTGGTCCTGTGTTAGAATCGCAACATGCTTGGAACTCCCTTAACATCTCAGGATCATAAGGAATCTTCGAATATGCTTGTTTAACTAACTCTGTATTTACTGTACCTTTTGGCATACAGTTATTTATGTGGAATTATAGGTTGAATTTTGTTATTTAGAACTATTCATTAAGAAGTCTTTAAGTCTGTCTCTAATAACACTACTTAAAACTTCTTTATCTGTGGACATTGATGCATCTTGCTTTGCATCTGGGTCTATGTCTGTTCTTGGAAATTGCATTCCAGTTGGGTTTTCTTCTGGTTGTGAAACAACTATTGCATCTAATGGCATTTCTGCAGGATGTTCTGCGCCACATGGTTGTTCTTGTGCTTCTGGTTCACCTGCAGGCAAAGTAATGCCTACTTTTTGTAGCATTAATTTTAAACCTTCAATTGAATCTGCAGTTGCATCAATAGTTACTGCTGAACTATCACCATGCATAGATTTTTTGTATGAATGATTTTCTCCAGTACTGTTTGACATTAGTTTCTTCTCGAACTCTGTGATATAACATCAACGTGTTTGGCTTCTGGAGCCAATCCGCCGTGTGCTTGACCAGTAATTGTATCATGCATTGCATGTAGGTCATCTCCCATAATACCATCTTTACTAGGATAGTTACGGAAATAGTCTGCACCTTTCTCATCTTTAATTCTTTGGAGTTCTGCTAAGAATTTAGCATTGTATTCTTCTCCAAATAGAGGACCGTCTGTTTCACCTTGTTGTGCTTCATAATGGTCTTGTTCTGAAGAGCTATCTACTTCGTCTAATATTGCTCCTGGAACTTCTACTTGTCTGTCTTTGTCATTAGCAAGTCTTTCTTCAGCCATTTCGCTTTCAACCCTTTTAGGATTGTCTACGCCCATAACAATTACACGTTCATGGTCACAACCACAAGCAACTGCTACATATACTTCTAAAATTCTTTCATTGACTGGATATTTTAACACGACATCAGTACTACATACTTCTGAGGTAACACTTAAACCTTTAAGTCTTTTGAATTCAATTGGATTCTCTTGTATAGGCAACCTTTTCCAAGGTGTAGCACTTACAAGATTATATTTTTGTAAAGCACCTTCTAACTTAGATAAGTCATCAGGACTACAATCTCTTGCTAATTTAATTCTGTAACCGTATTCTTTATTGAACGATTCGGTTATAATGTCTTTAAGTTCTCTCATGTTAATAACTCCGTATGCACTTATTTATCATATTTAGGAAAATTTACTAGTTTTCCTTTGCGTTGATAATTTTAAGTAGTTCATTTCTGTCTACAACACTACCTTGTGTACCTGAAGTACTACCGGATTGTACATTGTTGTCTAGTCTTCCCTTCTTAATCATTAAATCAATCTGTTTTAACTTGGAATCTATTTTGCTGTCTTTGGCTTCTAAGGCTGTCTTTAACATTTTAGCCGCACTATCAAAAATACTGCCTGCTTCTCTGTCTCCAACGTTCATACCTAAGTTCATCAACTGCTGATAACTGTCAACTGCCTGTTGAGCAATGTCGTCCATCTCTGTGTCATGCTCTTCAAGCCCTTTAACATTTTGTAATGCATGGTCTATCTTTTCTGCGTTAGTTAATGCTGTTTGTACATCTTCAATATCCACTGCTGTAACTTCAAATTCTGAAATGTCATTCAAGTCAGGGAGTTTATCTTCAGTATCGCCTATAATTTTATTAGGTTCGTCTGACATTGGGGGTAAATTAAATTCTTCTTCTAGTTTTTTGGTCATACTGCTATTTATACTATGTTACAAGTACTTTGTAATGTTATATGGTATAGATACATAGGGTAAGTCTACTACTTGACGTATCTGATTGAGAAACTCTGGTCTTAAAGGATGATCCAATTGGTCAACTACGTCTTCTTCTGCAAAATTATCAAATGTTCCCCAATCGTCCATTCTACTTATAGTACATTGTGCATCATAACGTGCTGTTAGTTTAACAAAATTAACAACATCATGTGCATTTGCTTTTTGACACACAAATCTAAAGTGTACATCAGCGCCTTCTGGCTTGTTCTCATGCATCCAGTCTAAATTTTCTATAAGTTTTTCAAAGTTACCCGGTCTTCTTACTACTTCGTATACTTCTTTACTGCCTGCATCTATACTAATTTTAAATTCGCTTATATTAGGAAGTATTTTACTATCTGGTAATTGCTTACTCATTAATAATCCGTTTGTGAACAATGTAAGAGTGTGATTATGATTAGGAATCCAGTCTGTAACAAACGGTCTCATTATGTTACTTGCTAAAGGATCGCCATTTCCAGTTAATGTAATGTGTGTACGTTCTTTAAATCTGCGTAATAGACTAATTGTATGCTTGGCATACTCTACTTGCTGTTGATAAGTGTCGCCTTCTGTGTGTAATATCATTTCTGGTCTACAACTTGGACATGCAAGGTTACAACTTTCATCTACATTAACATATATACTATAAAATTCTTGTCCTTTGTTGTTTATGTGATGTAAATCATGTTCCATTATTCTGCAATGCTCTACAGCACACCATGTAAACTTTTTATCTTCTACATCTTTTTGTAATTCTTTTGCTAGTGGATTTGACCATACATCTTCTAATTCATAACAGTCCAATATATTACATATAACAAATGGCAAATATAATTCACAGTTATCAATGAAGCATTCGCCCTTTGTTGTGATATTTAAACTACGATGTGGTATTGTACAACTGTTAGTAATAGTGTGTTTAAGTTCATTGTTACGTTTTGCCATTGGCATTAGTCCTCTTGTTGGACTTTGTAACAATTTATAGTCTATCAGTGTCGACATTCGGTCTTACCCATTTTCCATTTCTGTATACTGCAACTTCGCCTTTGTTGCAAAGTGTGTGTTCGCCTTCTACCGGACGTTGCGGTTCTCTTACCTTAATCATTATTTCCTGCGAGGTTTACGTTGTGCGGGTTTTCTCTTTTTGTTGTTTCTGAATATTTGGTCTTCAGTAATTACTTTAAAATGCATACCCTTGGCTTTAGCCCACTCTCTGGCGGCTGTCCATTTGGCGGCATTTAGCATTGTTTGAATTTTATCGCCTTTTCCTCTGGCGGCTTCTATTATAGTTTGGCTCTTAGGTTTAATTTCTATAAGCTCTACTAACTGCTTACCAGATTTGTCTGTGTATTGTACCATAAAGTCGGGTACATAGTTAGTAATCTTTCCTGTGAACGGATTTTGGTAGGGAATTTTTACATTCTCACTAGCCCACTTGGTTATGTTTGGATGTCCATCACAGAACCTCATAAACGCCGTCTCCCAACTGCTACGAGCATAAGGTATCTTAGTACCTACATACTTTTCCGGGTTTTGTACGGTGTATTGTCCTTGTGAATAGTGCTTACTACCAGCCATGTTACCTCTTTACGGTCTTATAACTGATGCAATTTTTGAATTTCTATTGAATTTGTCAACAGTTAAACCTATGTTATTACCTTTTGGTCTAATACTATTTATAGCTTTATATGTTTGTTCTGCTAACTTTATGCTATCTTCGTTTAGTTCGAAGTATGAAATGGGGTGTACACCTTGTTGGTCTGCAACTGTAATTAATGCAACTGCCAATGTTTTAGCAGTAGGGCCATTGAATCCTATACTTTCAAGTCTGTTTTCTATTATGTTAATTTTGTTTGGGTCCATGCCCTTAAAATTTTGTGGTACCATGTTTACAAGTATTTCAACACTTGCTTCTGGTAATGGAAAATTAATAGTATTGTTTTCTATAAACTGTACAAGTTTATCTCTACGAACTTCGTAACTAATCTCATTGCCGAATGTTTCGTATAAACTCTTACTACTCATTTGATGATCCTGTAAACTGTTCAAAGAACTTGTCTGATTGTTTGGATCTAACATCGCCGTTTTCATCGCCAAACCCACCTACTAAAAAGTCTAGATTTTTTGCTCCCATATGGGGATTTTTAGTAACACTACGTTCAGGCATAGAACCACCCGGTGTATCAACATTTGTTTCACCTGCTCTTAGTTTTTTCCAAGCACCTTGATTGAATCCTGTGAATCGTTGTAACTCATCTTCTGAGATCCAATCGTTTACAGCTGGATTAATACTAAAGTTTTCGTAACTAATGTTCATTGTTATCATTGCTGGTGCTGAGTCTGAATGGTCAATTCCATCTATTTGAAAATCTGTTATTAAAGGATTAAATATTGTATAACGTATTGCTTTCTGTCCATGGAACTTAACTATGTCCATACTAGTAATAAAGTTTCTTTCTTTTCCTGGTCTAAGGTTGTACCCCATTGCGTCACTATCAAACTTTCCTAAAGTAACTGAGTCTGATCCGCCTGATGCTATTGCTTCTGGAACTACATCGTATGGTGTAATTTTTGGTGTATTTGTTGCACCAGTCATGTCAAATTTTCCCATTGGGTTAACAAATAAATGAGCATAAGCCTTCATTAAAACTATTACCCACGCACTATCAACTGTATCATATGCTGTTACCTGTATAGGTTTCATTTCTGTGTGAGTCACAGTGATACGTTTTCTATTATATTGATTTTTTACGTCTGTTTGAATTTCTGCACTTGGTACCTCAGCAGTTTTACACATAGAACTTAGTTGGTTCATTGTGTCAGTGCTGTTCAGGGCGTCAATTTTCACTCCTGAATTGAAGTGAAAATTAACGTATCCTTGAAACTTTTGACGTACTGGGTTTATGCCAGGATTGAATCGCTTTGCATTGTTCCAATCTCTCAGATAATGGTTAACTGGTGTTTGACCATTACTCTGATGTGCATTACCCGTCCGCTGACCGTTATAATAGCCGGTACCTAATAGTTCTGCGGCTATTCTATATAGTGGACCTCTAACTCCTGCCATCAAGACCTCCTAGCGAATTATTATGCGCCAGTACTTCCTGCTGGTCCAGGGTTAACGTTAGTAAACGGATTTCCTTGTGCTAAGATTCCTGCTACAACACTACTTGTTCCTTGCTCATGTATTGCATTATCAAATCTAATTGTTAATGATACAGTTACAGGTTCGTTAGTGGCATAGTCGGCATCTGAGTAGTCAGTGTTAGTTATAAAACATCCTTCTAAGAACCAAACTTCAGTTGCATCTGCGGAAGAACCATCTAATGATTCAACAAGCATGTTGAATTTGTAGTCTTCGCCAGCAATTGGAGCCGTCTGTTCTAAGTGATTAAGTTGTCTACTATTCTGTGCGCCAACAATTCTTGCTACACTATTACTAATGTCGTCTCTTAGGACAACTGTAATAGGATCCCATGTGTGTTTGCCTTGGACATACACTTTTGAGTTGTAAGAATCAATTGGAACTTCTTCATAGTTTACTTTAGGACGAGTTACGTTCATAACATTCTGTGTGAATTCTCTCGTAGATTGGTCTCCGCCAAATCCACTTAGCATACTAACCCTAAATCTGAATTTCAGTTTAGGCATTAAGATGCCTTGGTTATCACCTATCGGAACACCAAATTTATTTTTTGTTGGTTCTGCCATGTTTATATCTCCTAATCCATAAGACACATTTTAATAGTAGGTCTTATCGTTACATTTATTTATCTAAAATGGGAGAAAATCTTTATACTAGTACTTAATGGCTATTGCTTTCTAATGTATGGAACTTCAGCACCAAAATTCATTTCTTTGAACTTAGAATTAAAGAAATGTACCCCAGTAGGCAAATCTAATAAATTTCTGTGTAGGTCTACACTAAAAACTGCTCTATGTTCTGAAGACTCGTTGTATGCACTATGTATCCATTGATTATTAAACCCAAAAGTTTTTGTCCAGTCAGTTTCTTCATTGCAAACTTCAAAATATAACTCACCTTCTGGTACATACAAAGGAACATGTATTCTCATGTAGCCACCTTTTCTATTTTCTATACCAGTATGTCTTTTTATAACAGAGTCTGCTCTAAGTATAGAATAACTTGCAATAGGGCATTCTTCTAAAGTCCATCTATCTAATAATTTTCTTGCTGTTGGTATTTTTGGATTGTCTACTGTGAAATCAAAATGTGTTTCTCTATCTTCAGTAAACCAATCTGGTCTGCCATCTAAGCCATACCGTAAATTGTTAGCCATCCATGAATCTAACCCATGTTCGTTTTCTGCTACAAGACGTTGTGCGTCTGTTATAGTATAGTTACGTTGGTCTAATACTGCTTTGTATGATTCATCTCTGTCTAATACTTGTTGTATCTTTTCATGTGGTGTACCTTCTACATCGGCAACCATATCTTCCCAAAGTCCTTCTCTGAAAGAGTCTAAGTAATCATAGATATCATTCAGTGCTTGAGTAGAACCTGGCCCGTCTTTATGCCATACCTTTTGAAAGGCAGAGGAAAGTTTTTCTTCTTTTGTAAATTCTGAGTTTAGCTTCATAACAAGTATTTATGCAGTCAAAAAAAAGACGCCTTAAAAAAGACGCCTTTTAATTTATTAATGTATTGCTTAACTACCGGATGATCCCAAAGTGTTTTGGATTCTAATCGGAATGTATATAAACTCAACTGCTTTGACAGGCTGTATAGCAATGTCAATGTAAAGTTCATTTCTATCAATTCTAGCAGATGTGTTATTTGTTCCATCACAAACTGTAACGAAGTCAAATAAACCTCTTTGAATAACTAAGTTACTCAATAAACCATCAACTACATCTTTAGCATTTTGTCTAGTTACTGCATCATTTGGTTCAAACAAGAACGGCTTAACGATATCGTCAAGTCTTTCTCTTATGTACACAATAAGTCTAGCAACGTTCACTCTATCCAATGCACTTGCAGTTGGGTTAAGTGTTTTTTGTCCAAATACTGCAAGTCCACGTCCTGGGAATTGAGCAATTGGATTAATTTTGTTACCATATAATGTATCTCTTTGACCTTCGTTGAGTGTTACCGGAGTATACTCGCCTGTTGTCGGATCTACATAACCTACTGATGTTGCATTTTGAACAAGACCTCTTTGGAAGCCTGCTGGTGCAAACCAAGGGAAAGCAACCTGGTCATTGTATGCAAGAGTTCTTAAAGCAACATGACTTGAAGGAACAACAACGTTGGTTCCGTCTAAGTTAGTTGTTAAAGCACTTGGGTAATAAACAGCCGCGTATGGTGAAGCAGAAACAAGTCCGTCCTCTCCATTCTCACTAGCATTGTTGGCGTTAGTGGCCCAGTCTTTTGTGCTTGTAGCATCTGCTTTAAGTCTAAATGGTGAGTCAGCAATAACAAAGGCAGTATTTCTTCTGTCTGTGCTTAATGCTACCATTTCGTCTAGCAATTCAGGGAAGCCAGGAGCGGCAATAATGTTATATGCATTAACTTCACTTCTAATGTCATCATTAGAAACGATTGCAGATTGCATTTTAGTTTTAACTAAATTGTGTACTGCTTTTCTTAATCCAAACATGTTACCGTCTGTTTTGTTTCCTGAAGCATCAACCCATACGTTACCAATATTAGTAGAAGCTGGAGTATAATTAATCTTATACTCTTTAACATTACCTACTGAAGCACGTTTGTTATAGCCCCAGATACCACTTGGGTATGCTGTTGCCAATGGTGCGTCTGCATCTAATGAACTTGCTGAAGACTGTCTAAAGTCTCCAAACACTATTCCTTCTGCTGTATGCTGATCACTTCCGTCTACTGAAACCCAGGCTGTACCTGACCACTTGTAGAATTTAGGGAAGTTTTCTGTATCGTCTGAATCCAACCATGCGTCGCCGGCTACTAGAGCAGTTCCGTCTGATTGTACTGTTGGTGCTGTTGCAGTTACACTTACGTCTTTTGTGAAAGTAACCCAAGCACTACCGTTGTGTTCTAATAAGTCAACGTTAGCCTTAGCCACTGTCGCATTGTACCAGTAAGTACCTTCTGCTAAAGTTCCTGTCATAGTAGTTTTTGATGCTACATACGATAGGGCTCCGTAGTTAGAGTATGTTTTGTTTAATGCAACCGCCTGTGTTCCTAGTCCAATTGAACTTGGTCCAAAGTCTGCGTGGTTACTTTGTACAACTATATCTCTACCTGTACTAGAAGTTAATATAATATTATTATTACTTCCTATTGAAGCAAGAACTTCAGTTACACTAGCCGCACTAAGAGCCGCGTTGATGTCATAAACTGCATCTTCGGCTGTTGATGTTGCTGGAGTAGTACTGATTGTACCTGCCAATGTTACAACTGTAGTTGTGCCATTGTAAACAATGTCTAAACTGCTGTTGCCGGAAACGTCTACGCCACTAGCGAACGCTGATGAACCAGTCGCTACTAATGATGTGTTTCCATTATGTCTTTTCAGGTCATACTCTGCTTCTGTTCCGCCATGTACTGCAATAAGGTCGCCAACTTTAACGTTTGCCGTTCCTATTGTAGTAAGTGCTGTATCAGTGTTTGCATATATTGATGTTGCTACTGCACTAAAAGTCTTACTTGAAGAACTGTAAAGTTTAGTAGATAAACTTGCACCTGTGTTAGGTGTTGAAGTTTGAACAAATATGTCTCCAGCTGAAAGAGCCGTAGTATTGTCTGATCTTAGACTTGGTACTGATAAATGAGTACTAAATTGGAAGTCACCTGATGTTGCTGAACCCCAACTAGTAGTACCTACTTGGTACCAGTCGTTTGAATATTTTTCGTAGTATTTAACTTGGGTAGAAGTTCCACCAGCCGCTGTATTTGCCACAACTGCGTAATCGCCGTTCTGTCCAAATGCTTGGCTTGGTCCACCTGTTCCTGAGTTTATACTTGTTGAATCTACAACGGATACTGTTTTCTTAACCCATGCTGTGCCTGACCATTCTCTTAACCCGAAAGTTGAAGATGCTGTGTCAAACCAGTATGATCCATCTGCAATAGCGCCTGTTGGAGCCTTGCTGGATGCCGCTAATTCACCTAAGTCTATATCTGCTCTCAGAACGTATGCTCTGTTTGCCAAACCTAAGAAACTGTGGGCCGCTAGTAAACCGTATTCATTGAGATCATAACCATTCAACTGATTACTACCACTTGCATAGAAACTTGGGTTTCCAAACTGTTGTAGTAGCTCACGTTGACTAGTCATTAGTTTTAATTTACCTGCGTTTGCTTTAGTTGTAAATGCCGCTGTACTTGTTCCATCTGGTCCAGTTTTATCCTGGGCCGTAGCGATGATTAACAAAGGTACAGTTCCAGCACCCGCCGCCGCATAAAACGATTCGTCGGATACACTAATGCTAACTCCTGGTGATACTAATTCTGCCATTATAATCTCCTAATATTATTAATTATGTTAGTGCAATTATTTATCATAAAAAGTGTAAAGCACGGTATTATAAAACTACCGGAGTACAATAAAATATGAGGTTTTGATAAATAAGACCGGTTTGGTCTATAATGCTTGTATTTTGGGGGTAAAGATATTATTATGTATTAAAGTTACTTGTTCTTGCAAATCTTCTAGTGTTCCTGTGTTAGATATCTCATAATCAAAATCATATCCTGCCCACTTCCATTCACTTGCATGTACACTTGCATAACGTGTTTCCATTGTGTGCTTTGCTGGAACACTACCTTTATTGGCGTGTGATGCCACTTCATACCATTCAGGCATGACGTTTCTTATAACATGAATAACTATACCGTCAAGTTGTTTAACTAAGTCTAGTTCATTTTTAAATCTAGCGTCACTTACAACAACTAGTTGGTCTTCTTGTGATCTCTTTCTAATACGATATTCTAAACTGTCTAACCAAATGTCTTGATTAAAATGTGTACGCATTATTTCTGTACCTAACAACTGAAGTGCTAGTCTTGGAGTAAAATTATCTATGTTTAATTTTTTAGTCCAGTAAAGGTCTGCTGTTTCTCTAAAGTCTCTACTTGCTAATGTATCGCCTTCTAACATGTGTCTATCCCAACCAAACACACTAGAGCATAAATCTTTTAAAGGTGCCGCAAAACTATCCTTTACTGCTCCTCGTTCTACGAACATCTCGGCAACTGTATCTTTGCCACTTCCCATAAATCCTGTTATTCCTATTATCATACTATTATATATCCTAATAATTATTACTTAAAGAAATTTCCGGAAGAAACCAATTCTTCAATTCTTCTAAAATTCATTCCTTCACCTGAATGTACTCTAAACGATACCCTAGGAGTATTATTAGTTAATACTCTATGCCATTTGGCTAAGTTAATAAAAAACGGATTATGCATTCCTTTACGTTCAGCACTTATAGGTATATGGTCTCTCCACATCTCAGAGTCTGCAATATAGCTCGTAGAGGCTGAAACTTTCAATCCATCTTGAGCGAGAACTTCCGGGAGACCTTGTGGAGTTATTTTGTAATCTGGATTATTGTTAAGCCATGTGTTTACAAATTTAGATTCTACTTCGTTGTACTTGTTATTCAACTCATCAGTAGCATGTGTAAATTGTAGGATACTCTCGTCTACATCTCCTAATAGTCTAAAATTACAACATACCGATGCTCTTACTTGGTGCAGTATTTGTGTATTAAAATCTACAGGAATATCATTTGGAATTTTTACAGGACCTTCTGTATGCCACTTTGATGTTTTATTAAAACACAAAATAGTTATAGGTGGTAACTTACCACCTGGTAGTTCCCAAAGGTCATCTAAATAGTCTTCATGAAATGTGTCTCTAGCCCAATCATACACTTCACGTTTTAGTTTGCTATTCTTAATAAGTGCTGTACCATTAAAATGTATATTGTCATCTTCCCGTCCGTTTAGGCTGTGTATATATTTGTCATATTCATTCGCCGGTTGGGATTGCCAATTATTCCATGCTAGTTTATTTGTTTTAATTATAAAAGGTTTAAGGTGGCTTTTGTTATCATTAATTAATTCGTAATCTTCATCAGAAAAGATGTCGTCTACTGTCCAGGGTAGTTCCATTGTTGGTAAATCTATATAACAGTTTTTCATTTAAAAAACCTCTGTGTTTCTACAAGTTCTTCTATTTTTTTAAAAGTCATTCTTTCGTGTGAATGTACTCTAAATGTTACTCTAGGAGTATTGTTGGTTAATACTCTATGCCACTTTGCTACATTAACAAAATACGGATTATGCATTCCTACATGTTCTGTAATTTTATTAAGATGGTCAGCCCATTGATCCATATCTGATATGTAACTACTAACAGGGCCTACTCGTATGTTATTTACAATAGCTAGGTTTGGTGGACGTTTTATTAACCTGGATAAAAATCTTGCATAGTCTGTAAAAAATTTATCTCTAGCCAGTTCATGTGTACGTTCCAATTCGTCTGAACCATTTGCAAATTCTATTTTACTGTTGTCCGTATCTCCCAATAGTTTAAAGTTACACACAGCAGGTGGTCGTAATTTATTAATCCTATTAAAGCCATCAACATCTCCACCAGATGGAGCCTCAAAATCTGGAGTTTTCATTGGTCCTTCACAATGCCATCCTGAAGTTTTATTAAAACATAAAACTGTTACAGGAACTACTTTGCTGGCGCCGTTGGGACCGGTCCATAGATTATCTATATAGTCTGCATGAAATGTATCGTTAAGCCATTCCCACATTTGGCGTTTTAATATTTGGTCATGTACTACTGCTGTGCCATTGAAATGCATTTCTCCAGCAAGTATCGTATCTATGTCTTGCTGTACAAGGTCTCCAGTATGCTTTCCAGCCTGAAGTAAATCATATCGTTGCTTGCCGGCATTAGTCCACGTAATGTTTTTTGATTGTATTGAATAGTTCTTTGACGCACCATCTTTTGCATGTATCAACTCTATATCTTCAGCTGAAAGAATATCTTCTGCCGTCCATGGTAGTGTTAAATTAGGTACATCTATGAAACATCCATTCATTTTAAAAATTTACCTTCATCTATCAAACTTTGAAAATGTTCAAACGTTTGATTTTTGTGTCCCATAAATCTTAAACTAACTCTCGGTGCTACTGTTTTAATATTAACCCTGTGCCAAGAAGATAAATTTAATAAAAATGGACTGTGGTATCCTTCTATTTTTCCTGCAGGTTTTAAACGCTGTAACATGTCATTACTAGATGTTTGGTCAATAGTTTCTGAAACACTAATGCCATTATCACTCCACATAGTCACAGGCTCTTTGCCGTCAACCTTCCATTGGTCTGTGAAACGTTTATTTAATGCATCATACTCTGCTGTAAATATTTCATCTGGTTCTGCAACTTCAATAGAGCAATCATCTGCATCGCCTAATAGCCTAAAGTTACATACAGCACTTGTACGTGATGTTTCAATTCTATTGTGTAATAAACTTTCGTCTGCAACTTTTCTCCAACCTGATAACCCCTCTGTGTGGAATGTACTTGGTCCACTAAACCCAATAAGTGTAATAGGAACAATTTTCTTTCCGCCCAAACTCCAAATGTCTGCTAGATAGTCCTCATGGAATGTATCTTGTGCAAACTCTCTGAGTGTGTACATTAGTTTTTTATTTGTTATGACTCCTATACTTGTTGGAGGTCTATAGCCTTTCATTTTTTCGCCTACAACAAAATCTTCATCTTTGTCTAACACAATATCTGTGCCGGCAATCTTATGTTCGTTTGGGCTATACATCCAACTCATGTTTTCTGTTTGGGCCATTGTCCAACCAAACATGTCTGGGTGCTCTACGATTTCTACCTTGTCATTAAATTTTTCTCTGTCGTAAATTAAATCGTAATCATCTTCCGTAAAAATATCATCTACTGTAATAGGTAATTCCAAATCTGGAAAAGAACAAAGGTGATTTCTTACGTTATGCATTTATTAATTTACCCTCTTTATGTAAGTTAGCCCAATGACTCATTGGTAGTTCTTCATTACACATTAATCTAAAACTGATCCTCGGTTCTTTAGTCCTACTATTTTCAACACGGTGCCAAGGATTAGGGTGGGTATCTTGATGTCCTAAGTTTAAGAGGAACGGACAATCGTAGTTTATTTTTCTATCTATTTCTGTAACATTATCATCAATAGTCATTATTGCATCACTATAAAAATTACTTCTAATGTTTTTATCTTTACACCATTGGACATCTTGCCCAGGTGTTCTCAAATTGTATAACTGCTCGACAGTATTTAACACATACTCACTTGGTTGCCCAAATACAATATCACTGTCCTCATCTGCTTTTAATTTAATATTAAGTACAGCACTAGTTCTTGCAAATCCTTCTTCCAATTTTGTCCAAGGATAAAATCCTTCGTAATGCCATCTGCTAGATTCACTTGCTTTAGTCATTACTAATGTTGCTGGAAATGATTTATTAGGGCGTTTGTAAAATGCTTTTGTAAAAAAGTTATCTGGGAAAACATCTTTCGCCCATTCTTGCATTAAACGTGATATGCTTTTATCTACTAAGAAACCTATCTGTAAGTTAGGTGCTTCTTCATTTGTGGTCCATGCTATCTTTTGTGCATTTTTAAAAACATATTCTGAGGGGTTGTGTCCATCTTGTAAGGCAAAATCTGAATCAAGTAAAATATCTTCTGCTTTAAACGGTAAAGGAAACTTTAAAAGTTCTGGTATGTCAAAATATGTGTTCCCAGACATTATCCTATAACAAAGCCTAGTGGTGAGTTGCCTTCTTCCATGTTGTGTATTGATGCTATCAATTGATCCATCTCTGTTAATGCTTCTGCCTTTAAGGCATCGCCATTAAGAGTTACTGCTCCACCTGGTCCTGGTAATCCACCTGGGAATTTGCTTCTTGCTTCACCTAACATCATTTTACTCTGTGCTAATGCAAAATTAGAAAGCCAATCTGCGGCATACACATCTTTAATTAAAACACTCTCTGGTATAAAGTTATTAACTCCAACTGCAATGTCTTCTGCGTGTGCCACGTTTCTTAGAATAGTTAATTCTTTTGTGTTGCGATTAAATGTAAAATTATACTCACTACCAAATATACGACCAATAGTTTCCTTGTATTGTGCAAATGCATCAAATACTGCAAGTCCACCTATTTGTCCTGCTTGTAGCATGTACATGTTATTAAATGCAACATCAAATGGATCAAAGTTAGTACCGCCACCACTGTTAGTTCCGATGCCTCTTCTATATAAACGCTTAACGTCTATAACTTCATCAGGGAGTGTATACTTTGTTACACCGTCCTGTGTTTGTACAAAAATAACTGCTTCTTCTACACTACCGCTACTCAACTGTCTATACTTTTGTAAAGATTTGTTGATTGCTATATCGTAATGCTCTCTATCCAACTCAACATCTACCATTCCGTCAGCCAGTCTTAACTGAATTTCCTTAATGATTTCGTCTCTGTTGTTGTAGCCTATTTGGTCTATTCTCTGTGCCATACTACTATTTATCACTTTCCAGTGTTAGAAGGCTCTAAGTATGATTGTAGTATCGTTTATTCTTCCGTTTAGTTTGGTTGGTGTTGTTTTTACTTCGTCAAATGCTTTAGCAAAACGTGTTTTAGCATTTCCGGTCCAGTTGCTAATCTGTTCTTTTGGCTTTCTAAGTGTCTTTTGCATAGAAGAGCCTGCATCAAAGCCTATTATAGTTGTGCCTTTAACCATTAATCCGGCACCTTCTCTTGCCATATTACGTGGGTCTTTGTTCTCTGCGTGGTACACACCTATCTTCCGGGACTTTGTATTGTATAACCAAAGTTCGTTAGCATACACGACGTCTGTGGGCGATATAGATGCTATTCCTAAGTCTCCATCGGCTACTTGGAACTTTAACTTCTTAATTATGCTTTCTTTACTTCTGCTTCTAGGCTTACGTTGTTTTCTGTTTGCTTTACCAGTAAGTATGATTGCATCGCAGGCATTACTAATTTTTTGAAAAAAGCCTAAATAATCCTTCTTCATTTTCTTATCCATAAAACTGTATGCTTCATTTAATTGTTCACATGTTCCATCGATACTTTCTTGTGCTTCTGCAAGTAAAGGTATGTATTGGTCTTGAATCATTTTAGCATGAGCAGGTTTAATTACTCCAGACTGATATACTTTCATATCTTTATCTGGATCAAACTTTTTAAGGTCAATCTTATCTGCTTCTATGAAGTTATCCATAACATCGTCCCAGTCTCCACATAAGTCAGTAATTTGTTCTAACATTCTTTCTTGTATAGACACTTTTGGTTTCACAACTTCTTTAACTTTGACTTCTTCCATTATCTCATTACCTTTCTCAATCCATTCTGGTATTCGTTTTTCATAAAATGCTACATACCGTTCAGGCATGTAACCAACTCTGGACCACATGTATCCATATTTTGCACTACTGCTAAATCTCCAATCCGGGTTTTTAAGTATTATCTTAATATCAGCCTTATCCCAACCACTGCCGTCTTTAACCCATTTCCTAAATTGTAGTACTTGGTCTTTAGTGGCTATCTCAGAATGTACAAAGTAATCCATTTCACGGAATGCGTTTTCTTGTTCGTCAGGATCTGTTACCAGTATGAATTTCTTCCAATCTGGTTGTGTAGTGACGTAAACTGTTCTCTGTTTTTTTCTAGCCATAACTTTTATTTTTACTCCAAGCAATATTCGTAGTTAGTATAACTTCAAATAAATTGTTTGTCAATTGGTAAATTTTGAATCAAAAGGTTTAAAACCTATAGTTTTTTAGCAGTAAGCCCAATACTTGCTGAAGCAACACGTTTTTCATTACAAAAAACTTCACAATCATAAAATATGTTATTCATTTTACGTTTTTTAAGTGTCGCATTAAGTGTTAATACATCTCCAGGGAATACTGGATTACGGAATTTACAACCATCTACCCTAGTAACAAAAGTTACATAGTCACTATGCTGTACTGCACCAACGTCTTGCTCTGCAAGATATAATGCATGTATTCCGGCGCATTGATTCATTCCTTCTATAAGATAAACTCCGGGCCATATCTTAACATGTGGGAAATGTCCTTCTAGGACTGGATGGTCTGCTTGGACTTCGTAAGTTGCTACAATAGAATGGTCATCTATAATCTTGTGACTGTCTATTAATGCTATTGGGTATCTGTGTGGTAGTTCCATACAAGTAGTTATGTAAGGAATTATAGTGAGTTGCGGTATTCTTGAACAGTTAGTATAGTAGGCACATCATCTTTCCATAATGTTACAGACTCTACTCTATTGTGTTCCTTGATATTCATTACTTTATCATAATATGCCATATGGTCATTGTACATATCTTGCCTTAACAAGTTACTGCCCAATATTGGATTCCTAGTAGGATGTATTTTCTTCCTAAGGAATGCCTTATGGGTAACCTGTGCAAGATGAAATGCTTTCATCAATGTTACTCCATGTTTGTTTGTATATATAACCATGTCTTCTTGACCAGGGCCAAATATTCCGGATCTTTGTAGGGTTCTGTATTCTTCTTTAGACTTTTCTGTGTACCCATAAGCGGCTGGATCTGCCTGTATGGCACTTTCAGTTTTTGTACCATCCATTTTTTCACCTTTACCTATGGACCTACGAAGTTTATATATAACAGGATAGATAGCATCCAGTTTATTATAATCTAAATCTGTTAATTTATTGTATGAATCTCTTAAACCTTCATAAGTATCTTCTGGTAACCCAAACATAAAGTTTGAGCTCATGCCAACATCTTTAAATGCGCCTGCTTTTAGTTCTCTAATAAATGCAAACTGCTCCTCAGGATCCCATCCTTTGCCTAATGCAATACCACTTTCGTGTATTGTTGATTCTATTCCGTAATGTAACCAACCAGCGCCGGCGTCTACTAATAATTGAGTTTGTTTTAATCTATGTTGTAAGTCTAATCTTGCAAAAGCGGACCATTTTAAAGGAATTCCTGTACGACTTTTTATTTCTGCTAGTCTTTCTAACTTTGAACTATCGTCATTTATAGTATCATCTGATACCCAGTACTCTGATACCCCAAACTCTTCCCAATTACGTTTCAGTTCGTCTTCTACCCTTGATGTACTACGCATATAGGAGCCTTTCTCCTTACCTATCAAGTTAAATTCACAAAATGTGCATTTGAATATACAGCCTCTGCCAATTTCTAAAGATATCTGTTGGTTTGGTAAAAGTATGTCTTCTGGAAAATAATGTTGTGTAGAATTTTCTATATCTAGCATACTTTTAGCGTCAGTGTATACTTTTTTGAGAGTGTTTGCTTCTAAATCCATCATCATGTGTCTAATTGTAACGTCTGCATAACCAAACATGAACACATCTATGTCATGTAGGGGAGAATCTACTTGTCCGTTACCTTTTAATTCTTCTGTAGCATTAAATTGTATTCCACCTATAACAAGTTTTATGTCTGGATTAATTTCTGTAGCCCATTCTTTTAATTTATGATGTCTTGATGGAGGGAAATACACACTATTCATTAATCCTCGTTGTGTGGCGCCAAAGGCGAACACTTGTCCAAACATTACTGCTTTAGTATTAGGTCCTACAAACTTTTTAATAACGTTGTGTATTAAATCTTCGCTGGAGTGCAATGGAAAATGTATTACTTGTACTGTATACCCCATTTGTCTAAGTTCATGTGCAACCCTATCTGCTCCCATTGACCTAGAATTATGATCGCTACTCATAGGCCACTCTATCCAGCCATGAAACGGGTCTGTTTTTGCTCTTACTGGATCATAGTTTTGGTTTCTAGTATAACAACGCTTTTCGAAGTCGTCTGCAGTTTGTAAATAGTCTGCATACTCTTCATCTGTCCATTGTTTTTGATAGTTCATCGATTCTAACTGTACTTCATACTGTCTAGCTACCGTTGGGTCACTCGCAAACATCAGTATATCTACTTCTGTGTGAATAAAATCTTTATCGTATGTAAGTATGTGCTTCATATAGGTTTGAACTCTGTGACTTCACCGTTATTTACCCATTGTACAGAATTATACCGTGTATGTTGTTGAACTGACATAATTTTTGACCAATACTCTTGCCAATAATTTTTCATAAAGTCTGTTTTTTCTGCATCTAGTGGTATCTTGTGATACGTTGCTGTAAGTTTTGGCATCCAGCCTCTACTTTTATGGAAGTCTTCATTTAACTTTTTAACAAACCGTTCTGCACCAGTGTAAGTTATGCCATGTTTGTTACGCCAGTACCTAACAACTGCTCCACTAGTAGCCTGTTGTATTCTGTTTGCTTCTTCAATGGGAAAGTCATACCCATAGTCTTCTGGATTTCTGTCTATCTTACTGCCTGTTTGTTGAAAGTTTTCATCGCCCGATGTCGTAACTTGATGAGATGATAAATCTCTTATAAACATATAGTTTACCATTAAGTAATCTAACGGATTAAATTTAGGATCTAGTATTTGTTCTCTGAATAAATTTAAAGACTCTCTGGTGTCTTCTGGTAATCCAACTACAAATGAACTAAACAGTTGTACTTTGTCTTTGAATATACCGTTCTTTAATTCCCATAAGTATTCAAATTGCTCTAATGGGTTCCAACCTTTACCTATTAATGGACCATTGAGAGGATTAAGACTTTCTATGCCATAGTGTGGATTAAATAATCCGCAATCCAGTAGTAATTGTTCTTGTTTTAATCTATGTTGTAAGTCTAATCTAATAAACGCACTAAGCTCTAATGGTATGTTAGCATTATGTTTTGCTTCTGCTACAAGTTTAAGTTTATCACTATCCTCATTAAAGGTATCGTCCATTACCCAATACTTGTAAATGCCATTCTCTTCCCAATTACGTTTCAGTTCGTCTTGTATAAGACTTTGTTTTCTAATATATGTACCTTTCTCTTTTCCTAGTAATCCAAAGTTACAAAAACTGCAACTAAAAATACAACCACGTGAAGTTTCTAAAGGCATTTCATCTCCTTTAACAATTCCATCTTCTTCACAGTAACTCATTGTACTGTTTAATATATCTAGTCGACTGCCTCTATCTGTATAAACGGGCCACTCGGTGCCTGCTTTAATATCATCTAGCATTTCAAAAATTGTTGCTTCTGCATAACCAACGTTGATAATATCCATATCAAGCATAGCACTATCGAATCTTTTATCTAATAATGTTTCTAATGTGTGAGGACTACCTCCAGATACTAATTTAGTATTAGGATTAATATCTTTAATCCAGTTTTTAATTTGACGTTGACGTTGTGGTGGCATGTAAAGAGAATGAAACAATGCCCATGGGTTATATGCACTATGGAATGTTTGACTAAAGCCTACTAAAAATGTATTATCACCTATAAACTTTTTAAATATTTTTTTAAAGTCTTCTTCTGTGTGATACCAAAAGTGTGTTACAACTTGTACTGTATAGCCTTTCTTTCTTATTTCATGTGCAAGTTTATACATAGCATAACTTCTTGCAGTATGATGTGCAGAACAATAGTCATTATTTTCTACATAATTGCAAACTCTTTCTGATTCTGGTGATGTTTTATCTACATGTTCTAAATACTTTGCATATTCTTCATCAGTAAATTGTTTCATACCTTGGTCGTCTGCTAACTTTAAACCAAAGTCATACACACTTGCACCTGGTATCATGTGTTCATAATACCAAATAGCAGTTAAGTCATCTGCAAATAGCAGTACATCTACCGGAGTTTTTTCAGGATTAAAGTTTTCTAGCATGTATGTACTTATCGTATTTTCTAATCTACGAAAGCACGTTCTAGTACAAAGTCGTTTGGTTCACCTAAGTTGCCTTCTATGAATCCATGTTCTTCAAAATAGTCTCGACATTCATAATTCATTTCTGGGCCTCCACATACCATAACTCTGTCAGTTTCTTTATTAAATCCACCGTTAGTAATCAAATCAATGTGTTCCCACAGTCGTCCTTTGCGGATATATTCTTCTTGAGTACAGGTATCATAATATTTTAAAGCAAACACCGATGCTACTTCCTCAATTTGTTTTATGTAAGTGTGTTCTGCATGTGTGCGTGTTGTATGAACTAGTATAACGTTTTTAAATTTTTCATACGTTTCTGGATCTCTAATAATACTCATAAACGGAGCAAGTCCTGTTCCTGTTGAAAGCAAATACAAATTGTCCCCTACAGTTAAGTTATCTATCGTTAGAGTGCCCGTTGTCTTGGGCATACATATTACTTCGTCTCCAACTTTTAAATGCTGTAAACGACTTGTAAGAGGTCCGTCGGGTACCTTAATACTTAAGAACTCCAACTCATCCTCATAGTTTGCACTAGCAATACTGTATGCTCTTAGTAAAGGTCTTCCGTTTTCTTCTTCTGACGGTAGTCCAATCATAGCAAACTCACCGTTTATAAAACGGAATGATTTATTGCGTGTTGTTTTAAAACTAAATGTTTTGTCGGTCCAATGATGGACCCATGTAACTGTTTCTATATTCAATGTTTAGTTGCCTTGAAAGATTCGAGCATTGCTCGTCTTATCTCTGGATCTTTTAGTTTATCTAGAAATTCATCGTTGAGTTCAAAGTTCATGCCACTTTCAAATCCAGACATTAAACTTATATCATCAACTCCTAATAATTCACAAATTTGTTCAAACGACAGTAAATCCATTCCTCGTTCTTTAGCATCAATTAACAATTCTAACATTGCTCCTGTTATGACGTCTTCTAAATCGCGGTCCATTTCATCTGCCATTATAATCTCCTACGGATCTGGTGGAGCTGATAGGGTTCGAACCTACGACATCCACGTTGCAAACGTGGCGCTCTCCCAACTGAGCTACAGCCCCCAAATCTTAAATACTTTACTTAATATTTCTATTTAAGTATGCTTTCATGTTGTTGCCAACTCTCTCTGAGTTTGCTCTTACATTATTGCCTATCTCTTCTGCATTCTTTCGAATGTTTGCACTAATTTGCTGTGCATTCTTTTGAATGTTTGCACTAATTTCTTGTGCGTTTCTCATTACGTTGTCGCCAACATCTTGAAAAGCCCAATCATTTTTGGTTGCTTTAGATACTTTTGTTGCTTTTGCTTTTGCTTTTACCATGTCTATCTCTCTGTGTGTGTACACACTATTGCCTAGTATTGTTATACTCGGTAGCACATATTTACCAGGAATAATTAACAATAGTTTTAATTACTGGCGTAAAGGAGAGATAGGCATTCACGTCTTTTGTCAAGAACTTTAGAAAGTGATAAATACTACATTATGCCAAGAATACAACTGTGGAACAAGAACAAAACTAACGACTACGGCTTCATAGACAGAGCTGTGGCAGAAGTTATCAATGCAGGCGGAACAGGAGTTTATGTACACAAATACATAGGCACATACACTGATGACGCAACTGCAAGTACGGGCTCGGGCGATTTATACATCCAAGATGTTTTATTTTTAGAAAACCGAGATAGAAAATACGATACAGACATTTATGAATTACGTGGTGCTTACAATGTAAGTGAACCAGACTTTGATTTAACACAGTTTGGTATGTTTATGTCTAACGACAATTTGTCAATGACATTTCATATGAATACATGTGCAAGTTTGCTTGGTAGAAGATTAATGCCAGGCGATGTTGTTGAACTACCACATTTAAGAGATGATTTACTTTTAGGTGGCGGTGAAGCAATTAATAGATACTTTGTTGTAAGTGATTCAGGCAGACCGGCAGAAGGATATGATCCTAGATGGTGGCCTCACTTGTGGAAAGTTAAATTAACTAATATCACAGACAGTCCAGAATACAGAGATATTCTTGGTACTGGTGAAACTGCTACAGACTTAAGAAACATTTTAAGTACTTACAGTAGTGAAATTACAATTAGTGATAAGGTAATGGAACTTGCTACAACAGATGTTAAACATGATACAGGCTATTACGAAGGTGGACATTTATATGTTGACGAAGAAAGTGATAAGCCAGGTATATACTTCCCAGGCGATGGAACTGCTCCTAATGGTATAAGTATAGTAGGCAGTGGAAGTTCATTCCCAATAAGTTGTGTTAACGGAGATTATTTCTTGAGAACAGATTTTGAACCTCACAGATTATTTAAAAAACAAGGTAGTAGATGGAGTAAAATTAGTGACGACAACAAGAAGGCTTGGAGTGCCGCTAATAAACTACTTACATCATTCGTTAATAACGACACCATAACTACCAATACAGATGGTACAACGCAAAATGAGAAAACTAATCTCAGTAAAGCAGTTAAACCAAAGGCAGATAATTAATGGCTAATTTGGATTACTGGTATGACGCACAACTAAGACGATACTTGACACAGTTCATGAGAATCTTTGGCGACTTTAAAGTAGCAGAAGGTAAGAGAGATAGCTCAACATTCTATAACAAGGTGCCTGTAAGATATGCAGACATGAGTAGAATGGTTGCACACATATTAAGAAAGGGTAGTGAGAACATGGTTAATGCTACTCCTTTTATTGCATGTAGTATTAATAGTTTATTAATTGCTAGAGATAGGGCACAAGATCCTATGCTAGTCAGTAAAGTACAAGTTGCAGAAAGACAATACGATAGTGGTTCTAGTGAATATGAAACAGGAAGTGGCGGTCAAAGTTTTCCAGGAAACTTATACAGCACAGATAGATACATGCCTGTGCCATATAACTTAACAATGCAAGTAGATATTTGGAGTGGTAACACAGACCAAAAACTACAAATAATGGAACAAATATTAGTATTGTTTAATCCTAGCATACAGTTACAAAGTAGCACTAATCCATTAGACTGGACTAGTATTTTTGAAGTAGAACTAACAGACATAAATTGGTCAAACAGAAGTGTACCAGCCGGCGTAGATGAAACCATAGACGTTGCCACCCTAACATTTACTTTACCAATATGGATCAGTCCTCCGGCGAAAGTTAAGAGACAAAAAATTATTAACACAATTATCACCAACATATATGATACTTCAAGTGTGTCTGATATGGGGTATGATGAAGATATATACGATTTCTTTAGGACATTAGAAAGTGATTTTGAATTACATACTGTTAGTCCTAACAATTACTTCTTACAAATTGCCGGTACAGAAGCAACATTATTTAAAACAGGACCTACAGAAGGTACTAGTTACGATGACGGAACAACTACTAAAGCAAATTGGAACGATTTATTAGAGTCGATATCACAGCAAGGTGCATCCGGAACATTAAGTAATGCATCAGTTACAATGAGCGACATACCATTAACAACTGGTAGTACACTACAACTTAATTTATCAAACGACATAGATTCAGTTACAAGTTTAGTAAGTGGATTTGTTGCTAGGAATAGCATAGATCCTGCTAAGTTAGTATTTACTGTAGACAATGATACACTACCAACTGCAACACTTTCTAACATTACTAAAATTATTGACCCTACAGCAAGTTACCCAGGAGACGGTACGTTAGATGCCGCTACCAATGGGCAAAGATATTTACTTACAGCAGAAATATCAGGCAGTCAGTGGGGTATATCTGCAGACGTAAACGACATAGTAGAGTACAACGGAAGTGCATGGACTGTAGTATTTAATGCTTCTGCTGTTACAGACTTACATTACGTTACAAACACATACACAGGAAAACAATACAAATGGCAAAGCGAAACGTGGACAAGCACTTACGAAGGGACGTACAATCCGGGGTTCTGGAAAATAAACATCTAGAGCCAGTAAGTATTATAGAACGGTTAAATCCTTTAACCAATTTTAATAAGCACAAAGGTATTAGTGCCGCGGGTGTATTATTCTTAGCAAAAGACACAGGCAGATGTTTATTCCAATTAAGAAATTCAGACAAACGAATGAAACACACTTGGGGATTTTGGGGAGGCATCATAGAGCATGGTGAGTCGCCATATGAATGCATTCAACGTGAGCTTGAAGAAGAAATAGGCTTTGTTCCTGAACTTAAAAAATTAAATCCAATTGATACATATCAAAGTAAAAATAAACATTTTATGTATTACAGTTTTTGTGCTGTAGTAGATAGTGAATTTTTGCCAACACTTAATAAAGAGAGTTGTGGGTATGCTTGGGTAGATATAGGGCAATGGCCCAAGCCACTTCATGATGGTGCAAGAAGCACACTAGGACGTAACAAAGGTGCTGGTAAACTACACACTATACTTAAAATCAATATGTGATAAGTAATAGCATGTCAAAAGATATTATAAATTTTGATGCTATAAAACTTACTACAGAACTTACAAAATATAATCGACACAAGGCAATCCCAAACACATTCTTCGATGGGACATTCACTATACTAGACGTAAGAGAATTGTATGATGACTTGTCGCCTAAGGTGCAAGAGTATGCCGACGCTTTAATAGAACATTACAATGTAGATGTAAAAGACAGCGAAGAAGGATTATATAAAAGTTTTTTAAACGAGTATAAAGCATTTATACGAAATCAACACACTCGTCATGACAAGTGGAACTACCGACCTATAATGAAAAAGTATAGGAGTAACATCAATCCAGTACGAGCAATAACGTATGACGTTAGGGAAATGGCTTACAGTTATAATAACAATGATGACCATCATGTTTGGTTAAGTCAACTTATCATAGAGCCTAACTTTTATCATAGAGTTATACAAGACATAATTAAAGATAGACAAAAAGTAGATAAAATTTTGAACTATTACATACCTATATACCATGTTGCAAAGTTTACTGCTCCGATAGAGTTAAAACACTTGCAGACATTGAGATTAGATTTGCTGGAATATGCTAAGTTGTTTACTGAATTTAGACACTACGATCCCGACGAATAATTATTTGTAAAGTTTTCTTACTTCACCATTAATTATCGGAGCATAAATTTTAACAGGCTCCTCTTTACCTTTAACAGTAACTTCGCCCAATTTAGAACATGGAATGTTTGTAGTCTGCTGATATGTGTACTCACTTATTAAAATAGGAGTATCTTGCTTCCTAGTTTCTGCTTCTAGTCTTGCACCTAAGTTTACAGCATCGCCTACAACACTATAATCTAATCTAGTTTCAGCACCCATGTTACCCACAATACATGTGCCTGTGTTTACACCAGTACCAAATTTAACTCTAGGCAAGCCACGTTCTTCCATTTCTGCTTCTAGTTCATCGCCAAGTAGTTCAATTTCTATTGCTGTTTTAACTGCCATCTCGGCATGATTATCACAAGGTAGTGGAGCATTCCAGAATGCCATTACACAGTCTCCCATGAACTTATCTATCGTTCCACCGTTGGCTAATACTATATTTGTCATCTTATCCAGGAAGGTATTGATAAGTTCCACTAATCCCTCAGGGTCATCGTTCTTCATATACTGTTCTGATATAGGAGTAAAGCCGACTATGTCAGCAAATAAGAAACTCATTTCTTTTCTTTCACCGCCCAACTTCATTAAACTAGGATCTTTAACTAGCATATCTACATACTCTGGACTTATGTATGTACCGAATTGTGCTTTTATTTGTTGTCTCAACTTGTATTGTTTGTAAAAATTGTTAAATGTTGCTTGGGTAAACACTAAAAATGTTGCAAGTAGTGGGAATGTTGCATCAAATAATAGCAGTTTTGACTGGTACATTAGTACACTAAACCATCCCAATCCACCCATGATACTAAGGGAAATTGGTATAGTTAACCATATAGGTGTTCTATACACACAGAAAGCAATAAGAATCATACCCAGTAACGCACATAGAAGCTCATACACGGTACTAAGTTGGCTACGCTGTATATTTGTACCATTAATTATATTCTGTAGCATATGAGCATGTATTTGCTGTGAATACAAGTTGCCACGTGGGGTTGGAACAGGATTAGCAATGCCTTCTGCTGTTACACCTATTATAACATATTTGCTACCTAGGTCAGGCAAACTATCTGCATTTGTGTATTCAACTTCTTGAAAGGTGTTGTTGAACCTAATATATGCTGTTCCATCCGGTTGTGTTACAACTGGGTCATAAGGTGGAACAGCAATTTCGCTAACACCTATTTCAGATGTTTTAATTATATAACTTGGTTTACCTGAATTAACTCTTAATAGCTCAATAGCAAAACTAGGATATAATTTTCCTTCAACGCCTATTGTTAGTGGGTAAGTTCTTGTTTGATTGTCTGGTTGTGGTGCTGAAGCATTAACTCCAATACCAAACGCCATAGTCTCTAGTTGGCTTATGTTCGTTACTAGGTTGGGCCATGTTAGTACAAAGTCCTGTGCGGGTAAAGGGCCTATCGTTCCTGTACCAATGTGAGGACCTGTACTCCTCACCCCTTTTGAACTTGGGGTCTGGGATAAAACTATTCCGTTGTCTTTTATCCATGATGCAAATACCTCATCTCCTGCAAATCTGTCTTGTTCTGGAAACATAATAGTGAATCCTATTATGCCTTGATTCTTTTGTCTTATATCATGTATAAGTTGTGCATAAGTTGTTCTAGGAAAAGGATACTGTCCTAATACGTCTAAACTCTTTTCACCTATGTTTATAATAGCAACATCGTTGCTATCCACAATAGTATCAAACTGTTGATAACTATCAAATACTTGACTACGCAGACTCTGTAATGCTGTAGGGTCTGCTATTCGCACGGCTAGTAGCAGTAATATTGCAACTGCTACAGCACTCTTGCTGTAAATCCATTTCATACTAGTATTTAATGTTATTCAGTATCGTTAAGTGGATTTTCTAGTATAGTTGTAATTTTTTCTTCTAGTTCTTTTTTAGTAGTTCTAATGTCTGCATCCATTTCTCTGAAGCGACTTTGCATTTCTTTTTCCATCTCATAAACATCATTTCTAACTTCTCTTTGAGTCGATGCTGAAGTCTGGTCTACCTCTCTTGCTAAATCCAACGCCATGTCAATTTCGTCTTTAAGGTCTTCTCTGATTATGTCTGTAATCCTAGTCAACTCTTCCATTTTCATTTCTATTTGTGCTGGGTTTAAAGTAGAAAGTTTCTTTTCTGCAATAAGCAGTCTGTTGTAGAGTTCAAAGCCTCCCCATAGTCCACCAATTAAAGTACCTAGTAAAGGAATTATAATTACGAGTTTAGAACCTCCTAACTTTATACCTTTATATTCTATCTCTGCCATTTTATTTCTCCTGTTCCTGTAATGTTTTATATTGGCTGTATATCATTTTTTTTAATTTAACTTGAGTGTTACCAGCCATCATGTAAAAACTCGCTTTGTTGTCTACAACTTTTTGTCCTGGATATACTTGTGATGAGCCGTACCATGCTTGTTGGTCTGCTAGTTGTATTTGTGATGTGTAAGCACTAAAGCCTGGTGTATATCCTATGTAAGCAACTGCAATCGTTTGGTCGCCATATTGTGCATCGTCAGTATTACCTGCTTGTATCGATGCTAATTCTTTTTCTAAGTTTGCCGCGGCAACTGTTGCTCCCATTGTATCTGCTAAACTTTCTACTGCGTCTGATTGTCTTTGCTCTTGGAACGTAGGTGCTTCAACTTCAAACCTGCTGTAATCTGCTGGTGCCTGGCTTAGGAATTCTGTTAAGCCTGTGCCACTACTTAATGCTGTGGTTAGTTCATCTTCGAACTGAATATCTGCTCCACTAACTCCACCGCTTGTTCCGTCATCAAAACTGTCTACAAACTGTAAAGTATCTTCTTGTTGTTGTTCGAATGCTTGTACTGAGCTCTGTGCAACTTCAAATGCACCTGTGTCAACTGTATCAGTTACACTTGCTGTAGCATCAAAACTTTGTTGACCCATACGTTGTTCTGCTTGTTCTTGCAAGAACGTATCACCTGTTGAGCTTTCTTGTGTTAGCATACCCATGTTACCTTGACTTCCGGTGCTGTAACTATTGCTACTTCCGTCATTGCCTTGTGCAAAACTTCCACTACCGTCATTGCCACTTGAACTGCCATCGTCAATACTTCCACTTCCGTCATCAACACTACCCGAACCATCGTCGATAATGCCTGCAATAATTGTTTCTAATTGTTGTTGTGTTCCACCATCATCAAAGTTATTACTGTTACCAAAGTCAATATTAAACTCTGCAACACTTAAACTCATAACACCTGATCCTACATTACCTACAAACTGTTTGTCTGCTTTTTCTTGTTTTTGTTCTCGTTGAACATTTGACTGTGGGGTACTGGCATCTGCAATATGAGTGGGACCGTCTTCTTCGTGGTGTTCGTCCATCATAGGACCTTGTTCATAATCTTCGTCTATCTCTGCGTATGCTTCATTTTTAAATTGTTCTAAATCATCTTCACTAAGTAAATCTTCAAGTCCTTCTTCTTGTATAAAACGTTCTATGTCTGCTTCTGGGCCTAATTCAAAGTAAGCCTCTTCTTCATACATTCTTTCGTTCTCAAATGCTATTAGTTCATCATCTGATAAATCAAAAAATGCTTCTATATCACATGTTGGACATTCTTTTTGTAAGTCTATTTCATCGCTCAGGAATTGTTCGTATGCTAAATCAAATTCCATATCGTCTTCGTAATATATTTCCATCATGTACTCGTCATCTAATGCATAATTATAAGACTCCCATTCAAAATTACCACGCTCATCAAATACTACATCTTTGCCATACCACTCATCTACTTGGTCTTGTCCAAATTCTTTTACATCATAATCGTACCAATCTTTTGATGACCAGCCATATGCGTCATCGCCATACTGTTCTTCAAACTGTTGGTCATACAGTTCTTCTTGTAGCATGTATTCTTCTGTTGCCCAAATATCACTTGTTGTAAACCCATTTGCAAATCCATTTTCTTCTGCTTGTTTTAACATAGTTTCGTCATGTAGTTCTAAATCATAATTTTCTAATCCAATAGTATCCATAACTAAATCGCCTGGATTGTTGCCTTGAAATTGTATGCTAGGATCATGTCCTAGTGCTATTATGTCTTGCGTACCCATTGTGATTAGTACTGCTTCTTGCGGACTTAAACCTTGCTCAACTAACATTTGTTGTTCACCATTTAAATATTCGTACTGTATATCATCATCTTCCATTGGGTCATATTGATTAGGAACATACACACCGTCTTGATTCATATAAAAGTCATCGCCAGTATTTGAATTAATGCTGTCGTAATCCGCGTTAGGATCGTATCCGTCTGAATAGTAATCACCTTGGATACTAATTTGTGAACCATCGCTTTGTGTTACTAATCCTGTGTTAGGATCATAACCGTCCATTTCTCCAAAATCGTTTGGACTATAATAAGGACCCATGTTTCCTGTGGCATAATCATATTGAGAGACGGCATCAAAAATACCTAATCCAGCACAGCCTGGTAAGTTTGGATCGTTATAACACTCTTGTTCTTCTTCAAATTTTTTGTCTAAGGCTGAAAAATATCCATTACAATCTGTACTGTATGTAGGATCTACGGCACATTGTTGCTGTAAGTAAGTTATACTATATAAACTACAGGCTGTGCTGTAAAGAGCATTGCTGGCACATTCTGCCGGTTCTGTTCCATTACCGTCTGCATACATGGCGCCGCCTTCTAATGTTCCGTTGTCATAATCGTCCCATATAAACAAGTAACGTCCTTGCAGTCCTGTGTTTGGATCTATACAAGTATCACAATAACTGTTATCACTAAAAAAGTATGCTTCGTTAAGTTGGGTACTGCTTTTCTTTTCACCAACTAAAACATTGGAATGATTTATTTCTAAATTACCATATAAGTAAGCATAGTCATCATTTGTATCTGTTTCATCACCAGGACAATCAGCACAATTTTGATTTAAAAGTACTACTTCAAAAGTATTATGTGCGTTTGGATACTGCGGATCAAACTGGTCTGTATCTGCTGTTACGCCATACTCACGCATGTAGTACCAACCAAATGTAGCGAAGGAGCCTGAGTTGTTAAACAGCATCGTGCTAGGGCTTGGTGCTTGGGTATCGTATATTGTGCCTAAGTCTAAATCGCTCCAGAAAGGAAATAGTGTATCATTCATCCCAACTGAAGAACTTAAATGTTGTATATCATAACTACAGTAATCACTACTGCTAAATGCACTCGACTTCAGTAGTTTTAAACAACCATTAGTACTCATTAATCCATGGGTAAACGTTTCTCCATACCATTCAAAGTTAAAGCCAATAGCAAATGCGGCATTACAACCTGTTTCATCTGCGGCACCTTGACATAGTATAGAACCGTCTGCATTACCATTCTCATATGGTGTAAGCAGATTGTTTAGAGGATAATTTCCAGGGGTAGAGTAACTGTTAGCCTCTACCAACGTTGGTACTAAGCAAAGTAGTAGTCCTGCTATTAAAGATTTGATTCCCATTCACTCTCACATTGGCTCTTTGTTTTCTTTTTGCCTTTACCTTTTTTCTTTCTACATTGTTTCATAAATGCGTCATACTCATCGCCTGACCTCATTACTTGACCGTCGATTGGTGCTGAAGATTTTAAATTTTTATCTTTCTTCGTAAACCAGCCTTTTTTGTAGTCTGCTCTTTGTGTAGAATTATCTTCCCATTGTTTAGAAGCCGCATCACCAATTGCTCCCATATAAGGACAAGGTGTTCCAGCCATTTCCATTGCTTTGAAAACTCTAGCATCTTGACACATTAAACTAACAGCCGCAACTTTCATACCCATATCATAAATTGTTTTACTAAGTTTCATTCTTTCACAGTTCATATCTCTTACTGACTTACCACCTGAAATACCAAATACTTGTCCTTGGAAAGCACCTGATATACCTGTTGTACATAAGTCTTGAGAATAACTTGATCCTATGCTTGGTGCAATCGCACTAGCCGGAGGAGCCTTAGTTGTAATCTCTTGTTTAATAGTTTGGTCAGTTTTGTTAATGTTTTCGTTCTTGTTATTGTTATTATTAGTGTTGTTACTTTCACTTTTATTATTAGTGTTCACATCACTTTCACTTTTAGAAGTACTTTCATTCTTGTTGACGTTCGTATTATTAGAGGTCGTATTGTTGTTATTGTTATTGGTATTAGTAGCAGTTGAATTTGAATTAACATTCTGGTCAATATTCGAGTTGTTAGTATTTGTATTATTCGAAGTACTATTCACATTACTGTTGTTGGTGTTAGTATTGTTACTCGTGGTATTGTTCGTATTATTGTTGGTGTTATTATTCGTATTCGTCGAAGTCGAAGTATTATTATTCGTATTATTGTTCGTATTAGTATTCGTCGAAGTATTATTATTCGTATTCGAGTTCGTGTTATTGTTCGTATTCGAAGCCGTCGAAGTATTATTATTAGTATTCGTATTCGCATTGGTATTAGTCGAAGTATTGGTACTAGTATTATTATTGGTATTCGTATTGGCATTCGTGTTATTGTTGGTGTTGGTGTTTGTGTTCGCATTCGTGTTATTGTTGGTGTTTGTGTTCGTCGACGTATTCGTATTCGTCGAAGTATTATTATTGGTGTTCGCATTGGTATTGTTATTGGTATTTGTCGACGTATTGGTATTCGTATTATTATTCGTATTCGTACCAGTTGTCGTTGTAGTATTGTTGGTCGTTGTAGTTGACTCCTCACAATACTGTGTACCAGCAGTACATGTACCAGTTTGGTCCGCCTGAGCCGGTAACGTGAAAAGTCCGAACGAACTAATCATGGCTATCGCAGACAATATTCTTATCTTCATTATTACTCCTGTGGGTCTGGTTTGTTTGTTAAGTGGGTGTGTTATGTACTGTAGTGTCCTTGCTTAATATCTAAGCAAATGACCCTGTCTAATGTGCTATTATTTATCAGATTTATAACCGCAACATGTTGTTATAAATCAAAAAAATGAGAGTGGTCTCATTTTTAAGTCAAAAAAAAGCACACCGAAGTGTGCCTCTTTTTTAATGTTCTAACATTCCTGTGGGTGTTCTGCACAATACACTTCTAATTTTTTTTGGTTCTCTTTAAAAAGTGCTATTAGTTCTTTTGCAGTTAGTTCTTCGTTCTTCTTTTTGAAAAACGAAAAACTTGTTACTTTCCCTCAGACGTGTCTTTCTTCTGTAGTTCATCAGTTTGCTTGTCTACATTTTCTGCAACTGTTTTAACAACACCTTGTGCTGTTTCAATAGTTACGTCTGCAATGTTTCTTGCATCATCAGTAATAGCAACTGCCAATGTTGCGGCTCCGCCGACAACAGAGTCAACTGTTCCTGTAACAATCTCTGTTCCGGCATTCCAAGCCCCTCCAACTGAGGCACAACTTGTGATTCCAAAACATACGATTAAACCAAAGACTGAAAGTAAATTTTTCATTTCATCTCCTTATATATAAGGTACTTGCCCATCTGGCAAAGTACAGTTATATTTATCGGAAAAGTGTTGTAATTATGTTACGATTTGTAACATTTAGAAACCATAATTGGCGGCTTCATTGATTTCATCACCCCACAAACTGCGTTTGTTAAGTGTATATAGCTCTTGCCTAAGTAGGTCTTTTGTGTGGTTATTATTAGTTTCTTTTATCATATGTAGTAAATCCATTCTAGCCATAGTTTCTATTTCATATTGTAATTTACACCAAAACCACAGGAAAGTCGACATAAAAATTAAAGCAAGTATGTGAAGCATGAAGTAAGGAAAAAAGAAAGTAAATATCAGAACATGTGTGCAAATTACTGACAGTGAATAAACTTTATACGAGTTTAACCAATTAGTCATCAATACTTTTAAATTGTTCTATATAAGCATTACTATGCCAATATGTATCCAACACGATATCTGCAATTAAGGCAATTAACACTAATGTCATAATCACAGACAAGTATATGTTTATACCTGCTGTAATCTTTAACCACTTAATCATGTGTTTCATAACTAGTAATTATAGTTGATTAACGGTCTAATGTCAACCTTTTTGGTTACTGTTGGGTTACGTTTATATTACAACCGCCGGAAGTTACGCAATTTTGATTAATGCTGTATGACTTTGTGATATCATTTATTTGTGTGAGGTTCAATGTTGTAGGCTGAGTTCCATACAATAGTATCGTGGCAGTATGGGCGCCGCCGCCTTGTTGTGCAACATTTATCGTATTGTTGTCCACGTATGTTTTTATAGTTAAAGTTTTTCCTGCATTATGTTTTTGCTGAGACCAAACTGTATTATCATCTGAATATAGCCAAACATCTGCTGTATGTCCATCATCGGAAGTTGTAGTTCCCCAACCATTAGTCTGATAGCCAACAACTTTATTTCTGTCTCCGTGTAAGTCTATTATTGCTTTATGTCCGCCTTTGTTTGCTGTAGAGTGTGAAAATGTAGTATCTGTTACACTACTTAAATGTGCTCCTTGACCCCAACGTATTTCGTTAGTGTCTCCCCAAACATGGAATCCTGTTTCTGTAGCCGCACAACCAGAACCTAAACTACAATATTGGTCTACATAAATTTCATTATCTACACCATCAACGTCTCCACAAAATGTTGCATTGTTACAATTTACTTTACCCCATGTGCTGGTAAAACCTGCTGTGTTGTTTCTGCCTTCTTGTTTTATTTTAACTGTATTACCATCTCCTGATACAGAAAATTCTACTTCGTTGTCTTGTCCAAGTTGCCCGATCCACATAGTAAGATTGTCAACGTTACCATATTGTAACCCTAAGTCTAAGTCTATGTGTTGGTCTTTACCGCTTTGCAAAATATCCATTACTAAGTTATCACCCGTCTGGTCTATATGAACATGGTTATGCCCTTCTTCCGCAAAAAGTTGTGTTGCCATTGACAGCAAAACAAATACTTGTATTATTCCTAAAGTTCTCATTTTAATCTTCCTGTGTAATTATTATAGTTGTGCCTTCACAATCATTAAGACAAATAATAGTGTCTTTTAAATTACTATCATATATTTCTATTCTAGCACTAGTACCGGATCCAATTCGTATACTTGCTGTATTTGTAACTTGCCTAAAGAAATAAATCTTTCCGTCCAAGCTCAAAGTATTAACCTGTGTGTTAGGATCTAGCCCTAAAGCAGTTCCTGTAATTTTATCAACTCCTAGGTCTCCGCCTTTTGAGTCTGCTCTTCTTTTCTTATTAATGCCTGTACTTACATCTTCTACAACTTCTAATAGATCCACTAAAAAATCTACATCTAAGAAATTCATATCTAGCTCACTAAACTGTAAATCTTCGTCTGTTTCAGTAAGCATGTCTTGTTCTAATGCACTTGCATCTAATCCGTTAAAGTCTAACAAGCCGGCATCGCCTTTTAATTCTTCCTGTTGTTCCTCAACTGCTTCTGTAATCTGTTGCGGTTCTGATACAATAAACATATTATCTATCATGTTTAGATCCAAGTCCGCAAGTACTACAGGATTAGTTGGTGCTTGTTCATATGTACTAACCATAACAGCCTGAAAGGCTTCTGTTAATAGTTGAACGCCACCAGCATTAGTAATAGTTATACTACCACTTGGTCTACAACCTTCCTCAAGTCTAACCCCATCGGTACAACCCGAGTCTGGTAATAGTATAACCAAACTTCTTCCTAATTCGTCTACTGTTGTAGTAAAGTCTGTTCCTCTAATACCAATAGTAGCAGTAGGCGTTTGAATAGTTATATTCTCCTTTGCTACTAAACCCAGTCCACCTGTAGCAAATCTGGCTGTACCTTGTACAAAGTTTAAAGCCATTCTACTTTTACTTGGATCTGGATCATAAACGTATTCGTTTATTTCCATGTAAGTATGTTCTGTCAAACTTACTTTTGTGTCGTCTATGAACTTTAGTACTAACCTACCATTTAAGGTTTCTACTTCGTCCAAACTAACTATGTCTGTGTCTAGTTCTGCAATCAATGTGTCTCCAGACTTTCGACTGATAGCACCTGGTGTTCCGCTCTGCTCGTATACACCGCCGATTTTTACATCGGCGGATATAACTGTGATTGGACTAAACAGTAATAATGCTGTTAGAAAAAGTTTAATCCTTTTGTCTAATCGATACCGATGCATTTTCACTGTCTATATCAACGTCAATTTTACCAGGACATACTGGTGAACATGTTGCCGCCATGGACTGCTCAAATTGGAAATCACCATCAGAGCCAACTAATACAAATTTTAAGTAATGGTTAGCATTACCAGTTTGGTTAGTTGCGATAGCATTATCGTCGCCTGTTATGTTCATTTCCCATGTAGCACTAGTAGAGTCAACTTTAATTCCAGACATTGCTGTATTTACAGTTGAATTCCAATTAGTTCCTGCGGTTCCACCCCAAGTTCTAGTATTTGTAAAACTGTCTTTAAAGTTATTTCTACTTCCAAGGATTGTTAAATCCATGTTCAAGTTATCTGCTGAGTAGTTTCCGCCTAAGTCCATGTCAAATACGTTTGTGTCACCTTGTATATTCCATAGCATATCAACACTATTTGCAGAAGCGGTTTGCCCGATATTTGCATCTAAGTCATTGTTGTCGCCATAGAAATAAAAGTCCCAAACAGTCGACCCGGAACCATTACCAGTCCACGCACCAAATATTTCGTTACCATTACCATCTTGAATAATATCAATAATCAAGTTTGAACCACTGATAACTAAATCGCTACCTTGTGATGCATCACCTGAAACCTTATTGCTATTACCAGCCTGTAATATTGTTAGAATTAAGTTATCACCTGTTTGGTCTATAAATACCTCATTTTCGTCTGCCGCCAATGATGGTGCCATAGTCGCTAGGATAATACCCATAACTCCGAAGACATTGATTGCAATTTTATTCATAAAATTTCTAGTCTTCATTTTTTTCTCCATTAGATTTCTCTAGCAACATTTTTTGCCAGAGCTTCTTATCAGCTTTAAGGTCGTCTTCGTTAATGTCTATTTGCATCCAAGTCGCTTGTTCACCAGGTTTTAACTCCTGTTGATCCCACCCTTCTGGATAGACTATTTTCCAATAACCCCTTTCACTGCCTTGTTGTATAAGTGCCAATACCGCGGCTTCAATTGCCGAACGTACTGCCCACGTTACACTTTCGTTTTCTGTCATACCACTCTCTAGCTCTAGTAGTTTCGTGTCCATATCTAAGAATTTAAATATGTCTCCTGCTTGTCCAGTGCTTAAAATGGTTTTGTATGTCTGTACGTTGAGTATCACTTCACCAGTTAGTGTGCTTACTGCACGAAGTGATATAACAACACTATCTCTACGATATTGGTTTGTTGTCCCTATACCTAGATATCTTGCGCCATTACCGCCAGTCTCAACATTAGTGTCGTATCCTACAATACCACCTTCTAATATCATTCCTGCAAATAATAATGGTTGGACTGCCTGTGCTGGTTCGGTTTCAGTCTCATACTGTTCGCGTGTGCTACGAACAATCTGCCTTTCCCTTACCAAATTGTCAAGTCCTAATCCTCTTTCAACAACTCGGAACCATGTACCTTTCGGATTATCTTTGGCTCCAGCCGCTTTAAGTGAATCTATTAATAAATCTTTAGCACCTTGTGTTACGGCTGTGCTAAATGAAGCCGATCCATCACTACTTAACCGTTGTCCAGTTAAGTCGTCAAATTTATAAACTGCTACCACTGGCATTTTTTCTGCTGGTGGTAAGTTTCGTAATTTTTTATACGTGGGTAGTTCTACAAACTTTGGTTCTTCTATACATTCCAAGAAGTCAGTCATGCAGACTTTATCACCGGGGATGGAGATACTCGCACACCCAGTAAACAATAACGCAAATATAATTGCTAAAAAACTCTGCCTCACTTTAACCGCCTAACGTACCGATTCCAATTGGAATCTCAATTTCAGTAATAGTTCCATCGGGATCTACAATAGTCATCACGATGTACTCTATACCATCTATCATTTTTACTATATAAGAAACACTACTGCCTTCAATTTCAAATGCTCCTTCTCTTGAGTTGGTACAAGATACTTCTTCACCTGGATTACAAAACATACTATCGACTAATCCTTTAGAGATTTGTGAATAGATTCTACTCTCCAAATTTCTAATAAATTTATTAATTGTGCTGTTATCCTCTAATCTGTCTGCCGCTCTTAGTGCCGCCTCAATATCGTCTTTAATTTTATCTTTTCTACTTTTTTCCTGATTCTCAATAGTCAAGTAATGAGCTCCAGTCCCTATACCACTAAAGGAAGGGTTTTTAAATTTGTGCGTTAATTGGTCTGCCATTACGCCTTGACTTGCGAAATAAAATATGCCTACCAATACGCCTAAATGCGTTCCTGTAATTTTCATTTTTTATCCTTGAGAGACTTTAGTTCTTCAACTGCCTCTTCTTCTTCGTGCTCTTCGATTATTTTTTCTTTGGCACGGTATTCTAACACTACATTAACTTTTTGTTGTAGTCTTATCATGTCTTGATCTAACATTCTTGTTTGGTCAATAACTTTAATTAATGCCATATGCATTTTACCTAGTTCAGGCTTAACATGTGTATTCATGTAATTCCAAACATAGTAAATAAAATAGCCTAACCCAACGCAGGCGACAACAGGAAAACCGTATTCACTTATTATAGTTGCAAGGTTATTCATTAGTCTCTCCTTGAGTCTATTCTGCCATCTTCAATGAAGTTTTCTGCTCTGGCAATTCGTTCAATGTCGGGTCTAAGCTCTAATGCACTACTTACTAGTAAGTCAATTTTTATCATTTCGTTACTCATAGTTCTGGCTCTGTCTTCCAACATTACGCAAAATGTAGTCAGTGTTTTAATTTGCCCCACGATGCCGGCGAGCATTTGTTTGATAGTTAAGAAGATAAAATATCCCATTGCTAAACTTCCAACAATAGGCGTTCCGACCTCCGCTATTAATTTGAAAATCTCATCCATATATGCACACTCTGTATGTTTGTATCTTTTTGTGTAAAGTGTGTTTCTTTGTTACTCTCTACAGCACTATTTATGCAAACTTTCAGGAAAATGTGCCGCAGAACCATGGGTTGACTTGATAATATTGATAAATATAACCGTAACATATCTGTAACATGCCTGTAACACAAAGTTTACAATACCCTTTGGGTTGACGTAAACAGTAACACATGATGCAAAGTGTTCTCACAAAGGAGATAAACATGGCGAATCCATTAGGAATAGTAGCCAGATTAACTCGACCAGTTATTGGGACGGCATCTGACTACTTTAAAAAATTTGATTATATGATGAAACAAGGTAAGGTTGAAAACATTACCAGCAAGTGTTTCGGATAAAAAATAGTCTAAAAAAAAGCACCCTTTGGGTGCTTTTTTATGAATGCTAATTTAAATTAACTTTCTGTAGTTCCGTCAGTAGGCATTGCATTTCCTTCTGGTGCAGTCTCATAATGTTCTTGATTGAGTCTGTCCGTATCATAATGTACTTCAGGTTCTGGCATAGAAACATTTGCTTCGTCTGTCATTGGTGCTTCAGTATATTCCATTGCAATATCGTCTGCATAAAAATATGTGTTTGCATCAAATTCATTTGACCAATCGTTAGTTGCATCTTCAATCCAAACATTCGCTTCTGTATCAAAGTTCATGTCTGTATTCATGTTTGCATATACGTTGTATTCATCTGCTTCATCTTCTGAAGGTTGCATCCAACCTTGACATGCTGTGTCGTAGTAAGCTTCTTCGCCTAATTCAACTGGACATGGGTGGGTTGGTGTTTCTGGGTGCATGTAGTCGCCTTCAACTGGTGCTACAAACGGTGCTTCATAAGTTTCAACTGCGTGAGGTATTTCCCAAAGTTTCATTTCGATTTGGTTAAGTTTTTCTCTCATTTCCCAAATCATATTTTCTAATTCTATTCTTGGATCCATTGTTAATCTCCGTGTGATTGTTTATTGTTTATGGGTAGTGTGATGTGATGTGAGTACTCTCAAATATTTGTGTTGTACTGGAGTATTTATCGTAATTTTATTAGAGTCATAAAAAAAGGGAGGTTAAATACCTCCCTTTTTAATATATGTTTTTGAATTACATTAAGTTTACAAGTACTTCAATAACTGCTTCGCCACCGTCTGAAGAGCCAACTGCTTTACCAATTATTCTTCCTGCCTGTGCGTTGTTATTTGACATTGCTCTACCATTGCCTGCAGAAACAACTAAGTCTCCTTTAGCAACTGGGCCAGTAACCTTAGTAGGTACTCTTCCTGTTAGTGCAACGTATTGTCCTTCACCATCGCTGTTCATCATGTAAGCTGGATCAGTACTAATAACACCTGCTACTGCATGACAGTTTTCACTATCACATGCTGTAACTTCTTTATCGCCGCCAAACATAACAACTGTGCCTGCTTCTAGTTCTGCATCACTTTCGTATTTCTCAGCCAAATCCGCAAACTGTGCCGCACTTGCTGTACCTTGGAATGTTACTGCGTATACTTCGTTATATCTTAATGAACCACTACCTAAGTCAACTGCGTTATCACTTGATGGTGTAATTGTACCACTGTGAGAATCGTTAGCATCACTTCTTAAGAAACTTGCACTACTAATGCCGTCTAATGTATCTGCATCAACATTCAATGCGTCTACAAAAGCATTAGTAACTCTTGAATCAATAAGTGTATTAACTCTTGCACTTGTATGATATTCGTTTGACCCTTCTACTAAATTAGAAGTACTAAAGTCACCCATGTCAACTGCAATACTGTCTGCGGCAACACTAATACCTGTTCCTGCGCCAATATTAATTGTTACGTCACCTGATGAACCGCCGCCAGATAAACCTGAACCTGCTGTTACAGTTGTAATATCACCTGTTGTTGTTGAGTAACCAAAACTCTCAATTCTGTCATTGATTGCTTTTGCTGTCATTATTTGTGTATCTGAATCTGCAAATGATTCTGAACTTAGTAGTAAACTACCTGCCGCTATCTCTGATAGCGTTACGCCTGATACGTTAAGTGTTACGTCACCTGATGTGCCGCCGCCGCTTAAACCAGTACCTGCTACAACACTTGAAATGTCACCTGCGTCATTAGTAAAACTAATTACACCAGTACCGCTGTTGTATGATAAGTCACCGCCTACTGATATAGATGCTCTTGCTCTTGCATCTGTATAGTATAAGTTAGTTGAACCTTCTGTCATCTCATCTGTATTATCTGTTGTTGCTATTTGTGAAGCAACGTAAGCCTTAATACTTTGTTGTGATGCAACTTTAGTAGCACTATCTGAAGCCATGTTGTCTTCATCTAATAATGCGTTGGCAATTCTTGCGTCTGCTCTTGCATTTGTGTAATATAAATTACTTCCTTCTACTAAGTCACCAGTATCAGCTAACGCTAATTTAGTTGCAAACCTACTGTCTGCTCTAGCATCTGCTCTGGCATTTGTAAAGTAAAGGTTAGTTGAACCTTCTGTTAATGTATCAGTATCTACTGCTATATTAACGTATGTTGATCCGTCGTTAGTAAACTGCCATTTGTCTAATGATTCATTAAACTGGAAGTTTACGTCTGCACTTGATCCTCTATCTACAGTAAGTCCTGCGTTCTCACTTGGAGCTCCACTTGTTCCTGCGTTAAGAGTAATAATGTTATCTTCTAATAATAATGTTGCTGTATTAATTGTAGTTGTTGTACCACTAACTGTAAAGTTACCGTCTACTACTATATCATTACTAAATGTTTTGTTTCCACCAATTGCTTGAGTACCAGTTGTTCTAACTATTGTTGAATCTACTGCAAATGTACCTGCAGTATTTGTAATACCATCACCGCCTGTTAAGTAACCTGCGCCATCGACGTAAGCCTTATTAGTAGCATCTGCCACTTGGGTTGGTGTTGGTAAATTGTTTAGTTGGTTACTGTCTAAATTAATGTTGGAAGCCATTGTAAGACCGCCAGTACCAGTAAGTGTTTGACCTGAGTCAAACGTCATTGCTGATTGGATATTAATTACACCTGATCCTGATGCGTTAAGTTCTATGTCACCTGATCCTGAAGTAATAAGTCCTAAATTTTGGTTTGCATCTGCACTAACCTGGATTGTTCCTGAATTATCTTCAAGTACTTTTTGTCCGTTAACGTAAAGTGATCCTGGACCAACGTATACGTCTCGCCATTGCTTACTTGATGAACCTAAGTCATAAGTAACGTCTGCTGATGGTATTATGTGCTGTGCTACTGCTGAACCGTCAAATGCTACAGTAACATCGCCTGATGTTCCGCCTCCACTTAAACTTGTTCCTGCTGTTACACCAGTAATGTCTCCAGTTTGTCCATCAATAGTAAGTGTACCTGCTGAATCATTATATGTTAATGTGACTCCTGTACCGCCTACTAGAAGCGTGTTAACCGCGTCTTCGATGCTTTCTTGAGTATTTATTTCTGATGCTTTTGCTAATCTGTGTCCGCCTGCTGTTGAACCGTCGTGGACTATAACGGTATTTAAATCTGTATCGACAGTAATCTCACCAACTAATCCAGTAAATGAACTGTGTTGGGAAGTTGTGCCTCGTCTCCATTGAATTGCTGTGGCCATGTTAATTCTTCCTATATGTTCTACGTTTTGTAGTCTACTAAGCCGTCGCTAAGTAGTCATAAATCACATTCTTGTAATTGTATAAGTGTATTTATCGAAGTTTACTTGATTTGTGCTTCTACAACACCGTTTCCGGAACGGTTATCAGTTATAGCAATTCCTATCATACTAGGTCCTGTTACATGATATCCTCTGAATGGTGCCGCTTCGGCATGTCCGGGTGTGTTACTACAAATTAGTACATCACCTTTTTGAACTCTGCCATAAACTTTAACAGGAACTCGTCCTCTTAATGCTAACACTACGCCGCCTTCTAAATCTGCATTCATTAAGTATGCTGGATCTGTACTAACAACACCTGCTATTGCTGGGCAGTTTTGTTTTGTTGATTCTGTTACTTCTTCAGTTCCGCCAAATACACAAACAGTTCCTACTTCGTAGTCTTTATCTGATGTATATTTCTCAGCCAAATCCGCAAACTTTGCCGAGGATGCCGTACCTTCAAAAGTTACTGCAAATACTTGATTGTATCTAAGTGAACCGGAGCCTAAGTCTATGCTATTATCTGCACTAGGAGTAATAGTATGCGTATGCGTATCTGCCGCATCGCTTCTTAAGAAACTTGCACTACTAATTCCGTCTAACGTATCTGCATCAACGTTTAAGGCGTCAATTGCCGCTTTGGTAATTCTTGCATCTGCTCTTGCATTAGTGAAGTATAAGTTTGTGCCTTCACTTAAAGAACTTGTACTAGCCGCTGTAATTCTTGCATCTGCTCTAGCATCTGTATAGTATAAGTTTGTGCCTTCTGATAAGTCACTTGTACTAGCCGCTGTAATTCTTGCATCTGCTCTAGCATTTGTAAAGTAAAGGTTAGTTGAACCTTCTGTCATCTCATCAGTATTATCTTTAGTAGCAATCTGTGTGGCTATGTAAGCCTTAACTGACTGCTGTGAAGGAACATGAGTAGCACTATCACTAGACATATCATCTTCGTCTTTAAGTGCATTTGTTATTCTTGCATCTGCTCTAGCATCTGCTCTGGTATTTGTAAAGTATAAGTTTGTGCCTTCACTTAAATCACTTGTACTAGCCGCTGTTATTCTTGCGTCTGCTCTGGCATCTGTATAATATAAGTTTGTGCCTTCTGTTAAACTACCTGTGTTAGGTAGTACTGCATTCACTCTAGCATCTGCTCTGGTATTTGTAAAGTATAAGTTTGTGCCTTCTGATAAGTCACTTGTACTAGCCGCTGTAATTCTAGCATCTGCCCTTGCGTTAGTAAAGTATAAGTTATCACCTTCAGTAATATCTGTAGTTGTTAATGCTTCTGAAACTGTAATAGTATCTGCCGCATCATCATATGTTACACTGATGTTACCTGAACCAGACATAATAGCACCAATTTTGTCTGCGGCTCTTTCATCTGTGTAGTATAAATTACTACCTTCTACTAAGTCACTAGTGGACTTGCTTGATAAGTCTAACGCTCCGCCTACAACACCAGTAACTGCTGTGTCAACGTATGCTTTAATAGATTCTGAAGTTGATATAGTTGTTGCACTAGCACCGGACATAGTGTCTGAATCTAGTACTGCTGTACCACTTACACCAGTATTCAATACTGGAGAAGTTAATGTTTTATTTGTTAATGTTTGACTGCCTGTTAAAGTTGCAACTGTTGAATCTATGCTAAGTGTAACATCACCTTGTGATGCTCCGCCATCTAAACCTGTACCGCTAATAATACCTGTTACAATC